>Ga0308169_10005914_pt1 | contig 10920 bp, 10 predicted proteins | sample PhyBR1_2_FD_202139 | JGI IMG/M metagenome (GOLD analysis project Ga0308169, IMG submission 202139) | Phyllosphere microbial communities from UC Gill Tract Community Farm, Albany, California, United States - DLSLSB.R1 | ecosystem: Host-associated > Plants > Phyllosphere > Unclassified | place... | reverse complement strand
GGCGGCGCTTCTGCTCGATTCCGACTGCGGCGGGACACACGATAGATCGCCAGCAAAGGAACGATCGGCGCAATGTGCATCGCACAAGTTCATTGCGTCGCGTACCTTTTCCTTTCGAAACTTTGAGGAGATGAGTGCAGTAGAGAATCTAAAGCAGGGATAAATCCGGGCATTAGCCCTGTGCAAGATAAGCCGGCAACCCGTCATCCCGGGATCGCTTGTATTGCCGGGTAAGGGAAGGGTGACCCGGGCACGGCAGCATTTCACGCGCCGCGTGTCGATATGAAAATTTCGAAAAAGAAAATCCTTTTTTAACTTGACCAGAATGGTGCAACGCAGTAATGTAACTAACGCTTTGCAACCCCGAAGCCCACGGTCAGGCAGGACCGGCACACAAGGCCGCTCCCGCATGACGCGCTTTCACATGTAGGCAGTTTGCTCCAACCCGCGCCAAAAGCGCGAGAGACACGCATTCCGCACACAGAAACTCACGCTGAACGAGTTTGCGCCCAGCGCCGGTTCGTAAGTCATCTACGGGTGGCTGAAAGATCGACGTGACCGCAGGAAGAAGGGAAGCATGAGCACTGTTGCGTGACACGTATCTCGTCAGGAACGAGCATCCGATCAATCTCCCTATGGGTCTTGAAAGGAAACGTAATGAGTCACGATTCGGCAGTTCCCATCACGGGCGCTGAGATACTGGTCCGTTGTCTGGCGGAAGAGGGCGTGAAACACGTCTTCGGCTATCCGGGCGGCGCGGTCCTGTATATCTACGACGCCATCTTCAAGCAGGACAAATTCCAGCACATCCTGGTACGCCACGAACAGGCGGCCATTCATGCGGCCGACGCCTATTCGCGCAGCTCGAACCAGGTCGGCGTGGCCCTCGTCACGTCCGGTCCGGGCGTCACGAATGCCGTCACCGGCCTCTCGACCGCCTATATGGACTCGATCCCGATGGTGGTGATTTCCGGCCAGGTGCCGACCCACGCGATCGGCCAGGACGCGTTCCAGGAGTGCGACACGGTCGGCATCACCCGGCCGGTGGTCAAGCACAACTTCCTCGTCAAGGACGTGCGCGACGTCGCCGCGACGATCAAGAAGGCCTTCTATATCGCCCGCACCGGCCGTCCCGGTCCCGTGCTGGTCGATATCCCGAAGGACATCAGCATGCAGAAGGCCCTGTACGAGTATCCGCGCGAGATCGAGATGCGCTCGTACAAGCCGGTCGACAAGGGCCATGCGGGCCAGATCCGCAAGGCCGTGCAGCTGCTGTTGTCCGCCGAGCGCCCGATGATCTATACGGGCGGCGGCGTGATCCTGGCGAACGCCTCGAACGAGCTGAACCGCCTGGTCGACAAGCTCGGCTATCCGGTCACCAACACGCTGATGGGCCTGGGCGCCTACCGCGCCTCCAGCGGCCACTTCGTCGGCATGCCCGGCATGCACGGCACCTATGAAGCGAACATGGCGATGCAGCATTGCGACGTCCTGATCGCGATCGGCGCCCGCTTCGACGACCGCGTGATCGGCAACCCGAAACACTTCGCCAGCAACCCGCGCAAGATCATCCACATCGACATCGACCCGTCGTCGATCTCGAAGCGGGTGAAGGTCGACATTCCGATCGTCGGCAACGTCAAGGACGTGCTGGTCGAGCTGCTGTCCCAGCTCGACGCCGCCGAACAGAAGCCGAATGAACAGGCGCTGCAGAAGTGGTGGCAGCAGATCGGCGAATGGCGCTCGCGCGAATGCCTGCGCTATACCCCGTCCGACGAAGTCATCAAGCCGCAATCGGTGGTCGAGACCCTGTGGCAGGTGACCGGCGGCGACGCCTTCGTCACCTCCGACGTCGGCCAGCACCAGATGTGGGCTGCCCAGTACTACCCGTTCAACCAGCCGCGCCGCTGGATCAACTCGGGCGGTCTCGGCACCATGGGCGTGGGCCTGCCGTACGCAATGGGCGTGCAGATGGCGAACCCCGGTTCCACCGTCGCCTGCATCACGGGCGAGGGTTCGATCCAGATGAACATCCAGGAGCTGGCGACCTGCAAGCAGTATCACCTGACGCCGAAGATCATCCTCCTGAACAATCGCTTCCTGGGCATGGTGCGCCAGTGGCAGGAACTCGACTACAACTCGCGCTATGCCGAGTCGTACATGGATGCGCTGCCCGATTTCGAGAAGCTCGCCGAAGCCTATGGCCACGTCGGCATGCGCATCGAAAAACCGGGTGACGTCGAAGGCGCCCTGCGCGATGCCTTCGCCATGAAGGACCGCCTGGTGTTCATGAACTTCATCACTGACCGCAGCGAGAACGTCTGGCCGATGGTCAAGACGGGCAAGGGCCTGTCGGAGATGCTGCTGAGCTCGGAGGACCTGTAATGCGCCACATTATTTCAGTCCTGCTCGAGAACGAAGCGGGCGCCCTGTCGCGCGTGGTCGGCCTGTTCTCCGCACGCGGCTACAACATCGAGACGCTGACCGTGGCGCCGACCGAAGACCCGACCTTGTCGCGCATGACCATCGTGACCACCGGCTCGGACGACATCATCGAGCAGATCACCAAGCACCTGAACCGGCTGATCGAGGTGGTGAAGGTGGTCGACCTGACCGAAGGCCAGCACATCGAGCGCGAGCTCATGCTGATCAAGGTGAGGGCGGTCGGCAAGGAGCGCGAAGAGATGAAGCGCACCGCCGACATCTTCCGCGGCCGCATCATCGACGTGACCGAGAAGACCTACACGATCGAGCTGACCGGCGCCAAGAGCAAACTCGACGCCTTCATCGACGCCATCGACCGCGCTTCCATTCTGGAGACCGTGCGTACCGGCGGTTCCGGCATCGGCCGCGGCGAACGGATATTGAAGGTCTGACGCAAGGCGTGGGCATTGAGTGCCCACCCTACGGGAAACATCCCGAATCGACGCAACACACCAAATACACCAAAACACAGGACACAAAAATGAAAGTTTTCTACGATAAAGACTGCGACCTCTCCCTCATCAAAGGCAAGAACGTCGCCATCATCGGCTACGGCTCGCAAGGTCACGCCCACGCCCAGAACCTGTCGGAATCGGGCGTCAACGTCACCGTCGGCCTGCGCCGCGGCGGCGCTTCCTGGACCAAGGTCGAGCAGGCCGGCCTGAAGGTCGCCGAAGTCAACGAGGCAGTGAAAGCCGCCGACGTCATCATGATCCTGCTGCCGGACGAGAACATCGCCCAGGTCTACAAGGAAAACGTCGAGCCGAACGCCAAGCAGGGCGCCGTGCTGGCCTTCGCCCACGGCTTCAACGTGCATTATGGGCAGGTGGTGCCGCGCGCCGACCTCGACGTGATCATGGTCGCACCGAAGGCCCCGGGCCACACCGTGCGCGGCACCTACACCCAGGGCGGCGGCGTGCCGCACCTGGTCGCCGTCTACCAGGACAAGTCCGGCGCGGCGCGCGACATCGCGCTGTCGTATGCGATGGCCAACGGCGGCGGCCGCGCCGGCATCATCGAGACCAACTTCCGCGAAGAGACCGAGACCGACCTGTTCGGCGAGCAGGCCGTGCTGTGCGGCGGCGCCGTCGAGCTGATCAAGGCCGGTTTCGAGACCCTGACCGAAGCGGGCTACGCGCCGGAAATGGCCTACTTCGAGTGCCTGCACGAGCTGAAGCTGATCGTCGACCTGATCTACGAAGGCGGCATCGCCAACATGAACTATTCGATCTCGAACAACGCGGAATACGGCGAGTACGTGACCGGCCCGCGCATCGTGACCGAAGACACCAAGAACGCGATGCGCCAGTGCCTGAAGGACATCCAGACCGGCGAATACGCCAAGTCCTTCATCCTCGAGAACAAGGCCGGCGCCCCGACCCTGATCTCGCGCCGCCGCCTGAACGCCGAGCACCAGATCGAGCAGGTGGGCAGCAAGCTGCGCGCGATGATGCCGTGGATTGCGAAGAACAAGCTGGTGGATCAGTCGAAGAACTAATTGTTTGTACGTTCGCGCGACACGTCGCCGTCCCGCCTTCGCGGGACGGCGGTAATGTTCGCGGAAACGACGGTTGTTCGCACCAACGACAGTAATGAATTGCAACCGTTTGCAATATTCCATTACATAAATACGCATCCACCCCAAAACACGCTATCGTTCCGCCTGTAACCAATCAGGAGAACAATAATGCGTCCGTCCCCCCTCATCCTCGCCATCAGCTTCGCCCTGGCTGCCGTCCCGGCCCTGAACGCCCAGGCCCAGAACGCCACCGCCGCAGTCGCGACCACCAGCGCTGCCCTGGTCATCGTCCCCGCTTACGGCGAAGTCCGTCATGCGAATGATGAAGCCACCGTCACCTTCTCGGTCGAAGAGCAGGACAAGGACCGCGCCGCCGCCACCGCACGCGTGAACCAGAAGATGAAGCAGGGCACCGAGATCGTGCGCCGCGAGGATCCGCGCGCGGAGCTCAAGACCGTCAACTACTACAGCTATCCGGTGTATCCGGAAGTGCCGGACACGCCGCGTCCGATGGCCAACCAGCAGGCGGCGCGCCGGGTGCCGATCGGCTGGCGTGTGGGCCAGTACCTGGAAGTGAAGACCCGCAGCCTCGACAGCCTGCCGAAGACCGCCGCCGCGGCCCAGAAGGTGCTGGGCATCACCAACATCGACTACCACCTGAGCCCGGAGCTGACCAGGAAGCTGGACGACGAACGCATCGCCGCCACCTACCGCAACCTGAACGAGCGCATCGCTTCGATCGCGCGCGCGATGGGACGCAACCTCAACGACGCCGTGATCGACACCGTCGACTTCGAAGGCAGCGGCAATTACGTGGGCGGGCAGGGCGATGTCGCCGCCGCGCCGATGGCGATGATGCGCGCCAAGCATGCGGAAGCCGCCGAGATGCCGGAGCCCAGCTTCGAGCCGGGCGAGACGCGTCTGCAGATGCGCCTGGTGGGGAAAGTGAAATTCCGGTAAGCGTATCGGTTCGCTAACACACGTGCGCGGCCATATAATGGCGTGGTCCGCGCCCGCGCGCGCTGTTACCGAATAACAATATTTATGCCAACATTCCCACGCCGCAGAAAGAGCGGCGCACCCAAGACCTCGCGCTTCGGCCGTTTCAGCCGCTTCAGCCGCGCTCCACGCAAGACGGACGTGGCGGCCCGCCCGCGGCGCGGCATCTACCTGCTGCCGAATGCCTTCACGACCGCCGCCCTGTTCGGCGGCTTCTACGCGATCGTGATGGCGATGAACCAGCGCTTCGACCAGGCCTGCTGGGCCGTGTTCATCGCCATGATCCTCGATGGCCTGGACGGCCGCGTGGCGCGCCTGACGAACACCCAGTCGGAATTCGGCGCCCAGTACGATTCGCTGTCCGACATGGTGTCCTTCGGCGCCGCGCCGGCCCTGGTGATCTACGAATGGTCGCTGCGCGGCCTGGGCAAGCTGGGCTGGATCGCCGCCTTCGTCTACTGCGCCGGCGCCGCGCTGCGCCTGGCCCGCTTCAATACCAATATCGAAGTCGTCGACAAGCGCTTCTTCCAGGGCCTGCCCAGCCCGGCCGCGGCGGCCCTGGTGGTCGGCTTCGTGATGATGATGACGGATCCCGAAATCAACATCAGCCCGCGCCAGGCCGACTGGATCTCCTGGTGCATCGCGCTGTTCGCCGGCCTCACCATGGTCACCAACGTGCCGTTCTACAGCTTCAAGGACGTCAACTTCCGCAAGTCGGTGCCGTTCATCGTCGTGTTCCTCGTCGCGCTGGGACTGGCGCTGCTGGCGATCGACCCGCCGAAGGTGCTGTGGCCGCTGTTCGTGCTGTACGGCCTGTCCGGCTATGCCGTGTACGTCTGGCGCCTGGCGAAGGGCAAGCCGGTCAGCATCGTGCAGACCGAGGAAGAGCCGCTGGATCCGAGCGAGCGGCGCTGATCCGCGCGCCCGATGGTATGCTCTGGACATGACTACCGATTCCGACATTGAGCTGTCCGGCCCCTTCCAGGCCAAGGACGGCAACGGCCGTACCCTCGACGTGAAGGCGATCCGCATCTTCGACGAGGGTTACGGGATCATCGACGTGTACGTGGAGTTCAAGGCCCAGCTCGAGCCGGGCGCCCACAAGGATCCGGTGCTGCTGCGCCAGATCGTCGACCGCCTGCGCGCGGTCGGCTACAAGGGGCCGGACTTCGGGCTCAGCGATCCCGGCCTGCAGGAAAGCCGCCTGATCGTGCTCGAGGCGCCCGAGGAGTTCGCCCCCTTCGCCAAGAGCCGCGGCTGGAAGAACCTGGCCGAGGATTTCGACGACGAGTAATGTCGGCCCGCCGGCCTAATCCTGCAGCGTGCGCCACTCCTGCTGCGTCGCCGGCTGCTCGTGCTGCGGGCAGCTGGTAATCCTCTGCTTGCCGTGCTTTTCGATCATGTCGATGCTGGTGGCGGGCGAGCGGTCGGTGATGCAGTAGGTGCCGTTGCCGGTGATGACGCGCGAGCGGCGCGCGCCGTCGCCGGTGTCGTTCACCAGTGATTCCACCTTCGGCGCTTCCCAGATCCTGCCGGGCGCCAGTGCGGCGGCTTCCTCCATCTTCCTGCGCATGCGGATCTGCGGGCTGTCCAGCGGGGCGCCGATATACGGCCTGTTTTCCTTGCGCAGCGCCTTGTCGATGCCGCCGATATCGCGCCTGGCGCGTTCCATGATCTGTTCGGCGCTCGGCCCGGTTGCGGCAGGCTGGGGTGGCGTCGCGGCGTTCGTGCCGGATGACGGCGTCGCGCTGTCCGCCGGCGCCGCGCCCGGCGGTGTTGCCGGCACGGGCGGCAGGGTGATGGCGGGGGCGGCGGGACGCGGATGCCGTATGGGAGCCTCCTTGCGCGGCGGCGCGTCCTCGTCCTTCGGCGCCGGCGCCGGCGCGGGGCGCGGTCTCGGCAGCGGAATCCACACGGTGCGGCTGCGCGTCTCGCCGTCCGAGCGGCCCGGCGCCGGCAGCGTGCGCAAGGCCTGCCAGCCGACAAGGAGCGCCAGGTGCACGAAGGCGGTCAGCAGCAGCCCCAGGCGGCGGTCGGTGGCGGCTGTGTTGTAGGCAAGGTTCATGCGGAAAAAGTATAGCGGCCGCGGCGTGCCGCTTTCTCACACATCTTCACCGTCCGCTTAACCCGGCCTTAAAGAAGGCTCAGCGGCGCCGGAAGCGGTCGTCGTACATCGGATCCGGCCCGTTCAGCATCTGCCGCACGACACCCTGCTGGTCGAAGTGGACGTTCATCATCGAATTCCACACGCCGGCTTCCTTGTAGCGGTAGGACCAGACTTCGTAGTCGTGGAAGGCCACGCGCGAAATCTCGGCCGGGCGGCCGAAGTTGCGCAGGATGTCGTCCTTGGTCCATCGGTCCACCTTTACCTTGGCGAAATTTTCGCTGGTCAGCACCTGCTCGTAGGAGAGCAGGCGGCCGTCCGGCCCGATGCGCGCCATGTGCTGGAACTGGCCCATCGGCTGGCCGCGGTACTCCAGCACCTGGCCGCCGTCCGGCTCCGGATAGCTGGCGGCCGGCTGGCCCAGCGCGGCCGTGACCTCGGCCAGCGGCGCGCCGGCCGGCGGCGGCTGGCGGAACAGCGGGGCGCAGGCGGACAGCGAGAGTGCGAGCGCCGCCGCCAGCGTCATCGTCCTGATCGGATGGTTCATTGCCAGCCTCCTTGTGCAAAATGTCGCCGGCGCTCACAGGCCCTTGTAACGGTCGTCGAGCAGCGGGTCCGGGCTGTTGAACACGCGCAGCACCGTGCCGCGCGCATTGAGGTCCACGTTCATCACCGAGTTCCACACGCCTTGTTCCTTGTAGCGATAGGACCAGATCTCGCCTTCTTCCAGGCGCGAGCGCACGACCTCGGCCGGGCGGCCGAAGTTGCGCAGGACGTCATCGCGGTTCCAGCGGCCGACTTCGATCCTGGCGAAGTTCTCGCTGGTCAGCACCTGCTCGTAGGAGACCAGCCTGCCGTCGGCGCCGATGCGCGCCATGTACTGGAACTGGCCCATCGGCTGGCCGCGGTATTCGAGCACCTGGCCGCCGGCCGGGTCGGGGTAGACGGCGTCCGGCTTGCCGAGCCTGGCCGTGACTTCGGCCAGCGGCGCGCCGACGGCGGGCGTCCGGCGGATCATCGGGGCGCAGGCGGCGAGGGACAGGATCAGGGCGAGGGTGGCGGCGGTTTTGAGCGTTTTCGTCATCGGTTTATGCATTCAAAGTCCATGAGGCATGCCAAAACGGCAATGCCGGTCCCCACATTGTATAGCGAAGCCGAAGAATTTCTGGCTTCACCCGAGGTTTTCCCCTATACTTCCCGGTCTTGGCTTTCGAAGCCAGGTTTCTTAACAATTCACGGTGCGCTGGGTTCCGACTCTTGCACCGCATGTGAAAGGTAACATCATGACCGTAGAAAACATCAACAAAGCCGCCATCATCGCGGACAACGCACGTGGCGACAAAGACACTGGTTCGCCGGAAGTCCAGGTTGCACTGCTGACCGCCCGCATCAACGAACTGAACGGCCACTTCAAAGAGCACCAGAAGGACCACCACTCGCGCCGCGGCCTGATCATGATGGTCAACCGTCGTAAGAGCCTGCTGGCTTACCTGAAGAGCAAGGACCTGAACCGCTACCGCGACCTGATCGCCAAGCTCGGCCTGCGTAAGTAATCTGCGCATTGAGCCTTTCGGCTTGATCACGAAATGCCTGCGTCAGCATGACTGCCGCAGGCATTTTGTTTTTTCAGATTTTGACTTGCAGTAAAGGCTATCGAAGCTGGATAGCCCGTGGTGAGGTGAACGACAGCGCCTGAAAATCTGTCGGCAAATAGAAAGGGATTACCCATGTTTAACAAAGTTACGAAAACCTTCCAGTACGGCGACCATACCGTGACCCTGGAGACCGGCGAGATCGCTCGCCAGGCTTCCGGCGCCGTCCTCGTGTCGGTCGAGGACACCGTCGTCCTGGCAACCGTGGTGGCAAGGAAAGATGCCAAGCCGGGCCAGGACTTCTTCCCCCTGACGGTCGACTATATCGAGAAGAGCTACGCCGCCGGCAAGATCCCGGGTGGCTTCTTCAAGCGCGAAGGCCGTCCGTCGGAGAAGGAGACCCTGACCTCGCGCCTGATCGACCGTCCGATCCGCCCGCTGTTCCCGGAAGGCTACCTGAACGAAGTCCAGGTCATCATCCACGTGCTGTCCGTGAATCCTGAGATCGATCCGGACATCCCGTCGATGATCGGCGCCTCGGCCGCCCTGTGCGTGGCCGGCATCCCGTTCGCCGGCCCGATCGGCGCCGCCCGCGTCGGCTACGCCAACGGCCAGTACATCCTGAACCCGACCACCACCCAGCTGAAGACCTCCCAGATGGACCTGGTCGTCGCCGGTACCGAACACGCCGTGCTGATGGTCGAATCCGAAGCCCAGCAGCTGTCGGAAGAAATCATGCTGGGCGCGGTCGTCTACGGCCACGAGCAGATGAAGGCCGTGATCGACGCCATCCACGCCCTGGTCGAAGAAGGCGGCAAGCCGGAAGTCGAGTGGAGCCCCGCACCGAAGAACGAAACCCTGATCGCGCAAGTGGCCCAGCTGGCCGAAGCCAAGGTCCGCGACGCCTACCAGACCCGCGAAAAATCGGCGCGCCAGCAGAAGCTGAAGTCGCTGTCGGGCGAAGTGATGGCCGGCCTGGCCGAGCAGGGCGTCGAGGCTGACGCTGCCGAAGTCGGCAACATCCTGTTCGACATGGAAGCCAAGGTCGTGCGTTCGCAGATCCTGGACGGCGAGCCGCGCATCGACGGCCGCGACACCCGCACCGTGCGTCCGATCTCGATCCGCACCAGCGTCCTGCCGCGTACCCACGGTTCGGCCCTGTTCACCCGCGGCGAAACCCAGGCGCTGGTCATCGCTACTCTCGGCACCGGCCGCGACAGCCAGAAGATCGACGCGCTGATGGGCGAGTACACCGACGACTTCATGATGCACTACAACATGCCTCCGTTCGCCACCGGCGAAACCGGCCGTGTGGGCACCCCGAAGCGCCGCGAAATCGGCCACGGCCGCCTGGCCAAGCGCGCGCTGGTCGCCGCACTGCCGGCACCGGAAGAGTTCAGCTACTCGGTGCGCCTGGTCTCGGAAATCACCGAGTCGAACGGTTCGTCGTCGATGGCTTCGGTCTGCGGCGGCTGCCTGGCGCTGATGGACGCCGGCGTGCCGATGAAGGCCCACGTGGCCGGCATCGCCATGGGCCTGATCAAGGACGGCGGCAAATTCGCCGTCCTGACCGACATCCTGGGCGATGAAGACCACCTGGGCGACATGGACTTCAAGGTGGCCGGTACCGCCAGCGGCATCACCGCGCTGCAGATGGACATCAAGATCCAGGGCATCACCAAGGAAATCATGCAGGTGGCGCTGGCGCAAGCCAAGGACGGCCGCCAGCACATCCTGGCCGAGATGCAGAAGGCCATGCCGACCGTGAAGACCGAGCTGTCGGACTTCGCACCGCGCCTGATCACCATCCGCATCAACCCGGAGAAGATCCGTGACGTGATCGGCAAGGGCGGCGCCGTCATCCGCGCGCTGACCGAAGAAACCGGCACCCAGATCGACATCACCGACGAAGGCATCGTGACCATCGCGTCGGTCGACGCCGCCGCCGGCCAGGAAGCCAAGCGCCGCATCGAAGAGCTGACCGCATCGGTCGAAGTGGGCAAGACCTACGACGGCACCGTGCTGAAGCTGCTGGACTTCGGCGCCATCGTCCAGGTCATGCCGGGCAAGGACGGCCTGCTGCACATCTCGCAGATCGCCAACGAGCGCGTCAACGCCGTGGCCGACTACCTGAAGGAAGGCCAGCAAGTGCGCGTGAAGGTCCTCGAGACCGACGAGCGCGGCCGCCTGAAGCTGTCGATGAAGGCTGCTGCCGCGGATGA
>Ga0308169_10005913_pt1 | contig 10921 bp, 21 predicted proteins | sample PhyBR1_2_FD_202139 | JGI IMG/M metagenome (GOLD analysis project Ga0308169, IMG submission 202139) | Phyllosphere microbial communities from UC Gill Tract Community Farm, Albany, California, United States - DLSLSB.R1 | ecosystem: Host-associated > Plants > Phyllosphere > Unclassified | place... | reverse complement strand
CTGATCGCCTACGACTCGCTCAGCACCTTGTCGATATTCTCGTTGATCCATCCCGCCCTCGCCTTGAGCCCAGCATTGGGGTACAGCCCATACAAGGCCTCCCTCGTCTGCCGCTTCGTTCTGCCCGTCAGAAACCATCCCGTCTTTCCCTGCTGACGTAATAGCGCCCGCGCAACTCACACTTTCATCAGATCCTGGCCCGCCAAGAACTTCTTCAGAGTCTCCAGAACCTCCTCGTCCGGCACCTCCTCCCTCTCATCCACCACGAGCTCCTCGGCCTGGACGCCCGCCAAACCCGGCGCACCGGCCGTGACCCCGGCCTCGCTGGCCGGGGCCTGCCCCATGAACGGGTTCGCAGTGGTCGCAAGACTATAGCTCGACATTCGAGTCCCCGCGCCGAGGCCATAAGACCCCAAGCCCGACATGACGCTATTGCGCGGGGCGGCGCCGGCGTACGGGCCCATCATGCTCTGGGGGCGGAGGTAATCGTAGGGTACCCCTGGAGGCGGGCCGTACGGGTTATGATACCCTACTGGCCCCATCGGCCCCATCGGCCCCATCGGCATGCCCATGCCCATTCCCATGGACGGGTTGGACATGCCCGTCGCCATGGGGTGCAAGAACGGGGCATGCTCAGGCCCGCGCTGCGAGCCGCCGTACTCCGATCCGGGACCCCACATCGACATGCCTGCCATGCTTCGTGCGTCTGGCATGCCCATGGGAATAGGCAAGCGACCGCCGTTCGGCTCCGAGCCGGCGATGGAGTGCCGCAAAGACGTGTTCGACGGCATGTTGCGCAGGTTGCGGGACGAATGGTTCGGGCCGAGAGGAGAGGAATCGCGCCAGTAGTCCGCGCCTGCAGGGAGGTCCGTCGCGGAATACATGGATTGCGAGCGGTTGAACCCAGGTTGGCCGTATGGCGAGCCGTTGTACGGCACGGCATGGTGCATCGAGCGCGATTGGCCGGTGCGCGAAGTCCCGCGTGACTTTTCGGACTCGCCGCCGATGGACCCGGTCTCCCACGCGTTGGTCTCGTACTCCTTGAACGACTTGTACGGGATCATCGAGTCGTCAAAGCCCTCGTCGTCGTCGTACACGACCGTGCGGTTCGCCCCTTCGCCAACGACTTTGCTGCCCGTCAGCTCGCGTTACATTCCTGTGGACGGAGAAGCTGACCGTGTGTTACCCCACGAGAAGTCGTCCATTGACCAGAACGAGTACAGAGGCAGGAAGAGCGAGTAGATCGGGAAGCTACCGTGAGCACTTGCCTCCTCCAGTGCCATAGCTTGACTCACGCAAGGATGTACACCACCATCCAACCGACAAGCATGAACTCGCGCTTGATGATAAAGATCAACGCCTGCGCGTCAGCTTGATCTCCTACCGGTGGGATCCAGCTCACCTGCAGACCGTATACCGCACCGATCATCGCCAGCGAAATGACCGGCACTGCAGAAGCACCCGTCGAAACGACGATAATAAGGTAGACCAACTAAACATCAGCTTTGTGTTCTCGACGACTCGCCGCTCTCCCCTTCTACGCACGTAACAACAGGTCGCGGGCAGAATCTGGGGTCAGCTTAATGTTTCTCCACCGGTTGGAAGCAGCTCACAATCGTTCCCAGCAGATCCACAAACACAACAAAGCGCATGGAGAACAGACAGAAGCCACACATCTCCGGCAAAAACAGCAGCTCCACCAGATTATGCACCGTCGAGTTGATCCATCGCCGTCGCTGTGACAGCAGCACGTTCCACCTGTTCGGAGCGACCGTGTGCGCAATGGCGTCCGGCGAGAACTTCATCTTGTACGTCGGGAAGTATTTCATCATCAACGTCGTGAGGTACCGGTCCTCACCGAGCGAGAACAGGTTCTTCTTGTGCAGGGTATCGACGTTCGGCTCGGCGTAGTCTTCGATGACCATCGACGAGATGATGACGGGTCGGCCTTTGTCGGCTGTGCGGATCCGGTAAACCGAGAAACAGCCGGGCAGACAGGTAACGGATCCGAAGAGTGACTCGAAGGCTTTGGTGAGGTGGTGCGAGATGTAGTACTCGTACACCTGGATCATCGTCGTCAATGACTCGCGTTCGTTCTCCAGCTTGGTCTCGCCGCAGATACCGATGATCTTCGAGTCATCGGACGTGCAGCTGATAAGCCGGTTGAGCGAGTCGGGTGTGACCGTCTGCACGTCAGCTTGTGACCTATCCGTATGGATGCAAGCTCACTGTATCGGCATCGACCTGGAAGATGTACTCGTAGAACGTCGCATCAACGCCGATGACGTTCCGCATATGGTGGTATATCTCCAGCTCGAGCGGGCTCATCGGCGCGTCAAAGTGCACGCGATTGAGGTATTGCAGAAGCATGACCTGCGAGTCTCGCTTTCCTCTGTTTCCCGGTCGGTTCGTCTCTGTCGGCTTGCCAACCTTGACCACGACAATATATCTGCGCGTGAGCTACATTCCAGAATGGGCTGATCGGATAGCTTACGGGACCACATGCCCCTCGTGTTCGTACAAGCCCGAGTAGACCTTGGCATAGTTGAGCTGCTTGCTCCCCTCTCCGACACTCTTGAACAACAGCGGTTCCGGGTCAAGCGCGGGGTCCACACCCAAGATATCAAGCACGATCCGCGGCGTTGGCCGGTTGTTGCCCGAACCGATGATGTTTCCGTCGCAGATGATGAAGATCAACTTGCGCTTGTCGTCGTAGTTGAGCACAGCCAGCGAGTCGATCGTTTTCTTGAGCGATTCCTCGCCCTCGGTGTAACAGGGCACTTGGCAGATGACGAATTTGTCCAGCATCTCCGGGTGTCGTTTCGAGCCGAGCTGCAGCGCCGCCAGGACTGCCGTCAGCATCCACTTCAACCAGATTAGGTAGATTGCATCTCACACTTGGCGCCGATCGTGGCGAAGATGAGGATCGCAAACGCCAGCAGCAGGTAGTTCTGCACCGTGCACTTCGCCTCGAGCCGGAAGTCCATCTCGCCATACAAGAAAGCCGTGTCCAGACAGGTCATCGTCTGTGAGACCTCGTCGCTGCTCATCTTCGCGAACACCTTGTTGAGGTCCTTTGTGATATCCTGCCCCGTTTTGGTCGACCACAGGCTCGAGACGTCGTCGTTAAGGAAATCATAGTTTGGCAGATCGGTGCCCGACGAGCCGGAGTAGTACTTGACGGTGTAGAGGTAGTCGGACAGGTCGTACACCTTCTTGTTGTAAATCGCCCATTGCCTGCGGGTGAGCTCACTCGGGAAAGGGACGACTTTGGCTAACCTTTGCGAATTCTCCGCCTCGGACATGACATACGCCTTGTCATACACAAAGTACCCCTTGTAGTACTGTTGTAGATCGGGCATGAGCCGGTTGGTATACCAATTCGCGTCGTCGAGCTTCGTGTCCGGAATGGGCTGCAATGCGCCTGACGTGTGCACCGCGTACTGCACCAGCGGCGTGAAGTTGGCGCGCATGAGCTGCAGCTGGTCGCTGGTCACCAGGCCTGGACACGCGAGGATCATAGGCGGCGGGAAGTAGTTGGTGAGGTCCTGCCCGGCGAACTCGAGCATGATATCTTTGGTCGTGTCGTACGCGTTGATATCGCTGTGGTCGCCGGCGTAAAAGTCCGTGAACTGGAGTCAGCGACGCGAGGATATGACGTGAGGTCGTCTGAACTCACGTCGTAGACCTTGCCTGCGATGGCGGCATAGTAGTCGTTCTCGCCCTGATGCGTCGCGAGCTCGGTGGGGTTCCACGCCTTGGCGCTATCCGGACAGAGAATCATCCCGAAGCCGATGATATAGAAGAGGACGATCCCGCACAATCCCATGATCATCATGAAAATGGTGACCTTTTCCCGCCACGCCATCCGTATGTCCGCGCGATCCATCCGCCCGATCTTGATCAGCAGGAAAGAGGGGATCCACCACGTGAAAAGCCATGTCAGGCGGATCCACCATCGTCGAGCTGGCGTCGTCGCGATGACCTCGGTGGGGCGGTACGTGTGGGACGGGTTCTCATTCAAGGCCGTTTTGGACGACATGATGGAGAAAGGAGGGGAAATCCTAGTCGCGGCGATGAGATGGGAAGGTCAAGGCGAGGGACGAGCAGAAGAGAAGGGAGAGGGGTGCTTGGGTGAAGGCAATGAAATGAAAGTGTGGATGGCGGTTGGGAGCGAATGAATGAGATGACGAAGTGCAGGGCCGATCGAGGTGTGCTGGAAACGCTAGTACGTATAAGCCCCGTTCCACTTCGGCCACAACAAGCTAGGTAGCGCGGTGAAGTCGTACGCCGGAGGAGGAGCGTGGAGCGTAGAGGAGCCCTCTCTACTCACCGGCTGCTATGCTTCTCCTTTTCCTTTTGCGTCGATGAGACGGTGTGAGAACAGCAGGCGAATCACAAGGGGTTCAAGGCAAAGATTGAAGATCGAGCCGGGCGGCGGCTCTGCCGGCAACGACGGCCGTTTCGTGCGCACGAGCCAATTTTGTCGGGGCAGTCGTGTACTGGTGCAGACACGTATGCAGGGCGTATGTGTACGTATGGGGGCCGTGGTCGAGGTCGATTCGAGCGCTGCGGGTCGTTGGTATATCGTTATACAGTCGTCAAAGGGTTGTGTGGACCGGTGAATCGATCACAAAGGCCGTCTTCTTTTGCGCCAAGGCAGTGCTGAGCTTGCTTGCTTGCTTGCGTTTGGGAAATCAAATGAAACACGCGCGTCCACTTACGTAAATGCAGTGGGGCTTGTTTCGGCGACCTCCGCGGTCCCCGCATCAAAGTGACCGTTCCGTCCTTTTCAGGTGGCAACAATAGCATTTACATTCTCAGGTCCGCTTACCTACCTATCTCGCCGTCCCGGTCATAAGCTCTGTGATTCAAGTAGAACATGCCACCCACGATGCCTCGGATCGACGGACCGCTAGGCCACCTCGCGGGGATGTACTTCGACCCCGCACGGAATCGATACTTCCCCATCCCGAAGGATCCACCCCCGCCCGACCACACCTCCACTCTACCCCACTCTTCCCCAATCAACAGCCCCGGCCAGCTTCAAGCAGAGATTCTGCCTCCGACGGGCTGCGACATACGGTGGACTAAGAGACCCAAGCTGTCCCACGCGGCATCCGAAGTTTCGCCCCGGTCAAAGACGGGTCGGCTGGTTTTTCGGGGGAAGCGGGATCGAGACGGTGACAGGTATGCCGGGACACCTGTCCATCAATGCACGGTGCTGATTCTAGATCGCTACGGAAACACTACAGCGAGCTAGATCTCCAGCACACGTTCTCTTGCGGAGGGTGTCACGGCGAGCAGATCACCTCGATCAAGGTGCGACTAGCCCTTTACCGACCGTGCCGTGCTGACTCTCAGTCCTTTGCTGGTGGGGCTTTTTACGTCACGACCGACCACGGCAAGGTCGTCATCCACCGCCAAGACGGCGAAACGCACGGTATAGCGGTCTGCGCGTCCGGTGTGGGTACATGGCGTCCGTGTGGAAGCGATGAACTAATCGACAGCTTGTTGGCATGCATACGGATATCCCGCGGATGACCATGATGTGCGCTTGAAGCAGGTTTCGGACGAGACGGTCCACACTGACAGCAGGGCGATCGCTGGAGGTCCAGAAGCGCACGTGCATCATTTCCGCCGAGATCCAGAGAACCTGGATTACGTGTTCATGCAGCACTCGGAGCTCGACCTGCCGCAGGGAGATATATACAGCATGAGCAGCTTTGACGACCGATGCGTGCTAGGTGAGTCACCGCTCGGGTTCACCTTCAAACGAGGATAGAGAGCCTCGTGCTTCCAAGATGGCGCAACTATTGCGCTCCGCCTCAATCACATCTTAGCGCACTCAGAACGCTAATCCGCAGGCGGCAGTAAATCGCTCACGACCGTGAGCTACACGAGCGGCATACACTGTAGCCGCCGGACCCTACAATCCGACGTATTGGCTGTACATCAATCCGACCCGAACCTCGTCTTTGCTGGATTGCGTAATGGGTCCGTCGCGCTGGAGGACTTGCGGGTCACTTCGAGACAGATCAACCGGGTCGGAGGGACACTGAAGCAGAAGGCGGTGGTGGGTGTACGGCGGTTGTCGGCTTCAGCAGTGCCGTGGGGATTGATCGTCAGCGGCCTCAGCGACGAGGTATGTTTCAATCTATCATTCCTCCCTTCGTTCGTCTTGCGGCTCCGACATCCTGTCGCTCTTACTTGGCCGCAGGCTGATGGCCAGCTGCTCATATATGACATCCGCTTTTCCAACTCCCCACTGAATACCTGCCCCGGCCACATTAACAAGTACCACGATCGTCTCGTAAGTCCTGCGACCCTCCCACACGGTCTTTCACAGCCCTCGATGACCCACAGGGCTTGACCACCACCCCTGACGACAAGTTCATCTACGCCGCGGGCAGCGATAACCGCCTACGCCTGTTCGACACGCGCACAGGACAGCGTATCATGCCTGAACTAGCGGCAGAAGAGGACAGTCTACATCAACGCAGGATTGGGCCGATGGAAGATAACCCGCTCAAACGGATCTTCCAGGATAAGATTGAGAACATATCCGTCAGGGAGGACAACCTGGGCGTGGACTTGTCGGTCAAGGGCGAGTTGATGCGCTTTGGGGCAGTGGAGTATGGTGATCCGGTGGCATACGACGGGCTGATGAGCCTTGATTAGAGTGGCTTGGCGGGAGAACGACGGCCCAAAAGAGGAGATGGGTGGAAGCGGGGGAGGCGTAGGTGGACCCAAAAGGAGTGCTCATTTGCCTCCGGCGACCCGCGAACCGCAAGCTGTCTCCTGTTCGTTTGAGTTGTAGTGTATCCGTCATCGGTCATTGTTGTACTACTTGTTCCTGTAGCGCGCAATGCCCACACAGCTGCATAGATGAAGTATATGGTGTGCCTGCAGTACTTCGCCCATCTGCTTCATTGCAGGGTCTTCCGCATGCCTGCCGTCCGCCAGACATCAAAGCCACGAGAGTCCGACATATCTTAGACGCGGGTGCAACATTGGTTGCTCCGATGAGCCATTGCGCCGATGGCCCTCGGAGTATGAAAGACGTACGAGCTCTCGAGCCTGGAGCTGCCCGACAACGGACCGCTCAGCAGACATGGTTTGAAGGAAGAGACATGGTGGAAAGAAAAGACATGGGATGGGATGGGGCAATGATGTACAGTCAGTCATGATAAGGAGCCACACGCGCGCTGAATGCGGGATGTAGATCAGTCGATCCGAGCCAGGCTGATTATTCCCGCAAATGCCCATTGATGTTTCGCACCGAGAGGGGGCGATGTCAGCAGCGTGACTGAGTAGGACCTTACGCCATGCAATTTGTGTGGTGTAATAGACGTGCACTCGTCTCTCAAGGGCCTCGGGGAAGGGACAAAGGGGCGTTGGCAGGACCACCGTGGTTAATGTGCGTTGGAAACTGACTGCGCCTTCTTCGTGCCGTGCTGCCTTCATGAGCGTCCGCCACGCCCCCGGCGCCAGGTCGAAGCGCATACTACATGGGAATGCTCCACGGATGCCTACACCACCCACCCCTTCAAGGGCTGGACCCTGGAGACAGCCTCATGAAAGGATGTTCGAACCACACAGCCAGTGCGAGTACGGCCGACGTGAGGCCTCAGGGCCCCACCGACCTCACATCCACCGGGCAACTCGTCTCGAGCCTCGCAGACGGGTGCACACGCATGCACACTTCTCCATGACAAACGCGGCCGAAGACCCCACGGTGAGCTGGACCCAAGCCGAAGATGAGGTCGTCCCCGAGCAGACCGCTGTGACGTGGTTGACACGAGACACAGGAAGTGCGGATCCCGCACGCATCATCAGCCCCCCATTCCCGAGTTCCTCCGAATTGCAGCCCAAGACACGGCACACAGCCATGTTCGGTCTTCAATCCGGCCACATGGGAAGTCGAGGAGATGTCACAAACGACTTTTCCCCGATTGACCAGGCTTGCGAAGCTTTCGGTGCGCCTCACCTTGAGGAGCACCACTCAAGGTCGCCACTGACAGCCCACCCTTTTTATTCCCTTACAGCCGACAGTGCGGCTCTGCCAACTCACAGGCAGTGTACCTTCCCCGTTCACCTGGGCTTATGTCCTTACCATGTGGGAGCAGACCCTGGGGAGAGACCCAGCCAGCTGGCTGCCGAGACTTGCGAAGCGAGACGATCCTACTCCGTTGCCAGCAGCGATCCCCCGCGGCCCTCCCATTACAGAGCACCCGACTATGATCCTTGGGATGTCGAAGCTCACGCCAACGTCTCAGCGCTCCAATGCAATGTTCTTTGGGTGAGTGGGGGTACAGCCCCAGGGAAAGTGCTAGGACAGAATATGAAGGATGGCGTATTGGACTGGAGCTGACGGTCAGTGTGATGTTCACGACACCGCGCCACTGGAAGCGGTACAACCGGGGCGATTAGAAACAATGGACTTCCTACTTCCTGAAGTGGAACCGTGGAGTTGTGCACAGTCATGGGTTGACTGTCCACGGCTCTCGCTCCCGGCCGACCAACCACCTTTCGACTTTGGTGTCGACTCAGCTACCCATGCGGATGGGGTGCAAATGATGCCTTTTCTTCAATCGCCCTCGTATCATACCCCGGGCGCCACGTCCGTCGCAAATGCTCCACAACAGGGAGACCTCGATATGAGCTTTGCTTTCGCGTCCAATTCGCCGAGCACCGGAACCGGTCGCGAGGCATCAGGGCGTACCAAGCATGATGAGCATACGGCTTTGGACTTGGCCTCCCATTCGTCCAGTGCTGGTGCTACCGCACCTTCCGCAGACGCTGGCCAGGATACTTCAAATTTCTCACGAGAATTGTCCGCAGGTCCGAAGACCACAAACGTCGCCACAAGCTCGACGATCATGACTGCCAAGCAGGCGCAGCAGGAGAGGCGGAAGGAGAAGAACAGGCAACGCAAGAGGGACAGTCGAGCCAGGAAACGCGCTCTCAAACTCGCTGAACTTCGTGACAAGGTCAAGGATCCAGAGAAATTCGAGGTGAGTCCACGGTGTCTCCGCGTACAGTGGCGTGAGAGTACCGCTGACGCCATCCTCCCCCCTCACACTGCGGTGGACCTCCCGACTTTTGGCGGAACAACTTCTCTCTCTTGGCACTGGCGTTGCTTCCCGTTTGTACCGATGGCGTCATTCCATATTATAGGCCAGACGAGCCCGCCGGCTCTCCTACTTCCAGGAACAAGCCGAGCAAGCTGCTTCGCAACCCCGTGGGCCTACTGGCCGCTTCGGACCCAGAAGTTCGGAAGGGGCAGCCTAGTCCCCCGTTGTTCATCTACGTGGTGGACTTGCTCAAGACTGGCTCGGAAGGTCACGGGATTCGATTTACTGTTATGACATGTCATGTTTGAGCTGATGTGTCTCGCACACCGGTGCCGGAATGGGCGAGCCGTCCAGATTCGGCTATCGCAGCGTCTGTGGGGCATTTGGGCGTGACTGAGCACCCGAGGCTTTGATTAGTCTTATGGCACCACGCCATCATAACCCAAGAGCCCCGTCATGGAAGTGCAGACTCCACTGGTTGCACTTCCAAAGACAATCTGACACCCCCAATCGACCGAATGAGGGACCAAGGTGAAAGGATCCCCCCAGGTCGGAGCGACGATAGGCGGCTTGTTGATGAGCATGAGAAGGTCACAAACGCCTTTGTGGCCCTGGCACTCTCTTCGATATTCACAGACGCACTCCCCAACGACGTGTCATGCCCGGTCAAGGCCCAGAAAGCACACGACCGAGACGAGATCGACGACGGTCCTGTCGGTAACGCCCACAGCGATTTTGGGTGGCAACAATCTGCAGGAACCCAGATTCAGGCCGGCCAGTCCCATCCGATTCTCAGCTCCGCTCCAATCCCTGCCGGGGCGGTATATGGCCCGTCAGTCTCTCACCAGCCCATTTATCCGGTGATGCACAATGACCAAGCGTGTTTCCCCCCCGTCGCGTCACGCGAACAACAGACCACCCAGGGACCCATGCACTCAGCATATCTGCCCCTCGGGTTCACGCTACCCGATTGGCCTCCGTCGCTGAATCTCGATTCCGCATGGGAGATGAACCCCGATACGGGGTCGTGCTTCGGGTATGCGGCTGCACATGAACCTGGTGCTGCAGGCGGGGACATCTGGGGGGATATGAACCAATCGAATCCGACTGACCTCGTGTCGGGGGTCGGCACCAATGAAAGGAACAACGCTGCGTGGAGCCGCTGGACCGAAGCCAGCGGCGTGATGCCGAGTGTGGCCCCCTTCGCAGTGAGTCCGAGAGCAGCCTCTCGCAGAATGGCCCCCTTGCTCATCTGACGCTCGTATGGTCTTCTGTGACTGATCCCAGAACTTGAGCCTGGATGCAGCAACCCTAGCCGGGGGATTTGTGGACGAGGTGCCTTTTCCAGCTGTTGAAGACGTTGAGCTCGATGCGGGTCTCTGCCATACCCCAGCAGTGGGTTATCCGGGCGTTGGGGACCTCCACGTCGGACTCGACACCTACGACCCCACAGCTCTCAATGCCTTCTGGACCCCGCCAGATATGCCAGTCTCCTTGGGGGGTGGTGCTCACCCCTCCACACACGCAGACCCGCAGAGCTGGCGCCCCTTCCACGGATGGCCGCTAAGCTCTTTGCACCCGACCCTCGATGCTTTCTCGGAAGCGATACCGCAAGCATGGACGGAGTGTCCACCCTCCACGCCAGTCTGGAATGCTGACCGGAATCCGTCCACTAAGTCTGCTTGCAAGGCAGGAGGCGGCCACGTCACTTCGACCGGCCTGAACGACCCGACGCCCGCCACTGAACTCGATCCAAGCGTTTCTCCGTCTATTTCGCGTTTCCCACCGCCACCCGGCACAGCGCCCAGCTCAAGCCCCTATCCGAGGCCCGTCCAGTTCTTTCA
>Ga0308169_10005912_pt1 | contig 10921 bp, 6 predicted proteins | sample PhyBR1_2_FD_202139 | JGI IMG/M metagenome (GOLD analysis project Ga0308169, IMG submission 202139) | Phyllosphere microbial communities from UC Gill Tract Community Farm, Albany, California, United States - DLSLSB.R1 | ecosystem: Host-associated > Plants > Phyllosphere > Unclassified | place... | reverse complement strand
AAGGCTTCATACCCGACCCGCAAGACCCCAGCCAAGAGGTCCAGGTCGCGGTTGACATCCAGATCGACCCCTCGATTCGGCTGCAAATTCGAGAGATGGAGGCGATCTTGGCAAGGATCAACAAGGGGTTCTCACATCGGAGTGTGGATCAGACCGAGTCAGAGGATGAGAGTTATATCAAGCCGACCTTGTCTATTCATTCCAATGCTCAGGCTCGGTACCTGGTCGAGGAATGGGAGGGTGGGACCGTCTGCGACATGACGGGTAAAGCGAGAAAGATCGAGGTTGAATTTCACTGCGGAAGCGATGGCGTTGATAGCATCGTCGGGGTCAAGGAGATTTCCACGCGAGTACCGCATTGGCTGGACGTCGAGAGTGTTCCGCTTAACGAATTTCTTCTCTATTCGCAGCTGTCAATACATCATGACTATCAAGACGCCTCGACTCTGTTCGATTCCCGGATTCTACGTACCTTCTGCTGATCTCGGTCCCTCTCACGAGATTCAGTGCCGCCGTATCATCCAGGACCGCGAGTTGGGGGCGATAACAGGCGGTCATGGCTCTCGAGTTTCGAGCGACCGGCACCGAGCGCCGGTGGGGCATCGATCCGGTCAACCGCACTACTTCGAGAGTCTTCCGCGAACCCCTCCGAAGCACAAAAAACTCAAGACCGCATCCGAGGCGGATTTCGAGGTGATTATCCCTGGAATCGACGGCAGCCCACCACAGAGGATCATCAAACCCGCGAAATTACGCAAAAAGCAAATTTCGATGGATGCCGAAGAGATGACCCCGGAAAGACAGGAAGAGCTGGCGACCAAGCGTCTAGCAGCCAAGAAAGAACGAGCCGCGGAGCGCGATCGCAAAGAGGAACGTACCACGCTCGTCCAAGAAATCAGACGTACTGTCGATGAGGACTGGGAGACCTACTACTTTGTAAGACTTGCCCGCTTTGTTGGGTACTACAAGAAAGGAGGCTCTCGCGAGAGAAAACACAAGGAATTCGTATACAAGACCCTCGAGGAAGAAGTCGCGAATCTCTTGGAAGAGGAGACCGCTCAGCGGAAAAAGATGGAGATGTAGATGGCGGGCGAGCATGGCAGTCTGTATTCTTTTATGATATTTCGCCTGGTATATACATCGTAACGGATATCGTACATCCCACGGACTATGACTACTCTTCAGACATGGACACACGCGCGATCCATTGACGTAAAGTCTCGGACAAAACTTCTGGAAGAGCTTCAACATCTCGGAGGACGACGTAGTATTCAAAGGGGAAGGTATCGAGATAACGTTCCATCTCGATCTTCATCTCGCCATTGACCTCTTTGTATGCAACAGTCTGCATATCCAGAATCGAGGGTCGTGCCGCAGCAGGTTGCGTTGGAAGTTGAGTTGCGTCCGAGGGCGCCTTAAGAGAATCAATCACGAGGAAGACGATCATGACTCGCTCTTGCAGTGCTCGCCGGAGCAGTTTCCGAAGCTGGTTGTGGTCCTGACATACACCATCTGAGATGATGATTTCAAGTTGCCACAAGTCACCTGAAGACGAGCTGGACTGCGCCCTCCTTGCATCCGCCAGAACGTCCAAGCTGTTGTCGACCAGACGTGCGACATCCGTGCGATGTTGTTGGAACGTAAAGGTGTTCATGATCCGGGCACCCTCGGCATCGCTAAATGCGTTTGAGTTGAAGTCGTGCAGCATCTCAACGTGCTCTCCAAACCTCGCGATACCAATTTGACCGACCTCAAGCTTTGTGAGCGCCTGAGAGACTAGAGCCAGCGTCTGGTAGGCTAGGTGGACCGATTTGCTGTCCGCCATAGACCGGGAATCGTCTAGCGAAAGAAGTACCTGATACTCTCGTCTGCTCGGCTTGGTTCTTCTGAGCCAGATCTTATCCTTGGTGTATTCGCTTGCAATATAGGGGATGATCTTTCTCATGTTGAGTCGTTTTCCAGTCCTATAGTCTCCTTGAAGACGGGTCGCCAAGGTGGGCTGCAAAATCAACCGCAGTTGCTCGCACAAATGATATGACAGGTCGCTCGTAAGAGTTGAATACGTTCGCCAGAGATCTTCGCCTTCATCCACGTCTCGACCTCCCGCTACCCAGGTCTGTAAGGCCAATTCGACATCATTCGGATCGATGCCTTCCTCTGGCGCCTTTGCAGTACCAGCGTCGTTGTCATGCTCCGAGTCCACCTCATCCAAAGACATTTCCTCGCCTAGGGCTGATCCATCATCTCGATCGCCGTTAATCTGCGATCGTGTAAGCGCCTTCTCATCCGATTTGTCCGCGCGAGAATCGTGATTTCGCAAATGCGACATCTCGCGGCTTTCTTCGGGCGCAGGCCTTGCGTCGTTCTGCTCGTCATCGTCCTGCATCGCATGATCTTGCGGCTCAGCCTTCTCGTCGACGATAGCGAGGTCTGCCAGCTTCTGGTGTTCGTCGTCCTCCGCAGAACCCAGCGCCTGCATGTCAGCATCTTCATCTTCACGGATATGCTCGACTTGCTTCGCGGTCTGATCCTGCGCATCATCCTGCTGATTGTCAACTCGGCCCTCGTCATCTGATCGCTGGAGGATTTCGTTGATCATGCGATGTATATCCTCAAACTTGTCACCGAGACTTCGCTCTTGTTTGGTCGTGGTAGAGGCTGGTTGTACAACCTCTCCGCCTTGATTGGCCATTTCGGTATCCTCTCTCGAGGCATCAGTCTGACCAGTCTGCGGAGCGGACGACCTGAGAGGAAGGATGTTCGATAATACGTATTTAGTTGTGGACAGCGCGATCACTCGCTCGCGTATGACTTACGATTGCTCGGGACGAGGCTCTGAGCGCTTTACTTCGTTTCCCTCGGCTTTTTCTCGATCTTGCTCCTCGTCTTGATTGAGGCCAGTCTCAGGGGCCGCCATGCTGTTGGCTTGGCCGTCCTTGCCTTGGTCACCAGCCCCACTTTCGCCTTGACCTTGCTCGGGTTCGTTGTCAGCATCCTCCATTGCGGAGTTTTCGTCGGGGCCTGCATCCACATGCTGATTCTCTTCCGCACCTCCATCTTCGATCTCTGATCCAGCAGCGTTCGCATCTTCCGGGTCTGATCCTGCTTCCGAGGGCGCATCTTCACCTTGACTTCCCGCTTCGTCCTCCCCTTCCTCTTCGATCTCCCCGTCATCGCCGTCAAGCTCCCCATCCTGCGAGTCTTGATCTAAATCCATACCTTCTGGAAGATCAAGGATCTCTGCTTCAGGCACATGAGCGTCGACATCGCGCGAGTTATCGTCCTGCGGCGCTTCTTCTTCATCATGTCCATCATCTCCTTCATCGTTGTCGATACCGTCATCAGATCCCTTGCCCTCGTCTTCGGCCTCTTCCTCTTCAGCGGTGTTGTCGTCGGGCTGCTCCGGAGCAGACTCCTTGCCTGGTTTCTTCTTGTCGTCTTCCTTTGCTGCCATCTCGCTATCTTGATTCTGGTTGGAATCCTTTTGATCCGTTTTGTCATCGGTACCGGGATCCTCTTCATCGTTTTCATCGCCCCAAAACTTGTCATCGACAGCCTCCGGATCGACGTCACCCACATGGTCATCGAGGTCGTTCTCATCCTGCTTCTCATCATCATCGTCCCCATCTTCGTCCTCGCTCCCTTCATCCGCATCCGATAGCGCTCCGTCAAAGTCATCGCCCATCTCAATGGCCTGATCCTCCTTTTCTTGTTTTTCGCCAGAATCCTCTTCGTCTTGACCTTGATCCTCGTCCTTGAGACCTTCTACCTGACTTTCGTCCTCGATCTGATTGCTGATATTGCTCTCCCCGGTCCCTGCGCCAATTCCCATCCCGTCGATCTCTTGTCCCTCTCCACCCTTTGACTCGCCGTTGTCGGTCTCAGACGGCTTGCAGAAGCCCTTCTCCGCCAACGTCCGGAAGAGTTTGACCAGAGTATAATCGAGTCTGTAGAGACCTTTCACATTCCTGGCCAGGTGCCATACGCTCTTCCGACAAGCTGCCAGATGCTGTTTCAGGAACGGCAGGCAACGAGCTATATTGACGTCCAGGGCTGTCCCGCTGATAGAGACGGATCCACCGGTCGTTGCGATATCGTGGATTGCCTGAACACGACGAGTGACTGCGTCCATACGGAAAGCTCCTGACATGTTGCGGGTGAACATCTCCAGACGAGCCATGACCTTCGGGCCATCATCATCTGGCTTTCCCTCCACGTCTAATTTGACGAGCTGTTGCGCAGAAAGCAACAGGTCCTCAACTAGCGAGTCGCTCTGCTGCCAAATTGCATTCGTGGATACAAATGAATCCGGCGAGATCACGATCGTTTCGTTCGTCGCAAGGCTGGCGTCCGTGCTGATCGCGACGATGGGCAACAAGATTGCGTCCAACGTCGGATGCTTAGCGGTCTCAGCCTGCAGCATCTCACTGCATGTCTCGAACAATGCGCTTGCAGATCCTAGCCATCTTGCCTCGACTATATACGAAAAATGGATGATCAGCTTCGGCGTTCCTTGACATGGGATGATGCGGTCGAAACTGACCTTCGTTCAGAAGAGTGAGTCGCGTTACTTTGATCTCTGCAAGCAGGCGAGATGAAGATTGCAGAAGGGTGACGCAGCGCGAATGCTGTTCGGAAAGCCGATCGGCTACCTGCTTCGCGCCTACCACTACTTCGAGCAGGTCCAAATCGTTCAGACGTTCCGTCCCCTCTTGTAAAGCGGATGATATCCTTGAAAGGTTGTCGCAGATTCTTTCAACTTGTTGCACAGCGTTCTGACCGCCAGCAACGACCACGCTCGATGCAATTGTATCCAATCTGGATACGACCCTCTCTAAGTCCGAGATCTGAGCGGTTGTCACGTGTAGACTAGAACAGGAATGGCTTCAGCAAATCATCAGAATCAGTCGATCATAATGCAAGACGTACCTCGACCGATATTTGAGAGCAGCTGCGAAAACGTTGTCTGCGAAACCATGGGCACGTTGGAGATCTTGTGTGACGAAATCTTCGCTGTGGTTTCGCAGGGATTCGCGCATGTCCGGGAGAAGTAAATCCAGGCGATGGTGATACGATTCGGCACTTCGCAACAATCCTCGGATATCAGGAATGCAATCCACCGACTCCTCGAGCAGACCCGGCAAATTGCAAAGCCAGGCAGAAGATGATTGATTGGCTAGCTGGTCTGCCCTATTCTTGGCCGAAAATCCTAGATCCCTCAGTGCTTTCAGCAGGTCGGCGAAGGCCTTTCGTTTTCTAGCCTGCAGATTGCCAACGATCTTCTTGTTATCCTCTGTCAACGAGGAAGGCGTTTCCTCTTGCAGGGCCTTGCTGGTTTCTCGAATCTCTTCCACTAGATCGTCGAGGTCCATGTACGCGTCATCGATGCTCGAGGCATGGTCAGCCTTCATGACACCGGAGAACTTCTTGTATGTCTTATCGAGCTGAATCAGATGTACGGGCACTGGGTCGATTGACTCAGGGCGATGACTGTTAGGAAGAACAGAGTCGTCGGTCGGTACGAATGCTTCCGGCTGATAAGCATCTTCCGTCTCATCCGTAATGGCAGGAGGTCCGGCCTGCAAGACTACTGAAATCGGTTGCTTCAAGATGTCACGGAAGTTCCGGATACTCTTGTACAGTTGGGCGTGCGTCTTCCTCGCACTGGCTCGCATCGATTCGATGTTGATGTCTTTCCAGGTAGCCAGCTTGACGAAGTCGGTAATGGCCTTGTCAAGAGGCTGACGTTTCTGCCCGATGAACTCTTCAACTTTGCTCTCAAATTGGCCAAACCGACGGAGAACCGATGCAAGAATCCTGGATGTTCGTTGCATAGATTCTCGGCCATCCAATTCCGGAGTTCTGTCAATCAGAGTCTTGAACGATCTTAATAGACGGAGTCGAGACGAGAACCGTCCCATAGTACTGCTTGCGAGATAGTCCAGAAGCAATGGAAGCGCTTGGGCCATATGATCTCGTTTGACGGGGTCCTCCTCCTCGGGTTCGTCTTCGTCGCCCACAGTACCAAGAATCAGAAGTTGATATAACCTGAACCACCATTCCGCAGTATCTAATTCGTACGAGCGAGCCTCCTGGTTGAGGAGATGAGTCCAGCCTGAAAGCTCGAGTCGTCGCCACGAAATGATCATGTGAATGATTTCTTCTTGGAACGGCTTCAAAGTATTGTCTCGGTTAGCATATGCTTGCCAATCTTCGGTATGCGTCAGAAGCTGTTCCATCGCTGCCAAGATCCGAGCAACCGGACTGGTGGCTCCAATAGCTCGTATATTGTCGCAACGATCTAGCAAGTGCTGGAGAACCATTTGGTCAGGGAACTCTTCCAGTATGACTCTGACGCGCTTGTCAAGTCGACTTAGAAAGTCCAGGACCTTGGCCATCTCCGGAAGGTTGGGTGAATTGTAGAAGTTGTACTCTTCTGCGTTGACTTTGCTTGAGCCAGCGGTGCGGCGCTGCGCCAGTATCGCCACACGTAACGGCGCACTCAGACTGTCGAGAGCACTCGAAAACGCGTCGGGATGCTCTTGGACAGCTTGGACCACGGCGTCGATCCTTGCGTTCTCGAAAGAGCGCGTCCTGCCACCGTCATCCTGGAACAGCTGAAGATGCAGCTGGTACAAGCGTACAACGTCTGCGTGCGTCAGGAAAGTCGAGCTCGATGGTGAATCCTGCTGTGGTTCGACGTTGGTCATCGCAGAGTCGTCGTCTTCGGCATCCCAGGTTTCATACTGCGGAAACATAGCCAACAATTCTTTCGCTTCCCGTTCGGCATCCGGCAGATCCTCGTACTGGACCTTTCTTTCGCGGTACAAACTTTGAGTGACTTGCTCGGCACGTCGGTTCTTATTCTGGTCGGCAAGCCAGAGGGCAATCATAGTCTGATACGCCCGGCCAACTTGACCACCGATCAGTTCGAAGCGGCATTCTGCGTTGCGAAGCGATTTGCAGGCTTCCAACGCCAACAAGGTCTGGCTTCCCGATCTCGACGAGATGTTTGCACCCAGGGTGTTTTGATAGTCGATCATGTGACGTAGCCGGACGATAGAAGGGAAGGTCATTAAATCGTCGACTGTCCTGATAGCGATGGGCGAGTCTTCTCGAGCCGTCTTGACCTTGATCGCCTTGGCCAGGATATGCATTCCTACTTTGCTTGCGCGGATTCCAATTGCGATGGGGCGGATCAAGTCCTGTAGAGATGGATAGGTTGCGGTAATCCGGTCAAGATAGGCTTGAGAGGCGGACTGATAATTCTCCTCTTCTTGGAGCGCGTGCAGGCGTCCGTGGATCACGGCCTTCTCAAGCTGCATGAGATTGATGGAGCGATGTACAGTCGCGAAGAAACGATGCGTCTCCTGGTAGAAGCCGCTGATATCCTGCACTCTCTGCTCGTAGTCCGATAGCTCAGCTCCACCCTCTGCAGGTGTTGGCAGATCGGCAAGGGCCTTTTTCAGGCTGTCTATGAGCAAGCTTTTTGAAGTGCCTGTGACAGCGGTCTCTGCATAGATGGCGATTTCTGCTTCCCGTTCAAGTCTACTGCGCTTCGCGGCCTGAAGCTTCAACGCGCAGTATCGCTCTACAGCGGGATCCAGCGGGACATCCGGGACATAGAGATCTAATAAAGTCAGCCCAGATCTCAGCCACAGCCTTCCGGCATCCACCTCATGAGCCGGCTCGTTCCCAAGTGGTATCGCGCCGTCAAAGTACTGAGAAAAGACACGGTGCACATCTGCGGTCGGGTGTCTAGTGATAACCGATCCCAGTGCTTCCAGCCTCCGTCCGAGTTTGCTGCTAGGATCAAGCATTGCCGCGGATTCGGAAGGCGAGCAGAGGGCGGATAACGGCGCGCTTGCATACGTCGAGAAGAGGGTCTAATCGGCGAGGTGTCAGCATGGATGATCGGGTCTCGGCCATACACACGAATGATCTTACCTTGACAAGGAAGAAGACAGCGAGGTCACTGCTGTCATGAGCCAAGTCTCGACTGCCACTCATCAGATTCACTTGAAGGATTCGCATAGCGTTGGCTACTTCCTGGTTGTTGACTTCTATCTCGCCTAGGCGCAACTGCTTAGTGAATCTATATTCCCGGTATGGCCGTAAGCGATCAGTAAACGGACGTTGAAACAGTCAAACCTACCTCAACTCCATCGCTGCCAGCAGGAATGTTGGCTGTAGTAGGTCCAGAGAGTGACGCGACTGTCGATCATACGTGTATTAATAGGGAGACTTTGGCCACAATCGGTTGAGGTACGTACATGGTCCTCATAAGCCTTCCATAGCGCAGTGAGAGCCTGTTCGAGTACGAACCAGACAGCTTTATTGTCGAGACCTTGTCCGGAAAGAGATAAGTCAGCTTTCATCTTGCTGGGGGATGAGCAGTGTGTCCTACAATTTAACCCGCTGATATCGTGATCGGCAAGATACGCAAGTCCAAGTACCGGTACTTGTTGCACTTGGTTAGAATCGGCAAGTAAAGAAGCATAATTTCCGAAAGTAGACGGCTGGCAGTAAAAGAATGGCGTAAGATAGCGCACAGCAACTGCATATTTGACGATGGCTCACTAGATAACGTGTCGGCTTGTAAATCGTCTGTCGCACAATGTGCCAGTTCAGAGCCGTGAGCTGTTTCAAGGTTCGGGATGTACTAGTCTTGCCCACGGAAACCGGTAGCTGTACAGAAAAAGGTTCGGTGGCCGCTCAAAGTGAGGTTGACAGACGGCCGAGGACTCACCCCTTGTACAGCCTCGAGCAACTTCGGAACAGCATCGTCAAGCGAATCATGAGAACCAAAGACGAGGGCAGAGATAGCGCCTACGGTCCTGAGCCCCAAACTCTCCCATACTAGGGATTGACACAAGAGGCTTTAGGTACACAACACCGTTCCTGGCATTGCAGTCCCAAGAGGAACTTACCCTGAATGTGTCTAGCGAGCGTGCCCATTACCGAAGCATTGATTTCATCAAAGTCAGCAAGGCGATCGATCGAGTGCCAGATAGCAGTCTGAGCGAGTCCGGTAGAGGGATTCGCCAAATGCCTCAGTGCGTCGAGTCGCGACTGCAGCTGTCTATTCGTCATCGGAACGGAGTATCCCTTCACCAGTTCATTCAGGAGAGAGTGTGTCAGAGCGACATTATGCGTCTCGCTCGATCGCAACGATTTGGTCATGATTTCGAGAGTGCTCTGAAGCAGAAGATAGCCCTCCAAGACAGTCTGCAGATATGACGGATAAGTACAGCATACAGCCAGCCGCGTAAAGATCTGGCCCGCACCTTGGAGTCAATCCCTGCACCAAAAATGGATCTAGCCGAATGAGCGATGTCGTCGTGTGCAGCCTCGATGAACTGCATGACCATATTGTGCTCCCCAGCCGTAAGATCCGCGAGTGCAATCTGATGAAGCCGACTGCTGATCAAGAGTGTCGCATGCCTTTCGATAACCATGTCGAGCTCATGGCGGTAGAGCTGTCTGTCAGTGGACCAACCCATTGGCTATGAAGGACAACGATATCGAATTAGCTGAATTAGAAGATGGAATCTTCTCGAGCGGAAGAAAATTCCCTACCAATTTCGCCACGACATCGGGATGTATGGAAGCAGATCCAGCACAGTGAATGCTGGACCCTTCGACCAGATCACGTAGACTATGCTGAAGCTCTTCCAAAATGCCAGCTTGTACCACCCCAACAGCAGAGAACAGTACTCTGAGAACGGGCAGTACATCACCTAAGCACGCGGGAGCTTGCGAAGTGATCAGGCGTCCGAGGGCATTAGGGACCAGATCGTGAGCCTCCGGCCCATCTTGTAACAGCCCAAGAATTTGGGTGACGGAGGCGAGATCAACGTGTGAGAGGCGTCCATACGCAGCCTCCAAGCCCAGACTGATGCCTTCAGCCGAGCCACGTCCAGTTGGGAGCGCTCCAGTGAACAAGCCGATTTCCACTCCGCGGTTTCGCATAGCTCTCGATAATTCGCCATTCCTGGGGTCAAATGCCATGAATAGGCGGAAATCTGGATGCGGCTTGATGATTTCGACGCCCTCTTCAGAGTTTCCCCGTTCGCTCAGAATTAGCGTACCGTTCAGCTCACACAGACTGTTCAGTCGGTCAAGAACAGAAGAACTACACAGGTTTGCGTCGTTGATCATATACCACCCTCCAGTTTTGATGGCCGTAACGAGGGGTCCATCTATCCACTCGAAACTGGACGTAGTGGTCGAACTCGATAGGCTCTCCATCTGGTCCTTGAAGGAGCGGGTCTGATTCTCGCCTATTTCCGTAGCGAAAGCGTGTAGCAAAGCCTTGAACGATTCGACAATCTGGTTCATCGGGACGATGCCGGGAGCGTCAATGAATTTTCCCAGATAAATCACGTGCTTTTCAATCTCGAAGCCGCTCAGAAGTTCCGCAGTCCCTGTTCCGTGTAACGAGGTCAAAAGATTCTGCAGAAGACTGGCCACATGACGATGTCGGTCGGTCTGCTCGAAACTACCGAGCATCTCCATGGTATCCACGGCTGGATGCATGGAATACTCCGAAAGCTGTGCTCCAACGATTTCAGCGGTGTTTCTTACCAGACTTCTCTTTCCCGATCCTGAGCCTCCGACCAGGATTGTAAGCCAACCAGCGGAAACTGACCGCAGCAAAGCCTCTTGAGCTTGAAGTGCTGAGGGAGCTACTTGTAATCGATGAGTAGACCACCTTGCAATTGATCTCCTCCGAGCCGTGGAGTGACCCACCCGGAACGAGTCTGTCGTCAGACTCGGCCAAGGAACGTCTTCGATGGCGATATCCATCTGAAGAACCTCCTGAAGCATGGTAGAAACAGCTAATTGATCTGCCTTATTGCGGAATCGACGTATGTAGATGGTCTTCAAGGCATCCTCCAGCGCAGAGACACGCTCCAAA
>Ga0308169_10005911_pt1 | contig 10922 bp, 10 predicted proteins | sample PhyBR1_2_FD_202139 | JGI IMG/M metagenome (GOLD analysis project Ga0308169, IMG submission 202139) | Phyllosphere microbial communities from UC Gill Tract Community Farm, Albany, California, United States - DLSLSB.R1 | ecosystem: Host-associated > Plants > Phyllosphere > Unclassified | place... | reverse complement strand
CCCGGAAGCCCACACCAACCAGTCCAGCTACGAAATCGCCGCGGCCGCTGCCGAAGTGGAAGAAGTCCAGCCAGCTGCCGCCGCCACCCGCACCCTGGTTCGCCAGGAAGCAGCGGTCAAGACTGCACCTGCCCGCGCCAACGCTCCGGTTCCGACCGAAGTCGCCGCTCCGGTTGCCGCTCCGGCCGCCGCACCAGAACCAAGCCTGTTCAAAGGCCTGGTGAAGTCCCTGGTCAGCCTGTTTGCCACCAAGGAAGAGCCCGCAGCCCCCGCCGTCGTCGCCAAGCCAGCCGCTACCGAGCGCCCTGCCCGCAACGAGGAGCGCCGCAACGGTCGCCAGCAGACCCGCAACCGTAACGGTCGCCGTGACGAAGAACGCAAGCCGCGCGAAGAACGTGCTCCACGTGAAGAACGCGCACCACGCGAGCCGCGTGAAGAGCGCCAGCCTCGCGAAGCCCGTGAGGAAGCGCCAGCCGTAGCCCGCGAAGAACGCGCACCGCGTGCGCCGCGTGAAGAACGTCAGCCACGCGCCCCTCGTGAAGACCGCAAGCCACGTGGCGAGCGTGAAGAACGTGTCCGCGAACTGCGCGAGCCACTGGATGCTGCCCCGGCCGTTACCGCCGCAGCTACCGCAGCTACCGCAGCTACCGCTGAAGAACGTCCGGCCCGCCAGCCGCGTGAAGAACGTGCACCGCGTCCTCCACGTGAAGAGCGTCAGCCACGCGCCGAGCAGGCAGCCGCCGCAGCCAGCGAAGAAGAAGTGTTGAGCGCCGAAGAACAACTGCAGGAAGACGGCCAGGACAGCGCCGAAGGTGATCGTCCACGTCGCCGCTCCCGTGGCCAGCGTCGTCGCAGCAACCGTCGTGAACGTCAACGTGACGCCAACGGCAACGTGATCGAAGGTTCGGAAGAGTCCGAATCCGCCGAGAACGCCGAAGCACCAAGCGCCGCCGACCTCGCCGCAGGCCTGGCCGTGACCGCAGCCGTTGCCAGCAGCGCCATCAGCGCTCCGGCCGAAGCCCAGGCTCACGAACAAGCCGAACGCGCCACCGCAGCCGTGGAAAGCGCGCCGGCTGTCGAAGCGCCTGTGGTCGAAGCCACCACCCCGGTAGAAGCCACGGCTTCGCCGGAAGTGGAACTTGCACCGGCACTTGAAGCCCAGCCTGAAGCTGAAGTGACTGCCGAGCCCGCACCAGTCGCCGAGCAACCAGTGGCTGCCGCCGAACCGGTCGTCGAAGCACCAGCTGAGGAAAAAGCACCAGAACCTGTTCGCGAGGAGCAGACCGCGTTCAACTGGCATGCCGAGCCAGCCGCACCGGCGCCGGTCGTTGAGCCAGAGCCAGAGCCGACGCCAGAACCCGTGAAAGCGGTTGAGCCAGAAGCAGTCGCGCCGGCTCCAGTGGTTGAAGCGCCTGTGGTTGCCGAAGCACCGACCCCGGTGCAAGAGCCTGCACCTGCCAGCGCCCTGACCGAGAACGGTCGTGCGCCGAACGATCCACGTGAAGTTCGCCGTCGCAAGCGTGAAGCCGAGCGCCTGCAGAAGGAAGCCGAACAAGCTGCCGCTGCCGCCGCTCAAGCGCCTGCTGCCGAGCCCGCTCCGATCGTCGAAGTCGTCGAAGCAGCGCCTGCTCCAGTCGCCGAAACCGCCGCCGAACCAACCCCGGTTGAATCGGCTCCGGTGATCGACGAACCTCGGCACGCCGTAGAAGAAGTCGCACCGCGTCACACTGAAGCCCTGGAAAAAGAGCACGAGCCTAAACCTCACGCCTGATTCCATCGCCCAGTAAAAAGCCCCGCCTGGTTCATGCCAGGCGGGGCTTTTTTATGCCTCACGACTTATCCACTTAACTCTGTGGGAGCGGGCATCTGCATCGGCTGTTATTTGAAGGCCAATGCCTCTGGCACATCAACATCCCAGGTGACCCCAGGGTCGTCCACCGGCACTTCGACCACTTGCGCCCCGGCAAACAATGCCTTGGCGCCGCGATCCCCGGTCAACGCCATCAGCTTCGACGCAAATCCACTGCCAAAGCCCACCGGATGCCCATACTCACCTGCAAGGACCGGCACGCTAATACCGTCCCCGTGAATCCCCGCCGCCACTTGATCGATGCTCGACGGCAGGATAAATGGCATGTCGCCCAATACCATCAGCCAGCCATCGAGATCAGGGCAGGCCTGGACACCAGCGGCAATGCTGTCTCCCAAGCCGGGCGAGTCCAACTCCACATAATCACATCCGTAGGCCTGGGCCATGCGGATGGCTTGCGGACGATCCGTGCTTGTCACCAGCACGCGCTTTTCCAGGGATGCAGGTAGATTCACCAGCACATGCTCGAGCACCGACCGGACAGCGCCGTCACGCCCCGTGCAATCGGCCAGCAGCTTATCCTTGCCAGCCCCTGCCACTTGGCGGAAACGGCTGCCCGATCCAGCCGCGAGGATGATCACGCCAATCGACTTTTCCATACGCCCTCCTTGCCTGCGACCTACAACGGCTTTTTCTGCCGCAGTTCCACACCATTTTTGATCGCCACGATTTCGGCCAGCAACGACAAGGCGATTTCCGCCGGTGTGTGGCTGCCGATGTGCAGGCCAATCGGCCCATGCAGTCGTTCGATGGCCCCTGCCGACAAGCCTAGCTGAGCCAGGTTTTCCCGTCGCTTCTGGCTATTGACCCGCGACCCCAGGGCGCCGACATAAAAAGCCTTGGAATCCAGCGCCGTGAGCAGCGCCATGTCGTCCAAGCGCGGATCGTGGGTCAGAGCGACAATGGCTGTGCGCTCGTCGGTCTGGATGCTCAATACCGCTTCGTCAGGCATACCTGAGACGAAGCGACCATGCTGCTCTTCCCAACCATAGACAAATTCCTTGCGCGGATCGCAGATCAACACCTCGAAGTCCAGCAACCGGGCCATTTCCGCCACATACCGCGACAGCTGCCCGGCGCCGATCAGCAGAAGTCGCCAACGTGGGCCGTAAATGGCCCGCAAGACCTTGCCATCGAACACCAGGGCGTCGGCTTTGCTGGCCGGAGTCAAGACCACGTCACCGCTGGCAACCGTCAGTTCACGGGCAACAATCTCGTGGCCTTCGCAGCGGTCCAGCAGTTCGGCGACCCATTGCGGGTCGCCTACTCTCTCCTCGGTGAGCCGCAGGGTGCCGCCGCACGGCAAGCCGAAACGCGCCGCCTCTTCGCGCGTGACGCCGTATGTGATCAGTTGCACCGGCGGACCGTCCGCCGGGATACGACCGTCGTGCAGCCGGGCGATCAGGTCGTCCTCGACGCAACCGCCCGACACCGAGCCAATCACCACGCCATCCTCGCGCAGGGCCAACATCGCCCCCGGTGGCCTGGGCGCGGTGCCCCAGGTCTGGACCACGGTGAACAACACCACCCGCTGCCCGGCGCGACGCCACTGGAGCACGCTGCGCAAGACGTTCAGATCGACGCTGTCCATCAGGCCTTGGCCTGTTGCCAGCCTTGCAGCTGATAGCGCACAGGCAGGTTACGGATGCGTTTGCCGGTGGCGGCGAAAATCGCGTTGCACAGCGCCGGCGCGATCGGTGGCACGCCGGGTTCGCCGACGCCGCCCAAAGGCACTTCGCCCGGAGGAGTGACCAGGTGCACGGCCACTTCCTTGGGTGCCAGGGACATACGCGCCACCTCATACATGTGGAAGTTGTCTTGCTGGACCTTGCCATCCTTGAAGCTGATTTCACCCACCATCGCGTTACCCAAGCCCATGACGCAGGCCCCTTCGAACTGCGAACGGATGCGCTCAGGGTTGATCTGTGGCCCGCAGTCCACCGCAATGTCCGCCTTGTGCACGATCACCGTGCCATCGTCCTTGACCTCCACTTCAATCGCTGCCGCGACGTAAGTGACGAAACTGTAATGCACAGCCAAGCCCAACCCTCGGCCCTTGGGCAACTGCCGACCCCAACCGGCGGCCTTGGCGGCCGTTTCCAGCACGACACGAATCCGCGCCGTATCGATGGGATAACGCTCGGGGGATTCACCGTAGTTCCATTCTTCGCTCAAGGTACGGGGATCGATCTTACGATCCGGGCCGAGCAATTTGACGTGATACTTCAGCGGATCCTGACCGGCCTTGTGGGCCAATTCGTCGATGAAACTCTGAATCGCGAAACCGTGGGGAATGTTCGACACCGAGCGGTACCAGCCCACCCGCGTGTGCGCCACCGCTTCGGGGTTTTCCAGGCGCAGGTTGGGGATGGCGTATGCCATGTTGGTCAAGCCCATGCCCACTTCGAACGGGGCTTCGTGGGTCATGCCCGGTGCGAACAACGCCGTGATGCTCGGGGCGACGGTGCGATGCAACCAGCCGGATGGCATCCCGTCCTGGTTCAGGCCGGCCTTCAGGTATTCGGCCGACACGGTGTGGAAATACGAGTGATGGATGTCGTCCTCGCGGGTCCATTGCACCCGTATCGCCTGGCCTGGAAACTCCTTGGCCAGCACCGCCGCTTCGACGACGAAATCAGGCTTGGATTTGCGCCCGAAACCACCGCCCAGCAGCGTGATGTTCACCGTGACCTTGTCGAAAGCGATGCCCAGGCGTTCGGCGATTCGCTCGCGGGTCACCTGAGGGGCCTGGCTCGGCGCCCAGGCTTCGCACTGGCCATCCTTGAACCGGGCGACGGCGACCATCGGTTCCATCGGCGATTGCGACAGGTGCGGCAGGTAGTACGTCGCTTCCAGGCTCGAATCGGCCTTGGCCAACGCGTCATCGAGGTCGCCGGTATTGCGCAGGACTTTGCCGGGTTTGAGGGCGGCCGCTTCCAATTCCTTGCGATAGGCAATCGAGTCATAACCGGCGTTCGGGCCGTCATCCCACTCGATTTTCAGCGCTTCGCGGCCCTTGATTGCTGCCCAGGTATTTTTTGCCAGCACCGCCACGCCGCCCAGAGGCTGGAACTCCGACGGCAACGGCCGACCTTCGATCTGCACCACCTTGACCACGCCCGGTACTTTCAGCGCCGCGCTGCTGTCCACGGTCTTGACCTTGCCACCGTAGACCGGCGGACGTGCGATGACGGCGTAGAGCATGCCTTCGAAATGCACATCGGCACCGAACACCGCGCGACCGTTGACGATATCCGCACCGTCGATGGCCCGGGTCGCTTCCTTGCCGATGTAGCGAAAGTCAGCGGGTTGCTTGAGGCGCAAGCTGTCGCGGGCCGGCACTGGCAAGGCACTGGCAGCGGTAGCCAAGGCGCCGTAAGCCAGTTCGCGACCGGAAGGCTGGTGCACCACTTTATGCAATTGGGCCCGGCATTCGCCCACCGGCACGTTCCACTGCGCTGCGGCGGCCTGCTCCAGCATGCTCCGGGCGGCGGCGCCGCAGCGGCGCATCGGCTCGTACCAGTGACGCATGCTGCGCGAGCCGTCGGTGTCCTGGTTGCCAAAGCGCGCTTCATCAGCCGGCGCTTGCTGCACCTTCACCAATGCCCAATCCGCTTCCAGCTCATCGGCTACCACCATGCTCAAGCTGGTGCGCACGCCTTGGCCCATTTCCGAACGGTTGCAAATCACCGTCACGCTGCCGTCGGTGCCAATGCTCACGTACACCTTGGGATCGTCGACCGCGCCATGGGGCATGCCCTCGGCGCCGTATTTCTTTTCCTCGGCAAAGGCATCCGGCAAGCCCCAGCTCGCGGCCAGGACCAGCACACCCGTGGCGCTCGCACCTTTGAGGAAGCCACGACGGCTGAGGTTGCTGAGGACGAAATCATCGGGCAAGCGGCTCATGCCTTGGCCTCCTTCAGGTGAGTCGAGGCTTGGCGGATCGCGATCTTGATCCGGTTATAGGTGCCGCAGCGGCAGATATTGCCCACCATGGCTTCTTCGATCTGCTCGTCGCTCGGGTTGGGGTTGGTCTTGAGCAAGGCGGTCGCGGACATGATCTGCCCGCCCTGGCAGTAACCGCACTGCGCCACCGCTGTATCGAGCCAGGCTTTCTGGACGATTTGCCCGACCGGGTCGGCGTGAAGCGCGTCGATGGTGCTGATGTCCTGCCCTTTCACCGAGCCGATCGGCGTAATGCAACTGCGCGCCGGGGCACCGTCGATATGAATCGTGCACGCGCCGCACAGGCCCATGCCGCAGCCGAACTTAGTACCGTTGTAGCCGGCCACATCGCGAATCGCCCACAGCAGCGGCATGTCCTCGGTCACATCCAGTTGATGGTCTTTTCCATTGAGTTTCAGGGTAATCATGGGCACGCCCGCATAGAGGATCGAGTTATGGGGTCGAGCAATCTGCCGCTAGGTTGACGGTTCGGTAGTCGCAGACTGGCTCAGGCTGATCGGGCTCTCTTATGCACACGTCCATAGGCGTCTGCACCGGGCCTTCAAGATGCGATTATGTTCGCATCGTTAGGCGGCTAAATTAACCCAGGATCAAGTAAAACGCCCTGCACAATCCTGCACGAATGAATGTATGCAGGGTGCGCAGGGCGTTTTTTTCAAGCGGGTGCGCAAGCGCGGCTCAGTACCGATTGGGTTCCATTTCCAGCTCGACCTGAAACCGTTCGGCAATGTCTTTCTGAATGCGCAGGGCCAAATCCAACAGTTGCGGGCCAGTGGCATTGCCATAGTTGACCAGCACCAATGCCTGCAACTTATGCACCCCGGCATCCCCGTCGCGAAAACCCTTCCAGCCGGCGCGCTCGATCAGCCAGCCGGCGGCGATTTTCATCCTCCCCTCAGGCTGTGGATAAGCCACCAGGTCCGGGTATTGCAGCTTGAGTTGCGCCACCAGGCTGGCCGGCACCAACGGGTTCTTGAAGAAGCTGCCGGCATTGCCCAACACGGCCGGATCCGGGAGTTTCTCGCTGCGAATGCTGCAAATGGCTTGGCTGACATCAGTGGGCGTCGCCTGCTCGATACCCTGTTCGCTCAATCGTTGGCGGACCGGGCCGTATTCAAGGTGCAGGTGCGCGGCGCGACTGAGGGCGAAGCGCACCCGCAGGATCAACCAGCGGCCGGCCTGCTGTTTGAACAGACTATCGCGATAGGCGAACGCGCATTCTTCGAGGGTGAACTCACGCAGGTCACCGGTTTGACGGTCGAGGGCCGTGAGGCCGGCGAAGACGTCCTTGATCTCGACACCGTAGGCGCCGATGTTTTGCATGGGTGCCGCGCCCACGGTTCCGGGGATCAGGCTGAGATTTTCCAGTCCCGACCAACCCTGCGCCAGCGTGTGCTGGACGAAAGGATGCCAGGGCTCCCCTGCTTCGGCCTCGATTACCACCCGTTCGCCGTCGTCGCTGAGCAGGCGAATCCCTTTGCTGGCCATGCGCAACACCAACGCATCGATATCGCCGGTCAGCAGCAGGTTGCTGCCGCCGCCAATCACCAGCAGCGGCACCGCATGTTCATCGGCATAGGCCAGCGCTTCGCGAACATCATCATCGCCGTGGGCTTCGGCGAACAGCCGGGCCGTCACGTCCACACCGAAGCTGTTGAAGGGCTTGAGGCTGGCGCCCGCCTGTACCTGCAAAGTCATAAGCGGCCCTTCAATTCGATCACCAGGCGATCCGTAGCGTGTTCGATCAAGTCCAGTACTTGCTCGAAGCCCTGCTCGCCGTCGTAATACGGGTCCGGCACGTCATCGAGCTCGGCTTCATAGCGCCGCAGGAACAGGTCCAGCTCGGCCTTGCCGTTCGCTGGTTGCAGGGCCTTGAGGTTGCGCAGGTTGCTGCTGTCCATCGCCAGGATCAGATCGTAGGTGGCGAAGTCGGCGCGGGTTACCTGCTGCGCGCGCTGGGCCGACAAGTCGTAACCCCGATTTGATGCGGCCGCCTGGCTGCGCTTGTCCGGCGCCTTGCCCACGTGCCAGTCACCGGTGCCGGCGGAAGCGACTTCCACCTGACCTTCCAACCCAGCCTCGCGCAACTTTTGTCGCAGGATGGCTTCGGCGGTGGGCGAACGGCAGATGTTGCCGAGGCAGACGAACAAAACCCGCATCAGGCCTCCAGCAAGCGACGAACGCGCTCAAGGTCTTCAGGGGTATCGACGCCAGTCGGCGGGGCGATCAATGCATCGGCGACATGGATGCGCACGCCGTGCCACAGGGCACGCAGCTGTTCCAGGGATTCAGTGTTTTCCAGCCAGCACGGCCCCCAGGTGACGAAGTCCTGGAGGAAACCGGCACGGTAGGCATAGATGCCGATGTGGCGGCGGTACGGCACGCCTTCGGGCATCACGTCGCGGCTTTGGGCGAATGCATCCCGCGCCCAGGGCAACGTTGCACGGCTGAAGGTCAAGGCCAGGCCGTTGAGGTCGCTGACCACCTTCACCACGTTGGGGTTGAACAGGGTCTGCACATCCTCTATCGGCTCGGCCAGGGTCGCCATGCGCGCTTCGGTGTGGGCGGCGAGGTTGGCGGCGACCTGATCAATCACGCTCGGCGGGATCAGCGGTTCGTCACCCTGCACATTGACCACGATAGCGTCAGGCGCCAGGCCCAGCTTTGCGGCGACCTCGGCCAGGCGATCGGTGCCGGAATTATGGTCTTCGCGAGTCAACACGACCTCGGCGCCAAAGCCTTTGCAAGCCTCGACGATGCGCGCATCGTCCGTTGCCACCACCACACGCTGGGCGCCGCTTTTGCTGGCCTGTTCCCAGACGTGCTGGATCATCGGCTTGCCGGCGATCACCAGCAACGGCTTGCCGGGCAGGCGCGTCGAAGCGAAGCGCGACGGAATGACGACGGTAAAGGCTGTGGTCATTTATCCAGGCGCTCGTCGGTGGTCAGGGTGCGGGCTTCGCTTTCGAGCATCACCGGGATGCCATCACGGATCGGATAGGCCAGGCCGGCGCCCTTGCTGATCAGTTCGGTCTTGTCGGCGCTGAGTTTGAGCGGGCCTTTGCAGACAGGGCAGGCCAGAATATCGAGCAGTTTGGTGTCCATGGAAGTCCCCTGGATAAAAAGGTTTTAAGGCAAAAGCCGATCCGGCAACAGGCGCATCAACTGCGTATCGAACCACGCCCTGAAGGCTGGCGACGGCACGGCATCCACCGCCAGGTACCACCAGTCAGGCGCGGCAAAGGCGCGGCATTTGACCGCGTCCTTTTCCGTCATGACCACGGGCAACGAAGGCCTGAAGCTCAACGCTTGGGCGCTGTATTGAGCATGATCGGCGAACCCGTGCGGTATTGGTCGCCAGTGTAGCGTTTCGAGGGTCTTGAAGAAACGCTGGGGATTGCCGATGCCGGCCACGGCGTGAAGGGCCTGGCCGGGAGGGAAATGGTCGAGGGGCCGTCGTTCGCCACTGGCCAGGTTTACCAGCTCAGTGGGCTGCAGGACAAAGGCAAAGCCGTCTTCTCGGTCGTCATCGGCGCCGTTGTACAGCACCGCGTCAACCGATTGCAGGCGCTCGACCGGCTCGCGCAACGGACCGGCGGGCAGGCAACGGCGATTGCCCAGGCCACGGGCATTGTCGATCAGCACCAGTTCGAGGTCTCGGGCCAGTCGATAATGCTGCATACCATCGTCGGACAGGATCAGGTCCAGCGGCTCAGCGTCCAGCAGTGCCCGGACGGCGCGGCTGCGATCCGGATCGATCATCAACGGCACACCCGTGCGCTGGACGATCAGCAGCGGCTCGTCACCGGCGATGTCGGCGCCCTGCTCGGCCGCCACTCGCCAGGGCAGGTGCGGCGGCTTGGCGCCGTAGCCGCGGCTGACCACACCGACGCGCAGGCCACTGCGCTGGCAGTGCTGGATCAACCACAGGATCAGCGGTGTCTTGCCGGTGCCACCAACCGTGATGTTACCGACCACGATCAGCGGCACGGCTGGCTGGTAAATCTCCCCTTCCCCGGCCAGGAATCGCTCACGCTTGCCCACCACCACCCGGCGGTACAGCCACTCCAGCGGACGCAACGCCACCAGGGCCGGATGACCTTCGTACCACGCGGCAAGCAATCGATCGGACATGGCCATCAGGGAGCAGGCGCCGCCTCGACCGTGGTCATGCGCAGATGGCTGAAGCCGAGCTTGCCGGCCGCGTCCATGGCGGTGATCACCGATTGATGAGGGGTCTTGCCATCAGCGCTGATGGACAGCGGCAGATTGGTATCGCCGCCGGATTCCTTCTGCAGCGCATCGATCAGGCTCGCCAGGTCGCTCTTTGGCAGCAACTGGTTATTTACCGAAAACGCACCTTCGGCGCTGATGGTGATTTCCAGGTTTTTCAGTTGCTGGTCTTCAGCCGGCGAGCCACTGACGGCTTGCGGCAATTCAACCTTGAGCTGGGTTTCACGGGTGAACGTGGTGGTCACGACGAAAAACAGCAGCAGGATGAACACCACGTCAATCAGCGAGGCCAGATTGATTTCGATGTTTTCCCGAGGTTTGCGGCGGAATTTCACTTCTTGCCCCCGGCCAGGTCGACGTCACGGTCGCCCTGCACCACCTCGACCAGCTTGATGGCTTCCTGCTCCATGCCGACGACCAGTTCGTCAACGCGCCGTTGCAGGAAACGGTGGAAGAACACCGACGGAATCCCCACCATCAGGCCGGCCGCCGTGGTGATCAATGCCTTGGAAATCCCCCCCGCCAGCACGGCGGCGTTGGTGCTCATGCCGGAGCCGGTAAAGGCGCTGAAAATATCGATCATGCCCAGCACCGTACCCAGCAGGCCCAACAACGGGGACATGGCGGCGATGGTACCGAGGGCGTTGATGTAGCGCTCCAGTTCATGGATGACCCGGGCGGCGGCTTCCTCGATGCACTCTTTCATGATCTCGCGACCATGCTTGGAGTTCGCCAGCCCGGCGGCGAGGATTTCACCCAGGGGCGAGCTGGCCCGCAGCTCCTTGAGCTTGTCCTTGTTGAGCTGCTTGTCCTTGATCCAGACCCAGACCTGCCCGAGCAAATGCTCCGGGGT
>Ga0308169_10005908_pt1 | contig 10926 bp, 15 predicted proteins | sample PhyBR1_2_FD_202139 | JGI IMG/M metagenome (GOLD analysis project Ga0308169, IMG submission 202139) | Phyllosphere microbial communities from UC Gill Tract Community Farm, Albany, California, United States - DLSLSB.R1 | ecosystem: Host-associated > Plants > Phyllosphere > Unclassified | place... | reverse complement strand
CTCTCGTCGCAACCACCACCGGCTGGCCCAGTCTCGGACTGCAGCTGCTCGAGGACAGCTTGCGCACGGTCGCGCCTGGCTACCAGAAGCACGGAGGCCCTTGCCGCTCCCCCATCGAGCCGCCCGCCCAACTTCCGGGGGAGTCGTCTCGTCGCGAGCTTGCGGGGCCGTCGCTGTGCCGCGCGCTGCGCTGTATCTCTTGCCTTCTTGCTCTTCACACTCGCGCTCGACAGCCACCCACCAGATCCGCCTCGCCCGCGCCACCCTCGCCCTTGCTCCCTTCTCCTCCTCGTCGACTCGTCGCCGCCCACCTCGCCCTCCTCGACCAGATCCCTGCCGACCTCTCGACACCGACCCGCCCAGCATGACCGTCACGCCCCGCCGCCTCACCCCTCTCGACGTGCGCCTTGCCTGCAGGAGCGGGCAGTGGGACGCCGCCTCGACCGCCGGCGTCTGCGCCGGCTTCGTCCAGGCCAACCTCGTCGTCCTCCCGAGCAAGTACGCCGCCGACTTTCGCGCCCTGTGCGCGCGCAACCCGGTCCCGTGCCCGCTCCTCGGCGAGACGGTCGCGCCAGGCAACCCGAGCCTGCCGCCGCACCTCGCAAAGGACTGCGACGTGCGCACCGATGCGCCGGCGTACAACGTCTACGTCGGCGGCAAGCTCGTCGGCACCAAGAGCGACATTGTCGACGAGTGGCAGGCCGACTCGGTGTGCTTCCTCATCGGCTGCAGCTTCTCGTTCGAGGCGGCGCTCGCGGCGGGCGGCTTGACGCCGAGGCAGATCGAGATCAGCAAGAACGTGCCCATGTGTGCGTCCAGTCTCTCTCGAACCCTCTCGAGACTCGACGCTGACCTTGAGCCGCCGCAGACAAAACGAGCGTCCCGCTCGCCGCCGCAGGAGGTGCGTCTTCTTCTTCTTCTTCTCCTCGAGCCCTCGCAGCGCAGCGCTCATTCCCTCCTGCTCGTCCTCGCGCACGCAGTCTTCTCCGGCCGCATGGTCGTCTCGATGCGGCCCTACCTGCCGTCGCAGGTCGAGCTCGCGCGCGACCTCACGCGCCCGTTCGTCCGGGCGCACGGCGAGCCCGTCGCGTGGGGCGCAGAGGGCGCCGCCTCGCTCGGCATTGACGACCCGCTCGGTGAGCGACCCGACTTTGGCGAGGCGAGCGAGGTGCGGGAGGGCGAGGTCCCGGTGTACTGGGTGCGCGCTCTTCCTCCTCCTCCCTCTCCCTCTTCTCGCCGCCGAAATTGATCCTCGTGCCTCTATCTTTGCCTCGCTGCAACAGGGATGCGGCGTGACGCCCCAAAACGTCATCATGGAGTCGAAGCTGCCCGAGTGCGTCCTCGGGCACGCGCCCGGCCACATGCTGGTGCTCGACCTGCGGGACGAGGAAGTTTGCTCGTAGCTGGAGCGGCGGGCGTCGATGTCATAGCAGCTTTAACACTGTCGTACGAGTTTTGTGTTGTCCTTGAGATCCTCGAGAGCAAGAGAGCCGAGCGCAGCCTGTCGACCCCGTCCCCTTGCCCTGCACATGAGAACGAGGAGGAGCGACGGCCGAGGGGCCTCGCTAGCGCAACAAAGCTCGCAGCTAGCTTTACGCGAGCTCTCGACGACGCACGATACCCGGCGTGAGGCCTCAAGCGGCAAAGAGCGTGTCCGTCGAAGCGGTCCGTGCGCGCTCGAGCCCAGCCCGAGTCGCTCGACCTCTCGCGGCTTTCCCTCTCTTGCGCTCCCTCGAGCGGCTCACTGGCTCGCGCTCGTCTGCTGGCTTCGTGTTTAATGGAGAGAATCTCGCTGCTGCCTGCAGAGGCGCGCCAGGGTCGTCTCGTTGTCGACCTTCTCAAGTTGCGCGAACAGCTCTCGGGGTCGCGCTGGACGAAGAACCGGGTCACAGATGCACACAGACCGACAAAGATACCTTCTACGCTCCTTCTGCTCAGAACACGTACTTGAACGACCAGTGACGGTCGCCCGTCACGCCGTCACGATCCTGCTGCTCCTTCTCCTCCTCGGTCATCGCCATCTTCTTGCTGTTGCGGCTCTTGACGATCCAAAGGTACACGAGCATCCAGCAGATGCCCCACACCATCGATCCGAGCGAAACGGCGTGCCCGAGGCGGTAGTAGGGCTTGTCCTGCGAGCGGTACTGTGAGCAGGACGGCGAAGCGGGTGCGTCAGCGACAGCCAGCTCATGCTCGGACAGTGTACAGAGAGACGCACGATCTGGCCTGCCACGATCCCTCCGCAGTTGCCGATGAGCTGCTGCAGGCCGATACCCGTCGAGCGCTTCCTCGAGCCGGCGATGTTGGCCGAGTTCCAGCTGACGTTCAGGCCGACCGAGGTGTAGACGCCGGCTGCAAGAGCGAGAAGGTCAACACCCTGCCGAAAAGAGGTCCGAGCAGCGAGAGAGGGACGCACTCGCGACGAGGAAGCACGCAAAGAGCTTGGCGCCGTTCGACTCCTTGACGGCGATCAAGATGATGTAGCCGACGCAGGTGACGAGGCAGGTCGGGAGGATGAGCCAGAAGCGGACGTCCTTTTTGTCGGCAACGTAGGCGCACGACAAGTAGACGATGGCGGCCCCTGCACGTTCGAGAGCGTCATTAAAGCTGTCGAGCAAGCGAGGAGGGGAGGAAAAAGACGCACAGGCGTAGATGGGCGCCGTGAGCAGCTGCGACGTGATCGTATCATAGCCCAGCGCCTTGACGATGACGACGAAGAACGTGGATGCGCCGTACAGAGTGACGTCGAAGCCGAGCTGTGAAGCCGAGGAGTCAGTGCTCCTCCTCGTGCAGCTGCGAGAAGACCGTCTTGCCGTCCTCGTGAGCGAAGAGACGCACCTGCATGGCTCCGGAGACCCAGATAAGCGGCTCAGAGAAGGCCTTGCGGACCTCGGCCCAGCTGAACGCGTCGCTGCCGTTGTACTGCTTGCTCTGCACCGTGCGGACTCGGGTGAGGAGCTTTTGCCGGGGCGAGAGGTACCAGGCGGTTTCGGGCGAGTCGGCGATGAAGAAGTAGCTCGTGAAGCCGATAGCGATGGTGATGGCGCCCTGCGAGAAGCATGGCGTCAGCGACCGTGACTCGAGACAGGGCGGAGCAAGTCCAAGAAGGGGTGCGTGCGCACACGCAGCAGCTCGAGAGCGCTCACGGTGAGGTGTGGAGGAGGAAGGGCACGAGGACTCAACGCACCTCGACAATGTAGAGCCACGACCATCCTGCGAAACCTTGCAGCCCGTCCATCTTGAGAAGGCCCGCCGCGATCAACCCGCCGACGACGCCAGCTGTTGCGGCCGACATGAACATGTACGAGGTCCGCAGCGCTAGTTCCTCCCTCACGTAGAAGAAGGTGAGGATGAGGAAGAGGCACGGGGTGAGGGCGCTCTCGAGCAGGCCCAAAACGAGCCGCAGGGCGATGAGGGAAGGATAGTTTGTGATGAAGCCGTTGCCGAGGACGACGCCGCCCCAGACGACGGTGACGGCAGGCAGGAGGATGCTCGGGCGGACCGACTTGAGGATGGTCGTCCAAAACGGCTCGAACGTGACGTACTGCGAGCGAGAGGGAGAAGAGGCGGCGGCGTCAGACGCTGCATCAAGGCTCGACGATGCCGTGAAGTCGCGCTCCTTCCGCCTTCCTTGACAGGATGTACAGCTGGACGTACCGTAGCGTAGAAGATGCTGACGCAGACGCTCAAGCCGTTCGACGGCGCGTTGATATCTTCGAGCATGCCGCCAGTAGCCGCGTTGCTCACGTTGGACCTGTCCAAGAACGATATCAGGTAGAGGATGGCCACCATGGGCGCAATAAACGAGTCGAGGCGCCGCAGGAGCGCCTTCTTCTCGACCGGGTCGATGATGTAGGCGAGGAGCTCGTCGTCGTTCGAGTCGGAGCTGATTTGCGCCTGCGTGTAGCCGACGATGGCCTCGTCCAGCTCTTCACCGCCGTTCGAACCCGTCGCCGCCTTCTCGGTCGTGTCGTACGTCTTGCTCATGGTCGGCTTGTCCTCGAGTCGCCGGGTGAGGGGCGAAGAGGGGTGGTTGAGGAAGCGAGAGAGCGAGCGAGGCCTCGTTCGGCACGCGCGAGATAGCGAGCGGACTGCCTGGATGCTGAGCGGGGCAGCTGAGGCGCGCGGAAGAAGACAGAGAAGAGGAGCTCTTCGCCGGAAGTCGCGCGGCACACCCTTCGAGGGCAGCTCGGCCGGCCCCGCACGCCGCTGCCCTCCGAGCAATCGAGCTCCTCCAGCCGGCCTTTGTGCGGCACGCCGCTGCTCTTCCGCGGGCATGCACGCCTGGCTAAGCCGCCCTGAAGCCCCTGCTCGACCCTCCAGCCCTTGCGCGGGGCGTGACGGACCTCTCTCGGTCGGCGAGCTGATGAAGATTTTGGCGGGCCGCCGCGCCCGCTCCACCCCGCTCAGTGCAGGCTAGATAAGCTTGAGTCGCGGCAGAAAGCTGCCAGCAAGGGCAGGGTGCAGGTGCACACAGCGTACGGTGTGCGAGAGAGGAGCAGGCGACATGCTCGCCGCGACCGCTGCGCTCGGCCGAGGCGCCGAGGGTCGCCGAGTGCGCAGCTGCTTTCTGCTACTGCGCGAGAGGGACGGGAGGCTCTCGCATCGCTCTCACTCTGTGCTCTCGCGACGAAAGAGCGCGAGGAAAGGTCGAGCGGCGAGGAGCTCGAGGACTGCAAGTTGCGCTCGAAGCGCGACTTCTCCGGGACGGTCCTGCGCGCTCTCCTCGCTACAACCGACGCTCTAGCAGCTCTACACCCCGCTCGAACCAAACCCGAACCATCCAGGCTGACAGAAGTCCGCACCGCTCGGCGCTGAGCCGCCGAACAAGCTCGTGCTCGCCGATGCGGTCGAGCCCGACGGCGAGAAGAACGAGTTGCCCGCCGCCTCGCTCGCTGCACGGCCCTCCGAGCTCAAGAGACCGGCGAGGACGTCGTCGGCGAGCGGGTAGTGCTGATGCGATGGCGCAGAGAAGGCGGCGCCGGCCGCGTGGGGCATGAGGAAGGGCCAGGTCGGGAGGCCGGCGGTCGGTGCTTGCGAGGCGACGAGGCTCGGGTAGGTCGAGTAGGGCGGTAGCGACGAGGTGCTCGAGGTCGAGGAAAAGTGGGCGAGGAAGTCGGCCGAGAGCTGAGACGGCGGTGGCGCTGCGAGCGAGGGTCCGAGCGGATGTGGCGCGGTGGGGAGGAGGGCAGGCGGCGTAGGGAGAGGCTGTGAGCGGGCTCCATGTCAGCGAGAACGACTCAGGCAAGGCGGGCTAGGAGAGAAGCGCCGACGCACTTGTGCGAGCTGGTCGAGAGGTGCTGCCGCAGTTGGCGGCGTCCAGCCGAGGCGAAGGAGCTCTTTGGCGAGGTCCGAGTGCGGGTCGAGCGCCTGCGCGGCCGACATCTGCTGAGGCTGCAGGTGCGAGTACGTCGATGCCGAAGAAGAAGCCGCGGCACCGGCAACGTCACCGACGTCGGCCGACGGCGGCGGGCCGGCCCACTTCTCGACGAGGCCCTCGAAGATGTCGGCCGTCGCGTGCGCGCACTCGTACGCCTTGCCCATCTCGCGCAAGATGCGGACGCACGCCGTTGTCGTCTCGCGCAGCTCGGCCGCCCGCTTCTGCTGGTTGGCGTTCTCGGCGTTGACGAGGGCGAGGAGGTGCGTCGTCGCGGCGGAAAAGGCGATCTGGGTGGCCGAGATGGGGACGTAGCGGAGCCCGGGGCTGCGCTGATACAGCTGCGAGCGGGGAGAGGGCTCTGAGCGTCAGCAAGGTCCGCTCGAGGGTGGAAATGAGGGACGAGCGAGAGGGCGAGCGCACCTCGAACAGGGCGACGATCCGAGTCGCCGACGCGTTGCACCGCCGAATCGCCGTGTCGTTGATCGGCAGGTTGGTGCTCGAGTTGTGGCGAGTGTAGAACGGGCGGTGCAGAAGGATGAGGACGAAGTGCTGCATGGCGTTGAGCCTGTCGAATCGAAGCATGGGTCAGCGAGCTTCGCGGGAGCTTCGAAAGCGAGCAGACGCACATGATGATGTGCGGCGGCGGCGGTCGAGAGGTCTGCGGAGCGATCTTGAGGTCGAGAGGCAGGTCCGAAGCCCAGGCTTCGAGCTCGAGGCTGCGGCGGCGGCGGCGGCAGCGACGTCAGCGACAATCCACAGTCGGTGAGAGAGCTCGACAGGACGCACTTGATCTCGGAGACTCGGTTCTGCACCGGCGACGAGTAGAGGGCGACACGTAGGGCGTAGCTGCGAGCGAGAGAGAGAAAGAGTCGGCAGGGGGACCGCACGGACCGCGCCGACGAGCAGAGAGAGGCACGCACACGGTCGACAAGATCTTCTCCTGGGTGATGGCGAGCCGGCACTGCCAGTGGAAGGTCGAGGATAAGAAGCTGGGCGTCGCCTTGCGGGTCTCGCCCGCCGCACCGACAGGGAGCCAAGGCTCGCGGTCGCGAGCGGCGTCGATGACGGGGAGGGTGACCTCGAGCTCGGCGCGTTTGAGCGTCGGGTTGCGGCCGACGTAGCTGCTCCAAAGTCTGGGGGAAGGCGGCATCAGCACGAGGCCGAGAGGAAGGAGGACGCGGGTGGGGGGAGCGAGCGGATGAGGACGCACTTGTCCTGCGTGAACGCGCTCCACATAGCCCGGTCCCGACTTGTCTTGATCGCCTCGGTGAGTACGCCGCGACGCACGAGACCCGAGCAGTCGATGCCGAGGCCGACTGCGAGCGAGGGAGGGAAGTCAGCCGAGGTCGATGGTTGACGTCTCGAGGAGCGAGGGAGAGGTGGACGTACGAGTCTGGCTCATGCGGAAGGCAATGCCCGAGTAGATGTATCCAAGGCCTTGCAGGCGGTTGCCGCTATGGAACGAGCCGACGAGGAGCAGGCCCTGGAGGGTCGACAGGGTCGGCCGCTCGCCCTCGTCCTCGACGAAGGCCTTGGCCTGCCGCGCGAGGCTCTTGGGCGCCGACGAATCCTTGGCGCGCCGGTCGTCGCTGAGGGCGCAGGCGAGGGCGAGGATGGCGTTGTGCAGGAGGGGCGAGTACCCCGAGAGGCGGGTTGGCGGCGAAGGGAGGGACGAGCCGAGGCAGGCGGCCATGTCGCGCCGAAACGCCTCTTCATCACACCACCAGCACCATGGGTTGAAGTAGCAGAAGAAGAGGGCGAGGAGCGAGTCGTGGAGGGGCTCGTCCCAGTCGTCGAGCGCGTCGTCGTCGCGCGGGAGGTGCCGGCGCCAGTCGAGAGGTCCTGCTGAGGCGGCGTCGAAGAGGGCGTGCGGCGAGAAGGCGGGGAGGGAGCCGACGGACTGGCTGGCGGCGGGCGAGAGCGACAGGTCCCGGCCGTCCTGCGGCTCGGGCAGATGCTGAAACGCCGAGGTTGGCCCATAATGCAGGAGCTCGAGCGTCTCCTCGTCGAGCTGAGAGGGACGGCGACAGGTCGAGATCGAGGAGTACCAGGAAGAGAGGAGGAAGAACGAGAGGAAGAGCACTGGGTCAGCAGGAGAGCAGAGGCGAGAGGGAGGAAGGTCACAAGGGAAGCGGACGCACCTTGAGGCGGTCCAAGCCAATGTCTGCTGTCTCCTGCCCTGCGCCGTCCTCGCCGCCGTCGGGGCCTTGACCTCCCTCGTCCTCGCCGAGCGTCTCGCCCTGCTTGAGCATGCGCTCGAGGACCTTGACCCGCTCCTCGAGCGCTGTCACGTACTGCTTGGCGGCAGGCCGACGCCCGTCTTGCTCGGCGGTGTAGGCGCAGTCGTCGTGGTAGAGCTCGCACGTCGCTACGAGGGAGACGGAGGCAAGGAGGTGCAGGATGAGGGTCAGCTCGCTCTTGTCCGAGTGGGGGAGATGAGGAGGAGAGGACCGCACAGCACGGCATGGACCCGTCGCACTTGCTCTTCCTGCACGTACAGAGAGTCAGTACTGCCTCGGAAGGACTAGTGAGAGCCCACGCACCGTCGTCTGCAGTTCTGGCACGCCCGCGAGGCATTCCGCCCACTCCTGCTCGCCTGGCTCGCTCGAGAGGTCGTCTTGCGCCCGGCCTTGTCCGGCCGGGACTGGCTGAGCATGGATAGAGCTGCTGGACTGGTACGGCGCACAGCGGTGTGCGCCCAGCGTGTGGTCGGTGAGCGAGGTGCGGCGGCGGTCGAGAGGCGGCCGGGCCGGCACGCTCAGCGAAGGCTCGCACCGACTTTCTCCGCCGCTCTCACTGCTGGCTGCTTGCGCACAGGTCACGAGGTCTCTTTCGAGAAGGACGTGACGAGGCGAGCTGACGGAGACGAACAACACGGACTGCAACTGCAAGAAAGACGAACGAGCCTCCTCTACACGCCCAGCTGCGCCGCAGCGCGCTCAGCCAGACTCCCTACGAGCCCTACGAGCGTCGGCTTGCGCGCCGGCTTGTCCTCGACGACCTCGTCGACGTCGCCCTCGCGCCCGTACCCTCCCGCTCCGGGCGTCTCGATCCGGATGCGGTCGCCGGCGCCCATGCGGCACGTGTTGCGCCCGCCGAGGTTGATCGTGCTGCGTGCGTCGATCTCGAGAGTCAGCTCGAGAGCGCTCGGGTCGAGGAGGAGGGGGAGGAGGACGCACCGAGGTCCGGCGTCGGGCTTGAGGTCGCCGTCGTCCTCGCGGCGCTGCTTGATCCACAGGTTGCGCCCGCGCTGCCCGGGCTCGCCGCCCTTAAGGCCGTACGGCTGGTTGACGCGACGCTGCGGGCGGGGGAGGGGGCGTGAGCTGAGGGAGGACGAGGAAGTCGAGGGAGAGGGAGGCGCACCTCGCTCAAGATGCTGACCTGCAGCGGGTCGGTGAACTCGAAGTCGCGCGTGACGCCTGCGCGGGATGCTCAGAGTCAGCTCGAGGAAGGGAGGGTGAGCGAGAGGAGAGGAGGAAGGGGACGCACCGTCGCCGCCATTGAACTTGCCCTTGCCGCCGGACCCCTCGCGGATGCTGAACTCGTGCAGGATGACCGGGTACCTGCGCTCGAGGATCTCGACGTCCGTGATGCGCGTGTTTGTCATATGGACATGGCAGCCAGACTCGCCCGACCAGCTTGCACCTGCGCCCGACCCGCCGGCGATCGTCTCGTAGAACCCGCCCCAGGAGTCGTCGCCGAACGTGAGGTTGTTGCAGCACCCTTGGGACGCCGAGACCGCCCTGCGAACGCCGAAGAGAGGGTGAGCGCCGCCGACTTGAGCGCTAAGAGAGGAAGAGGGGAGGCGGCTCGAGCGCGAGGTGGGAGAGAGAGAGAGGGACGCACTCGAAGCAGCGCAGGACGACGTCGGTGACCCTCTGGGACGTCATGACGTTGCCGCCGACGACAGCGCACGTCTCGTCCGGGTTGATGATGGACCCCTCGGGGATCCTGAGCTCGATCGGCGCGAGGCAGCCGGCGTTGAGCGGGATCTCCTCGTCGACGAGGACGCGCAAGCAGTAGACTGCGCGCGGGAGAATGGGGGGGAACGTCAGCGATCCAGAGGTCCGTGCGAGGAAGGGCGAGAAAGGACGAGGCGACGCACTGACGGCGGACGAGCAGACGCTGACGGGCGCGTTCAGCGAGCTGTAGCTCTGCGGGCCCGTGCCCTCAAAGTCGAACACGGCGCTGCCCGCCTCGGGGTCGATCGTGATGGTGAGCTCGATGGGCGTGCCGTCGTCCATGTAGTCGATGGCGTGCAGCCGGGTGCCCATCTTGGCGGCGACGCCGCGCAGGAGGTTGCGCACGGCGTCCTCGGCGTTGTTGCGGATGTGGAACATGTAGGCCTGGACGGTCTTGATGCCGTACTCGGCGATGACTGCGAGCGTCGAGCGGGTGCGAGCGTCAGCGAGGTGCGAGCGAGAGGCAGGAGAGCGAGAGTGGAAGAGCGGGTCGACGTACGGGCGTGGAGGAGCTGCGCGCCGCGGTTGTTGGCGGCGATCTGCGCCTGCAGGTCCGACTCGACGTCGCGGAAGCAGCGGCTGCCGGTCGAGCCTGGGTACTTGGCGGGCTCCGTGACGAGGCGCTCGATGAGGCCGTCGCGGTCGTACTTGCCGGCGCGCACGATCTTGAACGTCGTCACCTGCGCGCCCTCGTCGAAGATGGTCTTGCTCGTAGGTGGCATGCTGCCAGGCAGGATCCCGCCTACGTCGGCGTGATGGCCGCGCGACGCCGTGAAGAACAAGATGTGCTTCTTCGACTCGTCGAAGACGGGCGTGATGACGGTGATGTCGGGCAGGTCTGCGTGCGCAGGAGCGGTAGAGTTAGCGTGGGTGCTCACGAGCGCAGATGGAAGGCGAGGAGGGGGGAGGAGAGCGGAAGGGAGCGGAGCCGGAGGGAGCAGAGGAGGAGGACGCACGAGAGCCGCCGGCCTTGGGCGAGTTGGTGAGAAGCACGTCGCCGTCGACGATGCCGTCGCCGCTCGGTGCGTCTGCGCCAATGCCGAGCGTGTCGACCTGGTAGCGCACGGCGAACGACATCGAGCCGAGGTGGACCGGAAGATGAGGAGCTGCGCGCGAAGGGAGATGCGTCAGTCGCGGCTCCCGCCCGGCGAGGATCGTCGAGAGGAACGCACCGTTGGCAATGAGGTCGCCGTTGGGCGCAAAGAGGGCGCAGGAGAAGTCGAGGCGCTCCTTGATGTTGGTCGACTGCGACGAGGGAGGGGGAGAGGAGTGAGCGGGCGTGCACCTCTCGAGGTGAGGCGAGAGGGGAGGGAGGACGCACGATGGACGTGAGCTGCAAGCTGCGACCTGCCGCCTCTGCAACGGACATGAAGCGGTTGGCGAAGAGGGACAGGAGGATCGGGTCGGGCTTGTCGAGGGCGAGGTCGACCGTCATGGTGGGCGAATGGGGCGGTTGATGTAGGTGAGGGAGGGGTACGTGTGCTGTGACGAGGCTGGCGGTGCCAGGCGAGAGCTTGAGGGCGAGACGAGCCGAGGGTGGAGCGGAAGAGATGAGGACGAGGAGGACGAGGGGAGGGGTGGTGC
>Ga0308169_10005906_pt1 | contig 10930 bp, 21 predicted proteins | sample PhyBR1_2_FD_202139 | JGI IMG/M metagenome (GOLD analysis project Ga0308169, IMG submission 202139) | Phyllosphere microbial communities from UC Gill Tract Community Farm, Albany, California, United States - DLSLSB.R1 | ecosystem: Host-associated > Plants > Phyllosphere > Unclassified | place... | reverse complement strand
GCCTTTGCGAAGAACCTGCCCGCGGATGACAGGGCCGTGTACCTCCCAGAGCTGCAGTGGATAAACTCGCTCTTTGCGTACACGGATCCCGAGACTAGTATTCTCCGGGGGTTCCTTGAACAGGATCGACGGATCGCACTGGCCGAGCAGGTCAATGCAGCTATATTGGGTAAGCGCTTGCCTGTCTTGTAGCGAGTGAGCAGTCCTGATACCAGCTTCGGAGGAGAAGAATGGACCGGCATTCTTGCGCAGCATCGCCGAGCGCACAACCGCTATCTACACGATCCTTAATGCCAAGGATGTCGATCCGAGGCCAGTCAGCGAGGAGGAGAAGAAGAGCGCCGCGCTGACGGGCGTGAGTCAGGCTGCCCTTGCTGCGCCCGAGGGAAGCTTCCAGAACTGACGGCAGTACTGGAAGCAACATGCCAATGGACGGTATCGCTTCTCGCTGCACGAGTTCGTCGACCGGACATGGGCCTAGGAGATCCCGCCCTTTTTACGGCGAACAGATGCTACGAGACCACAGCGCGAGCTTGCAAGTCTGCGCCGTGCACTGTTGAGTAGACATGGCCCGAGAGATGGGCGAAGAGAGATCGGGTGGTACGTTGTGTCGTTGTAGAAGACTGATGTAGTGATATTGTGCCTCTGTCCATGTGGGGATCATCAACAGCGCGCCCAAGAGCATCACATCACACTGTGATCTGGACGCACTAACACTGTGAAATGGCTACCTCGGTGCTAAATCCCAGTCGACTCGATCCCGATCGATCTGCCATCCAGCTCCGCCATGTCAACCATGTTCCAGTCGCCGTCGCCTTCATCAACATCAAGCCCTGAGTGTTGTCCGGCTGCCCAGTCACCGGTCACGGTGTCATCCAGTGACATATCGTCTTGGTCGTCGGCTCCAGAAACGTTTGGATCACCCAATCGAAGAGCTTGCACATACGACAAGATACTACCGTCGAGTCGTCCCAGATCCAGGGTGAAAAGTCGGAGCGCGACTCCCTCGATCTCACCGTCGACGTACATGGTGAGCTGATCGCCGATGAGACTAGGGGTCATAGAAGGGGAAGTAGTAGGAGCGGTAGGAGGTGGCGTCAACAGGCTGTTCACCGAAGTGGGCAAGTTCGCTGAGTCGCTCGAGCCGAGAGCCGCAAGAGAGGGGTGAAGATTCATCGCGCTCCATCCCACGCTGCCGTCCGCGGTCTATAGCAGTCAGCGTGAAGATCGCCCTTGCGCACTCCCACCGTGACCGGAAGCGGCCCGGCTTGGGCTGGCGGCGACTCGTCATTCGAGGGATGATGATACGGCTCCATGGTCGGTGCACAATCGCTTGTGGCGATGGGCTGGATTCAGCCTCTGAGACCCAGTCCCAGCCTCGATGATTGTGGGGTTCAGGACTGACAATGTGTTCAGATCCTTTTTGGTCCAGCAATGGATCGACCTGGGGCTGGCGGCCAGTCCAGGAAGAGCCTGCCCGGTGGGGTGTGGATCAGGGAAGATACAGTTTGAACATCCCGGAGATGCCACCCTTATATTGTGTGGCTCGCAGGCATAGTCCAGGTCTCAGGACCACCTGTTCCCAGTGCACCACGTTGCACCATGCCCTCTCGGACTAACGCTAAACGACCTCCCGCGCCTGGCCAGACATCGATGACACTATCACAACCGTACAACGGGGCAGTATCGAGTCGTGGGATCGGCCGCATCGGGCAGATCCGCGGGGAGGAATATGTTTTACCCAGTCACCAGGGCCCACGGACCGCTGAGCTGTCGAACTTCGCACACGAGTTGCTCAGCTACCATGCACGCCGATCTTTGCACATTCACGGCAGTTCACCGCAGGTCAGGAACTCTCTGAGGGCTCGGGCTCCTTGCGTTTGAGGTGGTGGCTAGAACTATGTGGTATGGAAAGGATGGGGAGTCCAAAGGAAGCCCGGTGACCAAGGCGGGTGATGCAAGTGTGGCATCTGGTCTATCGCCCGGCCTCGCGGTCGCCGGCGGACCGCCTACCCAGCCGCGCAACGCGATGTGCTTTACTGGGTTCAGATCGGGAAGATGTGGTGATGAGATCGATCGCCGAGGCCTGGGCAAAAACGCTTAGAGCAATACGGACGTCTTGACTTGTCAAGACCTGGCATGACTCACAGATCCGGCCACGGTGTCTTTGGGTCCGACTTCTGTGAATCCCAAGCTGCAGCCGCGCGGTCACCAGCGTGCAGTCAGGTTCAGGATACGCATACATGCTTTACATGCTCCCCTGAGCCTCTCGTGCAGACGTTCGCGGCGCACAGTTGGTCCACAAGCCCGTCCCGGTATGAAGGCTCAAGTCCTCGCCGCTCGCCAGTTCCGAATGCGCCGGAGCCGGTGATTTGATCCGGTCAATCACTTCCCGGACCGTCGCGTTTCGAAGGCTGGCGGATCACCTCTTTAAGCACCTCAGCATGCATCGTCCATGCATCAAGCTTAACTTTCACTCATCTAGACATCACTTGCTGGTCAGGACAACCAACTGTCAGGCTCTCGCCTTTTCCGGTTGCGATCGCGGTGGTCAAGGACGCCTCCTTCAGCCTCCCTTGTCCCCTGTCATCCGATCATCGATATCTGAAGCTAGATCAAACGTGACATGCGTTGATCACGATACTCAGCATCATCTTCCACCAGGATCATGGCAGCAGTAGACGACGGACAGTCCATCCATAGCACGTACTCGCTCTACAGCCCCAGCTCCAGCACGGACACCGGCGTAGCTGGAAACGGACCCAGCCCGACATCGTCCACAGGACCGCTGTCGCCAATATTACCGAAATCAGCTCCTGCATCGTCGGACGGATCTGCGTCGGTAGCAGTCTCGCCGCGCTCACCACGCCCGCCTTTCACGCCGGACTCAATAGGATCCGCATTCTCGTCTGAACCGCGTACCCCGGCGACGGCCAACTCAGCGGCCTCTTCCTATCTGTCGCCCACCTCTCCTCTTGGCACGGCAATGTCCATCCTCTCTTCCTCGAGGCCAAACTCTGCAACATCTGCAAGTATCTCATCCCCTCCGTCGACTGCATCTTCTGGCAAAATGACCGATACGGCCTCGGTGCGGAGTAGGAAGAAGGCAACCAAGAAGGGGAAGGCATCTGTCGGGTCGGGCGTCGGCAGTACGCTCAGTAGCCCCATCTCCCCAGCGTCCTCGACTACCTCGTCCAGTACTGGACACCGTGCCAAAGGCGACCGCACACAGAGCCAGGACATGATCAGATACGTTTCCCTTTGTGAGTGTGGGCAAGTCGCCAAAGGGATCGCACAATTGATGACCAGATCTCGCCCCCGCTTTGCTGGCTGTCCCGGTCGGCCTGCTCATACACTTGACGACCCTCCTCCTGACTCCGCTGTACAACTCTCTCCCGCTGTCTCTTCATCCGCATATACTGTATGCGCTCCTCGCGGTCCCGCCCGCCGCTGTATACGCCTTGATCACGTCACGGACTCCAGCGCAGGAGGTGATCAGTGCCCGGGTGTGTTTGACGATCATGGCAATCGCGGGGGATCTGATCGTGGTGACCGGCAGACGTACGGGCAGTCTCACTGGAGCGCTTTTGGGAGCAGAATATGGCGCCCTTGCAGCGCGTGTACTACTTGGTGTGGGTGCTATGGGCGGGGCCATCGCCTTTGCTCTCTTATGCTTTGTGAGTCCTGTGAAACCTTCTTCAGCTCGTACATCTGGCGAGGTCGCGGGCTGTGAGCTGATCCCAGGATCACGCGGTGCCGATACGACCTGATGAAGCCTCGACTGGCCGACTGGTTAATGCCGCCAATGTGCTGGCTCGAGCAGGCGCATATGCTCTACATGTATACTATGCCGAGAAGGGGTGGGTGAAGCTGCTCGGTAATGGCAATTCATTCTTGGTACAGCGTCCAGAGAAGACGGTGAGCGATATCAGTCCCTGCCTAAGCACCGCTCATCACAGATTCTTTTCCTCTCTCTATTGCTTACCGCTCTATCACTCTTCGTACGAGCCCCGAAGACCAGCACGACATCATTTGCTGCTTCGACGCATCGCTTCCTCACCACATCCCTCTCTCTCACGCCGAAGACGTCCAGAAGAGTGAAAGAAGCCACGACCTTCCTCCCTCAATCGATATCCCCCATCTTGTTGCTCCTCCGCCTTCCGCTTTTGATCCTCGCGGTCCGACAACAGATCTTCCTGCGTCCCACACCGCCATACTACGCCGCGAACGGCACGACCCGAGTCTTGCATTCGGAGAAGTCGGTCACAGGCCAGGTCGTCGTCGCTGAACATCTGACAAGGGGATACAGGTTTCTGCGGTGCGATGCGAGTCTTCTTGGCGGAAGGTGGATGAGGCCGGCCGCCGATGGGAGGAATGTGGACCTCGGTGACTCGTGAATTCAGGCACGATATGTCAATGCGTAAAAAGCTGAGAGCAGCATCTTCGCGACGTTCGCGTTGCAGGAGATAGGCGTATTGGCGCATCGATCGGACGAAGGAGAGAGCCTAGCCAGGACTATCTCGATGACGACGGAGCTGCAGCTCGAGGCGGAGGCCGAAGATCTGGATGAGGAAAAACCGCAAGAACGGGCCCTCGTCATGTGAGTGACGACGCATGATGAGCATGGGCTTTCGCTCACCTCAGTGGGCTCGGTGTTGGGATCTCAGCGTCAGCGATGTCCAAGCGCGGAATGGTGCTGGACGCTGTAGGCAAGTCGTAGTGAAGCGAAAACCCGCGGAGCTTGGGAGCTGACAGACAGAAATCGATCCAGCGGTGTACCACGCCGCGCGGGACTACTTCAACGCAACTCTGCCAGAAGCCAGCACGACCATCTCCCTGATGCCCGGTCAGGATTACGTTGCGCAAGTCGCCCAGATCAACGAGCAGACGAACGGCACCATGCAGAAATGGAGCTATGTCATTCACGATTGCTTCAGCGCGGGCAAGCTCCCCGTAGAGGTCTTCGCTATGGAGTTCTGGGAAGAGCTCAGCGGGTTGGTCGAGGTGGATGGGATCGTCGGGGTGGTGAGTGCGACGCAGGCTGAATGACGCGAGTCCTCATGACAGAATGTCGCGGGTGTGCTGCATAGTCTTGCGACAAAGCGGATAGTCTTGACGCTGCTCAAGGCCTTCACGCAGTGTCGGGCATTCGGCGAGCTGGGCGATGAGGAGCAAAGGGACGATCTGATGAATATTGTGAGTGCTCGGGCGTTGGACTCGTGGGGATCGTAGCTGATTCTGTCAGGTCGTTCTCTGCACGGTTCGCTTCTCGCCTTGCTCATCTTACAGGGATGAAGCTGACAGGCAGATGGCGCACTCGCCATTGCTCACCTTCCGCGCGCCGACGAGGTTCGACGTATTGCGCTCTCCGCTCAGGTGCGCTGAACCGACATCGCAATCTCAGATTCGGATGTTCGGGGCTGACGGATCAGGTCGCACGTGTATCGCACATTCCACGAGAAGGAGATCAGCCTGTCGGATGTCGTTACAGACGCAGATCTCGTCACCGAGAATCTGCTGATCACCCGCAACGGCTCAGATGACGGTCTGACGCAGGTCGCTGCGGGCCTGGCGACGTGGACGAACATGCAAGATTGTACGCTCAACCCCTCGCCCCAGAAAGCGAGAGAGCTGACTTACAGTGCTCACGCGGGAAATGTGGCTTGCATGGTAAATGTAGGTTATATCGATATATACAACACCAGATCGATTCGAATGCGTCGCCGGCAATCGATCAGATCATCCAGCGGAGTGTTGGTAGACCAACAACGAGGTAATCCCGCCCGATTCGATATCCTCTTCCACTATCAAGCCCTCAAACCCAATCAGCCCTGGAAGTCAGCACAATCAGCTCGGTCTCGAGCATTGTGCGCGCTGCACTCAAAAGAACACATACGACTCGGCCCCAGCCCGATCACACCGTCCAACCCGCCCTCGACTCCGCGATCCAGTACCATCGCGCCTTCGACCTCTCTGGTTTCCCGCTCCTTCAAGTCGACTTTGCCTAGCGTCTCGCTCAATTTTGCCTCGGACCCAACGCTCGACGCGGCGCTGGCGGGTGAGATGTTCCGCTTCTTCTTCTTGCCATTCCCGCTCGAGCCAGACTGCCGGGGTTCGGGTGCGGGCACGGATAAGGTGATCTCGTCTGTGTACGCCGGGGCTTGCGTCTGCGGTTGACCGGATAGACCGGCTTGGAATGCGGATAGCGACGAAGTGTGGGATAGTGTTGTTGATGGCGTGTTGAGCTGCCACGGACAGCGGGCGTAGCGCTGGAAGAGAGGCGTGCCAGGCTGTTTTGAGCACGAGGGGAAGGCGTAGGGACAAAGGCACTGCAGGCGGCCTAGATACCCAGCACTCACGATATTGCTATGGCTAATGACTTTGATGATGATACCCTCGGAATCGATCAGGAAATCAAGGCCGTACTGGAAGTAGTTCCAGAAGCCCGGGCATCAGTTTTGAGCCACCTTGAGGGAACGTGACAGCTCACAGCTCCCTGCTGGGCTTTCCGAGGCCGCCCACATCCGTTCGAGACGGTTATCTTCTTTGTAGAACTTGCGTAAGGGCGGTCCAAGATCAAGTAACAAGTCCTGCGCCGTCGTCGACCCAAGCACGATCTCTAGTGGGTCGGGCAGATGCAGCGTAATACCTCTTCCAGGCTGCACGTCAGCTTGAGCGAAGTGCTGGGATATCGGCTGTTCACGCTGATATCGCACGAAATCACTGGGCTGAGCGGCTTCACCTCCCCTGACCGAGGCATGACCGACACTTTCCGCACAACATCATCCCTTCCACCATTGCCCTCGAGATCGAAGGCGATACCGGGGTAAGTCAGCTTAGCCGTCGAGCCCGCATATGTCGGTCCCAGGACCTTGCCCACTTGACCACGGGTGAGTGAGGTGCTTCGCGAAGCGAGCACGGTCGATTCGTACGAGAGCGTCTGGCTCGATTTGGGAATGTCCGGGAGCGAGATGAGCGCGAGGGCTTGGTGGGGTGAAGAGGGGAAGTAGAGCTGGATGTGGGGGAGGGAGATGGTTATGGCTGATTTGATCGGGTTCTGGGTTTAAGCGATGGCAGCAACGGAGGACTCCACGGCCACGAGTCCGGTGCCGAGGGGCGATAACGACGGGGTGATCGCCAGGCGTGACGGTGATGCAAAAGGATCAGCACGTACCTCTACGTCCCACGCGATCTCAACCTTCGGGTACTCGACTTTCTTCGTGCGCAATACATCGAGGACGTGCCAGAGGGAATCGCCTGGTATCAGTGGTTGGACGCGGGTGGACATACCGGCTCGGCCGGTAAGCGGTGGGGTCGATGGACTTGCCCCGTTGACTCACCCAGGAGGAACTCTCCGACGGACACGCCCGGGACGATCTCGTACGTGCCGCCCATGGCGAAGCCGAACCCAGAATCTCCTGATTGTCGTGGTGCTGCCAGTGAGGTGTAGGATGAGCCTGGCAGTGTTGATGAATGGTGATGGTTGGGTGGCAAGAGGACGACAAGGCAACCGCCGGGAGCACCAACGACGTCATGTTTGGTCTCTGGCAATCGTCCTCGTCCCATCTTTCGTTGTACATACAGTCTTCATCGCGAGAGTTCGGGCAGCTAGTCGAGCTCAGCGAGGCGCAAGAGCGGAGCCCATTCCATTCGGTATCCGATATAACCTTCCACGACCATGGACTCGCAAAGCACATCGCTCGAGGCCGGGCCTTCATCCGCAAAACGCCTCTCCAGCGCTAAGTCGCCCATCGCGCCGTCAGCACCTCCGACCGAAGATGAGCTAGCCCGCATCAACGCTACGCTCCATACAGCAGAGAAGCGGCGCTCATCGGTACGGTCTCGACTGCCCTCACGTGCACACGGCGACAGCGTGGCCGGCAGCCAGCCGAAGCCGAGGTCGGGCAGCTGGTTCGCGAGTGGATCGAAAGCGAAGACGACTGGACGCGAGGCGCCTACGCCGAGGGTGCAGGAAGATGAGGAGGCGGAAGCTGAGAGGGAGAGGCACGAATTTGCCTCGGTGCGGGAGGAGGCTGTACAGGCGCTTCAGCAAAAGGACGAGGTGATAGGACTGAATGATGGGGATTCGGTTGGAGAGGAGCAGGAAAGGTCGAAGAGGAGGGAGCGGGTCATTGTCTGGGACAGTACGTCTCACACCCCAAGCATATTTCTAAGCTGAAAACAGTCTTGTTCGAGAATCAGCGAGGGTGCGTCTGGCCTGGGAATCCCGTGTTGTCGACCGTCGCTAACAGGCAGCATCTACATCCTGGGCAAAGCGAACTTCTCCTCCCGGACCCTGTTCCCGGCAGATCCATCACCCTACACCGTCCCCGCCCGCCCCTGCCGAAACATTTCCAAAGTGCACGAAGCGCAAATCACCGAGTCCGCCCAGACATCCCGACGCGAGACCCATTCGGCGTCGACCAACCCCGAGACTTACGGCCAGGGCCCCAACGTCCCGGAACGGAGTATCAAGACCGTATACTCGCTCGAGACGTACCAGCTCCCAAGCCCCGACTGGGAGTGGCAGACGAGCTGGATGGTGAACATGAAGCCCGGGACGGACGAAGGGGGTTGGAAATACAACTCAATATTCCGGCGGACGGGTTGGAAAGCCCATGCGGGAGCGTTGGGGTGGGGTGGGTGGGTCAGGAGAAGGGAGTGGGTCCGGATGCGGAGTCTGACGGTTGGCGGGGAAGAGAAAGAGGATGATGGGTGCGGTGCGGCGACAGAGAGGGACGAGGAGGAAGAGACGGAGCCGCAGAAGGCGCTGGGGGAGGTGATGAGTGCCGGACGGGGAGTTGACGGCGTTGTGAAGGCGCTGGGGAGGTGTTCGCTGGACCGAAAGAAGCTCGACACGTGGAGAAAATGGTTGAACGAGGGGAAGGACGAGGAGAAGCAAGCATTGCAGGACGCGCTGCAAGATGAGGCGGCTGTGAGTCCTGTCCTTTGCACGTTTCTTCGCGCACTCATCGTAGGTCCAGACGATATCCCGTGCATTCACATACCAGTCTAGCGTACCCCATCTACTCGCCCTCTTCGCCTCGCACGACATAGCTGTGTCGTCCCCATCCGGCACCCCGTCCTCCTCCGTACACCTGCCGACGCCGTCGTCGCCGACTTCTTCCACCACAGCACCTCCGACTTCCACGACGAAGCCACCGCCTACTTCTGATCGGCCAGATACACCCTCAACTTCTCCAACGCTCGATACCGATGACTAATCTTGTTCTTCGCTTCGCCGTCCATCTCCGCGTACGTCTTCCCCTCGCCCTCGTCCGGCTGGAAGACCGGGTCCCAGCCGAAGTAAGTCGGTCCTCGGGCGGGCACGATCTTCCCCTCGGTACGCCCCTCGAACAGAATCGGTTCTTGGCCCGGGCCCGGCGAGTAGGCGAAGGTGCACAGTGCGGTAGCGTTGGTGGTCGAGAATCCCTTGAGCATGTTGTTCAGGCCTGGCATTCAGCATATTCTATCGCTTGTAGTCGCAAATATGGCCCCTTCTCTGCATCATGTAGCATTGTAGCCCTCAGCTGTGTCGGTAGACGCTCGACTCACCCTCATGTCCTACGCTCGCCATGAAGTCTTTGATATATGGCCCCGGCAGGCCGTTGAGGGCCTCGAAGCACAGTGCCGTGTCCTCTGTGACACAGGCGGTCCCGAGCTGGTGGTCAATCGCGTGCCCGGATCACCAGACGCTGGTCCGAAGAATGGAGATTAGGCGCGACAGAAGCTCACCTTCTCAGCAGCGGCCTTGACTTTCGCAATGGCAACCTCCTGCGTGGTTCCCTGCAGCTCGGGCACTAAATGTCAGCACGCTGAAGAGAGCCACGCAATGCATGCTGCCGCTGAACTGACCGTCGACAGCTTGAGAGGTCACCTCGACACCGGTCCCTCCAGCCGCCAAGATCGCTTTGACCTCCCTGAGCTTGTTGGCATTGCCAGTAACGAACACTACCAGTTCAGAAATCACTGTTTGACGCGCCCGAGGCGACCCACCGAAAGACGCCATCTGATGGAAGGATATTGACAAAGCGAACAGCGTAGGTGCGACTCGACGCTCGACTTATCTGAAACACGCCCGGAAATCCCGCCGGAAGCGACGGAAGCGAGGCGGCATGTGATGTCTCTACTGTCTCTCGTAGCGAGCGTATGCAACAGTGCGGCTCTTATGACATTATGCAGGAATACATCGGCGAGCACGCGTAGCATCGTGCCCTTCACGCCAGGTCGCCCAGGCCATCCAAGAATCTCTGATACTCGTCATCCCCGTCCGCGCCCTTCTTACCTGCTGGCGGCGAAGCCGTCCCGGTCGCAGGCATATCTCCAAACATTCCCTTCAAGCGACCCATCAGACCTCCCTCATCCTGCCTCTTGCTCTTGCGCTCATCTCCATCCTCGTCCACCTCGCCCGCACCCGGCGCGGCATTCACGTTCACCCCACCCGGAGCAGACGCCTGTTTCCGCTTGACTCCGCGCGGCACGAACGCCGTCGCCTCCTTGCGCAGATCGCGCATGACGGGAGCGGCTGAGATGGCGCCCACAGAGTAATCTGCAGGCTTGCTTGGTGCATCTGTGGCCGGTTTGGGCGGGACTGATGTCGCGGCTGCGGCAGCTATCGTTGCCGTGGTCGACGCGGGACCGGTCGGTGGCGGACGAGCTGGCAGCGCGTGTTGCATTCGATGCCCCTGGTAAGTTTGCGTCGGTGCATCGTGCAATGGATCCTGGACAGATGGAGGTGGTCGCGCCGCGACGTGGTGCTGTGGTGGCGGACGCGGCGGGCGGAAACCAGGTGTAGACTGAGCGAATGGTTGCGGCGTGTAGGCAACCTCGTCGCCCCATCCCCAAGGTGCTGGCTGACCGAACTGGCCGGGTGGCGGTATCGGTGGACGCGGCATGAACGACGGACCGGCCGGCAATGGCGGAGGAGGGG
>Ga0308169_10005904_pt1 | contig 10933 bp, 8 predicted proteins | sample PhyBR1_2_FD_202139 | JGI IMG/M metagenome (GOLD analysis project Ga0308169, IMG submission 202139) | Phyllosphere microbial communities from UC Gill Tract Community Farm, Albany, California, United States - DLSLSB.R1 | ecosystem: Host-associated > Plants > Phyllosphere > Unclassified | place... | reverse complement strand
CTTCGAGTTGCGTGATAAACGCCAACGTCCAGGTCGAAACCCGAAAACGGGTGAAGAAATTCCAATTTCTGCACGCCGTGTAGTTACCTTCCGTGCAGGACAGAAATTCCGCCAGCGCGTTGGAAATGAGCAGATCGATTGATCTGCTTTTTTTTGTTTTAAATTTTAAGAGGGTCTTTTGTTTCAAACAGTACGGAACAGTGGTGTTTGTAAATTAGATCGTTTCATGCATTTTTATATGATTGAACTTTATTTAAGTCATAAAAAAAGAGAGCCAAAAGGCTCTCTCTTTTTTTACTGAATAATCGTAAAGATTATTGAGCAGCAGAAGCAGCAGAAGCAGCAGCTGGAGCAGCATCAACAGCAGAAGCAGCAGCTTCAGTAGCAGCAGAAGCTTCAACAGTAGCAGCAGAAGCAGCAGCAGTAGCTTCAGAAGCAGCTACAGTAGCTTCAGATGCAGCAGCATCAGCAGCAGGAGCTTCTTCAGTTTTTTTAGCACAACCAACGAAAGCTAAAGTAGTAGCAACTGCAGCAGCAATAGCGATTTTTTTGAATAACATGGCATCACTCTCTAAAATATGAGATTAAAAATAACCTATGTTAGCCTGTTGAGTGCTTTTATTCTTCCTAAAATTTGTTAGGCAGTAACAATGCAAAGGCAGTCTAACTGGTCTGCGAATATGCTATCACTGCGCATTTTGAATTACTACTAGGCGTGTGTTAAAAAATGCAAAAAAAGATAAAAAGTGAGCGTTTTTTTAACAGAAAATAACAATCAATTGGAAGATTTATATTGGATAAGTACTAAATAACTCGCTAAAAACTAAAGTTTTTTAAAATTAAGATTTAAAAGAAAGATTAACCTGCATATTAAGTTTACATAGAAACTGAGCAATTGTAGCTTTATGTAAGTTAAGTCAACCAAATAAAAAGGCTATCCTGTAGATAGCCTTTTTATATAAAAAGAAATAACAACCAGTTTAGTTGGTGGCTTTACGCTTCATTTGATCAAAGAAATCATCATTGGTTTTGGTTTCTTTCATGCGATCCAGCAAGAATTCCATCGCAGCCAATTCATCTTGAGTGTGCAATAATTTACGCAAAATCCAGACCTTACGTAAGTTATCTTCACTCATGAGACGTTCTTCACGACGCGTACCTGATTTCTTGATGTTCATGGCCGGGAATACACGTTTTTCAGCAATACGGCGATCTAGTGTGATTTCCTGGTTACCTGTACCTTTGAATTCTTCATAGATCACTTCATCCATCTTACTGCCTGTTTCGATCAGGGCAGTAGAGATAATGGTCAGTGAACCACCTTCTTCAATATTACGTGCAGCACCGAAGAAACGTTTTGGACGTTCAAGCGCATGTGCATCTACACCACCGGTCAAAACCTTACCTGAAGAAGGAATTACAGTGTTATAGGCACGTGCAAGACGGGTAATCGAGTCAAGCAGAATGACCACATCTTTTTTGTGTTCTACCAAACGTTTGGCCTTTTCAATCACCATTTCAGCCACTTGTACGTGACGAGCTGGAGATTCATCAAAGGTTGAAGCAATCACTTCACCACGAACGGTACGTTCCATCTCGGTTACTTCTTCAGGACGTTCGTCAATTAGAAGTACAATCAGGAAACATTCAGGATTGTTACGTACAATCGACTGGGCGATGTTTTGTAACAACATGGTTTTACCCGCTTTTGGCGGCGCAACAATAATAGAACGTTGGCCTTTACCAATAGGCGCTACCAAGTCAACCACACGAGCAGTCAAATCTTCAGTGGTACCGTTACCGAGTTCCATCACCAATTGTTCAGTCGGGAACAATGGGGTCAAGTTTTCGAACAGGATTTTGTTACGTGAGTTTTCAGGCGTGTCGTAGTTAATTTGATTAACTTTTAAAAGAGCAAAATAGCGTTCGCCTTCTTTAGGTGGGCGAATTGTGCCGGTAATGGTATCACCGGTGCGTAAGTTAAAACGGCGAATTTGTGATGGGCTGACGTAAATGTCATCTGGGCCAGCAAGATAAGAGCCTGCTGCTGAGCGGAGGAAACCAAAACCATCAGACAGAATTTCTAGAACACCATCACCAAAAATCTCTTCGCCATTCATTGCATGGCGTTTTAAGATGGCAAAAATGATGTCTTGCTTACGGTTACGAGCCATTCCTTCTAGGCCCATAAACTCGGCAATCTTGATGAGTTCGCCAATCGGTTTTTTCTTGAGTTCAGTTAAATTCATAGGGGGTCAGATAGAATTAAAATTCTGGGATATGGATGAGAAAAGGGAGCAACATTGAGCCGCTTACACGCAATAAAAGTAACGCAATTGTATTTGCACAATAACAATTCAGAGGTCTGATTCATTGTTTCGAAGAGAAAAGTGTAAAAACAATTTCTGTTGCCGAGCGGCGATCTTATGTGTTGTGTCTTGTAAGAAAATGGCGGATTAGAAATCCTTTATTCCTTGAACAAGCAATATAAGAGCTAATCATATTTTTGTCAATTTATAGACGAAAAAAATACGCTATCCGGAGATAGCGCATTGTATCAAATTACGCTGGTTTCAATTAGATATTTTCTTCAATGAAAGCAGTCAATTTAGATTTTGGTGCAGCACCGACTTGTTGAGCGACAACTTCACCATTTTTGAACATTAATAAAGCTGGAATGTTGCGGATATTGTAGTTTACGGCAGTCGCTTCACAAGCAGTTACGTCAACTTTAACAACCTTAACTTTGCCTTCGAACTCTGTAGACAATACTTCTAGTACAGGTGCAATGGCTTTACACGGTGCACACCAGCCTGCCCAGAAATCGACAAGTACAGGAACGTCAGATTGTAAAACGTCCGCTTCGAAGTTCGCATCAGTTGTGTTTACGATATTGCCAGACATGGATATGCTCCAAATAAAATTTTAAGTTAGTTCTATAACTATAAGTATTACATAGCCTCGTTTAACTATGTAGAGGGATATGTAAATTTTCAATCATTATATTGAGTTTGTCTAATTGATGCTCACGATATTGATTATCGTGTCCTACAATTGATCTTTTTCATACCTCAAAAGTATTGAATATTTAATTTTTAAACCCGCACGGCCTTATTGAATTGATTCAATCCTGCTGCCTTTGTGGAGGGAGTTTATCTAGTTTTGAAAGGTCAAAATCAGGAGCTCAAAATATCGTTTGAGGCACTAATAAACACCTATTGTTTCGCATAAATGACTTCTTTGAGCCAGTTTTAAACACTGCTTTAAAATGCAGGATAAACGATAGGAAACGAATAGCCTCCTTATTGCACTAGCGAATTCATTACTTGCTAAAAATCTATTTGTTATTTTGACTTTAGGAATCACTGCTCGTTATTGAAAAAATGATTGAGCAAAGAAGTTTATTTTTTTAATGGATTAAAAAACTGCTTCATTTGAGCTAATAAATGGCTTTTAAATTGCATGTATGTGAATTACTCTAAGCATAATTCTTATAGGTTCGTTTGAATAATGTCTGATTTTTTGATTGATGAAGAGTTACTTGCTGCCATCGATATGGGGTCGAACAGCTTTCACTTGGCTATTGCACGTGTAGATCATGGCGAAGTAAAAAAAGTGGCTTCGATGTCAGAAAAAGTACAATTGGCAGCGGGTCTGGATGAAAATAAAAATTTGACCGAAGCTGCACAGCAACGTGGTCTGGCCTGTCTGGCGCGTTTTGTTGGACGTCTGAGTTCTGTGCAACCCAACCGCTTGCGTATTGTCGCGACCAATGCGTTACGTCAGGCAAAAAATGGTCACGAATTCATTCAGAAAGCTGCTGAAATCTTACCTAAACCGATTGAAATTATCGCCGGTCGTGAAGAGGCCCGTCTGATTTATCTGGGCGTTTCACACACCATGGCCAACAGTGGCCGTCGTCTGGTGATTGATATTGGTGGTGGCTCGACTGAACTGATTATTGGCGAAGCATTCGAGCCGATTCATACGGAATCTGTACAAATGGGCTGTGTGGCATTTACCACAGCCTATTTTATGGATGGCGAAATTAACCAGAAAAGTTTCGATAAAGCGGTGACTGCTGCCCGCAAAGAAATTTCAGGAATTGCCAATACCTATAAAGCGGCAGGGTGGGATACCGTAGTCGGTTCAAGCGGAACCATTAAAGCCTGTCGTCAGATTACAGTGAACATGGGCTGGAGCAATGAAAAAGAAGAGCTCACCCGTGAAGGTCTAGAAAAACTCAAAGATAAACTGCTTAAATATAAGCATGTCACTGAAATGGAATTTGATGGTTTAAAAGAAGACCGCCGAGCAGTTTTGCCAGCAGGTATTGCCATTTTATATGCCGTATTTGATGTCTTGGGTTTAGACAAACTGGTCTATTCAGATGGGGCTTTACGTGAAGGCGTGATGTATGACTTGTTGGGACGTTTCCAGCATGAAGACATTCGTGACCGTTCTGTGCATGCCTTGATGGGACGCTATAATGCAGATACCAAACAAGCTGAACGTGTAGCCAATACGGTACAGCAATTGTTTAACGGTGTTGCGAAATCTCTAAATTTAACCAATGATGACAGTGACTTACTGCGTCGTGCTGCATGTTTGCATGAAATTGGTTTGGCGATTAGTCACAGTGGTTACCATCGCCATGGGGCTTATTTATTGCAACATTCGGATATTCCCGGTTTCTCGCAAATTGATCAAAACCATTTGTCACATTTGGTCGCTCATCATCGTCGTAAACTTCGCGGTGATGCACGGGTCGATGTTTCAAAAGTCGGTGGTAGCAAACTTGTGTACTTATGTCTATTGCTTCGTTTAGCTGTTTTGCTGAATCATAGTCGTAGCGATGAGATGCTTCCTGCCATTGAATTAAGTGTTGTCAATGAGCAACAATGGCAACTCAGCGTTTCTGGCGATGCCAAACAATGGCCTTTGCTTGTAGCAGACTTGCATGATGAACAGGTGCAGTTTAAGCATTGGGATATTGAATTGAATATTCAGTCGGAACAATTTATCTATTAACAAGTGATTGGTTAACAAGTTATTGTTAATTTAGGGATAATGGTCGACCTATGAAAAATAAAGCTGCTCAATCTAAAGCATGGACAACGGTTCAAATTGCGCGTCATCCAGAACGTCCGCAATTTTTGGATTATGTTGGTGAAATTTTCACTGAATTCGATGCTTTACATGGAGATCGGGTATTTGGTGACGATGGTGCAATGATCGGTGGCTTGGCACGTTTTAATGGTCAGCCAGTGATGATTGTTGGGCAACACCGTGGCCGCAGCACGCGTGAAAAATTGCAACACAACTTCGGTATGAGTAATCCTGAAGGCTACCGTAAATCACAGCGTTTGCTGGATATGGCAGAGCGTTTCAAGTTACCGGTATTTACCTTCATTGACACTATGGGTGCATATCCGGGTGTAGGCGCAGAAGAACGCGGTCAGGCAGAAGCCATTGCCACCAGTCTGGCACAGCTTTCAAGCCTGAAAGTTCCAGTAATTGCAACTGTATTGGGTGAAGGCGGTTCAGGTGGTGCACTGGGTATTGGTGTGGCAGATCGTGTCGTGATGCTGTCTCACAGTATTTATTCTGTGATTTCTCCTGAAGGTTGTGCATCCATTTTATGGAAAACAGCCGAGAAAGCAGAACAAGCCAGTGAAGCCCTGGCATTAACTGCTGAAAAGTTAAAACAAATGGGCATTGTTGAATACGTGGTTGATGAAGGTGAAGGCGCACATTTGCAGCCTGAAAAAGTGATGCAAGACCTTAAAGATGTGTTACAACAGGCTTTAGAAGAATTGCAATCGATGGATGCGAATGAAAGATGCGAAGCACGTTACCAGCGTTTAATGAAGTTTGGCAGCGACAATTCCGGTCTAGCGTCTTAAAGCAAATCCAGTGCTTTCCTCTCGAGAGCACTTTCTTAATTGGATGTAGCGGCGGCATGGATTCCATGCTGCTTTTACATCTGATGTCTGATTTATTTCCTGAAAAAATCCGCGCGATCTATATCGATCACCAGTTACAAAACATCAGTGCCGATTGGGGCCAGTTTGTATCTGATCAATGCGCGGCCTTGAAAGTCCCATATATTGTTGAAGCGGTCAATGTGCAAGCAGGAAATCTGGAACATCAAGCCCGTAACGCACGTTATCAGGCTTATTCAAAACATCTCAAACCCAATGAAATTTTAGTTCTGGCGCATCATCAGCAAGATCAGGCTGAAACCTTAATGTTGCGCTTACTTTCAGGTGCCGGTGTGCATGGACTGGCTGCGATGAAACAGGTGGATGTACGTGAGCAATTCACCATTTGGCGACCGCTGCTGGATCTTTCGCGTGAGCAGATTTGCCAATGGGCCGCCCAGCTGAATGTGCAGAATATTGAAGATCCCACCAATTTAGATACTTATTATGATCGAGCCTGGTGCCGTCATGAATTGTGGCCGCTGTTGCAACAACGTTATCCTAAAATGCAGCAGGCACTCAGCCGAACCAGTTATCTTATGCAGGATGCTGACGAAATTCTGCAAGAAGTATTGCAACAAGATTTAGCACTTTGCGGATCGGCCACTGAACTGGATTTAAAAAAATTATCTCAATTATCAAGTGCACGTCAAAGACAACTGCTATCCGCTTGGATGAAGGGGCAGGATAGCTATCGTCCGAGTTTTGAGATGGTGGAGCGCTTGTTACATGAAGTAATTCAGTCCAAAGCTGATGCTCAGGCTGCATTGCACTGGAATCAATATTATTATCTGCGCTATCAGCAGACACTTTTCCGCTTAAGTGCCGCAGAATATTTGGCTGAAAAAAATGAAAGGGATATTGCTGAACAAACCCTGTGTTTGCAGTTAAATCAAAGGATTGACGTTCTTTCAGGAAACTATGTTACTAAAACTGCAAAAATAGGTCTTTCAGCCGCATTGCTGGGAAAAAAACTGAATCTGGTGCTGCGACAAGGTGGAGAAAAAATACATTTATATGGACGAGTCGGGACCTGGCCACTAAAAAAAGCCATTCAGCAAGCACAAATTTTTCCCTGGCAGCGTCATAGAATTCAAATATTAAGCATAGATAATGTTATGCTTGGTGTTTTTACACCAAAAGGGTTTTGGTTAGCTCAATCTGAATATTGTGAAGTCGGTGGATGGCAACCAAATTTAATCTCTTAGTTAAAAAATTCTAAGTCGAGTATAAATCCATGAGTGCAGCTTTAAATTGTAATATTTGTTTTATTGGTGGCGGAAATATGGCTCAAGCCTTAATTGGTGGGCTAATTTCACGGGGTTTAGCACCAACACGTATTACAGTTTCTGATCCGGTCGAGAAAGTCCGTCTTTTGTTAGCAGAAAAAGATGTACAGGTGACCGATGATAATATTGCTGCCATTCGTGATGCCGATATCGTCCTTTTTGCAGTAAAACCGCAAGTATTGGCCAGTGTATTAAAACCACTAAAAGGTTTATTTGATGGTAAATTGGTGATGTCGATTGTGGCGGGTGCTGAAATTGCGACCATTGCCGATCTTTTAGAAACTGATCGCATTGTTCGCGTGATGCCGAACACGCCTGCTTTAGTACAAACCGGAGCACATGGCTTGTATGCAACCGAAGCGGTGAATGCACAAGATCGTGAATTGGCCAGTCAGGTTTTAGCTGCAACCGGTTTAACCCTTTGGGTGAATTCTGAAGCACAGATTGATGCGGTAACGGCAGTGTCAGGTTCGGGTCCCGCTTATTTCTTCTATATGATGGAAAGCATGATTCGTGCAGGTAAAAACTTGGGGCTGGATGAGAAAGTAGCGACTGCACTGACTTTACAAACCGCTTTAGGTGCGGCACAAATGGCGATTACCAGTTCCAATACTCCGGCAGAACTGCGTAAAAATGTGACCTCTCCAAACGGCACGACTCAGGCTGCACTTGAAGTGTTTGACCGTGCACAAATCTCTCAAAATATTCAGGCCGCTTTGGCTGCAGCACAAAAGCGCAGTCAGGAACTTGCTCAAGAGCTAAGTGAAAGTAGCAAATAACTCGTTTTTATTTAGGAAAGTTCCAGTATGGGTGCAAACTCTGCGCTAATTTTTGGCATTATCATTAACGTAGCGATTTTGCTCGTGTTTTTCCGTTTTCTTATGCAGCTTGCAGCGGTGAATGCTTATAATCCCGTGGTCATGTCTACGGTAAAAGCGACAAAAATCGTGGATGTATTTGGGCGTATTTTTCCAACAGTAGCAAAAGGCCGTGTTAATTTGGCAGCTTTAGCATTGGTGGTAATTTTATATTTACTCAAGATTTTTGGGGTAATGTACCTTTCAGGTGCCATGCCGAACAGTCCGGTACATCTGGTGATTTTAACTTTTGTCACCATGATTCAGGACCTGATCCGTTTCTGTCGTTACCTGATTTTTGCAACGATTATTTTAAGTTGGGTGGTGATGTTTACCCAGTCCCGTTCACCGTATATTGAAGTGATTCAGGAACTGGCAGAACCTTTACTGGCACCGTTCCGCCGTATCTTGCCGAATATGGGCATGATTGATCTGTCTCCAATTGTGGCATTCTTTGCTTTATATATTGCTGAAATTATTATGAATGAAGTGGCAATTGCACTTTTGACCGGACTTTAACGTTTAGCCAGTAAAATCTGGACAATAAAAAAGGACTCGATAGAGTCCTTTTTTATTGGAAAAATTCCTCTCACTCTGAGAGATGAGTAGCATTGCTACGCAAGAGAGGGGCTTTAAAAAATGACCTCCATCCTCTTGCTGAATATATTCCTCACCTTCTAGAAGGAGGGAAAAGGAATCTCCCCTAACCCCTCTTTAAAAAGAGGGGAAATCTGTGGATTAATGCGCCTCATCCCAATTCATGCCTTTACCGACTTCGACAATCAGCGGTACGGAAAGCTGGATTACCGATTGCATCACTTCAGCCAGTTTCGGTGCCAGATCATCGGCAATCTCGGCATCAACTTCAAATACCAATTCATCGTGTACCTGTAACAGCATTTTAGCCTGATCTTTCGGTAACATTTTATCGACTTCAATCATGGCTATTTTAATGATGTCTGCAGCACTTCCTTGAAGTGGGGCATTGATGGCAGCACGTTCAGCTGCTTTACGCACCATCATGTTGCGGGCATCAATATCAGGGGTATATAAACGGCGACCTGAAATGGTTTCGACAAAGCCCTGTTCCAAAGCGATCTGACGCGTACGTTGCATATATTCATAAATGCCAGGATAACGATGGAAATATTGCTTGATGTAGTTTTGTGATTCTTCACGGGTAAAGCCAAGCTGACGAATCAGACCAAATTCGGACATGCCATAGAGCAGACCGAAGTTAACAGCTTTGGCCTGACGACGCTGGTCATTGGTGACATCTTCCAGCGCAATTCCCAGCACTTCGGCAGCAGTACGGCGGTGTACGTCCTGACCGTGATTAAAGGCATCGACCAAGGCTTCATCCTGAGAAAGATGAGCCATTAAACGCAGTTCAATTTGTGAATAATCGGCTGCCAGCACGATGCGGCCTTCAGGAGCAATAAAGGCTTTACGAATTTGGCGGCCAATTTCTTCACGAATCGGAATGTTTTGCAGGTTTGGATCGGTTGAGGATAAACGACCTGTAGCTGTCAGTGCCTGATGATAACTGGTATGCACACGGCCACTGTCATTGTTGGCCTGTTTTTGCAGACCGTCGGTATAGGTGCTTTTCAGTTTACAAAGACCACGGTATTGCAAAATTAAATCGGTAATCGGATGTTCAATCTTTTCCAGAATACTTTCATTGGTGCTGTATTGACCGGTTGCTGTTTTCTTGCCGCCTTTCAGTCCGAGTTTGTCAAACAGGATTTCACCGACCTGTTTGGGCGAGCTGACATTAAACGGTTGACCTGCCAACTCAATAATCTGGTTTTCAAGGTCTTGAATGGTATTAGAAAAGTCGACACTCAATTGATCTAAAAACTTCAGATCCAGTTCGATGCCATTTTCTTCCATGACAGTCAGTACACGCGCCACCGGCATTTCAATATTGTGCAAAATATTGTTCAGTTCAGGAATGGCCTGTAATTTCTTCGACAAGACTTCGTAAAGACGATAGGTCACATGCGCATCTTCAGCGGCATAATGCGCAGCTGTTTCAATCTCGATCTGGTTAAAAGTTTTCTGTTTGGCCCCTTTACCTGCCACTTGTTCATAAGTGGTCGTTAAGTGACTGAGATAAACACGGGCCACATCATCCATACCGTGACGGGTCGCCACTGAATTTAGAACATAAGAGGCCAGCATGGTATCGAAATACCAGCCTTGCAGTTCAATACCGTGATTTTGCAAAATGTGCGCATCATATTTTAAATGATGTCCAATTTTTTCAACGCTAGCATCTTCTAAAATCGGTTTAATTTGCGCCAGGATGGTTTCACGATTCAGCTGTTCCGGTGCACCCTCATAGTCGTGGGTCAGCGGAATGTAATAAGCATCATTGGCATCAAATGCCACCGAGAAACCGACCATCTCGGCAATACGATAATCCAGACTGGTGGTTTCTGTATCAAAGGCAAAGCGTTTTTCAGTACTGAAACGAGTAAACAGGTTGTCCCAGTCAGCCTGAGTTAAAATGGTGTGATAATTGGCTTTACCCAGTTGATCATCCACACTGGTCAGCTCTGCCTCATCTTCGGTATTAATCACGACTACAGTATCTATAGCGCTTTCAATTCCTTTGGAGGTTTGTTTATAAACTGAATTATTCGGATTGTTGGGATGATCTAAAGACTGCAATTGGTTACGGAACTCAAGTTCGGTATAGAGTCGGCGTAGTTCTTCAACATTTGGATCGCCAAGTTTCAGATCTTCATAACAAAGACCCATATCCAGGTCGCAGACAATACTGGCCAACTGATGA
>Ga0308169_10005902_pt1 | contig 10941 bp, 9 predicted proteins | sample PhyBR1_2_FD_202139 | JGI IMG/M metagenome (GOLD analysis project Ga0308169, IMG submission 202139) | Phyllosphere microbial communities from UC Gill Tract Community Farm, Albany, California, United States - DLSLSB.R1 | ecosystem: Host-associated > Plants > Phyllosphere > Unclassified | place... | reverse complement strand
GCAATCGTCGTCTGAAGCGGGCCGGGCAGACCTAATGCCGAATAGGAAATTGCGCCTAATCAGGTCCGCTTTGAATCGTTTTGCCGCCCGTCCGCGACCCGAGTCGGGTTCGAACCGACGCGGCATTACAACTTCGGGCTAATGATGCTTTGTATTGCTCGCTCTCGCGCCCGCACCGGCTTTGCGGACATGGGCTCGCTTGCGTTCTAGCTCGCAGTCCTGCTCTCTTCGGGCCTATAGAGCCCTCGGGCAGCGTTGCGAGCCGTCCTGCTCGAGGGCGGAGCCGAGTCAAGTCGAAGGAGAGCTGCAGGGACCTCTCCATGAGCGCAACCTGTAGCAACGAGCCCATGCAGTGCAGTCGAGCGAGTAGCCTTGGCGCAGCGTTTACCAGTTCCCGAGCGGCCCGGAGCGTCGTCAACGAGCTTGACTCCCTCCTCCTCCTCGAGGACCGGGTCGACTGCATTTCTCGTCGGTTTCTCGGCAAATAGGTCAGGGTGAAGTGCTCAATGTCGAGCAGTCGTATCGCTAAGACCTGCAGCTGTCGTCAGATCCTGGACTAAGAGACGCTCGAGCCAGGCAGCGCAGCCGAGTCTCGCCGCTCGGACCTCGACGTGCTCGCGAGCGGCTCGACTTGGCCTCACGCTCCGAAGGGCCTCAAGCTGCTTTCGAGGACGCAATGAGACGGCTTCCTCTCGCTGCATATCGGAGCGGAAGAAGCCGAGAGGATGAAGCGACGCTCTGCGTTGCGAAGCGAGACGACGTCGAGCACATGGAGAGCTACGTCACCGGACAAGGAGCGGTAGTAGAAACAACAGAGGGAAGGGAGAGACGAAGGCTCTAGACATATGCTGCACACGAGGGAGGCGACCGGCGCGCTCCCTGACCCAGGAGAAGGAAGGCGAGAAGGGGATGCGGGCTCGACGCCGCGCTTTTTCGACCGAGGCGGCCGAGACGATCAGGACCAGTTCCAGCGCAGGGGGAGGACGCCCGTGTCGAGGTTGCCGACTGCGAGACAAAAAGTGAGAAAGGGTCAGAGCGAGCTCGAGGAAGGAGGGCGAGAGCGGCGCGAGGACGCACTGGCTTTGAAAGCGCCGAGACTCAGGTCGAGCGAGCCGTACGAGCAGCCAGGGCAGCTGTTTCGTTGAGAGAGAGAGCGTCAGCAGCCGCGCGACGTAAGACAGCGACGCCTCGAGCCACGAGAGGGGCAGAAGAAGGGAGAGAGCGGGACGCACGTGTCGGCGACCTGGGCGCGAACGCTCTTGCCGTTGGCGGTGTTGGTGACCGTGACGTACTGGCCGCAGTGCGAGCCACCGGCGACCTGGGGCGAGTTCATGGCGACGATGTAGGCCGAGTCCGAGTTGACCTTGCCGCACGAGCCGGCGGCGCCTCCCTGCTGCAAGCGCGGAAAGGACAAGAGTCAGCCTCGGCTCGGCTCGTCGACGAAGGAAATAGAGCTCGACGCACAGTGTACCAGGTGCCCTTGCCCGTGAACGAAGACGACGTGGCAAAGTTGGTCGTGACCTTCTTGGACGACGAGGACGACGAGGACGACGAGCTCTTGTTCTTGTTGCACTGGTTGCCCGACTTGGTGTAGCCGCTGTTGCACTCTGTTTGCAGGGCTCGTCGTCAGTGACTGCGCGCGCACGATCACGACAGGAGAGGAGGGAAAGCAACGCACTCCAACCGCACTTCTTGCTCGAGCAGGTGCGCGACGCCTTGTTGGGGATCCAGTTCTTGCACTGCGACACCTTGGAGCACGAGTTGCCGCGCTTCTCGAGGAGGTTGACGATCTCTGCGAGGTGGATGAACGTCAGCAACGGCTCGAGGCGCAGAAGGAGAGGCGGACGAGGAGACGCACCGGACGAGTCCTCGAAGGCGAGGTCGGCGGTCGGCTCGACGGCGGGAGCGACGGCCGTCTCGTCGACGACGGCGACAGGAGCCGCAGCGACGAAGGACGCGAGGGCGAGGAGCGAGGCGAAGAAGGCGGTGCGCATGTTGGGCGAGGTTGAGGTCGAGGTCGAGGTTGAGGAGGACGAGGAGCTGAAGAAGGCGAGCTGAGGTCGGAAGACGGAGAGCGGGGAATGCGATAGCGCAGGAAGATGAGGAGCTGAGGAAGGGAGAGAGAGAGAGCCGCCGTGGAGCACCTTGTCGTCGTCCGTCTCCTCGCGAGGAGGAGAACCCTCTCTCGCCGGCGCCTGCCACCTCGATCGGTAATTTTGGGGGTGAAGCCTTCGAAAGGCGGCCATCCACGCCGAGCAGCTGCATTTCGCCCGCCCACATGGGCTCGAGAGGGGAAGACCTGCAGCAGCGAGTCTCGATTCCTCGATCGTGGTGATAGCGAGGCGCGCCCTCGTCGTCCTCGAGCGGAAGCGGAAGGGCGCAGGATCGAGGGTCCGGGGACGCTGAGCGCCGCTCCTGGCGCTGCACGAGGGCGGGCGGTCCATCCACGACCGCAACCGGCGGCATCGAGACGACGAGGACGAGGGTGCGTGTATGGCTCGCTCGCCCGGGCTCGGCGAGAGCGAGGCCCATGCCGGCGAGCAGGAGAGCCGAGCTAGACCGATGCTCGAGCAGCAGCCGTGCCGGGCGTGAGCAAGCCGCTCGGCCGGGAGGAGGGAGGAGGAGAAGGAGAGAGGAGCGGTCGGCCGGCCGCACGAGCGAGCTCGACGAAGACGGGCACCTTGCGTCGTCGACAGCGCAGTCAGGAAAGCTCTGGGCTGCTTGCGCGCAAGGTAGCTAGCTTCTCGGACGGCACGCATAGAGCGCTGAGCGGGACCAAGCAGCTCTCGACTCTCCGCCTCTCGCGCTCGCTCACGCACTCGCACGCGCACAAGACGATCGCCCCGAACATGTTCGTGTCCCAGAAGATTGCCCCCGTTACAGAGTGAGAAGGAGGATCTACTCCTTGGTCTCGGCCTCCGCCTGCGAGCGAGCGAGGGAGAGGGAAGAAGGGGGCGGTGCGTCAGCTCTGGCTCGGCTCGACACAGTCCGGCGAGGGAGGTCGTCGTTCCGAGAGCGAGGAGAGGAAAATGGAACGCACCTCGACGGCGACGATGCCAGCACGCTTCTCGGCGACACGCTCCGCGCGGCGCTCGCGAGCGGCCTTGTTGCGGACGCGGCGAGCCTCGGCCTGGTCGGCGAGGACCTTGGTGCGGTTCGACTCGGCCTTGGCCTTGTGGATGTGGTCCATGAGAACGCGCTGCGAGGCAGGGCGAGCGACGTCAGCACGGCTTGGTCGACGAGGCGAGGAGACGAGGAGCGAGAGGAGACGCACCTTGTTCTGCACGTCGGAAGCCCCACACGAACGCGTTCGAGAGTCAGCAAGCCGTCCTGCACACTCGAGAAGCACCTGGGAAAGCCGAGACGAACCTTGAAGACGTTACCCTGCGAGCGAGAGGTAGGTCAGCACGAGCGCACGAGGGTCGCGAAGAGGAGGAGCTCGAGACGCACCTTGGCCTTCATGTAGAGCTCGTGGTAGCTGCACGCGCACACAAAGAGAAAGCCATTCGTCAGCATGACTGCACCTCGCCGCGCAGACCCGTCCATGCTCGTCTCGACCCGCACTCGTCCCGCACTCGTCCCTCGCGCGCTCGCCCGCGCGCCGACGACGCCATCGTCCTGCGCCTCGCTGCCTCCTCGTCCATGCCCGACACCTCGTGCGCGCCGGAGGCCCGCCGAGCGGACAGCGCTCGGCGCGGGTCGAGGTCCGGGTCGACTCGAGTCGAAGCGGCGACGGCGACTCACAGGTGGCGGTTGATCTTGCCGGCCTCGCGGTACTTGCGGAGGAGGCGGCGAAGGACGCGCTGGCGCCTCATCCAGAGGACCTTGGTCGGCATGCGGGCCTCGGCGGTACCCTTGCGCTTACCGGCGCCGGTGTGGCGGCCCTTGGCCTTGGCGAGGTCGTGCTCGCGGGTGCGGGCGCGCGAGTGGACGACCTGGGGCTTGACGATGATGTAGCCGTCCTTCTTGAGGCGGCGGATGTTCTGCCTCGAGTTGGCGTTGCCGATCTCAGAGATGTGGGCCGGGTCGAGGTAGATCTTGCGCTTGCCGACGCCGAAGACGGACGCGGCAAGGCGCTTCTGGGAACGGAGGTTGGACATGGCGGCCTGGCGGTTGGGTCGGCGGGCACGGCGAGGGTGCAGGGCGAGGTGCGAGGGAGGGCGAGCGCAGGTTGGCGTGCGCAAAAGTCGACGGCGGAGAGGGGGCAAGGGGCGACACAGGGACGTCGGGGGGCGGGTTGGCGGGGCTAGAGGTCAGCTTGAGGGGTCCAGGAAGAGTCCTGTAGGCAGCAGGTGCGCACCTAGTCGGGGGGCGAAGAGACGAGGAGCAAGGGAAGGCTGGCCCTTGGCGACGACGAGACGACGCAGCTCCGCCGAGCTCTCTCCCTCCCTCGCCCCTCTCGACGCTCGCTCCAGGTCGACTAGAGCGACTCGCCAGCAGCTTGGCACTCGCCTTGGAACTCGCATCGAGCACCCAGCCGCCCTGGTCACCGTCCTCGTGACGCAGCTCGTCCAGTCGACCTCGCCCCGCTTCCGCCAGCTCTCGACCCCTCGCACCGCCGCTGCAGCCTCGGGCGGGTTGCTTCCAGGCTCTCAGCAGCCCCACGGCATAACGTAGAGCCCTCGCAGCCTCGTCCTCGTCGGCACGAGCCCCGGTCGCCGTCTCGTCGCCGTGCTCGCGGTTCTCGAGCTCTCTATGGCTTTCACCGTCGCTACAGCGGGCCGAGCTCTTCGCCCGCTCCTGCAGCTTGGCCATGTCCGCCTGGTCGCCGTTGTGGGGCGGCGGCGTGCCCTCACGAGGGCGGCTCGCGACCCTGCGCCTCCTCGACGAGCCCGGCTCGCCCAACCTCGAATTGCTGCTCGCTCGCTCGCTCGCTCGCTCGCACGAGCCGGCTGCAGACCGTGCTCGTACTGTTTGCTCCCTGCCGAGTAGCAGCATGCTGCTGCAGGCCTGCGTCTCGCTGTTCCTAGGCCGTGCAGACGAGCTGCACCCCCTCTCGCTCTCGGTCTCTCTGCTTCCTCCTCGAAGGAGGACCTGATCAGTCCAGTCCCGCTTCTTTGCTATTTCACACGACGCGCGCAAGCGCTCCCGCCGAGCCTCGCCGGGTCGCACAGTCATCGCACCTTGCCGGCGAGCGCCCCTTTCTTTCTCGCTCGCCGCTCGCGCACCTCGCCGGTTCACGTGCACGCACCTGCTCGGCCCTCACCCTCTTCGGCGCCATCGTCGCTCGCATCGCATCGCTTGTCGTCCATCGACGGCGTCTCTCTCGGGCAGCGTTCAGCTAGCGAGACGCTCGCACCCCCATCACATCCTCCTTCTCACCGAGTCGTCCCCTTCGACCTCGTCCTGCTTGCCCTCGGCTTCACTTTCGTCCCCTCATCGTACAAAGCACATCGAGACTTCTCTCTCGCTGCATCTGCCGACCGAGAGCGACAGGTGCGTCAGGTCGAAATAGCTCGCGAAGGGGGTGCTCTCCTGGACCGGCTCGGCGATCCCAACCTGCATAAACTCGCGAGCAGCGACGCATTTCCTTAGCACGCTAGCTTTGCAGTACCGCGTGCGAGCTGTCCAAGTCGGCACGGACCTCGAAAAGTGCGAGCGGAAAGAGGAAGGCGGTCCGACAGCTCGAGGCTCGACCGGCTCGCCGCCCTGGGGAACAGCAGGTGCCGCATCGCGGCGATGCGGAGCAGCAGCAGAGACTCGTGCTGCAGCGAGAAAGCAGCTCGCACGAGGTGAGGGTCGCTTCATGCGAGCGGTGCGTCCGTTGCGACCGAGCGCGAGGGGAGAGAGGGTGGGTCGGCGAGCGCTCGGGCCGCCCAGCCGAGGCGCCGACGGCATCGCTCTTCCTCTCCTTTCGCGCGTTCTTCGCGAGACAGGCGACGTCTTTGTGATCTGACGCGCTCGCACGCCCGTCCGTTCGTCGCGAAGCGAGGTCTTTGTCCTGGAGAGCCGGCTCGTCGGACCGTCCGCGGACCGTTCCTCTCGGCGTACTTTTCAAGGACGATGCGCTCGAGCGCGGCTGTGCGAGCGCGACTGCGGACGAGCATGAAAGAGGGCATGCTGCAGGCCTCGCAACGACTGGCACGCGCGGAAGAGCGAGCGAGAGGCCTGGCCGGGAGCTCGTCTCTCGCAGCGCCGCACCCTCGAAAAAGGCGGAGCGGACGAGGAGGCCGCGCGGAGACGAGCAGGGGCACCGCCGGACTCGTCGCCGACAACGCCTCCTGGCCAGAGTGGTCGCGTGGAGACGGCAGGTTCGATCAGGGTGAGCGCAGGGGAAAAAGGAAGGAGGGCGATCTCGTTCCGGCGCACGCGCGGGGAAAGCTGCGACCCTCGCTGCTCGAGTCCCCGTTTTCCAGTCGCCGGCCGGCTCGAGAAAGGCCTCACCCTCGCTGGAGGACGGTCCCCGGCTCGACGTGTCCAGGGTGGTCGCCCCCTCGCTCGCTGGCACCATGCAGCGCCGCTCAAAGCCAGAGCCGCGCGCTCCTCCTTGCTCTCCTCTCCATCTCCTCGTCGCTCTCTCGCCCGCCTCCCGCCTCTCCACCGGTCCTTCTTCCCCACTCGCCGTCGCCGACTCAAGATGATCGCCTCCACCTTCGCCCTCGCCGCCCTCGCCGGCTTCTCGGCCGTTCAGGGCATCCCCCTCCCCCAGCTCGCGACCGTCGAGGCGTCGCTCTCGACCCCGAACACGACCCAGTACAACGCCTCGGTCGTCTCGTACGAGATGAACGGCCACGCCGGCGCGTGCGGCTGGTACAACAAGGACGCCGACGTCGTCGTCGGCCTCCCGAACGAGTTCTACCAGGACCTGTCGTCCGTCTCGGCGTACTGCGGCAAGTTCGTCGTTGTCGTCGACCCGCGCCAGAACAACACCGTCACTGCGCTCGTCGCCGACGCGTCGACCAGCAACGAGACGCTCTCGCTCTCGCAGGGCACCTGGAACGCCCTCAACGGCACCGACTCGGAGCTCAGTGCGTCGCCTTCCTCTCCTCGCTCGCTCGCTCGCATTGCGCAGCCGCTGACGTGCTCTCTCTCTCAACCTGCAGAGTTCGTCGACTGGCGCTTCGCCAACGAGACCGAGACCGCCGAGGCCAAGAAGGCCCTCGCCTCGGGCTCGTCCTCGTCGTCGGCCCCTTCGTCGACCTCGTACGCCGCCCCCTCGTCGTCTTCGGCCGCTCAGCAGCAGCAGCAGGACGCTCCTTCGTCGTCGGCCGCTCCCTCGTCGACCCAGAAGGCCGCCACCTCGGCTAAGCGTGCGTCTTGCGCTCCCTCCCCCTCTTGCTAGATCGACCTTCTCAAGTTCGCAAACTGACGTTTCTCCTTCTCCTTCGCAGCCTCGACCACCACCCAGGCCTACAAGGCGCCCTCGACGACCTCGTACGCGCCCAAGACCACCACGACCACCTACCAGGCCCCGAAGGCGACCACCACCCAGGCGCAGGCCACCAAGCAGGTCCAGCAGGCATCGTCGTCCAACTCGGGCACCTACTCGGGCCAGGCCACCTTCTACTCGCAGGGCGGCGCTGCCGGCTCGTGCGGCAACTACGCCTCGGACTCGGACTACGTCGTCGCCGTCAACGCCGCCCAGATGAACTCGGGCTGGTGCGGCCGCAAGGTCGTCGTCACCAACACTGCCAACGGCAAGACCATGTCGGCGACCGTCGCCGACACCTGCCCGGGCTGCTCGTACGGCTCGCTCGACCTCTCGACTGGTGGTGCGTCCCTTCCTCCTCCTCGCGCTCGGACCTCCTGAACCTTCCCTGACTCGTTCTCCTTCCTCCAGCTTTCGGTGCCATCGGCTCGTACGACACTGGCGTGCTCCCCATCAAGTGGTCGTTCAGCTCGTGAGCGCTCGAGCGCTCGCCCTTTTCTCCCCTCGCGCTTCCCGGGTTCTCAAGGTTCTTAGGTCGTCCCTCGTCGTTTCCAATTCCCCCTCGCCCTCTTTCCTCGTTCCTTTCCCTCCACCCTCTCCTTCTCGTCTCTCGCACCTCGCAACCTCGGCCGTCGCAGCCTCCAGTGGCGCGCGCCGCAACAGACCCTGTAGCTTGATCCCCCCTCTCTCCTTTCGCTCCCTCTTTCCTTCCACCCTCGCTGTATCCCCCTCACGACCTTCTTGACGTACCCCTTCCTCTCTCTCCTTTTGTCTTTAGACCCTAGATGGGCACTCCTGTCGCTCCCTCCTTGAGCCGACCGCTAGACGGTCGCTCAGTTCTGAAAACAGGCGTCTAGCCTTGACATCCTCTTCTTCCTGCTTGCGCGAGAGTCTCCTCGCTCGTCCTGTACGCTCCTTGAGCCTGCGCGCCTCGCCTCGTCGCTCCTGTTCGCGCCGCCGGGCAGCGTGCACGGACCTCGGGCTGCAGATCGACCTTCTCAAGTTGCTCTCGCTCGGCGCTCGCTCGCTGTTCTTACTCTTCTGCTCTCTCTGCAAGCCGCTCTCGTGCACAGAGATGAGGCGAGCAAAAGAAAGGCGTTGCAGGCGACCCGTGCGCTACCTCGTCCGCCCATGCCGCTCGACCCAGTCGTGCGTCGCGCTCGCGCGGTCTTTCTCCGGCACAGCTCCTGCCGCTCGGCCGCCTGTCTGCTCGGCACGCGTCGTCCTGAGTCGGTCGAGAAGGTCGGTGAGGCGGTGCTCCCTGAGTGACGAGAGCGAGAGAGAGAGAGAGACGGAGTCAGCTCGAGGACAGGAAGCAGTGCGTGCTCCTGGGGCAAGAAAGAAAGAGAGGGACGCACTCCTCGCTCGCCTCGTCCCCGACGCGCGTCATCTCTTGCAGCAGCTCCCTGCTCGGGAGCCTCCCCTCGGCGCTCGCCCGCGCCCGGTCCTCGTCGAGCCGCCGCGCTGCGAGTTCGCGCTCGACGTCGTGCTGCCCGCGCGTGTAGATGATGTGCGTCGTGAGGTCGGCATTGAGCTGGGACGAGGCGAGGAGCCGCGAGCGCGAGGCGATGCGCGAGAAGTCGAGGAGCTCTGCGGGCGGCGGCGGAGGAGGAGGAGGAGCGGGAGGGGAGGATCAGCGGGCGCGTCGCGAGCGACAGGAGCAGGACTAGGGGAGGGACATACGGCTGTACCAGAGCCAGTTGTACACGTAGACGAGCCCGACGAGATCCTCGGCGCGCTCCCGCCGCGCACCCTCCTCGTCGCCAAGCTCGAACACCCTCCTCGCGACCTCGACGAGCCCTTCGACGCCCGCTTCCTCCTCCCTCTCGACCCTCACCCGCTCGTCGGCCCAGTCGCGCGCGCTACCCGGCGGCGCCCATACCGGGCAGCGGCACCCCCTCCCCCTCGGCGGCTCGGCATCGCCATCCGCGCGGCCGTGCAGCGCGCCGTGCTCGGGCGCGCGCAGGTCGGTCCACAGGGCGGCGCATGTCTCGGCCGAGGGTTTGGCGTGCAGGAGCGGGAGGGCGCAGGGGAGGGAGAGGTCGGCCGAGGGGCGGAAGGGCGAGAGGCTTGGAGGGAGGCGCAGGGGGAGCGTGCGCAGGTGGGCGAGGTCGGACGAGAGGAGGGAGGGGTCGAAGAGCCTGCACGAGGTACATGCTGCGTCAGCGAGGGTAAAGAAAGAGATGAGGAAAGACAAGAGGAAGCGACGCACGGAGGAAGCGTGCGCTTGTCGCGGTCGAGCATGACGACCCACCGCCGGATCGCGCCCTCCTTGGTCGGCCGGCGGAAGTAGCCCTGCTCCTCGAGCAGGACCGGGATGTCCATCGTGACGAGCGGCACCTCGGGCCCGTCCTCGTCTTCGTCGTAATCCGGGAGCGAGCCCGACGGCGAACCGGCTCGTGCGGGGCTCGTGCGCCCGTCGACGGGCGGCGCCGGCGTCTCCCTCGCGCCCGACACGGCGCCGCCCGCGCCGAAGAGGCCGTGGAGGAGGTCGTCCTGCGCCGGCGGCGACGGGCTGCGGGGCTGGACCTCGACCCGCTCGACCCGAGCCTGCTGAGGCAGGGCGGCGGTCGACTCGGCGGCGCGGTTGATGAGCCGCTGCTTGATGCCGAGAGGGCGGAAAGTCGGTCCGGGAGGCGGCTCGAGGGTATCGAGGAAGTCGAGGGCTGCGAGCGGGCAAGAGAGTGTCAGTGACGCCGAGCGGGGAGGAGGAGGAACGCAGGAGGGAGAGAGGAGGACGCACTCTCGCGCTCGCGATCGGCCTTGGTGCGCTTCTTCTCCTTGCGCCTCTTGCGGCTCTTGGCCGGCGCTGCTTTAAGATGCGCCGCGCGCGCAGACGGGCGCGGCTCGGACGGCGTGCCGTCGCTGTCGTCGTCGCCCTCGTCCTCCTCGGGGCGGAAGAGCGAGCTCGTGCCGGAACGAGGCGTCGTGATGCTGTCGTCCGAGTCGCTGCTCGAGGCCGAGCGCGCCGACGGCGATGGCGAGCGGGTGGACGCGCGGCGCTTGTTGCGCAGGACGGCGGGGAGCCGTGCGCCGCCGGGAGGGAGCATCGGCCCCTCCTCCTCGACCTCGCCGTGTGCGCCGTGCGCTCGCGCAGGCCGTACCGCCGCGTCGAGAAGCCGCTCGTCGAGCTCGGCCTTGACGAGCTGGTCGTACGACGGCGCGCGCTCCCTGCGGCGCCGAGGTCGGGCGCGCTCGTCGTTGACGCGCGAGCGGTGGAGGGCGCGGCGCTCGTCGTCGGTGAGGTCGTCGACGGGCTCGGTCTTGAAGACCTTGCGCTCGTCGGGGTCGATGGCCGATGGCGAGCGCGAGCGGGTGTAGCGCGAGGGCGAGGCGAGGGTCGAGTCGGGGACGAAGGAGCTGGATGCGGGCAGCCCCGAGCTGGCGGGTCGGTGATGGCTGGAACTCGAAGCGTAGTCGTATGCGGCGACTGGAGGGTAGTGGATGGGCGGTTCGGGCGACTGCGAGTCGGGGACGATGGACGAGTTGGCGGTGGGGGAGAAGCGGTGGTGCGGGCTGCGTCGGGCGACGAGGTCAGCGCGGGTCCGGTGGCGGTCGTGCAGGCGAGAGGA
>Ga0308169_10005901_pt1 | contig 10941 bp, 10 predicted proteins | sample PhyBR1_2_FD_202139 | JGI IMG/M metagenome (GOLD analysis project Ga0308169, IMG submission 202139) | Phyllosphere microbial communities from UC Gill Tract Community Farm, Albany, California, United States - DLSLSB.R1 | ecosystem: Host-associated > Plants > Phyllosphere > Unclassified | place... | reverse complement strand
GTCCGGTCAACGCCGAGACCACCGCATCGATCCACCGCAGCGCGCCGGTGTACGACGAGCTGTCGCCGTCGCAAGACCTGCTGGAAACCGGCATCAAGGTGATCGACCTGGTCTGCCCGTTCGCCAAAGGCGGTAAAGTCGGCCTGTTCGGCGGCGCCGGCGTCGGCAAGACCGTGAACATGATGGAACTGATCAACAACATCGCCAAGGCGCACTCGGGTCTGTCCGTGTTCGCCGGCGTGGGCGAGCGTACCCGCGAAGGTAACGACTTCTACCACGAGATGGCCGATGCCAAAGTGGTCGACCTGGACAACCTGCCGAACTCGAAGGTTGCGATGGTCTACGGCCAGATGAACGAACCGCCGGGCAACCGTCTGCGCGTCGCGCTGACCGGCCTGACCATGGCGGAAGCGTTCCGTGACGAAGGCAAGGACGTTCTGTTCTTCGTCGACAACATCTACCGTTACACCCTGGCCGGTACCGAAGTGTCGGCACTGCTGGGCCGTATGCCGTCCGCGGTGGGCTACCAGCCGACCCTGGCCGAAGAGATGGGCCGCCTGCAGGAGCGCATCACCTCGACCAAGACCGGTTCGATCACCTCGATCCAGGCCGTGTACGTCCCTGCGGACGACTTGACCGACCCGTCGCCGGCAACCACCTTCGCCCACCTGGACTCGACCGTCGTGCTGTCGCGTGACATCGCCTCGCTGGGTATCTACCCGGCCGTGGACCCGCTGGACTCGACCTCGCGCCAGCTGGACCCGCTGGTCGTGGGCGCCGAGCACTACGAGACCGCGCGCGCCGTGCAGGGCACCCTGCAGCGCTACAAGGAACTGCGCGACATCATCGCGATTCTGGGCATGGACGAACTGGCGCCGGAAGACAAGCTGGTCGTGGCACGCGCTCGCAAGATGCAGCGTTTCCTGTCGCAGCCGTTCCACGTCGCTGAAGTGTTCACCGGCTCGCCGGGCAAGTACGTCTCGCTGAAAGACACGATCAAGGGCTTCAAGATGATCGCGTCGGGTGAGCTGGACCATCTGCCGGAGCAGGCGTTCTACATGGTCGGCACCATCGAAGAAGCGATCGAAAAGGCCAAGAAGCTGGCTGCGTAAGCGGCTCCTTCAAGGGACACACACATGGCACATACCATTCACGTTGACGTCGTCTCGGCCGAAGAGCAGATCTTTTCGGGCGAAGCCGAGTTCGTCGCGTTGCCGGGTGAATCGGGTGAGCTGGGTATCTACCCCCTGCACACCCCCTTGATCACGCGCATCCGTCCGGGCGCCGTGCGCATCAAAATCGCAGGCCGCGATGACGAGGAATTCGTCTTCGTCGCCGGCGGCATCCTGGAAGTCCAGCCGAAAACCGTCACCGTCCTGGCCGACACCGCGATCCGCGGCGCCGACCTGGACGAGGCCAAGGCACAGGAAGCCAAGCGCATGGCCGAAGAACTGATGGTCAACAAGGACTCGGCAATCGACTACGCCAGGGCGCAAGCCGAACTGGCGGCGGCGGTCGCCCAGCTGGCGGCCATCGCCAAGCTGCGTTCGAAAGGGCGCTGATCGCGGGGGAGTCCCTGCGATCTTCGAGAGGGCAGCCTGCGGGCTGCCTTTTTTATTGCCTGCTGTTCTGGAAAAATTCTGTCCTCGTCCTTATCTAAATAGGATCACAACAATGGTTTGAAAGGATGATCATGAAACAAGAGACCGCAATTCTCGCAGGTGGCTGCTTCTGGGGCGTGCAGGACCTGATCCGTAAAATGCCCGGCGTGCTGTCGACCCGGGTCGGCTATTCCGGCGGCGACGTGCCCAACGCGACCTACCGCAACCACGGCACCCACGCCGAGGCGATCGAAATCGTGTTCGACCCCGACCAGATCAGCTACCGGCAGCTGCTCGAATTCTTCTTCCAGATCCACGACCCGAGCACGAAGAACCGCCAGGGCAACGACATCGGCATGAGCTACCGCTCCGCGATTTTTTATACCAATGAAGAGCAGAAGGCGGTGGCGCTGGACACCATCCAGGACGTCGACGCCTCTGGCCTCTGGCCCGGCAAGGTCCAGACCGAAGTGACGCCGGCCGGTCCGTTCTGGGAAGCCGAGCCCGAGCACCAGGATTACCTGGTCAAGCATCCGCAGGGCTACACCTGCCACTTCATCCGCAAGGATTGGCGCCTGCCGCAGCGCGCGGCGCAGTAAAAAATGCGAGGTAGTGCACAGACGGTTTTTGTCCTGGACAGTATCTTGTCTGTTCCGAATCTACTTTTGGACGAAATCATGTGCACACCCTTCGCAAACCAGCAGGGAGGCGGCCATGCATAGCGCCGCCCATCCCTCTGCGGAAACCTCCGCGCATCTTTCCGGTCCTGCGCCCCGCCTCGGCTTGGCCAGCCAGCCTGTCTACGCGGCGCTGGCGCAATTCCCGGCCGTTTGTTTTACCGGGACGCTGCTGACCGACATCATGTACGAGCAAACCAAGCTCTTCATGTGGAACAACTTCTCGGCCTGGCTGTTGACGGCCGGCTGCATCATGGCGGCCTTCGCCGGGATCGCCGGCCTGGTCACCTGGGTCAAGCAGCCTCACGTGCGCAAGCCGCGTTTCGCGGGCCTGCACGCCATCTGCGTCCTGGTGGCGCTGGCGCTGTCCATCGTCAATGCTTTCGTGCACAGCCGCGATGCCTACGCCGTCATGCCGGAAGGCCTGGTGCTGTCCGCCATCGTGTTCGTGCTGATGCTGCTGGCCACCTGGCTCGGTTGGCCGCGCCCGTACGCCGGCGGCGTCCGCAGTGCCTACACTGAAGGAGCCCTGTGATGAAACCGACATCGATCACACGCGGCGCCGCGCTGGTGGCGTGCGCGCTCGCGGGGCTGGCCTTGAGCGCCTGCGACAAGGGCAATGCGGATGTACAAGCGGCTCAGCAGGGCAGCAACCCTGAACTGCCCGCGCTGAAGAACTACCTGATGCCACCGATGAAGGTGACGCAGGCCGGTAACTGGAAAGACGGCAAGACGCCGGTCGTGCCCGCAGGCCTGAAAATCACCGCGCTGGCGACCGGCCTGATGCACCCGCGCTTCGTCTATCCGCTGCCGAACGGCGACATCCTGATCGTCGAATCGAACGGTCCGAAGTCCGAAAAATTCCGTCCCAAGGATTACATCATGGGACCGATCAAGGCCTACGGCGGCTCGGCGGCCAAGGGCGGCAACCGGATCACGCTGGTGCGACCGGGCGCGGACGGCAAGCCGGCGCAGCAAACGATCTTCCTCGACCACCTGCACTCGCCGTTCGGCGTGGCGCTGGTCGGCAACGAGTTGTACGTGGCCGATACCGACGCCCTGATGCGCTACCCATACACCGAGGGGCAAACCAAAATCACCGCGCCCGGCAGCAAGCTGCTCGACCTGCCGGCCGGCCCGATCGACCACCACTGGACCAAGAGCCTGCTGGCCAGCCCGGACGGTTCCAAGCTGTACGTGGGCGTGGGCTCGAACAGCAACATCACCGAAAACGGCATGACCGCCGAGATCAACCGCGCCGACATCCTCGAAGTCGACCGCGCCACCGGCGCCTTCCGCGTCTTCGCGAGCGGCCTGCGCAATCCGAACTCGATGCAGTGGGAGCCGCAGAGCAAGGCGATGTGGGTGGTGGTCAACGAGCGCGACGAGATCGGCCCGGACCTGGTGCCCGACTACCTGACCTCGGTGAAGGAGGGCGGCTTTTATGGCTGGCCCTACAGCTACTACGGCCAGCACGTCGATCCGCGCGTGCAGCCGCAGCGGCCCGACCTGGTCGCCAAGGCGATCTCTCCCGACTATGCGCTCGGTTCGCACGTGGCCTCGCTGGGCCTGGTGTTCAGCGGCGCCGAGGGCTCGCTGCCGGCCAGCTTCCGCAACGGCGCCTTCGTCGGCGAACACGGCAGCTGGGACCGCAGTCCGCCAAGCGGCTATAAAGTCGTGTTCGTGCCCTTCCAGAACGGCAAGCCGGCCGGCAAGCCGATCGACGTCGTCACCGGCTTCCTCGCCGATGGCCACGCCAAGGGACGCCCGGTCGGCCTGGCCCTGGACCACAGCGGCGCGCTGCTGGTTGCGGACGACGTCGGCAATACGGTGTGGCGCGTCACGGCGGCTGGAAGCCAATAAGCGGCCAGTGAGCGGCCAATAAGCGGCGCTGCCGTCAGCGCCAGGAGGCAGCCCGCGGGCTGCCTTTTCGTTGGCGCGCGGCGCGGCTTGGCATGCGCCGCCCGTCGATGCAAACCTGCTAAGCTAGTCTCAACGACAACACATCGAGAACGAAGCCATGCGCACCATCGAACAAATCCTTCGCTCCGCCAAGACCGTGGCGATCGTCGGCGCGTCCGACAAACCCGAGCGCGCCAGCAATGAAGTCGCAAGCTACCTGCAGTCGCAGGGTTACCGCATCATCCCGATCAATCCGGCCTACGCGGGCAAGCAGATCCTCGGCGAGAAGGCCTACGGCTCGCTGCAGGAAGCGGCCGACGAGCTGGCCGCGAACGGCATCCGCATCGACGTGGTCGACTGCTTCCGCAAACCCGAAGACATCCCGCCGATCGCCAAGGACGCGATCGACGTGCGCGCCACCACCCTGTGGATGCAGCTCGGGATCGAGAACCAGGTCGCGGCCGACCTGGCGCGCGCCGCCGGGCTGGACGTGGTGATGAACCACTGCATGCTGATCGAGCACCGCAAGCTCGGCGTGCAGGCATGAGCGCGCGCGAGCTGTTCCGCGCACGCGGCAACCTCAAGCTGCGCGACGAGGACGCCGGCGCGACGCCGTTGCGCGACAAGAACGGCAATGGTAAAGCCAAGGAACGCGAGCGTGCGGAAACCTTCGAGCTGACCGAAGAAGTCGCCAAGCTGCAGGAAAAGCTGTACGCCGGCCGCGAAAAAAAACTGCTGCTGATCCTGCAAGGGATGGACACCTCGGGCAAGGACGGGACGGTGCGCGCGCTGTTTTCGCAGATCAATCCGATGGGCCTGCACGCCACCGGCTTCATCGCGCCCAGCACGATCGAGCGCGCCCATGACTTCCTGTGGCGCGTGCATGCGCGCGTGCCCGGCAAGGGCGAGATCGGCATCTTCAACCGCAGCCATTACGAGGACGTGCTGGTGCCGCGCGTGTACGGCGATCTCGACGCCAAGACCTGCAAGCGCCGCTACGGCCATATCCGCGACTTCGAGCGCATGCTGGCCGAGACCGGGACGACGATCCTGAAGGTCTTCCTGCACATCTCGAAGGAGGAGCAAAAAAAGCGCCTGGAAGAGCGCCTGGAAGATCCGGAAAAGCACTGGAAGTTCGACCCGGCCGACCTCAAGGCGCGCGACCATTGGGACGACTACCAGCAGGCCTACGCGGACGCGATCCGCGCCACCGACGCCGACCACGCGCCCTGGTACATCGCCCCGGCCGATTCCAAGACCCACCGCAACCTGATCATCGCGCACCTGATGCTCGAGACCATGCGCGACATGAAGCTCGACTGGCCGCCGCCGAAGGCCGATCTGGCGACGGTGAAGATAGAATGAAGTTCTTTCCACCCAGCCGACTGAATGCCATGTCCAAGTCCCGCGTTCTGCTGCTTTCCCTGGGCGGCTGATTTATCGGCGCAGCACCGCCTGCAGCGGCCCGCGCAGCGCATTGCACACCACGACCTCCTGCGCGCGCAGCAGCATCGCACGCGAGATCGGGACTTCGATCGCGCCCCACGCCGGATCGTCGAGTATGGCGGCGCGCATCACGCCCGGCAGCAGGCCGGCCGACAGCGGCGGCGTGTACCAGCGTCCGCCGATGCGCACGAACACATTGCTGCGCCCACCTTCCGTCAATTCATCGCGCTCGTTGAAGAACAGGGTGTCGAACGCTTTCTCGCGCTCGGCCGCGCGCCAGGCGGCGTCGTAGCGCTCGCGCACGCTGGTTTTATGGCGCAGGAACAGGTCGTCGGCGCGCGTGGGCTCGGCGGACAGCAGCAGCTCGACCGGTTCCTGCAAGGGCGCGAGCTGACCGGTCTGCAGCACCAGTTCCCCATCCGGCCTCACCGCGAGACGCAGCCGATGTGCGCCGTCCGGCAGTTGCGCGCAGGCCTGCAGCGCGGCCGCGCGCGCAAGCAGCGGATCGAAGCGGTGCCCGAAGTAGTCGCACGAGGCCTGCAGGCGCTCGAGGTGGCGCTCGAGGTGGCGGCAACCCTGTTCGCGCGTCGCGTACATCGTCTCGAAGATCTCGAACGCGTTCGGCAGCTCGGTGAGAAAACGCGCCTTGAGCCGGCATTCGCTCCACTCGGCGCCGGCTTCGCTGTCGTACACGATGCCGGCGCCCACGCCCAGTTCGCCGTGGCGCACGCCGTTCTGCGGGCGCATCAGGGTCAGCGTGCGGATCGGCACGGACAGGCAGAAGTCGCCGACGTCGTGGAACTGGGCGGGGGGATCGATCCAGCCGATTGCGCCGGTGTAGATGCCGCGCGCCGCCGGTTCCAGTTCGTGGATGATCTCCATGGTGCGGCGCTTGGGCGCGCCGGTGATCGAGCCGCAAGGGTACAGGGCCGCGAAGATGTCGGCCAGGCTGGCGTCGCGCCGGAGCTGGGCCTGGATGGTCGAGGTCATCTGCAGCACGCTGCCGTAGCGCCGCACCTCGAACAGGGCAGGCACGCCGACGCTGCCGGTGCGCGCCACGCGTCCCAGGTCGTTGCGCAGCAGGTCGACGATCATCAGGTTTTCGGCGCGGTTCTTCGGGTCCTCGGCCAGGGCTTTGGCGCGCGCCGCGTTGTTCTCGTCCGCTTCTGCCGCGTCGTCCGCATCGCCGTCGAAGGCCGGCGCCGTGCCCTTCATCGGGCGCGCCAGCAGGCGGCCGCCGTCGTGGCGCACGAACAGCTCGGGCGACAGCGACAGCACGGTTCTCCCGTCCGGCAGGCCGATCAGGGCGCCGTAAGGCACCGGTTGGCGCGCACGCAGGCGTTCGTACAGCGCGAACACGGAGCCGAAGGCGTCGAAGCGCAGCCGGTAGGTGTAGTTGACCTGGTAGGTGTCGCCGGCTTCGATGTAGCCGCGGATGGCGTCGATCGCGCGTGCGAAGGCCGCTTCGTCGACGTTGGCGCGCATCCGGGCCACGCCGGCCGGACCGGACGCCGTCTCGTGCGCGCGCGCGCGCAGCCAGTCGTCGACCTGGGCTGCGTCCATGGCCTCGTAGCGCTCGAACAGCAGCACCTGGGCCAGCGGCGCGTCCAGCTTGCGCTGCGCCACGCCGAGCAGCTGCTCTCCCAGCTCGTAGCTCAGCACCGGCACGGCGTACAGTCCGGCTTCAAGCACCTCCTGCAGGCGCGCCAGCAGCTGCGGCCAGTCGCCTGCCTCGTTGCAGGACAGCGTGCCGGCGTGACGGGTGTACAGGCGCGAACGTGCGTGCGCAACGCCGTTCGGCGCGGTCTCGTCGAGGAGGGCGAAGACGGTTGGGGCGCTCATCGTATCAAGGCATGCAAGGGTTTCAGGCGGCGAGCAGCAAGGCCAGCTGCACCGGGCTGTTCTCGCCCGGCTGCTGCTTGAAGCCGCTCTTGGCGAAACGGTGCCAGCGTCCGGTCACGTAGGACACCAGCAGGGCGGCGCGCGCCGGTACGTCTTCTTCGCGGCCGTGGCCCTGGGTGACGGCCACGCGCAGCGCCTGGCGGAAGGCCATCTCGACCTTGTCGTAGAACTGGTTCATGCGCAGCTGCAGGCGCTCGTCCTCGCCGACCAGCGCATCGCCGATCAGCACGCGCGTCATGCCCGGATTGTTGGCGGCGAAGGACAGCAGCATCTGCAGCATCGCGGAAGCCTGGGTCACGCCGTTTTCCTCGCGCTCGGCGATCTGGTTGATCAGGCCGAACACGCTCGACTCGATGAACTCGATCAGGCCCTCGTACATCTGCGCCTTGCTGGCGAAATGGCGGTACAGCGCCGCTTCCGACACCGTCAGCTTCGCGGCCAGCCCCGCCGTCGTGATGCGTTCGCCCTTCGGGTGTTCGAGCATGGCCGCCAGGGCCTGGAGGATCTGCAGTTTGCGCTGGCCCGGCTTGGTACTAGCCATCTCTCTGTATGTCTCCGATTCCTTGGTTAGTCAACGCAGCCGTTGCAGTCGCCCCGGCAGCTGAAGCACGGATTTTACTTTGACATCGACGTAGGCGGGCCGTTTTGCTGTTCGCGCCAGGTATTGCGTGACCCATGCGGTGCGCAGGCCGAGCCGTTTCGCGTGTTTCAGATTCACCAGGGTGTCCTCGACCAGGATGCAGCGCTGTGCGCTCAGGCGATGCCGGCGCAGCAGCCGGCGCAGCATCAGCGTCGACGGTTTGGGACGCAGCTGGCGGTGCACGTGCATGTCCTCGATCGCGACGTGGTGGGCGAACTGGCGCTGCAGGCCGAGGTGGCGCACCACGCCGGTCGAATACGCGGTGGGTGCGTTGGTCAGCAGGATCTTGCGGCCGGGCAGGCGGCGCAGCAGGCGCTCCAGGCCGCGCTCGTAGCGGATCAAATCGTTCAGCGCGCCGATGTCGTGGGTCTGGCGCAGGAAGTCGGCGGCGTCCACGCGGTGGTGGCGGATCATGCCGAGCAGGGTGGCGCCGTAGCGTTTCCAGTAGCCGATGCGGGCCGCGTCGACCGCTTCCTTGCTGGCCGGCGTGACGCCGTCGCCGAGCACGCGCGCGATGTAGGTGTTCATGTTGGCGCTGATCGCCGGGAAGATCGCATGCGAGGCGTCGTGCAGCGTGTTATCGAGGTCGAACAGCCAGACGGGGGCAGGAGACTTGGGCACGAGATAAGCGGGGAGAAACGAAGCAGCCGCGATTATATCGGACCCGCGCCCGGGAATTTTTGCCAGGCCATATCGTATTGACTGCGCTTTGTGCGTGAGCGCACAGAACAATGGATGAGCAGCGCCATAATCGTGGATGTGCGGTTACCCGAATTGCATTCCTACAGGCAACCTCAATCGTAAGCCTCCTTCACGGGAACGATTATGCGCCGTCCCTTCCTTGCGTTATTGCTGAGTCTGCTAAGTCTGTTCTGGCTGGTCGTGCCGACGGCCCGGGGCGCGGACCGCGGCGCACTGTTCCGGATCACCCAGGGCGCCCACGAGATGCACCTGTTCGGCACCCTGCACGTCGGCCTGCCCGAGTTCTATCCGCTGGAGCCGCGCATCACCGACGCGATTGCCAAGGCGTCCACGCTGGCGCTCGAACTCGATCCCGAGCAACCGCGCGCCGAGCTGATGCGCACCGTGCGCGCTTTCGGCATGCTGACGCCCGGCGCGCCGGGTTACGAGGGCCTGAGCACTGACGAGAAGGCCCGCCTGAACAAGCTGATCCTGCAGGGCGGCCTGGACGCCGCTCAGGCGCTGCAATTCAAGCCGGTGCTGCTGGCCACCATGCTCACCATGGCCGAGTACGGCAAGCAGGGTTACCGGCCCGACCTGGCGGCCGACCGTGTCCTGGCCCGGCTGGCGCGACAGGACAATGTCCGCATCATGGAACTCGAATCGCTGGGCAGCCAGCTGGCCATGCTCGACCGCCTGGCGCAGCCGGAGCGCCTGCATTTTCTCGAGGAGATGATGGGGACCATCGAGTCGGGCGTGCAGAAGACCGAGGCGCAGGCGATGGTGCAGGCCTGGAGCACGGCCGACCAGCGCGCGCTGGACGCGATCGCCGCGCGCTGCGCGAGCGACCACAGCGTATCCGGACGCTTCGTGAACGAGGTGCTGCTCAAGGAACGCAACGCCGCGCTGGCCGACAAGCTGGCCAGGCTGCTGGGCAGCGAGAACCGGACAGTGGCCGCGATCGGCATCCTGCACCTGCTGGGGACGGACGGCGTGCCGGCGCTGCTGCAGGCACGGGGGATCAGCGTCGAACGAATTTATTGAAACGAAACGCTGAAAGGAAAAAAGGTCCTGCAAGCAGGACCTTTTTCTTTAAACTGGCGGAGCGGACGGGGCTCGCCCACGTTCCGCGGGCCGCGGAATCGCTTGCAAGCGATTCCCTTCGAGCCCAAAACCGGGCCTCCCGCAGGGGAGCCCCTCCTGTAGCTCAAAAGAAAAAAGGTCCTGCAAGCAGGACCTTTTTCTTTAAACTGGCGGAGCGGACGGGGCTCGAACCCGCGACCCCCGGCGTGACAGGCCGGTATTCTAACCAACTGAACTACCGCTCCAGTTTTCTTGCTCACATCTGCACGGAAAATCCGGAACAGCGGTGGGACAAAATCGTGGTGCCCTTGACGTGGATTGAACACGTGGCCTCTCCCTTACCAAGGGAGTGCTCTACCACTGAGCTACAAGGGCATACATCACTTCACTTCGCAGCAACTTGAGCTGCCGCAAAATTTTTAGTGAGACCGGATCATAGTGCCAAAGGCCTGTTCGGTCAAGACTTCAAGCAACAAAGAGTGCTCGATGCGGCCGTCGATGATGTGGACGGTGTTCACGCCCGACTTGGCGGCGTCCAGCGCCGACGAGATTTTCGGCAGCATGCCGCCGGAGATCGTGCCGTCCGCGAACATCTCGTCGATCTCGCGCGCCGACAGGTCGGTCACCAGCTTGCCGTTCTTGTCCTGCACACCGGCGATGTTGGTCATCATGATCAGCTTTTCGGCCTTCAGGATTTCCGCGATCTTGCCGGCGACGACGTCGGCGTTGATGTTGTAGGCCTGGCCATCCTGGCCGAAACCGATCGGCGAGATGATCGGAATGAAGGCATCGTCCTGTAGTGCTTTCACCACAGCCGGATTGATCGCTTCGATTTCGCCGACGAAGCCGATGTCGAGGAATTCGCCCGGTTTGTCCTTGTCGGGCATCGACATCTTGCGAGCGCGGATCAGGCCGCCGTCCTTGCCGGTCAGGCCGACCGCCTGGCCGCCGTAGTGGTTGATCAGCATGACGATGTCCTGCTGGACTTCGCCGCCCAGCACCCACTCGA
>Ga0308169_10005899_pt1 | contig 10947 bp, 10 predicted proteins | sample PhyBR1_2_FD_202139 | JGI IMG/M metagenome (GOLD analysis project Ga0308169, IMG submission 202139) | Phyllosphere microbial communities from UC Gill Tract Community Farm, Albany, California, United States - DLSLSB.R1 | ecosystem: Host-associated > Plants > Phyllosphere > Unclassified | place... | reverse complement strand
AGACCAGTTCCGGCACGACCGCCGGCGGCAAATGGTGCCCGGCACAGCGCTGGCGGAAGTCCTCGAGCTGATCGGCTTTGCTGGTGACTACCGCGATGCCCAGGGCCGGGTAGTACTCGCTGATCGAATAGCCCTGTTCGCGCAACAGCTGCGGGACTTCCTGCTCGCGCGCCTGGGCGGCGATGCCGGCAGTGGCGGCATCGGGGGCATCGAAGATGAGCACAAAACGGCCGGGAACTTCGGTGGCTGCCGTGCCGGGTGAGTGGGTGCTGAACATGGCGGGCTCCTTGCTGGTTCGGGGACGCGGCCCTTGCGGGTACTTCGCACTGTACAAGGGGACCCGGACACTTAGCCATGCCCGGGCGTCAGGCCCAGGCAGCTCCAATGCGGGGCCAGCCGGCAGCGCTAGGCGGAATTCTTCCAGCGTCAATTGCGAACGGCCGACTTTCACGATGGCCTGCGAAGCGGGTAAAAGAGGCTTGCCAACGGTGCCTGAGGGTGTGAGTATCAAAGGACAGGTACTGCTCAATGGCCGCGAATCAAAGCAAAGGGGAATTCTCTTGGCTGGAGAATCGATTGTTGTCCTGGGCGCCGGGCTTGCCGGCGCCACGACCGTCACCGAGCTGCGCGAGCAGGGATTCGCTGGACCCATCACGCTGATTGGCGACGAATCCGAGCTGCCCTATGAGCGCCCGCCGCTATCCAAGGGTTTCTTGCAAGGCAACGAGGAACCGGACGGCTTCACAGTGCACGACGCTGCGTGGTACCTCGAACACGATGTCACCTTGAAACTGGGGGCAGCAGCCATCAGCGTGGAATCCGCCAAGCGCCAGGTGCTGCTCGACGATGGCAGTGCCGTGAATTATGACCGGCTGGTTCTGGCCACCGGATCGCGGGCGAATCTCGGCGGCGATGCGCCCCTTGCCGGTTATGACTTGCCGGGAGTGCATACCCTGCGCAAACTATCCGATGCCAAATCGCTGCGTGCGCAGATAACCGACGGCGCCCAAGTCTCCGTGGTGGGTTCGGGATGGATCGGCATGGAAGTCGCCGCCAGCGCCCGCCAGCTGGGGGCCAGAGTGACCGTCTATTCCTCTTCCAAGGTGCCCTTGGCGTCCGTATTCGGCGAGCGCTTCGGGCAGCATCTGCTGGAGCTGCATCAGCGCCATGGGGTGGATGTCCGCCCCGCCAAGGTCCAGGGCATCGAACAGGTAGACGGGCACCTGCAGGTGCTCTCGGAAGCCGGTTCCTCCAGGGCTGACGTTGTCCTGCTGGCTATCGGGGCGGTGCCCAATGTGCAGCTGGCCGAAACGGCGGGGCTCGAAGTGGATCGGGGAGTACTGGTCGACGCCGCGCTGCGCAGCAGCGATCCGCGAATCCTCGCCATTGGCGACATCGCGCAAGCCACCCATTCGGTCCTCGGCCGGCGCTTGCGGGTGGAGCATTGGGACAATGCCATCCGGCAAGGAAAACTGGCCGCGGCCACCTTGATGGGCAAGGAACAGTCCTATGACTGGTGGCCCTACTTCTTCACCGACCAGTTCGATCTGGGTATGGAATACGTCGGGCACAGTGCGCCGGAAGACGAAACGGTGCTCCGCGGCGATGCCGAGAGCGGCGAGTTCCTGATGTTCTGGCAGAACGGGCAGCGGATCACCGCTGCCGCCAACGTGAATATCTGGGATGTCAATGATGACCTGCGGGAATTGGTGGGGCGGGAAATCCCTGCCGAGCGCCTGGCCGACCCGGGCATCGAGATCACCGACCTGTAGGACCGGCAGCGAGAGGGATGGGTGTGGAGCATGAGTACCGTTGTGGTGGGCGTTGAAGCGGGGATGCCCTCGGGGGTGCTGGTCGCCGCCGCGGAACTAGCCCGTGATCTGAAGGCCCGGTTGATCTGCGTCCATGCGGACAGCGGCAGGTACGTGACCGAGAAGCTGGCGGAGGGAGACCTGCTGGATTCCGCTGGGCCGGTTGGCGAGGACCTGGCATGGGAGTTGTCGCTGTCGATCACCGGCATCAACTTCGAAAGCTATGCCATTGCGGGGGACCCGGCCAAGGTCCTGGCCGCGGTGGCCGAGCAGCAGGACGCGCGGATGATTGTCGTGGGCACGCGCCGCGCCGGGCTGCGCCAAAAGTTCGCCGAGCTGCTCGATGGCTCCATTGCGCTGGCCCTGGCCCAGAAGCAGCAGCGTCCGGTGCTAGTGGTTCCGCTGCGCGGTTCGCACTAGACCTCGAAGTACAGGTGCGCGTGGGCGGCGCAGCCCGGGTTGAACAGCGCCTGGCAGTGCGGGCAACAGGAGGCGCTGCGATACTCGTTGACGGTCAGCTCGCTGCGGCAGACGCCGCACAGCACCGCGGGCTGGTCAAATAAGTGCGCTGGCCACGGCTGGGCCCGGTGGCCGGCCAATTCGGCATGGCACAGGTGGCACGGGTAGTAGGTGCCGCAGCAGAAGTGCTTGAGCGCAATCACGTCGCGCAGCTGGTGGTAGTGCGCGCAGCGGGTTTGCCCGTCCATCTGCACCCCGCGCAATTTCACGCCTGTTTCCATGGAGCCTCCTGCCGATTCTGTTGCGCTTGTGCAAAAAAGCACGCCGAATGTGCACAATCTGTGTCCCACTATGCACCGTTTTGGGTATCTTTGGCGATGTGATCCGCGCCATACTCGCTGTTGAAGGCTAGTTCCACCGGGGCAACTAGCAAAGGCGGAAGGAACCCACTGTGGTCAGTGAAACCTCATCAAAGTCTGAGCGCAAAGGATTGCGCAGGGTCGTTGCGGCCTCCATGGCCGGCACCGTCGTCGAGTGGTACGAGTTCTTCCTCTATGCCACCGCTGCCACCCTGGTATTCAACAAGATCTTCTTCCCGGATAACGGCAACGACCTGGATAACATCATCAAGGCTTTCCTGACCTACGCGGTGGGCTTCATCGCCCGGCCGATCGGCGGCATCGTCTTTGGCCACTTCGGCGACAAGTACGGGCGCAAGCACCTGCTGCAGGTGGCCATCGTGCTGGTCGGCGCCACCACCTTCCTCATGGGCTGCCTGCCCACCTTCAACTCCATCGGCTACGCGGCACCGGTCATGCTGATCGTCCTGCGCTTCGCCCAGGGTTTTGCCGTGGGCGGCGAATGGGGCGGCGCGGTGCTGCTGGTGGCCGAGCATGCGCCGAACAAGGAACGCGGCTTCTGGGCCTCATGGCCGCAGGCCGCGGTGCCGGTGGGCAACCTGCTGGCCACGATCGTCCTGCTGGTGCTCTCCTCGGCACTGAGCGACGAGGCCTTCCTGGCCTGGGGCTGGCGCGTGGGCTTCTGGCTCTCGGTAGTGATCGTGATCGTTGGCTACTACATCCGCACCCGCGTGTCCGATGCCCCGATCTTCCAGGAGGCCAAGGCGGAGCTGGAACAGAATGCCGCCGCCGGATATGGCGTCAAGGAAGTCTTCAAGCGCTACCCTCGCGGCGTCTTCACCGCGATGGGCCTGCGCTTTGGCGAGAACATCATGTACTACATGGTGGTGACCTTCTCCATCACCTACATGGCCACGCAGCTGAAGATGGATACCTCTACGATTCTCGGGCTGATGCTGATTGCCCACGTGATCCACGCGATCCTGGTCCCGCTGGTGGGCCGGTTTACCGATACCCGCGGGCGCCGCCCGGTCTATGGCACGGGCGTGATCCTCATGATGATCTGGGGCGTGGCGGCCTTCCCGCTGTTCAACACCGCCAACCACGCGATCATCCTGTCCACCATCGTGCTCGGCCTGGCGGTGCACGCCCTGATGTATGCCGGCCAGCCGGCGATCATGGCCGAGATGTTCCCGACCCGGATGCGCTACTCGGGCGTATCGCTGGGCTACCAGGTCACCTCGATCGTGGCCGGTTCCATGGCTCCGATCATCGCCACCTGGCTTCTGAAGGTCTACGGCTCGTGGGTGCCGGTGGCTGGATACATTGTCTTCGCGGCACTGGTCACCCTGGTAGCCGTGTACTTCATGAAGGAAACCAAGGGCGCCGATTTGGGTGCGATCGATGAAGCGGACCGCTTGGCCACCGGAGGCGATGGCGCAGCGGCACAGCAGATGAATGCGAAGAAATAGCTTCCCGCTTGCCGCAGAACAATGGCCAGTCCCTGGCAGGGCTGGCCATTGTCGCGCTAATTGGCTCGCAGCAGTGCCCGCTCGGAGATGACGCCGCACAGCAGAAGAGTCTGGCAGGCCAGCATGCCTGGAATATATCGGGCGAAGCCTTCCGAGCTTTCTAGCAGCCAGCTTGTTGCGAAATACATGATGATGGTCAGCGTCAAGGATATGGCGATGGAAAGGAGTCGTTGTCGTTTCGTTACTCCCTGCCACAGCGGGATCTGACCTGTCTCAGAGTCGTCTTCGCTTTTGACCAGCCCAAAATACTTCAGCATCATGCTCCTGCCTGTGATCATTCAAAAGACTACTTAGTCATTCAGTTGTCTTATTTAGAGCTTAGCGAGGTGTCATAAGAAAATGAATCCTACTTTTGGATGAGGCCCTCGACGCGCTCGGAGCGCAATGTGCACGGACGGCAATGGCTGCGGGCGCCTCGGTGAAGCCATGGAATCGTCGCCACAGACCGCACACCATGTGGGAACTTCCATGCAACCGTGCAGACTGCATATTGTGGGTGGCAGCGGGAGCGGAACCACCACACTGGGCCGTTCCATCGCCAAAGCGCTCACGGCGCTGCTATGGTGGCCAGTACGTTCATTGAGCGGAGGTATCGGTGGGTTGTTGAGGTTGATCTTGATGCTTTTTTGATCGGTTGAACCATGACGTGCTGATGTCCAGGGTTGCGCGGAAGGCGCATGCGGGTCAGTAGTGTGATGAGTCATGTTCAGGGCAGTGAGAGGCCTGGTTACTACCTTGCCAGCTGATCCCAGACCAGCCACTACAAGACTCGCAGTGGTGTCAGAGGTGGGGTTACACCCCCACCTACTCGATTAAATTTGCACCCAATCCTTATGCCAGTGAAATGACCTGGCTACATGCGTCCACGACCTGTTTTGAGTGGGTGGCAATAATCACCGCAGCACCTTCTTGGGCAATGCGCTCCAGCTCGCCGAGCACCATCTGAGAATTCGTGGCGTCCAAAGCCCCGGTCGGTTCATCGGCAAGGATGATAGATGGCTTTTTGACGATGAGCCTGGCCAGAGCGACTCGTTGTTGTTCACCACCAGAAAGCGTGTAAACATGTTCTTTCCCGCGACCTGCCAAACCGACTCTGCGCAGCGCACCTTCGAAATCGGCCCTGGCAACAGCTCGTCTACCTTTGGCCGACAGAGCGATTTCAAGATTCTCAGAAATGGTTGCGTTCTCGACTAGTGCATAGTTTTGGAACATGTACCCAAGAGTGTCTCGACGAAACTTGCGCTGCGATTCGGGATTCATGCGCGCAATTTTTTTGTCTTCGACATAAATCTGGCCCTTATCGAGACGTTCTAAAAGTCCAATGCAATTGAGCAACGTAGATTTTCCTGAGCCCGACGGGCCTGTCAGGGCAGTCAACTGGCCGGAGTCCACGTGGAACGACAGACCAGAGAACAGCTGGTGTTCATTGAATGATTTTGCTGCATTCTCAACGACAATATTGGTCATGCTGTTTCCTCACTGTGGGTACGGATCATTCTTTGCGTTCGGAACTGGACCAGTCCAATAAGCAGAACGAGGTTAATCACCGCTACAACGGCAACCGCCAACGGTTGCCACGTAGCTATTGCCAAAGACATGTCATTCACAGTTGCCGGTACATCGCCGCCCTTCGGCTGGATCAAGAGAATCAAGAACCTCACCAACGACCATGCGGTAACGACGGCAAAGATCAACAATTCAGAACGGACCAACCACCGATGAGTCGAATAGAAAGTCCAGCCATGGAGGTAACGAACGAGAATGGATTGAGCGTTGCCTTGGACGTGCATTTGAGCCAAACCTACGGCTGTTGCCAACAAGACGAACATTGCGATGAGGGAGCTGGCCGCAATGACTTTGAATTCGGATACGCGGTCACCATATTGGTCAGCGGCTGTCTGCGCCACCGGAATGTAAGCGGAGATCCACTGTCCCATGAACTGATTTGGGGTGTTCTCGATTGCTGTTTCGGAGTCAGTCATCAGCACGCGTCCCCTAGTGGCAAGGGCCAGATAGTCATCGTCCCGGATGAGTGCTGAATCGGCGCCAACCACGACAACTACCGGGTCTTGCATCCACTGCGGATACCTATTGCGTGAAACACCAGGCTCATAGAGGAAATGATTCTGACCTGCGCTCAATCGGCCGAAACTGAGATGATTTGTGGTCTCAGGGCTGGATGAGATCCCACTGAGGAAATTCTCTATTTCCTGTTGAGAAACCGAGGAGTTTTCAGGAATGAAGGCACGAAGTTGAGATGGGGATACCTCGTCAAGTTTCTCGCCAATATCATTCAGGATCGGATTCGCATTGAGGTACGCGTTGTTCACCAAGAGTATATTCTGTGAAGCGCCGAGCTGATCGCCGACCAAAGGAAAGGGCGCTGCCAGCAACGTCCTTCCGGCCTTGTCCTCCTGTTTAAGCCATGCCCCGTATTCGTAAGACAATGATTCCATTTCTGCGGGAGGCATCAGACCCTCAAACACGATTTTTGCTGTGTTCCCAGCGTTGTTAAACTCGGCACGAGTAGCAGCCGCGTCTTGAACGGCAGTTGCTGCTGCAAAGCTGGATGCAATGAGCGAGACGGCTAGCAGAATTCCTGGGATTCTGATGAGGTATGCAGCCGGTACCGCTACGCGGAATCCGAGCCGTCCCTTCAGCCCTTCGATAATGGACGAGTTCCAAAGAATGAGCAGCACAACAAGATGAACTGCTATAGCAAAGGTGACGGCAATGACGAAAATGATCGAAGTTGTTTGTGCGAGCCTGCCGAACTGATTGAGCCCGTTGTAGAAATACAGCGAGATAATGCTGCCACAACACAACGTAAGTATCGCGATGGCGGTGCCAGGGAACAGGCTCTTTATGGCCTGCCACATGACCGATTTTTTATCATTCCCGTGAAGCCGTTGGATGGCATAGCGCTTCATTTGAGAGATTGCGGATAACCCGGAGATAAGGCTAATCAAGAGCAGCGTCACCAAGGTGGGTGGGCCTGTTGGCCCATGGGGCATGATCACGAATTCAGCTGTTGAGCCTGATGGATACTCAATGGAATATCCGAGTTTTTCAAATTCTTCGGTTACTTTGTGGTCCGCAGTGGCGTTCCCAAAAATGTAGTATTTACCTCTTGGATCCACACCTTTTAGATCACTAACTGAGTGAACATTGGAAGTCCGATTACGGCTGAAATCAGGGAATCCGTCGGTAAGCCAACGAGCTTGCTTCGCATTCTCGTTTCCTACGACTACAAAAAGACTCCGAACATTCGTATCGTGCAGGTCTCTTACTTGCTTAACAATGACTGACTCGGATGAGTCGGCGATATTTTGGGCGATAGCAGGTAAGCCATCCCCACCCTCAGAAATTGCAGATCCGCTCACAAATATCTGGGTAGATCCGTCGAGCATTGATTCGTCCATGATTACCGTCGACATAAATCCGGCAAATATGGAATATATTGCAGCAATTACAACTGCCAGGCGCAGGCCCGAGCTTCTCATCTATACGTACTCCTGAGCCGGAGCTGGGAATCGCAAATCTGCAACTCCCAGCTGGCATTTGATTAATTAGCAGTAGCGGTAATATGCGTGGTGAAAGCCACCGGACGGCGAGTAGATGGTTTGCGTGTACGCCCTATTATTTGGCAGGAGGCAGTTGGACCTGTCCGTTCCACCTATGTCGCCAACTGCGGTGGACCCGTGTTTTCTCTCAGTGTCGTCCAAGCTAGACCAGGCGTATCGAGTATTCCAGCCAGGTGCGTCGACAGTGCCGTAGTTCCAAATGGGTGCCGCTTGCGCCGCGCCGACAGCCGGCACGAGCATTGCCATGGCGACGATGGTTGAAGCAAGGGCCGAAGTGTATTTATTTTGGGTATTACGCATAATATCCCCATTTCAAAGATGTGAATGATGATTGATTGCAGCTCATACCGAAAAATAACGGTAATCAATATCTATCCGTTGACCTAATTATGGCGATGTTGAAGCGCAATAATCCTTTTCACATGCTATCCGACGTTGATAATTGCGCTGTATGTGCTTACCTCCAATTCGAGGGCTTCGGTTTGAAGCTCTCGACGGGTAAACGCAAGAACAGAGAGTGGAGTTTAGTCGATTGCCCATAAGCTTCAAGAGCCGGCATCATGAATCGGGTCAAAGGGTCGTCGCTTGTCATCCATGGAGTCCATATGAGGGCGAATCCAGCGGAGCGTTCCGGGGCGCGGGCGTAGACTCTTCGTCTGGGAAAAACTCGTCCGAGGAGAAAAAGATGCAACCGTGCAGACTGCATATTGTGGGTGGCAGCGGGAGCGGAACCACCACACTGGGCCGTTCCATCGCCGATGCCTGGTCTGTTCCCCATGCGGATTCGGACGACTACTTCTGGGTACCTACCAACCCGCCCTACACGCAGCAGCGAAACCCTGCCAGAAGGGTGGAATTGATGCTGGAGATTTTTGCGCGGCGTTCGGCCTGGGTGCTTTCCGGCGCGATGAGCGGCTGGGGAGAGAAGATCCTGCAACGATGCGATGCCGTGGTGTTCTTGACGCTCAGTGCACTAGAACGCCTGCGGCGTATTAAGCAGCGAGAAATCATCCGAAGAGCCGGCGAGGAGATCAATGCCGGGGCTTTTGGCGAATTCCTGGCCTGGGCCAGCAATTATGACGATCCAGAATTCAGCGGGCGCAACCGCGCACGGCACGAAGCTTGGCTGAAAACCTTGGATCGACCGGTGCTGCGCCTGGACAGCACGAGCAACGTGCACGAGCTGCGTGACGCGGTGCTTAGCTGGGAACCTGGTTGCCGGAGGGGAGTATGAACCAATCCCCATTGGCTGCTGCATCATTCAGCGCCCGCACGGTTGCCTGAACCGCCTTGCTGCGCAGCGCCTCTTCGCGGCCCACGAGCCAATATTCGGAGAGGTAGCTGAACTGGTCATGCAAGACCGGAATCAGATTCGGATAGTGCTTGGAGAGGAAGACCGGAAGCAGCCCGAGCCCCGCATGGTTCATCGTTGCCGCGTACTGGACCGCAATGCTGGTCGAAGAAATCGCACGGTGCATCGGCGGCAAGTGGCTGGTTGCCTCGTCCAGCTTGTCCACGGTCAACGCCGTATCAATGTAGTAATTCAAGCTGTGGCCTGCCAGATCTGACAGCTGGTGCGGGGTTCCGCGGGCTTGAAGATATTCGGCCGTGGCGTACAGCCGCAATTCATAATCCATGAGCTTGGTGGAGGCTGCCTTGCGAACGCTGGGCTGCCCGATGACAATCTCCAGATCCATGCCGGTGCGCGTCTGCCGGGCGCGGGTGGTTTCCGAGACTATTTCGAACACCAGCTGCGGGTGCTTGGCCTGCAGCTTCGCCAAGGCAGGCGCCGCCAGATGAGCGCTGAAGGCATCGGGTGCTGCCAGCCGCACATGCCCGGTCAGCGTGGGGGAATCCTCTTCGGTGCTGATGGCGGCCACCGCCTGCTCGATGGCTTCGGCACTGGCCATGGCCCGGCGGCCCAAATCCGTCAGCTCCCAGCCATTGGGGGTATGCGCCAGGAGGTGGCCGCCCATGGCCTTTTGCAAAGCGTCGATGCGCCGGGAGATCGTCGAGTGGTTCACCCCGAGAACCGCCGCCGCCGCGGTGTACCGGCCCAAGCGGGCCACGGTGAGCAAGGCAATCAGGGATTCAAGGTGGCGGTAATCGATCTGGCGGTCCATGGCACCAGTCTGCCATGCACGGTGTGCGCTGGCGCACACCGCACCTGCGCAATTGGCATGCTTCGAACCATTGAGCGCCCTGCATCCAAGAACCTACGCTGGCCTGAGAAGACAAAACTCGATGGCGAGGGGAAAACCGATGAGCAGCTACGCATGGATCGGACTGGGCAATATGGGCGGGCCAATGACCGCCAACCTGGTGTCGGCCGGGCACATGGTGAAAGGCTTCGACCTCAACGAACAAGCCTGCGCCGCGGCAGCGCAGGGCGGGGTTCAGATCGCCGGATCCATCGCCGAGGCCATGGAGGGCGTCGAAGCGGTCTTCACCATGCTGCCCAAGGGCCAGCATGTGCGCGCGGTCTATGAGGGCGAAGCAGGGATCTGGGCCCACGCCACGGACCAGATGCTGCTGATCGATTCCTCCACCGTGGACATCGAAACCTCCCGGTACATCCACGAAGGCTCGGTGCAGCGTGGGCTGAACTTTGTGGATGCACCGGTCTCCGGCGGGATTTCCGGCGCGGCGGCAGGAACCCTGGCGTTCATGCTCGGCGGCGAGGAGAAGCTCATGGTGCGAGCCACCGGCTATATCGCCCCGATGAGCGGGCGGACCATTGTCGCAGGGGCCGCCAGCATGGGTATTGCCGCCAAGATCTGCAACAACATGATGCTCTTCATCGACCTGATGGCCAGTGCCGAAGGGTCGCAACTGGCCGAAAAGCTCGGATTGGATCCCAAGGTGTTCTGGGAGATCGCCTCGGTCTCCTCGGGACGGTCCTGGGCCCAGCAGACCTGGTACCCGGTGCCGGATGTCATCGATACCGCCGCGGCCAACAACAACTTCGAGGCCACCTTCCGCACCGATCTGGCGCGCAAGGATGTGGGCCTGGCGCTGGACGCGGGCGAAAGCACCGGGGTGCGCCTGCCCGCGGCAACCCTGGCCAGGGATCACTTTGATGAGCTGATCGCCCAAGGGCTGGGGGATAGGGACTGTTCGCTGATCGTCAAGAACCTGTTGCCCGATGAATCGGTTCGTGGGTGGGACCCCGAGAAGGCCAGCTAGCATGCGGATCCAGGCT
>Ga0308169_10005898_pt1 | contig 10948 bp, 17 predicted proteins | sample PhyBR1_2_FD_202139 | JGI IMG/M metagenome (GOLD analysis project Ga0308169, IMG submission 202139) | Phyllosphere microbial communities from UC Gill Tract Community Farm, Albany, California, United States - DLSLSB.R1 | ecosystem: Host-associated > Plants > Phyllosphere > Unclassified | place... | reverse complement strand
CTGCGCTCTCGCACAGCTGCAGAACACCTACATCAGGTGCGGCCCTTCTCTCCTGCCCCTCCTCTCGACCGGAAGAACCTCGGCGCCGCTCCTACCCTCTCTTTTCTCACACACTCTCTCTCTCTCGCTCACCGCACGCACTGACGCCGAACGACCCGCCTCGCAGCGTCGCACCTGCAGCTGCAGCTTACTCGATCGCGGGCTCGCTAAACGGCTCCGTCGGCCAGAGGATTTGGATCATCCAGGCAAGCTCTTTCAGCACCGCTCGCAGCGTCCTGTTCGCCCGCTTCCGCCTCACTGACCACGTCCATCCCGCTCACAGGCTGCATCCGTGCCGAGCATCGTCACCGGCCCTATCTTCGCCATCATCAGCGACGTGTACGGCCGGCGGTACCTGTGCGTCCTCCCGCTCCCTCTCTCCCTTCCTCGCCTCCCTCTCCTCGCGCCTAGCTGACTCGCGCCTTCTACTCAACAGCATCATCACCGTCTGGGTCATCTTCTGCGTCAGCGCCATCGTCGGCATGACCGCGACAAGCGTGCGTCGAGCGCAGTCACCTTCCCGCCCATCGACCCGCTCACTCACTGACGAGGGTCGCGCGCCTGCAGATGAACGCGCTCATCGGGGCCCAGGTCGCAGGCGGCGTGTGCATGGGCATCAGCGGTATCATGTATGGGCTCGCCGGCGAAATCATGCCGAGCGTGTACCGGGCGTGGAGCCAGACCATCGTCAACGCGTGCGTCCGCTCTCCTCCTCTACAGCATTTTCTCGTCCTTCCTCGGACGCTTCTCTGACGCCTCTTCTCGCCCTCTTCCTCGTGCTCCTCTTGTGTCATCCTCCCTGTACTCGCTCATCGACTCGACCTCAAAAACGCGCCTTCTCAAACAGCGTCGCCTCGTGCGCTTCGGTCATCGCCTTGATCGGCATGGGCGCCGCGATCCAGAACGACCCGGTCGACGGCTGGCGGTGGATCTGGCGCACGGCGCTCATCATGAACGCCGTCATTCTTCTCGGCTTCACCTTCTTCTACTTCCCGCCGCCGCGCACCATCAGCAACCTCTCTTTGTGGGGCAAGGTCAAGACGCTCGACTGGATCGGCTACTTCCTCTTGTGCTGCGGCCTCGTTCCCCTCCTTATGGGCCTCGCCTGGTCCTCGGACCCGGGTTACGGCTGGCACGACCCGCACAGTTACGTGGCTGTCGCCATCGGCTGCGCTGGCTTCATCGCCTGCATCCTCTACGGTGCGTCCTTCTCCTTCCTCCTCCGCTTCTCCTTTCCGCAGGCAGCAGAAAGGCGCAGGGACGCTGACGAGACGCGCACGCGCAGAGTGGAAGGGCACCAAGGTCGGCTTCCTGCACCACAAGCTCTTCCAGAACGGCCGCAACTTCCCGCTCGCCCTTTTCCTCGTCGCCGTCGAGGGCGCCATCTTTTACCAGATCAACAACATCTATCCCGCCGAGGTGAATGCCCTGTGGGCCCCGCCGGGCTCTCTCGAGGCCAGCGCAAAGCTCCTCCCCTTCTTCTTGATCCTCGTGCCCGTCGCGCCGCTCATGGGGTGGTACGTGACCAAGACCAAGGACCTCAAGTGGCCGTTGTGCGCCGGCTTCCTCCTCTTCGGCGCCGGGACGGTCATGCTCGCCATGAGTGGGCTCAACTCGGCAGTCGCGGTGGCGGCGAACGGCGTCGCCGGGCTCGGGTTCTGCGCGCCCCTCATCCTCCTCATGTCGGTCGTCCAGCTCTCGACCCCTCCCCTCTTCATCGGCGTCGCGTCCGCCCTCGTCATCTCGGTGCGCACCCTCGGCGGCTCGGTCGGCTACGCCATTGCAGAAGGTCCGTCCCCTTCCTCCCTCTCACGCTCGTTGCGGCCGCCGTGCTGACCTCTCGAACCTCTCGCTCTCGCCCGCAGCCATCTACGGCGCTCTCACGAACGACCAGATCCCGGCCAACATCCGTGCGTCGCGACCGTCTCTCCTCGTCGTCGCACCTCGTCGCACCTCCTCGTCGCACAGCGTCTGTGCTGACCTCCTTCCGCTCGCCGCGCGCAGTCAAGGCCGTTGTGCCTCTCGGCTTCGACCCGAGGAACATCGGCGCGCTCATCGTCGGCCTCACGACCGGCCAGGGCATCGCGACGATCCCCGGTGCGACGGGTCAGGTCCTCGGCGCAGGCTCGGCCGCGCTCAAGGCGACCGAGGTTCACGGCTACAAGATCGTGTGGTTCGTCTTCCTGCCGGGCTGCGTCATCGCCGCCATCGGCTCGGCGTTCCTCGTCAACCCGAAGGAGCGCATGAACTGGATCGTCGGTGCGTCGCGCTCTTCCTGCGCCTCGCTGTTGCTCCACGGCGAGCTCACTCGACCTCTTCGCATCGCAGACGCTCCTCTCAACGCTCACGTTCCTGTCGACGCATCTGGAGCGGCCGAGGCCGGCGAGATGGCCGAGACGGCGAGCCAGGAGAAGGTGTAGCAGCTCTCGCTCTCCCCTTTGTTGCTCTCTTTCTCTTGCTCCTTGTTGGTCTGTGGATGTATTGTCAAAGCGCTGTCCTGTTCTCCGTAGCTCACACGAGGGGGAAGAGCCAGATCGAGACGAGCGAACAAGAGGAGGTGAGCGAGGAGGATCGTGCACGGTCCTCTCGCGCCTTTGCACGAACGGCCACGTCTGCGTTGACGCTGCGAGATGCGAGGATGCCTGGGCATTGAGCTAGATGAAGCCCCGGTTCCGAGGAAGGAGCGAGAGGCTGCAGGCAGATCGAGGAGGAGGAGGAGACGAAGGTCGACTTGCGAAGGCCGAACTTGAGAAGGTCCCGCTTTCTCTGCGCGACGAGCGCTCAGGCAGCACAAGGCCGCCGAGCGCACCGGCTCTTGAGGAGCGCAGAGGATGCACAAGGAGCTACGAAGAGCGCTGACGAGGTACGCTGCTCTCTCCTTAGTCGAGCGGATCTGAGCGACGGCTCGAAGAAGGCTCGAGCGCATCATTTCTAGTCGTCGGAACAGCCGCCTCTCGGGCTTACTGACAGCGAGAAATATAGCTCGTGAGCTCCCAGAATACAGAGGCGCAACGACAGCTACGAATGAATTGACTTGGGCGGGAGCTCCTTGCCGTCGACGACGATCTTCTTCGAGGGAAGCAGGACGTAGACCATTCCTGCGCGCACGTACCCCTGGAATCAGCGACGAGCGTCTCGACTATGGGAGCAAGCAGAGAAGGAGGACGCACGGGCCCACTCGGTCTCGGAAGGGTTCTCCCACGCGTGGTCGGTGCCGCGCTGCACGACAATGTCGCCCGGCTTGACGGGCGTCTTTGAGCCGTCGGGCAGGACGAGCTGCGAGCGAGCAAAATAGAGTCAGCTACGCTCTCTGTGGCTTCAGTGGGAGAGCAAGACGCACCTCAACGGTGCCGAAGAGGAGGAAGCCGTAGTCGAGCGAGATGGTCCGGTGCATCGGCGAGACGTGCTTGGGCGGCATGTCAACGTACCGCACGACGCTCCCTTCTGCGAGCGCGTGATGGGGAGAGGGATCAGCTCATCGCAGCGCCGGCAGCAAGAAGGGACTGAGTCGTCGCGCACCTGCGTTCGTGAGCTCGCCAATCGGCAAGTCCTTGCCGTCGACTGCCTGCGAGAGGGAGTCCAGGGTCAGCTGTAGCTCTCACTCGCTGTGAGCAACGACAACTTCGAGAGAGCACGCACCGTCTGGCAGTCGGCAGGGCTCGAGTCGGTCGTCCACGCGAGGCCGAAGCTGACGCCGTCCTCCTCGAAGCCGGGAGGCGCCTTGTTCTCGACCTCCTCGTCGATCCACACTTTGGCCGCGCCGCTCTCGTCGTGAGAGGTCACGACGCGGCGGATGATGGGCAGCGGGTTGATGGCCATGGTGGCTGTGCGAGTCGAGCGAGAGAGAGAGCGGGTGTGAGGGAAGGAGAGGTGCGAGGGCGGAGAGAGCGGCTTGGTGAGCAGATAGAGGCGCAGCTGTGCGCAAGAGCTGCTGTCGCTGAGCGCGCGGCTGCAGCTGTACTGCCGGGTGCGGCGGTGGAGTGGGAGCAGCGAGGACGAGAGTCCGCTCGGGCGGGGAAGTGGGAGGCGCGCGCGGGCCGCCGGGGCCGGGTGGGGAACCGGCCCGCTCGCTCTCATCGCTCCTGCGTCGGCTGCTCAGCTTTCTGCTCCTCCAGCTTCGCACACAGCACGAGCATGACCGTCACTCCGACCACGCCGGGCGCCAACGCCATCCGCACCACGGCTCGCCTCGCCAACCTGATCCTCGACAAGAATGTTGACATTCCGCTCAAGGACGGCGGCCTGTGCCGCGCCAACGTGTACCGCCCACTCCAGGAGGGGCGCTACCCGTGCATCCTCACGATGGGGCCGTACGGCAAGGACGCTCCGTATGCGCAGTTCCACGTCAAGAGCTACCGCGAGCTCCCCGACGAGCAGAAGGGCCCGCTCTCGGCTTGGGAGACGCCGCACCCTGATGTACGTCCTCTCTCCATCTCTCTATGAGCTCGGTGGAAGGCGCAAGGAGACGAGAGCGCAGCTCCTCGAGCCTCCTCGCGTCTCAGAGCGAGCGGGCAGCGAGGAGGCTCGAGCCCTCGCGAGGTCGTTCTCTCGCTGACCCTGCTCTACCTTGCTCGCAGTATTGGGTCTCGAAGGGCTACGTCGTCGTGCGCATCGACGAGCGCGGCATCGGCTCCTCCCCGGGCTTCCTCGACACGATGAGCGCCAGCACGTCGAGCGACTTCGCCGAGTGCGTCGAGTGGGCCGCCGCTCAAGACTTCTCGACGGGCAAGGTCGGTCTCCTCGGCATCTCGTACTATGGTGGGACGCAATGGCGAGTGGCGGCGCGCAAGCCAAAGGGCCTGGCCTGCATCATCCCGTGGGAGGGTGCGTCGCTCGCTCTCTCCCCCTCGTCTCCCCGTCTCTCTTTCAGCAGCTTGGACGTTCGGTACTGACGTGCAGTATGCACTCGAGCAACAGGCATGACCGACTACTATCGTGATCGCGTTCGCCAGGGCGGCATCCTCGCCAACCTGTTCGTTCACTTTGTGCGTCCAGCTTTTCCTCTTCTTGCGGCTCGAGCAGGCACTGATGCTTCGAGCGGGCACCTCGAAACAGTGGTGGAACAACCAGGTCGTGACGATGCAACACGGCAATGGCGAGAAGTCGGTTCGTCGGTGGGGTGAGCCTTTTTCCTTCCCGCTTCCCTCCCTCTCCTCCTTCCGCAACTCGTCTGGAGCCGCCTCGCTGACGGACATCCCTTTCTTGCACTTCTTTGCTGCCTGCAGGTCCCAAGTCCGAGACCGGCGAGCCTATCGGTACGTCCGTCTTGCGTGACCGCCTCTCGAGCGCGAGCTGACGACCATCCCTTTGCGCACAGGCCCCGAGTGCCTCGAGGGCGTCATCCCGCCCGGTCAGCTCGCCAAGCTTCGCCGTGACCAGACGATCGACAACAAGGTGCACCGCTTCCTCGACGAGCCGTACCACGCCAGCCGCACCTACAACCTCGGCGACATCGAGGTCCCGGTCCTGTCGGTCGCCAACCTCGGCGGCAACACGCTTCACCTGCGCGGCAACGTCATGGGCTACCTCGAGGCGGGTACGTCGAACAAGTGGCTCTGGTTCATCAGCGGCAGGCACGACCTGCCCTTCTACTTGCCGGACTACGTCGAGCTGCAGACCTCGTGTGCGTCGTCTCGCCCTCTCGCTCTCTCCTTCGGCATAAGCCTCTCCTTTGAGCTCGTCGAGCTGACGCCTTGCCACCTTCCCGCTCGCAGTCCTCGACGCGTGGCTCAAGGGCGAGGACGACCGCGGCTGGCTCAAGGGCCCGAACGCAGCCGACGGCGTGCCGGCCGTCAACGTCCTCGTGCGCAAGGGCAACCCGGGCTTCAACTCGACGGCGGCCGACGCAACGTTCATGAGCCGACCCGAGCGCTCTTGGCCGCTCGAGCGCACGCAGTACACCAAGTACCACCTCCACTCGGACCTCTCGTTGCGGCTCGACGAGCCGGCGCGCGAGAACGGCCAGCTCTCGTTCGCCGCGCTCGGCAAGGGCGACCCGCTCACGTTTAAGGTCACGTTCGACCGCGAGACCGAGCTCGCCGGGCACCCGCTCGTCCACCTTACCGTCGGCGTCGAGAAGCGCTCTGACGGGACGGCGCCCAAGGACCTCGACCTCTTTGTCACACTCCGCCACCTCGACGCCGAGGGCAAGGAGATCTTCTACACGGGTGCGCCCTCTTCCCCTCGTCCCTCCTGCGCCATCCTGCGCACCCTGCTCGAGGGCGTTTGCTGACTCGGCGACCTCCTCTCGCGCTGCAGGCACCGCCGGCGATCCCGTCCCGCTCGTCAAGGGCTGGCTGCGAGCCTCTCTTCGCGCCATCGACACCTCGTCGCCCCGCCACCGCCCCTACCTCCCCTACCGCGCCTACCGCAGCACCGACGTCTCGTTCCTCGAGCCCGATACGCCGTACGGCTGCCTCGTCGAGGTCTGGCCGACGTGCGTCGTCGTCGAGAAGGGCTCGAGCATCGTCCTCGAGGTCGCGACGGGCGACACGCAGGGCGCAGCCATCTTCCTTCACAACGAGCCGACCGATCGCGACGAGGAGACGTTCGACGGGACCAACACCGTCTGGCTCGGCGGCGAGCACGAGAACTGGCTGCAGCTCCCGATTGTGTAGAGGGGCAGCTCTCTGCAGTACATCCTCTACGTGTTCAAGCCCTTGCTCGGCCGCTCTTGCCGACCTTCTCAAGTCGGGCGATCCGCTCGTCGCGCCGCACGAAGTCTCGCTCGCACCCTCTACAGCTTGCTGTCATGCTAAATAGCGTTCTTCGAGACTTCTGAGCGAATTTTGAAGCTAAAGGAGCTCGGCTACAGCTGCACGAAGTGCTGGAGCAGGCTCGAGCGCGGCGCATCACGAGGCTCGGCTTGCAGCCGACTGTGCGCTCTCCCCGGCTCTCCTCTGCTCGCTCTCTCAAAGCTGAGCGAGTACTCGTCCCTCGCTGAGTCTCTCGAGTGCTGAGGTGGAAGACTCGCTTGCAAAAAAGCGACTCGACCTGACCTTCCTAAATGAAGCGCCCTAGCTCTCCTCCCTCGCCAGCATCCTCTGCAGCACCGCGACGAACGTCCTCCCGACCCTCCACACCGGGCGCGCATCGAGCACCTTGACGGCGGCCCGCAGCGCCTTCCTCGCCGCCTCCTCGCCCGCGAGCTCGACCGAGCCCGGCATCGTCGGGTCGGCGATGACGGCCGCGCCGCCGAACGCGACCCATGCCGACGCGGCGTCGTCGAGGGCGGCGTCGAGCTGCACTGCGGCGGCGGGCGCCTTCGAGGTCGAGGTCGAGGAGGAGAGGGAGCCGGCGGATGGCGGCTGGGTCGACGAGGCGGACCAGGAGAGCGAGCTGTCGGTGCTGGGCTTGGTCGAGCGGGCGTACAGGTAAAGGGCGAGGCCGGCGTAGAAGAGCGAGGCGGGCTCGTGCGTGCCTGCGAGCGGCGGAGGGAAGAGTCAGGGTCCGTGCGTCGCGCCGCAAGTCGTCGAGAGCGCGAGAGGGGGACGCACTGTGGGTCGGAAAGTCGCGCAGGACACACAGGAGCTGGCCCGCATGCAGGGCGAGCGTGCGAGCCTGCTCGGTGTGCGCGTTGAGCATCTTGGTCCAGTACTCGCGCGCCGTTTCGGCCTCGCCGTCGCCCGACTTGCGCGCGACGGCGTCGAGCTCGTCGAGCGGGACGTACGTCGCGATCTGCGCGAGGTGGTACCAAGCTCGAGGCGCGGCGTAGTAGGCCGGGTCGTCGGGCTGCCCGCCGCCGTTGAAGCAGGGCGTGAACTCGTCGGCGCCCCTCGCGAGTCGGCTCAGCGAGCGGCGGATGTGCGTCGTGATGAGGTCCGTGTGCGAGGTCATGCCGCTCTTGCGCAGCTGGTGGACGTGGTGGAGGTTGAGGTGAAGCGCCTGGACGAGCACGCTGCAGGGGGAAGGCGTCAGTGGCGAGTTCCGGGACCGGGCACGAGCACGACGACGAAAATCCCGCCGACGGGGTCGAGGAGAGAGGAGAGAGGTAGGACGCACTGTGCAGCGAGCGGACCGAGCGAAATGACGGCGGGGAGCGGTGTCGCCGAGTCGGACGACAGGTGCTTGAGGACGACCGAGATCGGAACCGGGTCGCGCACGGTCTCCTTGAGCTGGAGCCACGCCTCGGCCGTCGGCGCCGTCCAGAGCCGGTCGTCGCACGGCAGGAGCGTCTGGAGAGCGCTGCTGTTTATGCAGGGTGCGGCGCGGAGGAGGACGGCTGCCTCGCCGTCGAGCACTGTCGACGAGGAAGGCGTCAGAGAGTCGAACAAAGGTCGGAACTCGATGCACAGGACCCCGAGAGAGGAAGGAGGACGCACAGTAGCACACCATGGCAGTGCGTCGCCGCTCCTCGTTGGCGACAAAGGCCTTCCACTGCGCCGCGGGCGAGTCGTCGCTCGGCGAGCGGTTCTGCGTCTCGCTGAAGACACGCTGCTCGCGCAGCATGGTCGTGTGCACGCCGGCAAAGGCGGAGGCGAGCTCGATCGTCCTGCAGGGCAGACGAGGCGAGACGTCAAGGTCGGGCACGAGGGAGGAGAGGAGAGGGAGAGAGGGGAAAAGGACGGACCTCGCCGAGCCGGTCCAGCGCATGACCGACCAGAGCATCTGTGCTTGCGCCTGTGAACGTAGAGCGAGCGTCAGCATGCCGGTCGAGACGTGGAGGGTGAGACGCCGGACGGAGAGAGACGAGGACGCTCGACGGGCAAGCTGCGAGCGAGGCGGTTGTCGCGGTTGATGAGGTGCTCGATGCCGCGCCTCGCGACCTCGACGAGTGCGCGACCGAGCTGGAGAGCGCCCGAGATGGGCGCATAGACGGCGCCGATGCCGAGGAGGATGAGGAGGAGCTGGCCGAGCGTCTTCTTGGGGTTGAAGGACGGGACGTGGAGGAGGGGCACGAGGGCGTGAAAGTGCCCGAAGTAGAGCGAGAGGAGGAGATCTGCGTGCGTAGAGGAGGCAGAATGAGCCTGTGCGGCGGTGGCGGAGGAGCAGATCGAGGACGACGACTCACCGAAGACGGGTAGAGGGATGCGGGCGAGCGTGCTGTACAGCTGTCGGCGGCGAGGGGAAGCAGGGTCAGAACGAGGACATGCAGTGAGGGGAACGTCATGAGAGAAGGAGAGACCGGAAGCGTGACGCACGGCGTGGTACTCGTCGTCGGACAGCTGCGAGAACCGAAGCGTCTCGAGGAGCGCGATGCGAGTCTGCTCGTCGCAGGTCGGCAGCGTCGGCCCGCCGCCCTCGGTGAAGATGACCGGCGCGGCGAGGATCGACATGGACGCCTCGCGGTCGAGGCGCACGCCGCTCTCGTGACCGGTCGGCTGCCACGCGAGGCCCCACTCGGTCGCCGTCGTGCGGCCACCCTCGCCATCGCCTTCGCCGTCGGCTGCGGTAGGCGACTCGGGATGCGGCGAGCCGTGACGAGACGGTAGGCCGGCAGCCGTGATGAGGATGCGCGGGCGGTACGAGGGCGAGGCGGTCGAAGGGGGTGAGGCGGCGTGGGCGAGGTCGGCGACGGGCGGGATCGACATCGACGAGCCGAGGCGGGCGGGTGACGGTAAGGATGCTGCCGGCGACTGGAGGAACTGGGACCAGAACATGTTGTCGTCGGTCGGGAGGAAGAAGGCGGCCGACAAGTCGTCCTCGAGCGTGGTCGACCCGGCGGACTGCTTCTGGAAGACGATGTTGAGCAGGCTGTCGAGCGCCGGGCTCGCTGCGGCTGGATGAGCGGTCGACGAGCCGGGCGCGGCGAGGTGGTGGACCGCGGTTGGAGCGGTCGCGCCCGAGTCGGCAAAAGTCGACAGGCCGCCCTGCGCAGCCTCGAGGCCGCCGTCGGTCGGGTACGACGCCTGCCCAAAGGCGTGCATCGGCAAAGAGGAACCGAGGTCGAAGGCTGACGAGGAGGAAGTAGGGTGCCCGAGATGATCACTGCGAGCAGAGAGGCGGGTCAGGCGCTGCCGATCGAGAGCACGAGAGGGTGCGAGCAGGACGCACTTGAGGCTGGACACGCTTGTACTTCTGCTCACGAGCAGCTCGAGGCTCGACGATGCCTGGCCGACATCCTCGCTCTGGAGGCGCACGCGCTTGTGCGGCCGAGCGGGCGTGTCGGACGAGGCCAGCTCGTAGTCGCAGACGCGCGAGAGCTTGCTGCAGCGCTCGCAGGGCTGGCCGCCGTTGCAGCGCACCTGCAGGTCAAAATATGGAGGGCGAGTCAGCGTCTGAGCGCTGAGGGACGACGCCTCAGGGGATCGGGGACTCGGCTCGAAGGAGGGCGACGACGCGAGGAGCGAGCGAGAGCGGCACGCACCTTGGCCGCCGCACAGGATTGACAGGCTGTTTCATAAGAGGAGTCAGCGTGGCCCTCGAGGTGTGAAGGGGCCGAGGACGGAGAGAGAGCGCGCACCTTGAGAGACCCGCTTGGTCAGGCCGCCGCCGTCGCCCGTCACGATCGCCTCGCGCGAGTGGATCTGCGCGCGGTGACTAGTTGTCAGTGCGGGCCTATGTGGAGCGAAAGGAGGGCGGAAGACGCACCTTGGTGTGCCGACGGAGGACGTCGCTGCAAGGGAGGCAAGAAGGAGGGTCAGCTCTCGCACGCCGACGGTGAAGGACGGCCTTGGGACCGCCCGAGTCGGTCCGTCGACCTCGACGCACCTTCGAGCGAAAGCTTTGCCGCACTGCGGGCGTGGTAGAGAGGGGGAGGTCAGCGTAGGGTCGCAGCAGCGGCACAGCCGCGGCCGGGAGCACAGTGAGGACGCACCTCCTTACACGAGTAGCCGGCGGGAGAGGTGTGGGTCTTGACGTGACGCTCGAGGTGCTCAATGCGGGCGTACGACTGGTTGCATCCGGGCTGGTCGCACTGCAGGGGAGGAGCGAGGTGAGCGGAGAGCGCAGCGAGCTGATGAGGCGGGGA
>Ga0308169_10005897_pt1 | contig 10949 bp, 12 predicted proteins | sample PhyBR1_2_FD_202139 | JGI IMG/M metagenome (GOLD analysis project Ga0308169, IMG submission 202139) | Phyllosphere microbial communities from UC Gill Tract Community Farm, Albany, California, United States - DLSLSB.R1 | ecosystem: Host-associated > Plants > Phyllosphere > Unclassified | place... | reverse complement strand
CATTTTCAAGGCAGATTATTTCGACGCGGCCAAGTGTAACACGGGATGAGCTACTCCTAGGCTTTGCTGAGCCTGACGCCTAGTCGTCCATTGGAGGGAGGGTCGTGGGTGGGGGTCCTACGTATTGCTCAAGGACCTTCTGCAATGTGGCCCTGAAGAAGTCGGCGTCCAGCTCGATCTCAGTGCCGTTGTACACCTGCTCCGATAAGCGCTGACCCGGTTCGTTCTGCCACACTGCGGGGTGGAGCAGACTGTCCTTGTGCTGGTGTCAGTGCCCTCGCACTTGTCAGATGCGTACCAGTGCGATGTAGTCGTGGCCCAGAGCGAATGCTATGGACTGATAGTCCTTCAGGAACGAGCCGTCGGGGAAGATCTGCCGTCAGCGCCACGATTTTCGGTTGGTCTACGGTCTCAAGTCACCTCGACCAAAGTCGAATTTATGGGCAGCCACATTTCGTGAGTGAGGCCGTTGCCGTGTATGCCGATCAACACCTGCGTTCAGTCATTGCACCCAGCAGGACCGCTTGAGAAGGGCGAATGGCGCTTGCAAACTGGCGAGGGAACATGTCCAAGCAACACTCGCCGACTGACATCGCTCCAAGCCACGTAGTCCACCTGTACCACCGGCGGATACTTTTCCAGCCGCATATGCCGGAACTCAATCTTCTGCTCGTCCTGCATAGTCTCCAGGACCTGCAAGAACCGCACGTGCGTCTCGTCCGACATCCGACGGCTCGTATCCTGCCTGTCGATGTATGTCACCCTTGGAAGCTTCTTGTGCGGTGGCGGCTCGGCGATCTCATACGTCTCCAATAGGTTTTGCCGGGCTGACTCGAAAAAGCCGGGAGGGGGCGGGTGGTCAAAGATCCGTATGGACATCTTGTACCATACCTCGACTTCAGGGTTGTGCCGGTGGCTTGCCCATCTGTCGACGAACACGACTGTGGTCGGCGGTCCAACGTCGGGCAGTAAGATACGCCAAGGGCCTTTGGACACTCACCCTGCTCGAAGAATAGCCAGGCGGTACCTTCTTGTCCCAGAGCTGCGAAATCGGATGGACCGATGATCGACCCCCGCGCGGTGAAGATCCCCTCCGCGACCATATCGTTCATCCCCCACATGTCGTCCCAGCCCTCCTCCCACGGTATAATCAAGCGAGTGGGAGGATCCGCCCCGGCCATTGCCAGCGCCCCAAAACCAGCCAGGAGGTTCTCCGCGGCGAAATGGTAGTAGTGGTACAGGCCATGCCAGCCTTTGGTGCCGTTTTCGTTGATCCACACTGTAATGAGCCGTGTCATCGCGGGGATGAGGAGACTGAGGTATACCTGTTGCACCGGGAAAGGTGGTGTCCGCCGCAGGAGGAGGGGCACCTTGGAAGCGAACGAGTCGTGTAGGATCGCTGAAGACTCTGTCTTTCTCGGGCGGCTTTGTGCGGGTGCTTGGGGCGTACATGTCTAATCGTGAGCGATGCGGACGGGCAGGTGGGCGAATGGAAGAAGACAACAGACTGACAGAACGTGTCATTGCGGAACCACACGTTCTGCATGACCACGAAGCCGGGTACATCTCCCAAGATACGAGTCTCAGCTTGTGGGTGGCCAGAAGTGAGAGCCAGCCATGACGTGATATCGAGCTCGCCGGCGAAGAGAAACCCGTAGACCGCCAACGTCAAGACGAACACCGCGGCGACGGAAACCAAGGCTTCGGATCAGCGCTAACGCGCCATTGCCGAATTGGTCATACCTCGTGGTCTGGTGAGGGATGTTCTAGCCACGATACCACTGCTCCTCAATGGCCAATAGCGGGGAACTGATACCCATGCCATGAAGATCGTGTCTACGGGGACCGGCTCTATTGATCGAAGCCAGGTGCCAAGGACAGATGGGTGAACAACAATGCAGATGGGCGATCACACCATTCCATGACACAGAGAGCAGGCGGCTGCATCCACTCGATAAAAGTAGCAGATAGTCCCAGCAAAGTGCCGTAGGCCTGCAACGACCGGTACTTGATCCGCATAAGACGGTGCGTGGAAGGCCCGGCGGACGAGAGCCGAGCGGCTTTGAGGCGGCACTGCGGCCACACTGCTGCACACCGTGGCTTTGTCGCCGGGTATGACATGCTTTCGAAATCGCACGCGTGGCGTCCGGAGCTTGATGATCCAGCACAGCAGCGTCAGTCACCGTGAACGAGAAGTCGTGTTGTTGAGGAACGATGGGCCGGTCTGCAGGATGCACGGGTTTTTCCTCCCAGCCCTGAGCGAGGAAAGAGGAGGCGAGGAACGCGAGTGTCCCTGCGCCACCGGGCTGTGCCGGTGGTGCCAAAAATGCTTGATCCACTCAACCTTTTCCCCTCAGGAACACTCTTGGCCTTGGTTGCGGTACTGCCTGCCTGGTAGATCTTCTCATCGCCGCCTGAACACGGGCGGTCTAGCTGATAAGGTTCGCTTCTTGCTCATGTTGACGCGCCTGTACGGACGGCTGCTCAGGAATGCGTCAAAGGACGCAAACGTAATGGGACGGGCGCACGGCGATGCAGATTCGAGGGGGCGAAAGGAGGGTCAGACGGCACCGTACAACACCGCCTAGCCTGAGCAGGGCATGGGATGTGATGCAAACGCAAAGGTCCTGTAGACTCGACCGCTTGCATTCACTGCGCGTCTTCACCCCGTCGAGTACAACAATACTGACATCGACACGCACATCAATCGACTGCATATCCGCCCCTTCAGTCTCGGCGAGTCATCTTCTCGGCAACTCGTTTGTTCCGCCGTACGATCTGCCCTCCGCAGCACAGCGGCCTAGGCACGGAGCGGCTGGATGCGTTACACCCTCACGAGGACCGGCGTGCTCGCTGTGTCGGTTGGCACGGTCGTCCTCGTCCTCGTCGCTGCCATCCACCAGTTCTCCCTTTTGGAGTCACTCGACTATGGTTGGCTTCGCTTCGAGGACACGACATGGCGCGACCGTCCCAGCCGGATCACCAACGACCTTCCCGGATTCTATGTAGTTGAAAATGCGTGTTACAACCAGAAAACGCTGTGTGCGTGCTGTGTCTGACTTGCCCGAAGATTCTCCGGACTGACGTCCAGATCTGACTGAAGGGGTTGCCGATCACATCAATGAGGACGCGTTCACGAGCCGTCCCACACGCCTCTCCCCATCCGCGGCTGATATCGGTCCCAGAGTCCGGTACCTGTCCGGGTCCACGAGTGCGTGCCTTGCATCCATACGGCAACAGGGATCTGACGAGCAGTATGGGTCAACGAGAACTCGGCGGCGGGGTGGACCATGCTGTACCATTACTACCACTTCATGGTCGAAAATGTCTTGGGGGGCTTTGCCGCGCTGGTTGCCTCGGAGAGGAATACGGGGAGAGAGGCACATGCGGAGACGGGCACGAGGCTGATCATCCCCTGGCAAGGGGACTGGGCGGATGGGAGGGGCTTGAATCGCGCCGTCATCGATGGGCTGTTTGACGGGGGGTTCCTGGACGACCAGGAATGGCGGAGGATGGATGAAGATGAGCAGTCGTGGATCTGCTTCGAGAGGCGTGAGCCCAGGTCAACGTTCAGAGGCGGGAATCAGCTCACGACCAGTCGCGATGGTCGACCGGGCGGCGTCACATCGGCATAACCGGAAAGCCAAGCTGTGGAACAAGATGTCCCTCGACGTGTTCGAGGCGCCGGCTATCGCTGCGGATCCGAGGGCCTTTGGGCAATTCTGGTCGCCCTTGCGGGACAGGACGCTGCGGCATCACGGCATTAAGCTGGAAGGGACGGCTGGCCCGAGGGCGGGAGTCCCGGTGCTGGGCTATGTCGACCGACAGAAGACGGGCCGGCGGCTAACGCCCGAGGTACACGATGGCCTGGTGCAGTTGCTCGAGAAGCTGCATGCCGAGGGCACGATCGTGTTCGAGCATCTTCAGTTCGAGGACTTTACGCCGCAGCAGCAGCTGTCTCAGGTGGCCCCAGTCGACGTGAGTCGAAGAGGCTTGACCTCAGCTGACTGTAGATTTTGCTCGGAGTACACGGCAATGGACTGACGCATCAAGTTTGGATGAAGCCAGAGTCCACCATTGTCGAGGTATGTCGAGGACGCGGGCAGGTAGGGTCGGCGCAGCTGACGAGCAGATCCTGCCCATACATCACTACACCAGAGACTACCAGTCTGTGGCTGCCTTGCTGGGACACACATACGTCGTGCTGGTGCGTGAACGTTTCTTGTCCCGGGGGTGCGTATTGACATCTGTAGAAGAACGACACGATCGTCAGCGAAGAAACGTGGCGCACAGATCCGAGTCGGCTGCCGCCGGGCGCGGAGAGCGGGGAGGGAGAGGATCACATCCCCCTGGACGTGGATCTAGTGGAGGCCGTGCTCCGTGGGGTGCTCGCCGACGAGCGTACATATTGATGACCCGACATAGCACGAGCATTTGAGACATGACATATATGGCTGTCACTGGGTCTTACTGTCAGTCCCGCCCGAGCATGGTTGGCAGCATAAGCGTGCCCTCGAGGCAGCATGTGGCTTCCGGGGGTGCCTCTGATGTCAGCCCATCGTCGCGTTAGTACGTCATCCTTCACGGTCAATTGCATTCTGCATCATGCGCCGAGTGTTGTCGACGTCGGTGCTGAGGATGCCTGCTTACCTGCTTACCTCCTCAGATGCATGCACAATGGTATAATGCGAGCTGGGTGGCGATGGAGCTCCCGTCAGAGACACCCAGCACTCCGCCATGTCTTCGCTCACCAGCTCAGCACCGCCCGCGTTCCAGCAGCACAGCATCGTGCCCGATGTCTTCCCCTCCCTCCCACACGACGTCGACACCTTGGACGTGAGATACGCCGGGAAGTCAGTCTACCCCGGCCAGAACTTGGAGCGGGATTACACACTCGAGGTGCCCGAGATCTCGTGGTCGGGCGCAAAGGCGGGCGACTACGTCGTGGTCATGGTGTGAGTGTGGTGATGGCTTCACTGTGTCCCACGCATGTCAACGATCAGGCGGAGGACTCTGCTGAGCCCAGTGACCCCGACTTGTTCCAGAGGAACGACCCCACCGGCCAAGTCAGACACTGGCTGGCCGTCGTGTCCGGCTCGCCCGATGCCCCGTTGCGGATCCAGCGGGACATCTCTTCTTACCTCCAATGCTCGCCTGCAGCGGGGACGGGTGAACACCGATACACCTTTGCCCTCCTCCGCAAGCCCACGGCGGAGGCTGGGCCCGATATCGGCGAAGGTTGGACTACGAAGAACGCGCCGAACGAGGACCTGAAGGACCGGATGGGTTTCCACGTGGATAGATTTGCGGCCGACAAGGGTTTGGAGGTCGTCGCGGTCAACTTCATGCTGGTGAGTGTGCCCCAGCGTTGATCGGCATGTGTGCGACATGCGAGCGGCATCCAAGGCGCGAGGGATGCGAGATACATCAGCCACAGCGGTCTTGACCTCTTGGATCGAGCTCAAGGATGTTGACGGCTCAGGTGGGCCCGAATGTGAAGAGCACAGCGGCGAATCTGGCGACGGGAGCACAGGCTCTAGTCGACAAGGCGTTGGGGATGTGAGACCAAGGGTTGGGATCGGCTCGTTGTAGCGAAAAGAAAAGCGGGATGGATGAGGAGGAAAGGGGTGTTTAACCAAGGGGCTGTGGTCGAATGGTACAATGTCCATGATATGTATGCAGGTCGCATTGCCGGGGCTTTGCTCGCGACCAGGCGGCGTCGGGTGCAGACTCAAGAGCGTGTTCGGCGGTGTGTTCACTTCTGCATAGTCCCCATCTCGCCGGGCAAGCAAGGTGAAGATGGATGCGCATAATGCTCGACGCGGGATTTTGATTTTCCCCGTTTGACCACCATCTCCCTCCCGCCCCCACAGCATGTGGAACCCCTTCCAGAGGGGTTACTCGTATACCGCTCTGAGGGAGCAGTCGGCGACATTGCCGCGCAAGTACTACATACGGACGCTCGGTGTGTCAGGCCTTGCAAGATGTTCCAACGGCGAGCTGATAGCAGCGGGGTTGTTACTGTTTAGTGTGGTGGTCCTATTCCATGATCTGCCTTCTTCGCTGATCGCGCGAAATCCGGTGAGTGTGAACGACCGGACATGTACACCGGCCAGGAGTCTTGGTCGACTTTCCTCTCGATGGATGCTTGGAGCTACCGCTGACGGCAGTGCCAGTCCACCCGTGGACTCCGCACGTCCGTCCTAGGTGGAGTGCCGGGCTATCTCGTCTTCGAGAACTTATGGTACAACAACCACACCTTTCGTACGTCGCCCTAGGCCCTCAAATAACAGCCGATAAACCTGGCAGCTGATCATAGATCTATACAACCCCGATGCGGATCTGCCCACCTCGGACGGGGTGCTCAGCCATCCGGGATATATCGCCCATGCCCCCCGGACTCCTTCGCTCGTCCCCGATGTCTGCTTCTCCGGCACATCGCGTATGTCTCACCGCTATCCACCTCATAACCACAGCTGACGCAAAGTCGTGGTGAACGAGAACGGCTGGTCGGGATGGCACGGGCTCTGGCACTACTACCACTTTGCCGCGGAGAACATTGTCGGCGGGTTCGCTGCCTTGGCTCAGGCTGGCCTACAGGGCGTGCCGGATCGACTGATCATTCCGTGGGAGAACAACTGGCACGACCGGTTCGGCATGAATGAGATGGTGATCAAGGGGCTGTGGGGGATGAACTGGGAGGGGTATGTCTCGCCCGATAATTGGAGGGAGATCGGGCGGGATGGCCCTCAATGGTTCTTCTTCGAGAGGGGTGCGTTGGATCTGCCTCATCGGGGCCGGGGCCGCACTGACGGCAGTCGCGATCGTAGACCGATGGGTCACGCACGCAAAAAATCCCTCGGCGGACCAATGGAACAAGATGCCCATGCCGATCCTGGAGACGCACCCCTCGGACGACTTCTTCGTCCCGGCCCGACAACGCTTCCTCGAAAGCTACGGTATACACCCTCCGAGCAGGACCGTCCCGGAGGTGCTGTACATCGACCGGCAAAACACGGACCGAAGACTGGAGAACGCGACGCATGATGCGTTGTTGGAGTTGATGCAGGAGATGGCGAAGGATGGGCGCTTCGAGTTTAAGCACATCGAGCTGGAGGATCTCACGCCGAGGGAGCAAATCGAGGTGGTGGCGTACGCCGATGTGAGTGATCCGCCCTTTCCGGAAAAGCTGCAATGTCCCTTTGCGCAGACTCGTGGGCTGATGGTAGGTCATGGTGGGCATACACGGAAACGGCTTGACGCACGAAATGTGGATGCCCCAACGGTCGACCCTCATCGAAGTGCGTCTTCATCAAGCTCGTTGATGGGTTGACGCTGACAACAGCTCTTTCACCCTACATCGTTCCTGCGGGATTACGAGTGCATCGGCACAGCGATAGGGCACCACTATTACGCAGTGAGGAACGACACCGTCTTGACGCCAGCGGAGTGGGAAGCGCACCCGGGCGAGCAGCACTCGAATCTGATGCACGACGGAACGCCCATCAGTCTGCATCTGCCATTTTTCCGGACGGTGATGGAGGAGGCCCTGGCGAGGTATGAATGATGGGACAGAGAGACGGACTCGCCGGGGTTGGGCCAAAGACGGTCGGGGAGTCACGCTGGAGACGCGGGTTGTGTAGCATAGCATAGCATCGGGTTATCTTGGGAGCAATGTGACATTTTGTCCTGTTCTGCACGAGGATATGTGCCCTTTTATCTCCGAGAGGGCGCCCTTCTCGTCTGCGCTGGAAACCAGGATGATGCGTGCACATGTTGGGTCGTTGCCCAGGTATCAATGCATGTCTAGCGGTATGTTTTACAACGAAGCCCCTCCATGTCGCTTGCCAGCGATCTGCTCATCAGCTCCATGGCCCGCTTGTCGTACGCCAACACTGACGATTGTCATCTCGATCTCCGTGCCCTTCGGCAGCGACGCGACGCCCACGCATGTTCGGACCGGGAACGGCACGTCGTTGGGCATCGTGGCGATGTACGCCTTGTTCATGTCGTCGAAGTCACGCTCGTAGTTGGTCAGGAAGATCTGGATGCTGACGACTGGGAGTGAGCGGACCGTCGGACAGTCGCGCATATGCGAGAACACAGGAGGCTCGAGAGGCTGTAAGAGAGGAAGGTCACTCACTGTCTCGCAGGTCCAGGCCGACGTACTGGAGCCGCGCCTGCGCCGTGTTCAGCACCTGCTTGGTCTGCTCGCCGATGGTTCCGGCGCCAGACTGGCCCGAAGCGAGTCGTCCGACGATACCCGCAAGGTAGACCTTGTCGCCGTGGATGATACAAGGCGTGGCCCACGGCGTCGCTGCGGGTCAGGTAACTGTTCAGACAGACAGAAAGGAAACGGTGGGGCTTACGCTTGGGCGCGTTGGGGTCGACGTGAGCGGTCTTGGTGGGAGCAGACATTGTTTTCGTTACTTGACCGGCGGTAGAAGTGGATGCATCCCTGCTCTCCGGCTCATTGGCTATATATGCTCGAGACCAGTCTTACGCCTCACAATTGTACGGAGCGATGGTCGTCGGACCTATGGAAAGTTGGAAATGATGGGTCGATTATGCCCTGAATCACTCTCGGCCAAAGGCGACGACCGCCGTATCTTCGCTTATCCGCGATGACTTATCACGCACAACCTCCGTAGCCGGCTGACGAGCGATGATGATTGGGCTCAGCCACAGACTTGGAAGTGTTCGTCCTGCACGCCCTCGTGGTGAGCGCAATGACTCGTGATTGGTCTACTCGAGCTTCATGTTGCGGGTCAGCCGGCCGCGCGACTTGCCCTCCTCTGATCAACCCGACGAAGGAGGCGGTGGGGTCCTTTCTGCCGAAGACCACCACATGCGGGGGAGTGGGCCTGCAAGAAAACCCCCTCTCCCTCATTCTTAAGCTCGTCGTGATTCACACCTGTCCCGCTGCATCGTCCGTACGCATACATGTAGAGTTTGCATCCTCATGAGCGATGTCTCGTCGGTAACGAACTCGCTAAGCAAGAATGCCGACCCGCGTTGCGTGGCAGACATGCATATACGGCTGCAGGCCGTGTACCAGCCCATGTGACTACTGACTGCTATCCTCCATCGCTCCCGGTCACTCTACTTCTTCCTGACCGACATGACCAACATATCGCCCTCATCCAGATTAGCACTCGCCAGCGTCGCCCCGTTGTTCATGACCTTGCCCTGATAGTCCAGCCTCAGCCTTGATATCGGCAAATCAGCATCGACAATCCGCTTGATCCGCTCTCGGACCGTTCCGAACGTAAATGTGACCGGCAGGTCCGGGACGAGGATGACCGCGCCGTTGAGCTTCCACTCCGGCTTGTCCGGCATGTCCGGGAGCTGCACCGAAAGCGCAATGGGGTCCGGGTGGAGGCTCGTCCAGTCGATCTCGGAGTACAGTTGCGGGTACGGCAGCTTCTCGATCTTGGGACGCTTGAACGCTGGTCGGTCGACGTCCGAGTCGTCGCGCGGGTGGACCTGACCGATGGTGGGGGTTGGGAATACGGGGGGCGGGGCGCCCATCTGCGCCTGGCGGGAGGGATGTATCGCGGGCCCGGAAGCGCTGGATCCGGAGGGCGGGGCGGAGATGTATTCGCGGGTGATGGGTCCAGTGGGCGCGGCGGAGATCGTCGCTCCGGCGTAGGCGCTGGCCCCGCCCGGCTTCGGCAGACTCGCCGCGAGCGCCGGTGGGAGGTTGGCGATGTTCGGCAGAGCACTGGGCGTGACGCCCGGCCCGGCTTGTGGTCCAGGTGCGTTGGCTGGTATTTGTTCAGTCAGACCCGCGTTCGAGTGCATCTTCTTGATCTGCTCGTCGAGCGAGAACTGCGTCTGGAACGTATCGGTCGTCTTGGCCGCAGAGTTGGTATGACCGTCCCAGATGATCTTCTCCCGCTCCTTTCGACGTCGGGCGTCCTCCTCCTCCCGTTGGCGCCGCGTCGTCTCGTCCTCGTCGTCGCCGAAGATGTCGGTACGGTGACCCGCCAGGTTCCGCAGCGAGGCAGATACATCCGCGCCCGTGGCCATCTGTTGTTGTTGCGCTCGTCGCATGTCGAGGTTCCGCTTCTGCTCCTTCCACTTCGGGTCGAGCAGCTCGATCCGCATGTGCTCGCTGAGCTCGTTCTCGGGGATGGACTGCCCACAGTTCGGGCACTGCATCGTCTGCACCGTCGTGCCTCGGTTGATCCCTGCGATCAGCTTGTGGATCGGGCCCGCATCGACGACTCACCCTTGGGCACGTAGTCCTTCCTGATTTTGATACCCTTCGACTGCAGCGCGGCAGTCTGCACCTCCCTCGCCCTCGCCTGCTCCTGCTCCGCCTTGATCCGCATCGTCTTGGCCTCTTCCTCCTCTTCATCCTCCTCCATCTCCATCTCCTCCTGCGCGGCTCCACCTTCTGGCAGCAGCTGGTCTCCACCCGTCGGTCCCGCCCCCGTCTCCTCCATGACCATCGACGCCATCCTTTTCTCCGCCATGCTCATCGACTTGAGCCTCTCCACCGACGTCGGCGGCGGCAGCTCCAGGTCCATGTCGCTCTGCGTAAACTCGATCGTCTCGACCGTGACGAAATCCTGCCAGTCGATTGCATTGTACGCGACCGCCTCGGCCTCCTTCTCCTTGTTCTCGATGTCCTCGCGCTTCCGCCTCCCGCGCTCCCACTCGGTCCGCTTCTTCGCATCCTCCAGCAGGTTCCATTTCAGGTTCGGGTCGCTCGTCTCCTTCACCAGGCCCTCGATGACGCCCGCCGGGGGCTGCATGATCTTCTGGTAGCTCTCCACCATCCGGTTGTAGTACCCGTACAGCGAGTGCGTCGGCCGCAGAAAGTCGAACTGGTAATTGCGTCCCTCGCGGATCGACAGCGAGGACAGGAACGACCTCCCGCGTCGTGCGTGAAACAGCGCCGTCAGTCGCAGTACGTCAAGATCGTGTGCCGTCACGCCCGG
>Ga0308169_10005896_pt1 | contig 10949 bp, 6 predicted proteins | sample PhyBR1_2_FD_202139 | JGI IMG/M metagenome (GOLD analysis project Ga0308169, IMG submission 202139) | Phyllosphere microbial communities from UC Gill Tract Community Farm, Albany, California, United States - DLSLSB.R1 | ecosystem: Host-associated > Plants > Phyllosphere > Unclassified | place... | reverse complement strand
GCTCCAGCGCCTCGCGGAAGTCAAAGTGGCTGGTAAACCGGTCAGCCGAGGCAAAGAAGACCTGGCCGGTTACGGTATAGGTGCGTGTATCGCCCTTCAGCTCAGAGGAGACCGCCATAAAGCGGGCTACCTTCGTGGCAAAGTTCAGTGACGCAATCAGCACCCCGGTCAATACGCCAAATGCCAGGTTGTGGGTTGCCACCACTACGGCGACAGTCGCCAGCATCACGACGCTGGTTGAAACCGGATGGGTGCGCAGGTTAGCAATCGAGCGCCATGAGAAGGTGCCGATGGAAACCATAATCATCACCGCCACCAGCGCCGCCATGGGTATCTGCGACACCCAGTCGCGAAGGAATACCACCATTAACAACAGCACCACGCCCGCCGTAAGTGTGGAAAGCCGCCCCCGCCCGCCGGACTTCACGTTAATTACCGACTGGCCAATCATTGCACAGCCCGCCATCCCGCCAATGAACGAAGTGCAGATATTGGCAATGCCCTGTGCCTTACACTCGCGATTCTTGTCGCTCGACGTATCGGTCATGTCGTCCACGATAGTGGCGGTCATCATTGACTCCAGCAACCCTACTACGGCAAGCCCCGCCGAGTACGGCAAAATGGTCAGCAGAGTTTCAAAGTTAAGCGGGATGTCCGGAATCAGGAACACTGGCAGGCTGTCCGGCAGCTTGCCCATGTCACCCACGGTGCGCACGTCCAGATGCAGCCACATCGAAATGGCGGTCAGCACGATAATGCAGACCAGGGGAGAGGGAATGGTTTTATTCAGGTACGGGAAGAGATAAATGATCCCGAGACCGGCAGCGGTGAGCGCATAGACATGCCAGGTGACGTTTGTAAGCTCCGGCAGCTGAGCCATAAAAATCAGTATCGCCAGCGCATTCACGAAGCCGGTAACCACCGACCGGGACACGTAGCGCATCAGGCTGCCAAGCTTCAGGTATCCGGCGAGCAGCTGTAACACGCCGGTCAGCACGGAGGCGGCGAGCAGGTACTGCAGGCCGTGATCCTTAACCAGCGTGACCATCAGCAGCGCCATCGCGCCGGTTGAGGAGGAGATCATCGCCGGGCGGCCGCCAAAGAAGGCCATGACGATGGGGATACAAAATGCGGAATAGAGTCCGACCTGCGGATCTACGCCAGCGATAATGGAAAAGGCGATCGCTTCAGGAATCAGTGCGAGCGCGACAACAATACCGGCAAGGACGTCACCACGGACGTTACCCAGCCAGTCCTTACGCGTCGAGGACAGCAGCATAGTCATTTCTCAGATTTTGAATACAGTCAGCCCGTGAGGGCAAAAAATTTCAAGGTCGAAAAAGCACATCCGCAGACGGGATGTTTAAGGATTCGCGACTGAAGTCACTCAGTGCGACAGAGGAGGGTGACGACTCAGGGTGGCGTAAGACGCATGATTTTTTGATTTCTCCTTTACGGCAACAGGATGCCTTCAGGACTGAAATTAACCAACGGATTGCGATGATAAACGCTGGCAGCGAAGTCTGATCTCAGCGGAAAACTGACCAGAACAGGCAGATAACTATAAACGAAAGAGGAATGAGGTCAATCTTTGCCCGGACGGGTCAGCGCGGTGAAGGGCAAAAGAAAGCCCTATGAGGCAGCACTGGATACGTGAGAGGAGCGTTGAATCTGTCCAGTCCGGCAGGATTTTTGTAAGGGCGTGCAGATGTAAATGCTGAATCATGGGGCTATTCTTATTCTGGAGCCAAATAGATCCAGGTCAGCCTGAAAACGTGATCGGCCGCTACCCCGCGCCAGGCCGATGACTGGAAGCAATCCGTATGACGATGTTCTGCCGTTATGTGCTGCTATTCTTCACATCACTGATAACATTTTTTCAGCGCATTAAGCTCTGTATGGACGACGTGCTGGCGCTCTGCTTTGCGCCAGGTGATGCAGGACAATGTTGAGCGGCAAATGAAAAGCTCATAACAACAGGTGACATGATGTCTAAAACGCAATGGCTTATTCACCGACTGACCCGACAACTCTGGTTTCGCAGTTCACTATTCGCTGTACTGGCAATTATTACTGCACTGGTAGCTATTGCGATTAAACCCTTCATACCGGTCTCTGTATCAGGCATCGTGGGCAGTGACGCGGTGGATAAAATACTGGCCATCCTCGCCTCAAGTATGCTGGCTGTTACCACCTTTTCGCTCAATATTATGGTCTCTGCTTATAACTCTGCCAGCAGCAGCGTTACGCCTCGCGCTACTGTGTTGTTACTTGAGGATGGGACGACGCAGAATGTCCTGGCAACCTTTATCGGCTCTTTTCTATACAGTCTGGTGGGCATTATCGCACTCGGCATGGGCGCTTATGGCTCACAGGGCCGCGTTGTTCTGTTTTTTGTAACCCTTGCGGTCATTGCGATGATTGTCATTACTCTGCTGCGCTGGATACAGCATCTGGCGCAGTTTGGTCGTATGTCTGACACATCGCGTCGCGTTGAGGAAGCCACGACGGTTGCGCTTCATAATCGCCTCCAGCAACCCTGTATGGGCTGCGCTTACTGGAACGGTATCCTGCCAGAAACGGCCTTCAGCCAAAGCGTCTACCCGCTGAAGACGGGCTATCTGCAGCATCTGGACCTGCAACATCTCTACGACTTCGCAAAAGAGAGTGGCTGTAATCTTTATCTTGCTGCCCAACCGGGCAGTTTTGTTCACTGTGGTGCCCCGCTGCTCTGGTGTAGCCAGCCGCTTTCCGCTGACGAGCAACAGATACTGCGTAACGCCTTTACGCTGGGTGAGCAGCGTTCATTTGAGCAGGATCCCCGCTTTGGGCTGTGTGTCCTGTCTGAAATTGCTTCTCGTGCTTTATCTCCGGCCGTTAACGATCCCGGCACTGCAATCGACATTATCGGGCGGGCAGTCAGGTTGTTCAGCCTTCCCGCTCCAGCTGACTCTGCCACAGCGCATTATTCTCAGCTCTTTATGCGACCCACTCAGATTAGCGATATGTTCGACGATATGTTCACCGGCATTGCGCGCGATGGTGCCGCTCTGGTTGAAGTGCAACTTCGCCTGCAGAAAGCGCTGCATGCGTTAGCGATGATTGCTCCTCATCGTTATGCCACTGATGCAAAGCGCCATGCGCAGCTTGCGCTGACGCGCGCAAATGTTGCGATGACCTGTGAAGCAGACAAAGATGCTGTTGAACGTGCCTCCCGCTGGCAGATTGACGCAGATAATGCAGACGGCCTGCTTAATAGTTAGCCACCTGATGCCGCATCGCTTTTACTCTTCCACACTGATTGTTACATTTGGTCTTCATTCACATTGAGCAGGATACTTATGTCTTCATCAGAAACTGAAACGCCACACAAAAGAAGCCAGATTAATCCGCCGGTATTTTTCACCTCTGCCGCCCTTATTTTTATTCTGGTGGCCTTTGCTGCACTTTTTCCTGAACAGGCTGATGTGCAGTTCGGAGCCCTGCAAAGCTCGCTGTTTGCGAACGCCAGCTGGTTTTATATTCTCGCAGTGGCATTAATCCTGCTGACGGTAGCCTATTTAGGCTTCTCTCGTTATGGCGATATCAAACTCGGCCCCGACCACGCAGAACCCGATTTCAGCTATCACTCCTGGTTTGCCATGTTATTTTCGGCTGGCATGGGTATTGGTCTGATGTTCTTCGGCGTCGCAGAACCCGTGATGCACTACATGGCCCCTCCTACAGGCCAGCCGGAGACCGTGGAGGCCGCACGGGAAGCGCTACGTATCACCTTCTTCCACTGGGGCCTGCATGCCTGGGCAATTTATGCCATTGTGGCGCTGATTCTGGCGTTCTTCAGCTACCGTCACGGATTACCCCTGACGCTGAGATCGGCGCTGTATCCTATTATCGGTAACCGCATCTACGGCTGGATGGGGCATGCCGTAGATATTTTTGCCGTGATCGGTACGGTACTGGGCGTGGCGACCTCGCTGGGTTATGGCGTATTGCAGGTTAATGCCGGACTGAATCACCTGTTTGGCCTGCCGGTCAATCAGACCATGCAGGTGATTCTGATTGTCGTCATCACCGCGCTGGCTACACTCTCAGTGGTCTCCGGACTGGATAAAGGCATCCGTATTCTTTCGGAAATTAACCTGGGTCTGGCAGTACTGCTGCTGATTATGGTGGGCGCACTCGGTCCAACTGTACTGCTGCTGAAATCCTTTGTGGAAAATACCGGCGGCTATCTCTCCGAACTGGTCACCAAAACCTTCAACCTCTACGCTTATGAACCTAAATCAAGTAAGTGGCTCGGCGGCTGGACACTGTTCTATTGGGGCTGGTGGCTGGCCTGGTCGCCATTTGTGGGTATGTTTATCGCCCGCGTCTCGCGCGGGCGTACCATCCGTGAGTTCGTCACTGGCGTACTGTTTGTGCCCGCAGGTTTTACGCTGCTCTGGATGACCTTTTTCGGTAATAGCGCAATATGGCTGATTATGCAGAAGGGTGCCACTGACCTGGCGCAGACAGTTATGAGCGATCAGACGCTGGCACTGTTCAACTTTCTTGAGCATTTCCCGTTCAGCTCGGTGCTCTCCTTTATTGCCATGGCAATGGTCGTGGTGTTCTTTGTCACCTCAGCGGACTCAGGCGCTATGGTGGTCGATACGCTGGCATCGGGTGGCACCGACAAGACCCCGGTCTGGCAGCGCATATTCTGGGCTGCCATGATGGGGGTGGTGGCCGTCACGCTGCTGCTGGCGGGCGGTATGAAGGCGCTGCAAACGGTAACTATTGCCAGCGCGCTGCCCTTCGCGGTTATTCTGTTAATGTCGATATATGGCCTGCTCAAGGCGTTACGCGTTGACGCCTGGAAGCGCGACAGTAAGCAGATTGCGACCATTGCACCCACGGCTGCACGTAACCCGATTCCGTGGCAGCGACGGTTGCGTAACATTGCCTACTTCCCGAAACGCTCACAGGTTAAACGCTTCATGACGGAGGTCATCTACCCGGCGATGGAGATGGTGGAGCAGGAACTGGCGAAACAGAATACCGTGTCTCATACCCGGGATGATGTTGAAGACCGCGTTCGCTTTGAGGTGGATTTGGGTAATGAACTCAACTTTGTTTATGAAGTTCGTGCTCGCGCCTATCTGCAGCCCACCTTTGCACTGGCAGGGATGTCTGACGGCGAGAAAGCTGAAGAGCAGAAATATTACCGTGCTGTTGTCTACCTCAAGGAAGGTGGTCAGGATTATGATGTGATGGGCTGGAATCAGGAGCAGATTATCAACGATATTCTCGACCAGTATGAGAAGCATCTGCACTTCCTGCATATCGTACGTTAATACACTTATGCATTACCAAAGAGGAGCCTGGCTCCTCTTTTTTTGTCCTGGTATCGCGCCTTTACAGCTGTCTGTAACGGTAAACAGCTCAGCTGAGGCGGGGACGGCTGACAGTGTTTTGACGGCAGTTTAAGGAATAGCCAGCAGAAAGCATCCGCAAGCGGCGCCAGTTACGATGAATCGAGTGAGCCAGACAGGAGGTAAGTGCGCAGCGTGTCGCTGCATTCTGCCTGAGCGACATGAAAGCGCCAGAGCAGGTTGCATTTATCTTTGGCGCCCCTTTCCTCTGAATGAAGAACGGAGCAATAATTTTGCAGGGGCTTTAACCCCCGCTCATACTACCGCTCCCTCCCCCAACACCCTCTATTCAGCCATTGCCCTTCCTGACTTCTCACCCCCGCTATCCGTCAGTGACGCTCTCACCTGTGGCAGGCTTTCCGGGTAATTCTGCTGAATAAACTCAATCATCTTCTCGCGCACATAGCAGCGTAAATCAAAGGCGATCGGAGAGTTCTGTGCGGTCATCAGCATCCTGATGGTCATGGTTTTCTCGGTGGTGTCGGTCACCTGAAGCACAGAGGTTTCCTGATCCCAGAGTTTGGTTTCGCTCAGCACCTTTTCAAAATGCTTGCGCAGCGGCTCCAGCGGCATGGAGTAATCCACGTAAAGAAACACCGAGCCTAAGATCTGGGCGTTATTGCGCGTCCAGTTCTGAAACGGATTTTCGGTAAAGTAGGTGATCGGCAACACCAGCCGACGCAAATCCCAGATGCGCACCACCACATAGGTCAGGTTGATCTCCTCAATCCAGCCCCACTCTTTTTCTACCACTACCGCATCATCAATTTTAATAGGCTGGGTAAAGGCGATCTGAATACCGGCGAACAGATTGACCAGCGACTTTTGCAGCGCAAAACCAATAATGATACCGGCGACACCCGCACCGGCCAGAATGGTGGTGCCGAATTTCCGGACGCCAGGGAAGCTGAGCAGAATCAGCGAAACACAGAACAGAACCAGGATGACAATAACCACTTTTTTGACATAGATAATCTGCGTGCGAATTTTGCGCGCACGAAGGTTATTGGAAATATTAATGTCATAGCGGATATAAAGCATATCCTGCGCCACATTGGTCAGCCGGATTAAGACCGAGCAAAATGACATAATAATAAAGACATTGATGATATTGGTGATTAAAGAGAGAGATTCCGGTTGGAAGTCGATGTAATTAACGCCGACATTAATCATTAATAACGGAATAAAAAAGAACATCGAGCCGCTAAGATGCTTCTCAAGGGATTTAAACAGTTTTCTGTCACGAATCTGCCAGTAGCGGATGAACCGGAGCAGGATAAGGCGGGCCAGAAATCCCAGCACAAAAGAGAGCGAGACGAGTAATACAACAGGCACCCATGACGGGAAACCAGATAACTCACCGAATAACAATGGCATTATTTTCCCTTATAGTAAGCTGACAACCTCAGGCTGTCAGATAAGTGACAAACTCAGTAACCGTTGTCTTCACGGCTATCCGTTCGTAACACAATCAGCGCACATGAGTATGAACCATAGCGGCGAAGTTAACAGGAAATGCGCGGTGATGCGGCCAGAGAGGCTTTCGCGCGCCAGCCTTACGGCTACTGATACGGAAGCAGAATGCGGCCTTTATGTCACTGTCCGGCCTGCCCAACATCATTAAAATATCTGATACAACACAGCCACTTTTCCGCTCTCCATTTTTTAGCCTGCCCTGGCCATCTGGCAGCAAAAACATGGCTATAACCTCCAGGCGCAACGCTTTGCGTGGACGTTTTTTTGCAATCTGCTAATTTTTAAGCTGTTCCCCTGCTGCTGAGAAAAACAACAATATGATTAACACCCTTAAACTTTCCTCTGATTTTCGTCGCAGTTTCCTGCGTGAAGTCCTGGTGCCGCTGGTGGCTATCTTACTGCTGACGTTTGTGGGTGCAGGGGCTGCGCTGTTTATCGGCACCTCACTCACCAATACTGAGGCCCGGCATCAGCAGCAACGGATGATTGAAGCCTCATTTTCACAGAGTCTGAATGAGCATCTGCGCCAGCTGCATAGCCTGTCGCGCTGGGGACCCTTTGAGCAGCATCTGGCGGAGGGCAACAGCAGCAGGTGGCTGGATGAGAACATTGGGCTGTGGCTGTATGAGATGTTCGGCCATCAGCTGATTCTGGTGCTGGACCAGCAAAATCAGATCGTCAGAGTCTGGCGCGAAGGCCAGCCGGTCTCCGCGCCTGAAAATGACCCGCTGATTGGTGAGGTGCTGCAAAGCACGCTGGTCAACGATCCGGCACGCCAGGATAACGCCGATTATGCCCGCGTGACAAACCGGGCCGCCGCGCTGGCAGTAGGTAACATCCAGCGGGAGAGCAATGCCCTGCCGCGTTTCCGGCTGGTGAGCCTGAAATTTCTTGATGACGGCTATCTGGCGGGCCTGGCGGAACGCAATCAGCTGCAGGGGCTGCACTTCTCCGACGGCACGCCACAGCCGGGAACCGGCGCGCGCTATCTGCTGATCGCGCAGGCAGGCGAGGCGGTTGGCTATCTGAACTGGATCCCCTCCCGTCCCGGTGCGCAGATGCTGCGCACCATCGGGCCATCTACCGGGCTGGCGGTACTGGCGATCTCCCTGCTCTGCCTTTATATGGTTAGGCGACTCTGGAACTCGTCGGTGAACCTCTCGCAATCCATGCTCAGGCTCGGCGCGTCAGAGGCTCAGGCCCAACATCTGGCGTTTCATGATGTGCTGACCGGCCTGCCGAACCGCGCACTGGTCGAAGACCGCTTAACCCAGGCGCTGGCCCTGGCGACGCGCCACGATCAGCGGGTGGCGCTGCTGCTGATCGACCTCGACCGCTTTAAAACCATCAACGATACCCACGGCCATCACGCCGGAGATGAACTGATCATCGCGGTCGCACAGCGACTGAGCAATATCGTGCGGGCCAGCGATACGGTAGGACGCATCGGCGGCGATGAATTTATCGTGGTAATGCCGGACGTCGATAATATCGGCCAGGTGCAGAGCCTGGCGCAGCGCATTATCGATGAACTGAGTGAGCCTTTTACGCTGTTTGGCAGCGATGTCTGGAGTGGCGCCAGCATCGGACTGGCGCTGGCACCCAAAGATGGGGTTGATCGGCTGGAGTTGATGCGCAAAGCGGATATTGCGCTGTATGAAGCCAAAAGCGGCGGGCGCGGCACGTATCGTCAGTTTGAACGGGCGATGGATGAGTCGGTGCGGACCCGACAGACCATCGCTGCCGACCTGCGTACGGCGCTGCATACCCATCAGGGGCTGGAGGTGTGGTATCAGCCGCTGATGGATATTGGCGGTCAGCAGATGGTGGGCATCGAAGCGCTGCTGCGCTGGCACCATCCAACCCGCGGCCTGATCGCGCCCGCTGAATTTATCGCGATTGCCGAAGAGACCGGCCTGATTATTCCGCTGGGCGAATGGGTGCTGGCTGAAGCCTGCGTCACTCAGCAGCGTTTTCCCGAGCTGCTGGTGGCGGTCAACGTCTCGCCGGTGCAGTTCCGCTCTACCGGCTTTGTTGAGCGGGTGATGGCGATTGTCAGCCAGAACGGCGGCGATCCGAAGCGCCTGGAACTGGAGATCACCGAAGGGGTGTTAATCGAAGATGAACGTGAAGCACGCGCCATTATTGTGGCGCTGCGTGAAGCGGGCTTCCGGATTGCGCTGGATGACTTTGGCACCGGTTATTCAAGCCTTAACTATCTCAGCAACTTTCCGGTGGATAAAATCAAAATCGATCGCTCATTCACCCAGTCGCTGGGCGTGGCGGAAAATTCAGTGGCAATTGTTGAATCGGTGGTGAAACTGGGTCATGCCATGGGTCTGATGGTGACAGCAGAAGGCGTCGAGACGCCAGGGCAGATGTCTGCGCTGGCAGATGCGGGCTGTAATCAGTTGCAGGGCTATCTGTTCAGTCAGGCGGTGCCCGCCGATCAGCTCGCAGCACTGATGACCTTATCCGCGCCAGACGAAGTACAACAGGGGTAATCCCCTGAGTGGATGGCCGGAGCGCGGCTTTGTGCACTCAGGCTGTCTGACAGCGCGATGCGCCAGACAGCCTGAGTCGGCCATCGCCTTTTTTTCCGGCCAGAGACGTTAAACCCCCATGCTATCCAGCAGCGCGGCAGAATGGGCGACCGCACCAAAGATGCCGCCCTGCATATGGATCATGCTCAGCGCCGCTTCATGATGACGCTGCTCGGTCGCAGCACAGCAATCGGACAGCACCAGGCACTCAAAGCCGCGATCGTTAGCTTCGCGCAGCGTGGTGTGGACGCAGACGTCCGTGGTAATGCCGGTGAGGATCAGATTACGGATGCCGCGACTGCGCAATATCAGCTCCAGATCGGTGGCATAAAACGATCCCTTACCCGGCTTATCGATCACCACTTCACCCGGCAGCGGTGCCAGCTCCGGGATTATCTCCCAGCCCGGTTCACCGCGCACCAGAATACGGCCGCACGGTCCCTCATCCCCGATCCCGGCGTTCATCCGTCGCGAGCGCCAGCGTTTGTTGGCGGGCAAATCACTGAGATCGGGCCGGTGCCCTTCGCGGGTATGAATAACCGGAAACTGCCGGGCGCGCATCGCTGCCAGCACCTGCTGCAACGGCGCGATGGGCGCCCGGGTCAGACTCACGTCATAGCCCATGCTGTCGACATAGCCGCCCACGCCACAGAAGTCGGTCTGCATATCAATCACGATCAGCGCGGTATCAGCCGGCGTAAAAGTGCCGTCAAACGGCCAGGCGTAGGGAGTTGAATTAACGCTATAGTCGGACATTGCTGTTCTCCATTACCGGGCGCGGGATGCGCATTCTGCTGATCAGGCTGTAGCTGATGGCGGCGGTTACCAGACCAATAACCGCTTCACCGAACTCGGGGAAAGCGACGTGGGCGATCACCGCACACAGGCTGCCAATCGCCCAGGCGGCAAACGCAGTACCACGAAAACGCTGCGCCGGACGCTGCTCGCTGATGCGCGCCATAAAAATTAAATCCACGATCATCACGGCACCAAACGGCGGCACCACAATGCCGAGCAGGCTGAGCCACTCCAGGAAGTAAGACCAGACGCCCGCCAGCGCCAGCACGCCGCCAATGGCACCCAGGATCAGCGTCCAGAGCCGCATTTTGCTGCTGAACAGATGACTGAAGCCCACCGCCCCGTTGTAGAGGCAGTGCGTGCAGACCGATCCGAGATTGATAAAGACAAACAGGCAGGCCACTACCGACAAAAAGGCGCTGTGCCCCATCAGCATCGGCAGGAAGTTACCGCCATTGGTCAGCGGATCAACCGCTGCGCCTACGGCCACAATCACCACACCGAACAGGTAGGAGATGACGTTAGCGACCGGGAAGGCAGAGAACGCGGCGATCACCGCCGAACGGCCATTCTTCGACCAGCGGGTAAAGTCAGCGGTCATGGTGCCGGAGTCAGCAAAACCGGCCACCACCATGGTGACGGCGGTGCCCATACTCATTGCACCGGCTGCGCTGGCGCTGCCCTTCCACTGCGTCACCACGGAGAAGTCGTGCTGTTT
>Ga0308169_10005893_pt1 | contig 10953 bp, 9 predicted proteins | sample PhyBR1_2_FD_202139 | JGI IMG/M metagenome (GOLD analysis project Ga0308169, IMG submission 202139) | Phyllosphere microbial communities from UC Gill Tract Community Farm, Albany, California, United States - DLSLSB.R1 | ecosystem: Host-associated > Plants > Phyllosphere > Unclassified | place... | reverse complement strand
GAACCTGATCATATTGCGCTCGGTCTGGCGCACCTTCGGTCATGTCCGCAGCGGCGGTATTTATGTCGAGGAGGACCTGGACCTGCTGCTCGGCAACCGCGGCCTGCTCGCGCGGCTGTTCCGACCGATGTTCCGGCTGGTCACGTGGAGCTGGCATATGGCGCCGCTCGGCTTCCTGTTCGGGCTTGGCTTCGACACCGCCACCGAGGTCGCGATCCTCGGCCTGTCCGCCAGCCAAGCCGCCGACGGTCTCTCGATCGGCATCGTCCTCGTGCTCCCGGTGCTGTTCGCGACCGGTATGGCGCTGGTCGACACCGCGGACGGCGTCGTCATGCTCGGTGCCTATGAATGGGCGTTCGTGAAGCCGATCCGCAAGCTCTACTACAACATCACGATCACGCTGATCTCGGCGATCGTCGCGATCGCGATTGGCGGGATCGAGACGCTGGCATTGCTTGGGTCGAAGCTGGGCCTGACGGGCGGCATCTGGGACGTCGCGTCGGCGCTTGGTGAAAACTTCAACGGCCTCGGCTTCGCGATCATCGGCCTGTTCGTCCTCTGCTGGGTCCTGAGCTTCGCGATCTATCGCTGGAAACGCTTCGACGAGATCGAGGTCGTGCACGGATAGCTGGCGGCGTGCCGGAAAGTCCTCTAACCCACCCCCGAGGCTCGGTTTCACCGAACCTCACAGATCGCGCCGGTGCCCTTCGGGGCTTGAATGGGAATGCGGTGCGGGAGAATTTTCTCCCAATGCCGCGGCTGTCCCTGCAACTGTAAGCGGTGAGCGAGACGCACATGCCCTTTGCGAAGGGGGCAGCCACTGGGTGAAAACCTGGGAAGGCGTACGTCGAGCCTCGACCCGCGAGCCAGGAGACCTGCCAGCGTTATGGTCGCTCTTGCTACGATCCAGGGGATGGTCGCGGCACGGTACTCCGTCTGAGCGACGAACGCGTACGGCCGATAAGGTCGTGCGTGCGTGTGCTTCAGACGTCGAGGAAATAATCATGTCCGATCTTTCAAAGGTCCCCGTCACCATCGTCACCGGCTTCCTGGGGGCCGGCAAGACGACGCTCATCAGCCACCTGATCCGCAACGCGAACGGCCGCCGGCTCGCGGTGGTGGTCAACGAGTTCGGCACGCTCGGCATCGACGGTGACATCCTCAAGGGTTGTGCGATCCCGGATTGCCCGGCCGAGAACGTCGTCGAGCTGGCGAACGGTTGCATCTGCTGCACCGTCGCCGACGACTTCATCCCGACCGTCGAGACCTTGCTCGCGCTCGACCCGCGCCCCGATCACATCCTGATCGAGACCTCCGGCCTCGCGCTGCCCAAGCCGCTCCTGAAGGCGTTCGACTGGCCCGCGATACGTTCGCGCATCACCGTCGATGGCGTCATTGCGCTCGCCGATGCCGAAGCCGTCGCTGCCGGTCGCTTCGCACCTGACGTCGCTGCACTTGACGCCCAGCGCGCCGCCGACCCGAGCGTCGATCACGAGACGCCTTTGTCGGAAGTGTTCGAGGACCAGCTCGCCTGCGCCGATTTGGTGCTGTTGACGAAGGTCGATCTCGCCGGGCCCGAAGGCGTCGCCAAGGCGCGCGCGGTGATCGCGGCCGAGTCCGCACGGCCGCTCCCGGTGATCGACCTGACCGACGGCATCATCGATCCGCGCGTGATCCTCGGCCTCAACGCCGCCGCCGAGGACGACATCGCCAGCCGCCCCTCACATCACGACGGCGAGGACGATCACGAGCATGACGATTTCGACAGCGTCGTCGTCGAGTTGGGCGAGATCGCGGACCCCGCCGACCTCACCGCAAAGATCGAGGCGCTTGCCCGCAGCGCCGACATCCTCCGCGTGAAGGGCTATGCGGCGGTCACCGGCAAGCCGATGCGCCTGCTCGTGCAGGCCGTCGGCGCGCGCGTCCGGACGCAGTATGATCGCCCCTGGCGCGCTGGCGAACCGCGCCGCACGCAACTGGTGGTGATCGCCGAGCACGACCGGATCGACGAGGCCCGCATCAAGGCCGCGCTGGACGGCTGAGGCCCACGATGCACGTCGTCTTCCACGAGACCCACGGGCTGGAGGAAAGCGCGGTCCCGCAGGACCTCGCCCAATCCCCCGCTGATCTGGTCGTCCTCTCCTTCTCCGACGGTGACCTCGGCGCGTTCGCCGCGGGCTGGAAACGTGCGGACGCAGCCGGAAGCCGATTGCCCTCGCTGCGCCTCGCGAACCTGACCGCGCTACAGCACCCACTCTCGGTCGACACCTATGTCGAGCAGACGCTGACGGGCGCGAAGGGTATCCTGATCCGGCTGATCGGCGGGCGCTCGTACTGGAGCTACGGCCTGCAACAGGTCGAGAACCTCGCGCGGGAGAAGGGCATCGCGCTGGTCGTTCTCGCAGCGGACGGCCGCATCGACACGCGGCTCGATGCTGCCTCGACGATCCCGCTGTCGACGCTGCGCCGTTTGGCCCATCTCTGCGACACCGGCGGCGCCGTCGCGGCGCAGGCGGCACTGGCCCAGTTCGCGCTGGCCGCCGGCTGCTACGCCGGCCCCGTCACCGGCGTCCGCGCGATCGCCGATGTCGGCGGCTGGCAGCCGCATGACGGCGTGACGTGTCCAGCTGCCTTCCACCTGAACGCGGCACGCCCCCGCATCCTGATCGTCTTCTACCGCTCGTACCTGACCGCCGCCGACCTCCACCCGATCGAAGCGCTTCACGCCGAGCTGACCGCGCGAGGGTTCGACGTCATCGGCCTCTTCGCGCCTTCGCTCAAAGCCCCCGACGCGGCCGGCTGGCTGAGCCGCTGGGTCAAAGCGTTGAGGCCTGCCGCGATCGTCAACGCCACCGCCTTTTCCGCGCGCGGCATCTCCGACACCACGCCTCTCGACGGCGCCAACGTGCCCGTCTTCCAGATCGCGCTCGCCACCTCCGACCGCGCAGCCTGGGCCGGCGCCACCCGCGGCCTGTCGCCCGCCGACCTCGCCATGCACGTCGTCCTCCCCGAAGTGGACGGCCGCCTCTTCGCCGGCGTTGCCAGCTTCAAGGAAGCCGCGGCAAGGGACGGTGACCTAGAATACACCCGCCGCGAACACCGCGCCGACCCGGCCCGCATCACCGCCATCGCCGCACGCATCGAAGCCTGGACGAACCTCGCCAGCACACCCGTCGCGGACCAGCGCCTCGCGATCGTCCTCTCGACCTACCCCGGCAAGGCATACCAGATGGCGCACGCCGTCGGCCTCGACGCGCTCGCCTCTACGCAAGCGATCCTCGCCGACCTCACGGAGGCTGGCTACGCGATCACGCCCGACCCAACTGATCTCGCTACCTCGCGCATGCACTGGCCGCTCGCCGAATATCGTAAAGCCCTCGCGCACCTTCCCGAAGCCCTGCGCAAGGACCTTCTGGAAACCTGGGGCGACCCGACCGAAGACTTCGCGTTCACGGCGATCGACCACGGCGGCGCGCTCGTCGCGCTCCAGCCCGAACGCGGCCGAACCGAGCAACGCGCCGAGGAATATCACGACCTCTCGCGATGCCCCGGCCACGCTTATGTCGCCTTCTATCTGTGGCTCCACGTGCGCGGCACCGACGCGCTGGTGCATGTCGGCGCACACGGTACGCTCGAATGGCTCCCCGGCAAGTCGGTCGCGCTGTCCGACGCCTGCTGGCCCGAAGCGCTCATCGGCGCGACGCCCGTCATCTACCCGTTCATCGTCAACGATCCCGGCGAGGCAGCCCAAGCCAAGCGTCGCATCGGTGCGGTGACGCTCGGCCACGTCCCGCCACCGCTGGAGCGCACGCGCACCGGTGCCGGCCTTGGCCGCCTCGAAGCGCTGCTCGACGAATTCTCCAACGCCGACGGCCTCGATCCGGCGCGCCGCGACCGCCTGCAACGCGACATCCGCGACGAAGCCACCGCAACCGGCCTCGCCGCAACGCTGGGCCTCGACGACGCGCAGTCGCAGGCCGAAGCGATCACCCGCATCGATACGTTCGTCTGCGACGTGAAGGAGAGCCAGTATGGCGATGGCCTCCACATCTACGGCCGCGGCGAGCACGGCGCAGCGGAACGCCTCGGTCTCCTGTCGGCTCTCCAAGGGAAACGCGTCGCATCCGGCCCCTCCGGTTCGCCATGGCGAGGCCGCGCCGACGTTCTCCCGACCGGCCGCAACCTCTACACCACCGACCCCCGCGCGGTCCCGTCGCGCGCCGCCCATACCCAAGGTGTGAAGCTCGCCGACGAACTCGTCCGCCGCCACCTGCAGGATCACGGCGACTACCCGCGCAATCTCGTCGTCGACCTCTGGGCCTCCGCAACGATGCGCACTGCAGGCGAGGAGTTCGCGATGGCGCTTCACCTGCTGGGTGCGGAACCGGTCTGGGACATGCAATCCGACCGCGTGACGGGCGTCGAGATCCTACCACTGGCGAACTTCGATCGCCCGCGCATCGACGTCACCCTGCGTGTCTCCGGCCTGTTCCGCGACGCCTTCCCGACGCTCTGCACGATGTTCGGCCAGACCGTCCGCGCCCTCGCGGGACGCGACGAACCGGCCGACTGGAACCCCTTCGTCGGCAAGCCAGCCACCGCCCGCGTCTACGGTCCCGAACCCGGCCGCTACGGCCTGAACATGGACGACGCCGCCGAAATCTATACGCCGGAAGCGCGCCTGACCGCCGGGCAAGCGTGGCTGTCCGCTTCCAGTCATGCACTCGATGTCGATGGAGACGGGGGCAAAGACGGGTTCGACCCCATTGGTATCCGCGACCGCGTCGCTGCCGCCGACGCCTTCGTCCACGTCCAGGACCTCCCCGAAACCGACTTGCTCCTCGCTGCCGATTACGCCGCGCACGAGGCCGGCTTTGCCGCTGCGCAGTCGGTCGCTGGAGGCAGCGCCTCACTCTACCATCTCGACGCCCGGAACCCGGACCAACTTAAGGCCCGCCCCCTCCAGGAGGAGATCGCCCGCGTCGTCCACGCGCGCGCCGCGAACCCCGCCTGGGTCGACGGCATGATGCGGCACGGCTTTCGCGGCGGTGCGGAGATCGCCGCCACGCTCGACCATCTCGGGGCGTTCGCGCACCTCGCCAGCGCCGTCCGTCCCGAACTGATCGACCTCTATTACGACGCGACGCTCGGCCGCGACGACGTCCACGCGTTCCTGGCAGACGCGAACCCCGGCGCGCTCGCGGCGATGCAGGCGCGCTTTGCCGCCCTCCACGCCGCCGACCTCTGGCCGACCCGCCGCAACTCGATCCTCGCGAGCCTGGACTTGCCGGCGTGAGCGCATTCGAGATCAAAGGCTGGTGCCCCGACGCCTGGCGCCCGATGATGGCCGGGGACGGGCTACTCATCCGCATCCGCCCTCCGCTCGGCCGGCTCACGCGCACACAAATTCTAGGCCTATGCGAAGCGGCAACGGCGCACGGCAATGGCCAGATCGACGCTACCACCCGCGCCAACCTCCAGATCCGCGGGGTAAGCGAGGGCGGTTGGCGCCCGCTGATCGACACGCTACTCGACCTTGGCCTGATCGATCCAGATCCGATCCGCGAGACGCGCGCGACCATCCTCGTCGCGCCGGACTGGCGGACAGGCGATGACACCTGCCGCATCGCCGAAGACTTGCGTGCCCGCCTTCCCGAATTACCGCACCTGCCGGGGAAAGTAGGCTTCGCGATCGACGCCGGCGCCGCCCCGGTGCTGCAAGACGCCCCCGCCGACTTTCGCATCGAGCGCGCCGCGTCCGGCTTGCTCCTCCTCCGCGCGGATGGCCGGACCCTCGGCACGCCCGTATCGCCCGGCGCCGAGGTCGACCGATTGATCGGGCTGGCACACTGGTTCGTCGATAGCGGCGGCACCGCCAGCGGCCGCATGGTGCGACACAGCGCAATACTGCCGGATTGGGCTGCCTCGACAACCCCTCCTGCCGCAAGCGCGCCACCGCTTCGCGTGGGACAGCATTCCCTCGGACTCGCATTCGGCCTGCCATTCGGTCGGATCGCGGCGCCCGCGCTGGCACGCTACGTCGACGCCGAGGCGGCGATCCAAGCGATCCGCATCACGCCTTGGCATATCGCGATCTGCGAAGCCGACGTGCCGCTGCTGGTTAAGCCCGACCCGGTCGACTTCATCACCGACCAGGACTCGCCGATCGTGCATGCCGACGCCTGCGTGGGCGCTCCGGCCTGCCCTCAGGCCAGCGTCGAAACCCGCGATCTCGCTTACCGCCTTGCCCCTCACATTGCCGGCCGCCTCCATGTCTCCGGGTGCGCCAAGGGATGCGCGCGCGCCGCGCCCGCCGATGTGACGCTGACCGGGCGCGACGGCCGCTACGACCTCGCCTTCGCCGCCCGCGCCGGTGCGTTACCCTCCCGCGCAGGTCTCGACGCTGCGCAGATTCTTGCCCATTTCGGAGCCGCCTGAATGCCGTACGCCTATGAAACCGACGGCGCAGCGATCTACCGCCAGTCCTTCGCGATGATCCGCGCCGAAGCCGACCTTGCCCGCTTTTCGCCCGACGAAGAGCCGGTTGCGGTCCGCATGATCCACGCCGCCGGACTGGTCGGGCTCGCCCAGCATCTCCGTTTTTCGCCCACTTTCGCGGTAGAAGCCCGTCGCGCCCTGCAGGCCGGCGCCCCGATCCTGTGCGACGCACGGATGGTCACCGAAGGCATCACGCGCGCTAGACTGCCGGCCGACAACCGCATCGTCTGCACGCTCCATGCGCCCGAAACGCCGGACCTCGCGCGAACGATGGGCAACACGCGATCGGCCGCCGCGCTAGAACTATGGCGTCCGCACCTGGCCGGCGCCGTCGTCGCGATCGGCAACGCGCCCACCGCGCTGTTCCACCTGCTCAACATGCTCGAGGACTCCGCTTGTCCGCGCCCGGCGGCGATTATCGGCTGCCCGGTCGGCTTCGTCGGCGCGGTCGAATCTAAGGCGGCGCTGTGGACCGACCAGCCCGTGCCCTGCGTCGTTGTCGAGGGCCGAATAGGCGGTAGCGCGATCACCGTCGCCGCAATCAATGCGCTCGCAAGCGGCACCGAATGACCGGAACGATCCACGGCGTCGGGCTAGGCCCCGGCGCACAGGACCTTATGAGTGTCCGTTCGGACCGCCTCGTCCGCGGCGCGCGCCACATCGCCTATTTTCGCAAGGCCGGCCGCCCCGGCCAGGCGCGGAAGATCGTCGACGGCATGCTCCGCGCCGACGTGATCGAGTTCCCGATGGAATACCCCGTCACCACCGAAATTCCGGTCGCTGACCCGCGCTACAACGACTGCCTGTCGGCGTTCTACGAAACCTGCATCGACCACCTTGCTGCGCTCGCCCGCAGTGGCGAGGACGTCGTCGTGCTCTGTGAAGGCGATCCGTTCTTCTACGGCTCGTTCATGCATCTCTACACGCGGTTGCAGACGATCGCACCGGTGCAGGTCGTCCCCGGCATCACCGGCATGTCGGGCGCCTGGACCGCGAGCGGGGCGCCGATCACATGGGGCGACGACGTCCTGACCGTTCTGATGGGCACACTCCCCGAGGAAGACCTCGTCCGCCGGATCCGCGACACCGATGCGCTGGTGGTGATGAAGATCGGCCGCCACCTCGCCAAGCTCCGCCGTGCGGTCGCTGCCGCTGGACGCGAGGACGAAGCGTGGCTCGTCGAATACGCCGCGATGGCCGACCAGCGCGTCACCCAGCTTTGCAACGCGGAGGCGATCACCCCGTATTTCTCGATCCTGCTGATCCATGGCCAGGGGCGGCGGCCTTGAGCGGCTGGCTTGCCATCGCGGGCCTCGGTCCCGGCGATGAAGCGCTCGTGACCCCCGAAGTCACCGCCGCGCTCGCCGACGCGACCGACGTCATAGGCTACATCCCCTACGTTGCGCGCATCGCCCCCCGCGAAGGGCTTATGCTCCACCCGAGCGACAACCGGGTCGAACTCGACCGCGCCACCCACGCGCTCGAACTCGCAGCAAAAGGCCACCGCGTCGTGGTGGTCTCGTCCGGCGACCCCGGCGTGTTCGCAATGGCCGCCGCGGTGTTCGAAGCGCTCGAAGCCGGCCCGGCTCAGTGGCGCGACCTCGATATCCGCGTGCTCCCCGGCATCACCGCGATGCTCGCGGCGAGCGCACGCGCCGGCGCACCGCTCGGGCATGATTTCTGCGCGATCAACCTCTCGGATAATTTGAAACCATGGGGTTTGATCGAACGGCGCGTGCGGCTTGCCGCCCAAGCCGATTTTGCGATAGCCTTCTACAATCCGCGGTCGAAGGCGCGCCCCGACGCACTGATCCGCATCTTCGACATCCTCCGCGAGACTTGCCGCGACGACCGCCCCGTCCTGTTCGCCCGTGCCGTCTCCACGCCCGAAGAAAGGCTCCGCATCGTGCCACTTACCGAAGCTCATGCGGAGATGGCGGACATGCGGACGATGATCATCATCGGCTCCAGCCTTACGCGCGTCATCGACCGCCCCGCGGGCCCGATCCTCTACACCCCGAGGTCGGCGCCATGATCGAGCCAGCGCACCACATCCACCACCGCATGCACCTCGCGACGAGCAGGCAGGACCGGCCGATCGATCATGATCACCGGCAACCCGAGCGCGCGCGCCGCCTGCAGTTTCGCCGAAGCCCCAGTGCCGCCCGCGTTCTTGCAGACTATGATCTCCACGCCATGCGTCGCCATCAACCGCTGATCGCCTTCGACATCGAACGGCCCACGATCGACCACGAGGTGATGCCGTGGCAGCCTCGGCGGACGATCGGGCGCATCGACGAACCGCAACAGATAGTCGTGCTGCGGTTGCACGGCGAATGCATCGACATGCATCCGCCCCAGCGCCAGCATGACGCGCCGCCGTGGTCGCGCGAGGACCGCGACCGCTTCGTCGATATCCGCCACGCGCGTCCACCGATCGCCGTCGACGGGGCTCCACGCCGGTCGCGTCAGGGCCATATGCGCGACGCCCGCACGCTCCGCCGCGACGACGGCATTCGCGCTCATCTGCGCCGCGAATGGGTGCGTCGCGTCGATCAGATGCGTGACCTTATGGTCTCGCAGATACCCGACCAATCCTTCGACGCCGCCAAAGCCACCGATGCGCATCGGGATCGGCTGCGCTTTCGGGTTGGCGACGCGACCCGCATAGCTCAGCACCGCATCGTCGCCGCGCATGGCCAGCGTCGCCGCGAGCGCGCTCGCCTCGGTCGTCCCGCCCAGCACCAGGATGTTCAACATGGCTGACACTCCCTGGCTGACGATCATCGGACTTGGCGAAGACGGCGCAGCGGGCCTGTCCCCATCGGCGAACGCCGCACTCGCCCAAGCCGAACTCGTGACCGGCGCCACCCGCCACCTCGCGCTGTTGCCCGACCTTAAGGGTGCGGTCGAACCGTGGCCAGTCCCGTTCGACGACGGCATACCGCGCCTGCTCGCACATCGCGGAAAGCGCGTCGCGATGCTCGTGTCGGGCGACCCGTTCTGGTTCGGCGCCGGTACGTCCGTCACCCGCCATCTCGAGGCCGGCGAATGGATCGCACACCCCGCACCGTCCACCTTCGGCCTTGCCGCCTCGCGGCTCGGCTGGCCGATCGAGAGCATCGCCTGTCTCGGGCTCCATGCGGCCCCTGTCTCGCGCCTCCGCCAGCATATCGCCCCAGGCCGCCGCGCGATCGTGCTGGTCCGCGACGGTGCGGCGGTTGCCGCCTTGGCGCGATATCTCTGTGGTCTGGGGTTCGGACACTCCCGCCTCCACATCCTCGAAGCGCTTGGCGGACCACGCGAGCGCATCCGCGACATGGCGGCGGTCGACCTCGACCATGACGATATCGCGCACCCGGTCGCGGTGGCGATCGTCTTTGCGGGAGACGGCGCGGTCCTGCCCCAAGCATCCGGCCTGCCAGACACCTGGTTCGAGCATGACGGCCAACTTACCAAACGTCCGGTCCGCGCGCTGACGCTTTCCGCGCTGGCGCCAACGCCCGGCGAGACGCTCTGGGATATTGGTGCAGGCTCGGGATCGATCGGCATCGAATGGTTGCTGGCCCACCCGTCGATGCAGGCGATCGCGGTCGAGGCCGATGACGTCCGCGCAGACCGGGCCGAGACCAACGCGGCAGCCTTGGGTGTCGACCGTCTCCGCGTGGTCAGAGGACGCGCCCCCGAAGCGCTCGAAGGCCTTGCCGTGCCCGATGCGGTCTTCATTGGCGGAGGCCTATGCGAAGCGTTGCTGGAAACATTGTGGGCAACACTGGCAAGTGGCACGCGTCTGGTCGCCAACGCCGTTACGCTCGAATCCGAAGCAGTATTGGCGCGCTGGCACGGATTGAAAGGGGGCAGTCTGTTGCGGATCGAATTGTCCGACGCCGCACCACTCGGCACCCGTCGCGGCTGGCGCGCGAGCTATCCGGTCGTCCAGTGGAGCGTCACGCTGTGATCGTCGCAGGCTTCGGATTTCGCGCGGAAGCGACGCTGTCGGCGTTGCAAGACGCACTCGCGAGCGCGCAGTCGGGACACCCGGATGTAACATTGCTCGCCGCCCCGCATGACAAGGCGATGCTGGTCGAGCGTCTCGCAGACTCGATCGGCCTACCCATGCTCGCGATCCAGCCGGCCGCATTACGCTCGGCCCAAACGACGACGCAGTCGGCCGCCAGCCTCCAAGCACGCCAGACCGGTAGCGTCGCCGAAGCCTGTGCGCTCGCCGCTGCAGGACCCGGCGCGCGGCTGCTGACACCGCGCCACGTTTCCTCCGACCGGATGGCGACGTGCGCCATTGCCGAGTCGGACGTTCAAGGACCCGCCGCATGACCGTCCATTTCATCGGCGCAGGCCCCGGCGCGCCCGATCTTCTCACCTTGCGAGGACGCGACCGGATCGCGGGATCACCCGTCTGCCTGTATGCCGGCTCACTGATCCCGCCGGCGATGCTCG
>Ga0308169_10005892_pt1 | contig 10954 bp, 17 predicted proteins | sample PhyBR1_2_FD_202139 | JGI IMG/M metagenome (GOLD analysis project Ga0308169, IMG submission 202139) | Phyllosphere microbial communities from UC Gill Tract Community Farm, Albany, California, United States - DLSLSB.R1 | ecosystem: Host-associated > Plants > Phyllosphere > Unclassified | place... | reverse complement strand
ACCTCGCACACACAGATAACCCATATGTTTTTAGGTTGTAGCCGTCTCACCCAAGTAGCAACCCATGTATCCCTACGATCATGTAATCCTACAACCGTTTCGTGGAAGCTCGCGAGTGTCGAGTGAACTATCTCACGCGGGTCTGCATCGACGCCTTGAACTATATGCGCCAGACTGCATGCTCGCTGTGCTCAAAATATACAGTTAGCCCAGAGATCGATCCAGTAACAAAGTGTCCACGGCCTCCAAGCCCTCGCTCCTGCCGCCTCGTCGACCGAGCTATGCCGCCCGTCCGGCCGTCGGGTCTTTCTTCACCTTCAACGCCTGCAGCTCGCCGATGACGCGGTCCATCTTCACCCCCGAGTCCAGCTTCCTCCCCTTCCACTTCTTCGCTATGTCCTCCTCCTCCTCTTCGATCTCGTCATCATCCACCAAACCCATGAAACCCACGTCTTCTCCCTCATTGCCGTCATATCTTGCCGTCTCAATACTCAGCCCTTCCTCGTTTGCAAGATGCAGCAAACAAATGAAGCAGAAGGAAGTAGAGATCTCGGACATTTTGTCTTGCGGATACGTCGTCCGCAAATCCTGGATAATCGTGTCGAACGTTTTGACCGGTGCGACTTCTGTCGGCGTCTTCGGCGGCGGCATCTGCGGTCAGCCACTGCGTGATCATGGTGCAGACATAGCTCACCTCCTCGTCAGAGTCAACTGACGCGGGCGAAGGAGCGGGTACGAGCGCTTTCAGACCCGTCCAGATATCGTCCTTGAGCCGCTTCACGTCTACCCGCTTCGCCTTCTTCGCGAAATGTACATTCTCCGGTCGAGCCCGCTTGAGCTCGGGGCCCTGCGTGCCCTGCCACAGATCGTCCTCCTCGCCTGGTCCAGCACCGCCCGAGACATCGAAGCCGCCCACGTCATCCGCGAAACCGTCATCCCCATCATCATGGAAGAATTGTGTCTCGAACGGTATTGGGGCACCGTCGTCGCCTGAGGATTAGCTACGTTCTGATGTTCAGAATGGAAAAAGTACCAATTTCACCATCTTGCTGCTCCATATCTGCGCGATCGGCAGCAGCTTGGGCCCAGAAGTTCTCGTCGATCTCGCCATTGGCGTTTTCTATTGTCAGATCGAGCACGAACACGAACATGCAGAACCCACCATTTATCTTGGCCGCCGCGCTCTTCCTCATTCGAAGCTGGAGTCAGCTTGGTCACCGTACAGTTCCCGTTAGGCCTACAGCAAGCTTCGGCTTAAGGAACAGACGTAACAGCTGCCGGCTGCTGAAATGCATGTCATCCGGCAAGAGGAACTCTTCCTTGCGCTTGGAAGGGTCCGCTCCGTTGCGCTTGTTCGACCGCTTCGTCTTGGCCAAAGCGGGTAAGGTGAGGGAAGTCTTCATCGCAGGCGCAAACAAGACTTTTGATGAGGTAGCCGCTGTTGCCGGCGAGGAGAAATCGATGGTGAACGGCGTTTTGACGACTTTGGGTGCTTTCGCCGTGGCTACCGCGGTGAGATCTGAGAGTCAGCTTCCATCGCTGCGAGGAGCAGCTTCAATCTACCCTTCCTTGACACCTTGCGCAGTTTCCAATGCTCTGCACCCGCCCAGCTCTTGCCGAAGCCCTTGTCAAAGTAATCGAACATTCCCTCTTCGTCGCCCCCACCCCCGACAAGCGCCATGACAAGCTCGCCGCCTTGTCTTCGTGGATCAAACGGCCCATGTGCATCGCCAGGTGCCGCCATGCCCACCCCTCCGGCACCACCGTACCCCGGTTCGGCATCATCGAATCCGCCAGCAGATGCGCTGTCGTCAAAGCCGCCTCCACTGCCGCCGCCCATATCAAAGTCCTCGCCGCCGAAGAAATCTTGCGCATCGCCTGTTGGCGTGAAATCGTCAAAGGGCGCTTGCGATGCGTTGTCATCGAATGTATCCTTCAGACCGACAAGGCTAGCAAAGTCCGGTATGCTCTGCGGGTCTGACGAGAAGCGGAAGTCGGCGAGGGTGTCAGATATTTCGAGCGACATCGTCTGTGACATATCCGGGAAGAAGCCTGCGGTGTTAGCGTGCGACCGCGCGGCAACCTCACCTCTAAGATAGCTGATGTCCACCACTTCGTCCTCCTCCATCTCCACTCCTTCCTCTTCGTCTTCGGCGACCGCATCACCCGCATCGAAGACCACTTGTCCTTTCCCGTCGACTCCGAGATGATTCATCAGCAGGCCCATAGCTCCGCCCTCGTCGAAGTCGGCACAGGTCTTCTTGAACAGGGGATCGACGGTGAACTCGAGGTCGAACTTCTTAACCTTGAGCGTTTCGAACGACTTTGCAAGCGTGGCTTCTGAGCGAGGCGCCTGGAGATTAGCCCATCCAGCATACGAGGACCATCTGACGCACTTTGCGCGCCTTTCGTGGTGCGCCGCCCTCTTCTTCTTCCTCGTCCTCGTTCACTTCGTCGTCATCGTCAGCCGCAGCGCCTGGCTTTAGTTCGCAGGACACGTATCCATCCAGAGAGCTCACCTCCACCGGCCAGACCGCTCAATAGCTTTCCCGTCTCCGTCGCGACACTATCGACTCGGGACGTCCAGACCTTGACACACCCGTCGAGCGTGCACGACGCTTTTTGGAAATTGATGCCTAATGTCAATGTTGCGAAACCTGCGAGTCGCACCGTCCCAATGACACCCACTCTGGTCCTCGTCGTTTCGCAGCAGCGTAAGATCAGCGAAGTAGTCGATCAGTGCGAAGTTCCAGGTATTCGTCGCCGTGATTTTCTGCCGTCAACACCGCCAGTCTCTCCCGTTGTTTGCCCACATTGTCTGTCGCGAGCTTCATCCACTCCTCAAACTTCTCGTTGTTGACCTCCACACCGGGAACGACCTGTCCGACAGCTGGCGGGACCACCGCGCTGAGCCTCTTCGCCTTCTTCTGCGCCAATCCAACAATCTGCGCCTGTTGCCCCAAGGCCGATACTGCCCTCTTCCCGTCATTTTTGCCCGGTGCGTTCCCACTAGCACCGTTTCCGGAAGCGAGGTCACCAAAATGCGCTGACTTGCGGCGGTTCGCGCGCTCCGCCGCATCGTCATTCATAATGTTTGCGGAACGGCTGTCGCGTAGAGGCGAGTTTGTGTCTACTGAGTTGGTTGAAGATGAGAGCTTGCTATTCTTGAGCGCAGATTTCCGTTTGATATGTTGAGGAGAGTCTATGGGAGAGGATGCCATGACTGATGGGGTGACCAGAGGGGGTGGTCGGTGAAGAAGAGAGGATTCTAATGGCAAACTAATGTGTGTGTATGGCAGCAAACGTTGTTGACAAGAGACAAGACGCGCCAAAGGAACTCTCTGTTTACGTAAGGCTCACGTGGTGAATTCGCCGCGGGGATCTGCTCCCGTCATGAACAACCGCGGACCTCGACTTTGGATGAGGTCACTGGGCGCGGTGCATGCTGCATCATGTAAGAATCGAGTCTTGCCCGCGTCGAGCTGTCAGCAACGAGCCGTACCCGAGTATGTCGATCAAATACATCAGTCAAAAAGTCGCCCAGCAGGTGCGCTCGCAGATCGAGTGTCGCTACCGATAGTGCCGTGCTGATAGCTATAGATCGATGAGGAGCTCATGTCCGCCTCCGGGGCGTTCTCCCTGGATCAGGTCAGTGATCAATGCACATCAGGAGTGTTTCCACCTGACAAGCAGTTGATGGAGCTTGCTGGTCTTTCATGTGCCCAAGCCCTCGCCAAAACGTTTCCCGTCTCGTCTCACAAGCGCGTCATGGTGACCTGCGGACCGGGCAACCAGGTGGGCGTCGAGGAAGAGTGCGCCGAGGGAATGTTAGCCCTGCTAACCGAAGGGAGGAGACGGGTTGGTTGCAGCTCGACACCTGCACATGTTCAACTACAAGCCCACCGTATATCTCCCCAAGCCCGGCTCGAAGGACATCTACCAGCGACTGTTGAAGCAGGTCGAGAATCTGGAAATACCGGTCCTCCAGTCCGAGCAGGAGTTCGAGGCGAGCCTGAAGGAGCATGATGTGATCCTCGATGCAATCTTTGGTAGGTGCTGATCATGGAGCTTGATCTAGCTCATCCCAGGCTTCTCGTTCGCGCCGCCTTTGCGTCCACCCTTCCACACGATCCTTCGGCTTCTGCACGACTCCAAGCTCCCCATTCTTTCAGTCGACATCCCCTCCGGATGGGATGTGATGGATGGACCGCAGCCGCTGCACACAGAACCAGACGAGAACGGCAAGTCGGAGCTTGTCAAAACGTTCACTCCGGAGGCGCTCATCAGCTTGACGGCGCCAAAGGAGGGGGTCCGAGGGTACAAAGGCCGACATTGGCTTGGAGGGCGCTTCATCCCCGAGTGAGCTGCCAGGCCGTTCTGTAAGTTACGGTCACCGCTGACCACACAGCGAGCTGGCGAAGAAGTTTGATCTTAATCTGCCGGCATACGAGGGCGTTGACCAGGTCGTCGAGCTGCCTTCGCCTTGACGTGGATCATGACATGCATAGCATGACTCGACCCTGGTGGGCCCGCTCAGATCTTGGCCTTTGCGGCGGCCTCTTCTTGCTTCAGCCTCTCTTGACCCTTTTTCAAGGCGGGTCGGCCGTTGACCGTCTCGAACCACTTTTGAGATGCCGGGCCGATGTTGTATCCTGCATCTTTGCGAGTACCATTGAGGAGCGAGTTGATAGCGAAGAACATCATGAACTATCGTCAGGGGCCGTCTGTGACTGTATGCGCTCCCACTCACATCGCCGAGACCAGGCTTGTCGCCTCCAGAGAAGAACTTGCCGGGATGACGGGACAAAAACTCTTCGATCTGAACGTCAGCCGAGGCCCAGTGAGATACCATGCGCAGTAACCTGGTCCAAGTTGGTCTGATTCTGCGGTTTCAAGTACGATTCCGAAACCCATTGGGCATACTTGCCCACACCCGCCTGGCCCTCCTCTGTCAGGCCACCGAATTTTCCGCTTTTCCAGGCACTCGAGGTCGCACCGATGATTGCGCCCGCCTGGAGGAGGTTCATCTGGCTCCCCTCGGCGAAATGCGCCCAGAAGATCGAATCGTTGCTCGGCACCGTCTCCACGTCCGCGCTGTCCGGAGCGAGCTGCAAAAGGCGGTGAATGATGTACGCCGATTCGGTCACGACCTCACCGTCAATCTCGACCACTGGGGATTTACCGAACGGTGAGATCTTCCTGAGTGTGGGAGGCGCGGAGAACGTAGGGAGACGAAGGTAGGCGTGGACATCGTACGGCAGATTCAGTTCTTCTAATGCCCAGACTGATTGTCAACTCCATCAGCTTGCGGGGAGTGCGGGAGGCTCACAAATCCGATCCGAGCGGGAGGCATTGAGGTGGTGCAGGGTGATCTTGGGCACCATGTTGTTCGATGAGGATGAGTATGTAGAGCGTCGAGGTGCCCCGTTCAAGGTGGTGGTGCACTCCGGTGATCGAACAGCCGGCATTCAGGAGGAAAACGTGACGTCAGCACAGATTGGCGTGTGATACGCAGCCGGCTGCACGAACCCTGAGCTCTTCGTAATGCCCTTCAGTGGTATTCCAAACCCGAAGTAGCCGGGTTCGGCTTCATTCGTAGTTGGTGTGCAAAGTGGAGCAAGGTATTAGGATGCACGTGAGGCGCATAAGGCACAACCTCCAAGTACCAGCCGAAGATTTGGAACGCCGCCCGCCGCGTCTACGATAACGCTCGGTATGGAGTTCTCGGCGCGCAAAGACGCTGCAGTTGCCTCTCGGCTTATAATGTGATGGATCGCGACGCTCGGCTTCTTCAACTTCCCCCACTCTTGTGAACCCGTTGCCACTCCAAGCCTTTGCTCACTCCTCTCGGACTTTTAGGCCATTTCTCAATTGACCTATACAACCATACCGGCAGCGATCCTCCTCAGGTATCGCACGTGCGACCCATCGATATCGAGACCTCTGCCAACCATCGAGGCGTTGCAAGGGCCTTCCAGCAGCAACGGTCCGAGGCCATCAGGTCCTGCCCCAATTTCTCCCACGAAACGCTCACCGCTACGCCCGAGGCAAAGACACCACGGATGTGCGAGGACGGGAAGGCGCGGCGAGACTCGCAGCTCACGGCTGAGGAAGGCTTGACGGAGAAGTCGGGATGTGCCAAGAACACTCGGGTCTGGCCACCATGGAAGCGTACCGACGGGTGGGCAGGATGGGGAAGAGAGAGCGTATCGACCATGTCCCTGGTGCCGTGTCTGGTAGTCCAAGCGTTCTCTGCGGGAGTACTGGACGCCACGACCTACGCGGACTTTCATACCTTCGCCTCGAACCGTGAGTACCTCTAGAGTATATGGCTCCCATGCTCATGGCAGAAACGGGAAACACAATTCTTCTCACGGTGTCCGCCCTCGGCACGATCGACATCCTTCTCCTCCTCACCGGTCTCTCGCTTGCAGCGTTCCTTCTCGGGGCACTGATCTTCGGCCATCTCGGGCACTTCATGGGTAAGCGCACACCACACACATGATATTCCTCTAATGCCCAGGCCTCCGCCGGCGATACTGGATTCTTGCTTCGTCGTCCTTTCAGGTGATTATGCTCGCCGTCGCCGCGATTCTGCTCTCTCCCGCCGGACCAGAGATCACGCACATCGGGGGCAAACACGAATGGCTCGTACTTGTCCTTTTCGCCAACATGTCTGGCGCGCAAGTCGCGCAAGCCCGCCAGTCTGGCTCGCAAGAGCTGCCCACGGCCCCCATGACCTCTTCATACGTTGATCTCATGGCGGACAAGTACCTCTTCGTCGGGTTCGGGCATCCCAAAGCGGGCGCCAGGAACCGACGATTGGCGTATCTGTTCGCTATGATCGCGGGCGGGTTTCTTGGGGCGCTCGTGCACCGTTACGCCGGTAGCTGGGAGGTGGTTGTGCTCACGCTGGGGCTCAAGCTGGTCGTCATGGCGATGATGTGCGTGGCCAAGGCGGACGCTTAGTTGCTGTTTGAGCGCCAATCCGTGTTTCGCCGTTGTAACTTAAGTATGCATTTGATGAATCTACGTTTGCTTGGCCATGATGCTGGCCATGATCTCTGCGGCTTCCGCGGCGGCAGTGTCGTACAGGTGCTTGACATCGTACTTTGGCTTCCAGCCCAGCTTCCTGGCTCGACTGCCCTGGATGTTGCTCCTGTCGTTCAGGTACAAGTCCCCTATCCGCGCACTCGCCGCCCGGAGAACCGCACACGCGAAAGGTCCTTGTCACACTTGATCGCCTTGGCCATTTGAACCAGCTCCTCGTCTCTCGCATCCCTCACCTTCCTTTCCAGACGCAAACCCCCGATGATGGGCTGATAGAGCTCATCCCATACGAGCACGCCATTCTCGGTGAAGTAGAAGCCCGAGTCGACCGGTTCGTCTTGCAACGCCTTCTAAAACAGAAGTCGATACACCGCCGCACAGTCCTCGATGTGGCTCAGCGCGTATGTCTAAGGCAGACTCTGTGGCCTCGACTCAGGTGGAGGTCGTGGGATACTGCCGAGCGCCAAAGCGATCTCGACTGCATCGGCAATCGGCGGGAAGAGCGGGTTCCCAAATGTCCTGCTCTTCCCGCTGGCCGGGAATAGCGGGGCCCATAACATGTGCGCGGCTCACTGAACGACCGGTGGGATCAAGATTTGCGGGTTGACACCGTTCGCTCTGGCGGCTGAAAAGATGGCATCATAATTCTGGCACCCTATACTCAGTCGAGGCATCGACAGCAATGTAAGTGATGTGCGTACCTTCGGTCCGACTGCCCACGAAGCCCTCTCCGCGGCTTCTCGCTGTTCGTCTTCTGAATCATTGTCGTCGCCTGCGAGCGGTCTCTCAATGTCAAAGCCACTGAAGTCCGGGGAAAGCTTGGCTCCACCGGTCTGGCGTCAGCTGCTCTAGGAGACCTTGTCGCAATACCAGGACGCGCCGTGATGAGCGTGCTTTGGCCCCCTGCAACCCGAGCCAAGCCCTCCACTGAGTCGAGCGACACCCGCAGGACCGCTGAACCAAAGCGAATGGCGGAAGTACAAACGTTCCACCTCCCACTCGCCCGACTCATCCCAGACTCGCAGTACCTGCTTCTGTACTACCCTGGCGTGCTTGCCACAGTGTCAGAAGCGTGGTGTAGCCTATCCTCGGTTGCCCTATCTTAGGCGAGGCGACACGATGTTACGCGATGTTCTTGTACAACTGGTGATCAGGTCCGACGTTACACTAACGGATGATACGTCCAGAGGACTTGGGGTTCCGAGGGAGCACACTACTAGGTGTACTCCCCACTTAGCTGGTTATAGTACCGGATCTACGCCCCAGTGAGAAGGGAGGGCGTGCCGGAGCCACACTGCATCCTCTTGGTAGACTAGCAGCGGCTAAGATAGAACAGCGTCGAGTAAGATACCGGACGACGAGGTTCTGATGGGTCGAGTTGCAGTAGAACTGCCGAGGGGAGTCCAACGAGTGTCACACCGGGGCCGCAAGTACGTCTGCGTAGCCGGATAGACGGAGGATAGGGCCACAAGTCTATGCAAGCGCACTATGAACGAGCTGACTGCTAATTGACAATCGATGAAGTCTACATACAGTAACATCCTCGATCTTATGCTCCCACCGCTTGACGACGCTCAAGCTTCCACGTCGTCTTCCGATTGCTTCCGCCTTCTCTCCTTCTACCAGTCTCCACGCCCTTCCATTATGCGCGAGTCGTTCCGACAGGAGAAACCAAGGAGTTGAAACGTCGACGATGAAACACCAGGACACGCGAGCAACGTCGGTGATAGCCGCTTCGCCGTTCGTCGATGGTCGAGGCAATAAGGGCGACGTCGAGTAAGGTCGGGGCAGAGTCTCGACTCTGACACACAGGCAGGTCGACGGCCCTCAACGATGATGTGAACACCGCGATTAAAGCAACACCACGAGACGCATTTATCCTGGACCGGTGGCATACGAACCGCGGCTTTGTTGGACTGCATGGGCCCAGACATGTACGTAACTGACAGAGTGCTCCTCGCGTGACTTGTTCTTGAGCTCGTATCACAGTCACGGCCGGATGAGCGGTGAGTCAGGCTGCAATCAGCCTTTCAGGGATTCACGAGGATCGCAAGTCACCAACACTGTCCTCGCGCTTCCGCTTGACGCCGCCAACCAGACCGGCTGACGAAGTGCTTGGAGGCTGTTTGTGAGCCCCGGGGCAGTCGACCCTAGACGAAGCGTACAATCACTAAGGTACCGGTGGCACCTGGGGCGACTCCAGAGGGTTCCGTGCCGCGTGGGGCTCGGAAGGACAGCAACCTGCCAGTGAGCGGAGCTTGTGACTACTGGTAGGAGATAACCCGACGTGTTCAAACGGTCGTCCCGATTTGTCCCCTCTAGCGATGCTTGCAGAGCGATGGACGCTTGGCGGGACCATTGCACTAGCGTGTGGTGGGTGGCAAGGCGGGCCTTCAGATGCTCGTTCTCGGTGTTTCGTTGACGGAGGTTCTCCTCTTTTTGCGATAACGTCCGCTCGAGTTTCTTGATCTTGTCCAAGTCCTGGAAGAGCTCCGTGCGCCACATGTTTTTCATGTCGGTCTCCCGCTTCTTCTCCTCTTCCACGGTCTTCTTCTCCCGCATAACCTTGTTTAGTGCCGCGGTATGCTGCCGTTCCGCCATTTTGGCATTGTTGGATTGCTGTCGCACGAGCCTTTCGAGATCCTCGATCTCTCCCCGCTTGGACGCAAGTGCGTCTGATACGCTCCGGTGCTGTTTCATGTAATGGACGCGGTCTGCTGCGGCGTCTTCTAGCTGCTTCTCCAGTTCCCGCAGCTCAGATTGATGCCGAGCTTGGGTCCGAGCGAAGGTCGATGCCGGAACGTCCCCGGGCTGCCGCGCTGCCGCTTCCGCCAACGCGACCTTGCATCGAAGAGAAGAGATCGTATTGTCGCGCCTGCGCACGCGGTCTTTCTCTTTCTCGAGCTTCGCTTCGTGCTGACCTCGGCGCAATTCTGCACCACTCGCCGCCTTTTCCAGCCGTGCTCGCTCCGCTGCCCACCGCCCCTTCTCGAGCATCCACGAGGTTTCTTTCTCCCTCCAGGCTGTATTCGCATCCTCCCAAGCTTTCTCCTTGGCTGTCCACTCATACTCGTGCTCCGCCCATCTTGCGAGTTTGTCCGTCGTCTCGATCTCCCTTGCCTCCCAGAACGATTCTCGCTCCTTGTCAGACGCGAGATGCTGCTCCTTCGCCCCGGTCAGGCTGGAAAGGAATGCCTTCCAGGCCGGTAAGACCTGCGATCAGACGCCTGCGGAATCACAGAGCGTATCGTCGCAGCTCACCCCTAAGCCCCAGGAAGGATGATCTGGTTCCAGTTGTCGTAACCTCTGCGCGCCCTCTTCCCAACCCTTTATCTCCTTGATTTAGGATGTTACCCGTTCGACGAGCTGGGATCAGCTGAATGATCCTTGCCAGGCTATCGGACAGCTGACTTCATCGAAGGTCGGCCGTTTGGACTGCGAGCTGGTCGGGCCGCCTAGCTGTTTCTCGATCAGGTGTTCCAAATACCAATAATCCTGGCAGGCGCATTTCATGGTGTGGTATCGGCTGTAAGACCTTCTTAAGGCTGTGTCAAATGCCTGGGCGTCGATTTCATGTCATGTCCAGACGCTGATGGGCTGCGGGTCCTGCATGCTTTGATGCATTGATCGCGATGAAACGCGACTTCATCCCGCCTTGTCTGCTGGCCGATAGGCCGACGCGACCACGCAAAACGCCAAGCCAAGGCGAAGACGATATCTCGCGAACCTGATTATGATAGCTTTCGCAGAGGTGCGGTCCAACTTATCTCGTCTTCCGTCATCTATAATACATCAGTATCACCGGGAATGGTGCAAGGTGTACCACGATCCATCAACCTCTGTTCGAGCTCAAACGCGAGGCGAAGGACGGAGGCGAGTGACCGCGTCCTATCGGGAAGCCGGA
>Ga0308169_10005891_pt1 | contig 10955 bp, 5 predicted proteins | sample PhyBR1_2_FD_202139 | JGI IMG/M metagenome (GOLD analysis project Ga0308169, IMG submission 202139) | Phyllosphere microbial communities from UC Gill Tract Community Farm, Albany, California, United States - DLSLSB.R1 | ecosystem: Host-associated > Plants > Phyllosphere > Unclassified | place... | reverse complement strand
CGCAGCGAACGAGGTGACGCAGTTGCCTAGGGCCGCCCGTCGCCACTCGTCGTCCCGAATCCTTCGTCGCTGGCTTCGGCCTGGAATTGCGGTAGCGGCAGGGGTTGCAGCCTGGTCCCTCGCTCCTCATGTGATCCCAAACGCGGCGTTCAGGGTGCTGTCCCTTGCCGCCGTCGTTATTCTCGTTGCTGACTTTCCCTATTTGCGCGTCTTTTGGGTACGGACCTTTACCCGTCCGCGTCTGCGCCTCCCGAAGCCACCGCGACTGCTGTTTGCAGCTCAGCTGGCATTCTTCGCGCTCGTCACCTGGTTCCTCGTGGGCTCGCTCGTCAGCCCTATAACCCTGATATGGGGCTTCCCCTGGGTGCCGGTGATCCTCGCGGCCCTCGTCATCCTGGCTGTACTGCCTTCCCTTTATAGGGGGTGCGGTGTTGCCGCGGCATGGTTCGATGTTCGGAGCAAAGGGCATCAGGTTCTGGCAGTCGGTCTCATCATGGGGTTCTTCTTCACCGTCGAATTCCTCGTCGGCGCCGCGGTGCGGGTCGTTCCCGATTGGGACGCGGGCACAATCTACAGCAACGCCGCAGGGCTGGCGACGGGATCCCTCCATACGATCGACGCTGACTACTACTCGATGTACCCGAACAACATCGTGCTTACCTTGGCGTTGGCGGGCTACCTTCACGTTCTGCACGAATTCGGCGCAACAGATCTTTACCTTGCCGCGATTGCGTTGAACGCCGCTGTCATGACTGCTGCTGTCTTACTCGTCGCCGTCGTGGCGCGCAGGATCGCAGGCACCGCAGCGGCCGCTTTTGCCCTGCTCCCCTGCGGTGTCTTCATAGCCCTCAGCCCTTGGGCCGCAGTCCCCTATTCCGACACTTTGGGCATGGTCTTCCCTGTCCTGCTGCTTTACTTGTTCCTTCTAGGCCGGGGAGCCGGGAAACCGGTCATTGCCTACTCTTTCTATCTAACAGCGGGGCTGGTAGCGGCCGTAGGCTTCTACATCAAACCCACAATCGTATTCGTACTCATTTCGTCCGCCGTTGTTGTGCTCTTCGCCCGCCGCGACGGAGGCCGCAAGCGCCGAAGCCTGGCCGCCGGTGCTGTCCTCGTCATGGTGGCTTTCGGCGGGTTCGCGTCAGGACAAGCCGCCATCAAGGCCGCGGCGGCCACCAGTCCGGCCATTGGTTTCGACCTTTACCACAACGACAAAGAGTTTCCGGTGACGCACTTCCTGAAAATGGGTTCGACCGGGCTCGGCGGCTTCAACGGCGCCGACGTCGCAGAGACCAAGTCAATTGATTCTGTTCAGGACCGCTTCCAGAACGGGATCGACGTGTACGTTGATCGCGTGTCGGGGATGGGTTTGTGGGGCTACCTGGACTTCTTGAACGTTAAGGGGAAGGCGATTATGGGCGACGGCACATTTTTCAACTGGGGTGAAGGGATGGCCCGAAAACCTGTCGAACTCCCGGCCAACGATCCCCTAAGCCGGACAATTCAGGGCTACTTCTACTACCAGGGCCCGCATTTTGCTTTCCTTCGGGGCTTCTGGCAGTCGTTCTGGATCGTTACGCTCGTGCTGGTCGCCGCCCCGCTCCTGTTGCGCTCCCGCTACCTCGAACATCCGGGCGCAGCAGTATTGCGTCTATCACTGCTCGCCCTGATGTTATTCCTACTGTTCTTCGAAGGCCGTTCACGATACCTGTACATGTATGTGCCCTTCTTTATCCTCCTTGCGACCTTGACGGTGGCAGCCGCGGCAGACCGCGCCGGCGGAGCCAAAGCCGCCCTTTTGAAAGGGCACGAGGACGTGGTGGAACCCGAGCACAGGACCGGACGGACGCGGACTGCCGACGCCTAAATCAGCAGCCGGCAGGACCGCAGGTTTGACGATGCTGCAGGGATAAATCGATGGGTTTACTGCTGTGCCTGGTTGAAACGTTGGGCCAACACCGGCACGAGCGTGTGCATGTAGCTTCGGGAGGCGTGGTCCGTGTCGTAGTAGACCTGAAGACCGCCGATCACGGCATGGCACTTCGCTGCATCACAGAACTGGTCTGACAGGTCAAGAACTTTGACCGAGGGACTACCCATGCCCTCCGCTGCTACCGCGACGGGGTCGGGAACCAGCGCATCTGCGCGGTCGTTTGCACAGGCCAACGGGGTTTGCTGGTTCAAGGCCACACAATCCGGGCTGCTGTGGCGCAGCGTGAGGGGAGTATCCCGGAGCACAAAAACCCGGGAACCTGCACTGGTCCACTCTGAAAAGCGCTTGGTCACCCCGTCGGTGTACTGCTCGACTTGGGGCCGGCCTGAGCCGTCGTCGACAGTTTCTCCCGCCCCGAAGGCGGCGGCGAAAACCATATCCGGTTTGTCCTGGACTATACGTTCCGAAAGCCTGCGGCTCCAGTCAAGGCAGCGCTGCTGAAGCTCGGGCTCCGTACTCGGCGTCCCCATGAAAGCCACACGTTTCGCGTCGATAAACGGGCAGCCCCCTAAGAGGGACTCCTTAAGCTTCCACTTATTGACCCTTGCGAGTTCGTATAACGCGGTCTTCCATTGTTCTGCGTGCGAATCACCAATCAGCCAGACTGTAGCCGCAGCCCTGGCGCCACCGGTGAAATCGCATTCATTCAAGACCTTCCGTTCCCCGATGACCAGGGGGTCAGCCGCTACCTTGCATTCCGGAGCATCAAACCAAGGAGCCTCGTTGGGACCCACGTTTGCCACTTGGGCCGGCCCGAATGGATCCTTGCAATCGTTGCGCGGGTCGAGGCTCCGTGCTCCGTAGCAGGGCTGGCCGGAGAGATCCTGGAGCTTTGACGCCTCGGCGTCCTGCGCTTTGCCGAGGCTGAACAGTAAGCCGCCGCACAGCGCACAGACAAGGGTTAGCGCCGCCGCCATCGTAATCACGACGCGGCGCGGCCTGGCCTTCGGCAGGAGTTTCGTCCGACCCGGGTCTTCGACATATTCCTTCGACAGGTAGGCGATGCCGATTGCCAAAGCGAGGAGTATGACCTTGTCCCACGTCTCCAAAGGGCGGCTGATGACGGCCGGAGCCAGTATGATCAGGGGCCAGTGCCAGAGGTAGAGGGAGTATGACACGTCGCCGGTGAACTGAATGGGCGGCGCGGAAAGCAAGCGGTTGGGAGACCAGGCTGGACCGTTAGGGCCAAAAGCGATCACCAGGAGGGTGCCGGCCACTGGTACGACAGCGGCAGCCCCCGGGAAGAACGTTCGTTCGTTGTAGGAAAAGGCTGCGAAGGCAATGAGGCCGTAGCCGAGCCACTGTGCCACGCCGGAGAGCGCCAGGACGTCAGACCTGGCACGCAATCGCATAGCGGCCAGGGCGTGGGCACCGCCTATTGCAACAAGTGCGCCTGCGCCAAACTCCCAGACCCGGGCGGGCGTGACAAAGTACGCCTGGCTCTTGTTCGTGTGGGTGAACCAAACACAGAACGCAAAGGCAATCAGGCTTGCCAGGACTATGCCCGTACCCAGAAGCATCCTACGGCGAAGGCGGAGCTTCGAGGCGGCCATGAAAATCGCAAGGAACAGCAGCGGCCACACTAGATAGAACTGCTCCTCCACCGAGAGCGACCAATAGTGCTGGACGGTGGAAGCGGCATCATTGTGGGCAGAATAATCCACAGACTTTGCGGCGAGCATCCAGTTCTCAAAATAGAGGACCGCCGCCATTGTCTCCTGGGCAATGGCGAGCCACCGCGAGAACGGCAGCAGCGCCCAGGCAGCCAGCAGGGAAACGACAGCCACGACTGTTGCGGCCGGCAGCAGCCTCTTGATACGGCGCGAATAGAACTGTCCGAGGTTAATTTGTCCCGTGCGCTCCAACTCACCCAAGAGGTGCTTGGAAATCAGGTAGCCCGAGATGACGAAGAAGACGTCCACTCCGACGTAGCCGCCGGGAAGCCGGTCCGGCCATAGATGGTTGAGGACCACGAGCCCAACAGCAAGCGCCCGCAGGGCCTGGATGTCTTTACGCGTCGCACTCACCGGCACCGCCATGTGCCTTGGCGCGCCACGCGTCAGAAGCTGATCGCTCACTCGCACTCCCCGTCAGTCGTGGCAGGAGTGCCGCTTACTGCAGCAACACCCGGCTTAAGTCCTTGGCTGGTCGCCGTGCGCATTCCGGGGCACCAGCCCGCGTCACCCATGTTTAGCGCCGTAGGCAGTCCGGGCCAACTCCGGAACGAGGGTACGGGAGAGCCACTGCACAGACAGGCATGAGGCCGTTTCCAGGGCAAGACCAGTGTCAGCAGAATCGGCAAGCACGTAATTTCCCGCCTTGTGCGCAGGCACCGCATCGAGCACCCCGCTGCTCTTGATCTCGGTAGTTTCTTCGCGTTTGACCGAGAAAACCGCTACGTCACTGTTCAATTCGGCTGCCCGGCCTTCCGGCCAGGCGTATGTCTCCTCGCTGCCTGGGGCAGGGTCGACGCGCCGTCCGGACTCCTTGACCACGGTCAAGCTCGGCGAAGAGGCTAAACCGTATTCTTTGATGATCCTGACCGGATTCGAATCTTCACCAAACACTTCGAAATCAGCACCCAGCGCCGACCTTACTTTTGCCACAAGAAAGCTTGTGCCTGCGAGGTCGGGGTAGTCACCGAGTCCCGCCCGGATACTCGCTTCCGTTTCGGCAAGGACCTTGGCGGCTTCGGCAGGGCGCGCGAGCGCCTGACCAACCAATGCCAAGGAACTGCGCCAGTCCGTTGCCATGGGCCCGTCCGGATACGCCACGACGGGAGCGATCGCGGAAAGCTCTTCGTACTCACTGCGGGTAAGCCGTGAATGGACTGCGAGGATCAGGTCGGGTCCCATACCTTTGAGGTCGTCGACTGGGAGGCCCTTGGACTCATCCAAAAGCAGCGGCGACTCCAGCCCAAAGGGGTGGAAGGCAAGGTCAAACCAGGGCGTCGAACCATTCGGCTGGGCTCCGGAGAGCGGCATCGCCGTTGGGGCCACGCCGAGGGCCAGGCAGATGTCGTTGCTCCCCAAACCGAGCGTTGCTATTCGTTTGGGCTCTTTGTTGATGACGGTTGAACCGAAGGCATGCTTTACGGTCACCGGGAAAGCCGCTTGGTCAGCGGTGGTCACGGGTGATGGTTCCTCCGACTTAACAAACTGGCATCCTGCCAAAGCGAATGGAAGCACAGCCATGCCCGCCAGAAATTGCCGGCGTCCAGCCATGCGTCCTCCGCCGTCAGTTTCTGCCATTGCTACTGTGTCCAATCTGATTGAGGCCAGGTCATGCTGACGCCGCAGCGCCATCCCCCGCAGTAAGAAAGTCCCGTCAAAGCTGTCTGCACTGGCAGGGACCGTCCTATAGCTTACCCAGTCCTGCCAAATTGCCCTTGGTGGCCAGTTCGATGCCTTAGCGGCAGCCATCGAATCTAAACAGCTTTGCATCCCCATGACGGGAAAGCAGGGTTGCCACTCCGCTGCCCTCCAAATTGTCAAGGCCCGGAGCAGGATGGGAGCCCCCATTGATCTCCTGCTTGCCAAAGTCCAGCACGTAGCTGACATTCAGGGCCTTTACCGCAGGGCAAACCGTCGGGTTTGTATTGGCTTCCTTGAGACTGTCAAGGACGATCTTGTCATTAAGCGTGAAGCTGCTGCTGAGAACGTGAAGCTGGATGGTCCGGCGGTCCACTAGGGCGTAGGCGAGGGCACTGCCGTTCCATGCGTTCGCTGCAACCACAGCGTCCGGCGGAACCATGGATTTCATGTCACGCAGCACAGCCATCTCGTCGCGGGTCAGGAGTTGGGAGTTGTCCGTGAGTTGGTAGTTTCCGCGGGCTTTATCAGCTGCGTACTGGACCGAGTCCACCTGGGTGGTGATTACTAAAACAACCATTAGCAGCACCCCGATAAGCGGCCGGATTGCAGAGGCACGTTGTACTGCCCTCCGCCGCTCTGCCAGGGACCGGAGGCGGCTCACAACCCATACCGCGCCATACGTTGCCATCAGTATGGCTGCCGTAGGCATGAGTGCGGCCAGGCGATAGCTGTCGTTGTACCAGATGGCTGTCACGAAATCCCGAAGCGGGCCGGGGGGAAAGGATGAAACAACCAGGAAGAGCAGACAGGCCGCACCGAAAAGACCCAGCACCCACCAGAGATTGCGATGCCGTGCCATTGCAATTATTCCCAGCGCCATAAGGAGGGACACTACAACCGCTGGCGGCCTGTTCATTTCCGAGTTGGTGGCAAGCTCCCAGAGCGAACCCAGTGGCGAATGGATCGGCGGCCAGAACGCAGCTTCTGCAATGGGACGCACTGCCTGCCACGCCAGCACCACAATCACCGTTCCGACGGCAAGGGCAGCGCTCCACGACAACGCCTTGGCTCGTGATTGGGGCCAGTTCCGGAGCCATCGGCGCCATGATCTGACAAAACTGAAGATCACGGCCGGGGTAAGAAAGGCCACGAATGCCATCAGCGTACTTGGGTGCGCCAGGGCCAGCCCGGGAAGCGAAAGGAGAAGGGCGAAGGAGCGCGTGACTGACGGATTATCCGGAACCGCCGAGAGATGTAGGAGCTGGATTCCCAGGGCCAGAACAGCTGGAAGCAGCGAAATTGACAGCAGGTTGGGATATAGCACCCCGAAGTCCACCATCATGATGGGAAAGGTGCCGAAGGCAGCCGAAAGGACACCAGCCAGGAGCGCAGCAGTCTTGGATTGTCCAAGGACTTGCTGGACCATGAAGATGCATCCCAGAGGCCAGATGAGCGCACCGATAACGAGGTTGGAGGCGTTGACCGCCACCGGGATACTCGCTCCCGAGAGCTGAGCCGTGAGCGAAACGACGGCGTGCCAACCTGCCGGATAGAACGGGATCCCCGTCATCCCCCCAACCGTGAAGGATGACGCCTGACCTGTATGCAGGATGTACTGGACGGCGTTGAGGTGGAAGATGTTGTCGTAGGTTTGGGAGATGTTTTCGGGAGAATCGAAAGCGTAAAGCAGGCGGGACCCTACGATGGCAGCGCCAAGCAGCGTCCCGACGATGGCGAAGCCGAACCGGGCATCATAAGCACGTTGGGGGCGCCACGTACCCCGGGTGTAACGGCTCAGGACATATGCAAATGCCGACGCAATAACCGCGAGGACAAGCACAGGCAGCAGCGACCAGGAGATGCCAAGGAACGGGCAAACAACGGCTGCGACGACGATCAGTGAGACGGAGTAGACAGGCGCCAGGGCGACGAGCGCGAAACCGCGCACGCGCATAGCTGCAGCAAGCAACAGGCCCGGAGCCAACAAAACAACGACGGCAACCAAAACTGTGGGCACAGCACTAAGCCACTGCACTCGTAATACTCCTTATTTTCTGCACAGCGGCGATCTCTGCGCACCAGTGAAAACTCTGCACTGCCGGACGGCGGGGCGCCCTTGTCCAGTCCGTCTAGCTCAGTTTTGCAGAACGTTCCCTCAGTTCTTCGACGACGGCGTGAACCTCGCCGTCCATGACTATCTTGCCGTGTTCGAGCAGGACTCCCCGTTCACAAATCGTTGCGACCAGGTCCAGGTCATGACTCACCACGAAAAGGGTTTTCCCCTTGTCCGCAAGTTCTTTGATCTTCGCGATGCACTTGCGCTGGAACGGCTCGTCACCGACTGCGAGAATCTCGTCAATCAGGAATACTTCGGGGTCGGTATGGACTGCGATGGAGAAAGCCAGCCGCAAGTACATCCCGGAGGAGTAGAACTTGACCTCGGTATCAATGAATTCGCCGATTTCCGAAAATTCCACGATCGAGTCGAACATGTCATCTATTTGCTTTTCCGACATGCCCAAGATGGCGCCGTTGAGGTAGACGTTGTCCCGACCGCTGAGGTCGTGGTGGAAGCCGGCACCTACCTCGATTAGCCCTGCTACCCTTCCACGGGTCCTCACGCTGCCGCCGTCCGGTTGCAGCACTCCGGAAATCAGTTTGAGCAAAGTGGACTTGCCCGAACCGTTCAGCCCGAGGAGCGCAACGGTCTCGCCTTTCCGCACCTCAAGGGACACATCGTTCAGCGCCAGAAACTTTTTGGAAAGGTCTCCTTTGCGGCCCTTCACGAGCCAGACCAAAGCCTCTTTGAGGGACCGGGTGTGCCGCAGGACAAATTGCTTACGGACATCAACACAGCTGATGGCTACAGGGCCAAGCGAAGTCATTTCAGAGCTCCTGGGCAAAGTGAACGGAGAGCCGGCGGAACGTCAACTGCCCGAGGAAAAGCACCACCAGGGTCACGAGCATGGACACCGGAAGCCAGAGCGTGAACAAGTCGGGGGGAATCGTGTCGGCAACGACCTGGTCGGCCTTGAGCGTGGGCTCCCAGAAAGCCCAGTGGAAGACCTCCACAGCAGTTGTCATGGGATTCAGTTGGTACAGCCAGAACCACGGCCCCATCACACGTTCCACCATTGACCAGACGTACAGCACCGGTGAGGCCCAGGTAACGACCATCACGATCATGTCGACGATATTTTCTGAGTCGCGGAAGTATACGTTGACGGCGCCGAATATCAGGCCCAGGCCTGTGGCCAGCACCGCTACCATGACGAAGATCAACACGACTGCACCCAACTGCAGCACGGACGGAGCCCACCCGACCAAGAGGCAGGCTGCGATCAGCACGATCAGCTGTGGGAAGAAATGCGCGGCGGAGACCCATACAGTGGCGACGGGGAACAGTTCCCTCGGCAGGTAGATCTTCCTGATGAGGTCGCGGTTGTCGACAATAGACCGGGTGGAGTTGGACAGTGCCTCCGTAAAGAAGTTTACGAGGACTATGCCGGCGAACAGGTAGATGGCGTAGTTCGGCCTTCCACGCTCAAGGTTGAGGAATATGCCAAGTGCAATGAAGTAGATCAAGAACTGCATGAGCGGCTTTACGTACGACCACAACAGTCCAAGGACTGATCCGCGGTAGCGGATCTTGATCTCCTTGCGGACCAACAGCTTCAGCAGGAAACGGTCACTGTAGACATCGAGCAGGCCGCGGCCGCTTCCGGGGGTGACAAACCCGTCAACTTTCCCGGCCATCTACTGCCCGTCCCTGGCATCCAGGCCAAAGGCCTTCTTCCAAGCAGCGAGGGAGGTTATCTCCGGGACAGCGGCGCGGTACTGTTCAGCCAGCTTGTCCCAGTCACGGAGCAGCCTCACATGCAGCCGCGTAGCCTCTGCGAGCATTGACTTGAGCTTCTGTGGGTCCCGCTTGTACCAGGAGGCACCGGTGCCTTCGGCGTTTGAAACTATGACGCTGTCGTAGTGCGCAAGCCTGAACCAGCGGTTGTCCCGGTGTGCGAGGAAGCCTTGGGGACGCTCAGCACTCTCGGGCGCCGGGCTTTTGATCAGCTGCCGCGACACCGTCTTGATTCCCCATGGCACCAGGTCCTTCTTGGCGGGCATACCGATTGGAGCTCCGCTTACCGGGCCCCGGCCCAACTTGGGGGCAGGAAAGTCATCGACGTTTTCCTTGAGCTGGGCGTCGGAGTACTGCTCTTTCAGGGCGTTGATTTCCGGCAGCTTCGATGCCAGAACTTCATACAGCTCGGAGGGGCCTTTGAATATATCCTTGAGCGCTTCGAGCCTGCCGTGCTGGGTGAAGTACTGCATGGAGACAAGGTGCTTGACGTCGGCCTGGACGGATTCGCGCAGGACGCGTCCGCCCTTTGGGTAGGGGCTGTGGATCAGGGTGGTCACCAGCCGGTTGCGTTCGTGGAAATAGGCCTGCCAGCCGACCATGTCATCCTTGTCCGCCCACGACACGTGCCATACGGCGGCACCGGGAAGGGAAACGGTGGGATAGCCGGCTTCCTTGGCCCGAAGCCCGTATTCGGCGTCATCCCACTTGATGAAGAGCGGCAGGGACAGACCAATATCCTTGATGACCCGCGTAGGAATCAGGCACATCCACCAGCCGTTGTAGTCGACGTCTACCCGCCGGTGCAGCCACGCAGTCTGCCGGAGGTTTGCCACGCCAAAGTCGTGCCGGAGTTCCATGTCGGCATGGGGCTGCGCCGGTACGATCCGGAAGGGGTCCACCACTTCACCGAAGGTATGCAGGACGCTGCGGTTATACAAATCAAACATGTGGCCGCCGACGATCGTCGGCGTGCGGCACCGGTCGGCGAAGACGAGCATCCGGCCGATGCTCTCCGGCTCCATGACAATGTCGTCGTCCAGCAGGAGCACATAGTCGCTGCCGTTCTCGACGGACTCGTACATGCCGCGGGCGAAACCGCCCGAACCGCCCAGGTTCGGCTGGTTGATAATGCGCAGCTTGCCGTTAAGCGCTGCGGCGACCTCAGCAAAGCCTTCCTGGTCTTCCACCTTCTGCGTGCCCTGATCCACGATCAGGATTTCCTTGACGTTTACCAGCGCCTCCGGAGCGTCCGCGAGGATCCGGGCGTTGTTCAGGCAGAAGTCAGGCTTGTTCATGGTGGTAATTTCCAGCGTCACCTGACCGCTGACGGGGACCGCCTCGAAGGTCTCCCACTGAGCATTTTGCAGGACCAGGTCGGTGGAACTGGCTGCAAGGTCGAACCAGTACCAGCCGCCGTCGCCGAAGGGCTTGAGCGACAACTCAAATACGGAGGTTGCTTCCCCATCGACGTGCCGCCCGTCGACCCGCTGCACTGAGCCGCGGGCATTCGACTTGTAGACGGTAACAGCGCCGGTACCCGACGTCTGGACCACGAGCCGGATATCCCGTACTGAGGTCCAGCGTCGCCAATAGCTGGCCGGAAAAGCGTTGAAATACGTTCCAAAGGAAATCTGTTCGCCGGAGCGGACCCGCATTGACTGCCTCGACAGCAGATCCTCAAAACGTGCCTGCGGGCTTCCGGAGCTGAACATCTGCAGCTTTTCTTCGGGCAGCTTGGGTGAGCGGGCAAGCTCGTCGTTTTCCCGCAGGCGAATACCGCTGGCGGGAC
>Ga0308169_10005889_pt1 | contig 10956 bp, 12 predicted proteins | sample PhyBR1_2_FD_202139 | JGI IMG/M metagenome (GOLD analysis project Ga0308169, IMG submission 202139) | Phyllosphere microbial communities from UC Gill Tract Community Farm, Albany, California, United States - DLSLSB.R1 | ecosystem: Host-associated > Plants > Phyllosphere > Unclassified | place... | reverse complement strand
AGGCCGGTGTCGCGATCGTCCCGGACAGCAGCGAGCTGGTCGCCACCTGCAGCTGCCCCACCTGGCAGCGGATGAGCCGGACGGGCGGGGTCTGCGAACACGCTCTCGGTGTGCTGGTGCAGGTCACCGACCTGATCGACCAGGACCCGCTGGTGCTGCTGCACCTGCGCGGCCTGACCCGCGCCGAGCTCGAGACGCTGCGAGCGCCGGCGGAACGCGATCCCGCACGGGACGCGCCGCAGCCGGACGAGGTCGACCTCGCCCTCGAGGCCGCCGTCCGGGCGGCGCAGCTGCTCGAGGACGCCGAGATCGACTGAAGGCGCGCGCCGGCTAGGCGTGCGAGCGCGGCGAGCGGCGTACGAACAGCAGCCCGAGCAGGCCGATGATCACCAGCGCGGCCCCGGGGGCCGCGACCCGCTGCAGCCGCGCGGGCGCGCCGGCCAGCGGCTTGCTGAACGTCACGACCGGCGGAGCCAGCGCAGCCTCGACCTGCGGCTGCAGCATCGCGACGTCGCGCGACGACGGCATGTCCGGAGCGGCGTACCACTTCGGGCCCTGGGCGGTGAGGAAGAGCAGGTACGTGGTGCCGACGGTCAGCCGGTCGAGGCGACAACCGCTGTGCACCGCGCCCTGCTTGTCGCTCAGCACGGTGATCGTCCCGGCCGCGGCCCCTCGGAACGAGGAGAGCACGCGCGCCTTGTACGCCAGCCGCGCCGGCGTCGTCGAGGTCGGTCCGAGCTTCCGCTTGATGGTCACGGTCACCACCGAGTCGGCGGCCTCCACCGCGGCGGGCACCGCCTTCACGGCCGGCTGACAGGTCGCCGCCGCGGCCGATCCGGGCGTGCCGACCGTGAGGAGCACGACGGCGCTCAGCAGCACGGACACGCTCGGAAGCAGGCTCGTGAACAGGCGGCGCATGCCCCCATCGAACCAGATCACCGGCGGCGGGTCACAGCGAGAAGACCTCGGCGAGGGTGCGGGCCACGCCGTCCTCCTCGTGGGAGGGCGCGACGTCGCCGGCGGCGGCGCGTGCCTCGGGGTGGGCGTCGGCCATCGCGAACGACGTGCCGGCCCACTGCAGCATCGCGATGTCGTTGGGCATGTCGCCGAACGCGATCACGTCCTCGGCGGCGACGCCGAGCGAGCCCGCCACCGAGGCCAGCGTCGAGGCCTTGGTGACGCCGTACGCGCTGATCTCGAGGAGGGCGAACGTCGACGAGTGGGTGACCGTGGCGAGCTCGCCCACGGCCGAGACGGCGCGCTTCCAGTACACGTCCGGCTCCAGGGAGGGGTGCAGGGCGAGCAGCTTCAGCATCGGGGAGGCGACCAGGTCGCTCAGCGACTCCCGCGGCAGCGCCTCACGCCCCGGCGAGTCGGGGAAGCTCGGCTCCACCGCGAATCCCGACTCGCGTTCCGCGCCGAAGACCGACCCGGGCAACGCCTCCCGGAGCAGGGAGACGACCTCCGCGGACTCGGAGGCGCCCAGCGCGTACGAGATCCGGGCGACCTCCTCGGCGACGTCCCACACCATCGCGCCGTTGGAGACGATCGCCAGACCGTGCGAGCCGACGTGCTCGAAGAGCGGCATCGTCCAGCGCAGCGGTCGGCCGGTCACGAAGATGACGGGTACGCCGCGCGACTCCAGCGCCTCCAGCACCTCGCGGGTGTACGGAGAGACGGTGCCGTCCTTGCGGACGAGGGTGCCGTCGAGGTCGGTGGCGACGAGCTGAGGTCTCCGGGCGGGCGTCACGGGGGCCATTGTGTCCTCCGCCTGGTGAGCAGCGCCGTGCGACCGGTCGGGGTGACCGTCACGCCCCGGCGCGGACCATCACCAGCTCGCCGTCCGGGGTGGCGCCGCGCAGCTGGGTGAAGCCGCACTTGGCCGCCACCCGCAGGGACGCCTTGTTCTCGGGCTCGATCGATGCCCGCACGGTCACCTCCGGACCGACCGCCGCCAGCATGGCGAGCAGCGACTCGGTCGCGAAGCCCCAGCCCCACGCGTCGCGGACCAGCCCGTAACCCACCTCGAGCTCGCCGGCCTCGTCGGGCGGCCCGAAGAAGCCGATCGAGCCGAGCACGGTCACGCCGCGCACGATCGAGCGCGGCCCGTACGGGTCGCCGTCGTGCCACAAGGTCGAGGCGTCCTGGTCGTCGCGGCGCGGGAACTCCGGGTGCCACTCGCCGAGCGCGCCGTCGTCGGACGTACGGCGGCCGAGCCGGATGGCGGCGACGTCCGCGGCGGTCCACAGCGGCAGGACGAGCCGCTCGGTGCGCAGCGGGGCGAGCGGCAACCTCGTCGTCGGGCTCATCGGGGCACCCGCACCAGGAGCCGGGCGTGCAGGCAGGTCATCCGCATCTCCCGGCCCTCGCCGACGGTGTCGCCGTCGAGCTGGCGCGGGGTGTCGCGGTCGGCGCGCACGACGATCGACCGCCCGCGCATCCGGTTGACCAGGTCGTCGGTCTCGGGGCGCTTGGTGAGCACGCGGAAGGCCAGCGGCAGCCAGGACCAGAACCGCTGCGGGTGGAGCAGCACCACGTCGATGAGGCCGTCGTCGATCTGCGCATCGGGGAGCAGGGGCATGCCGGCGGTCAGCGTGCCGACGTTGCCGACCACGATGGTGCGGGCACGGTGCTTGGTGAACGCAGCCCCGTCCACGGAGATCTGCACCTTCACCGCCGGGTACATCAGCGCCTTGAGGCCGGAGAGGACGTACGCGATCCAGCCGACGCGCTTCTTCAGGTCCTCGTTGACGCCGTCCATGATCGCGGCGTCGAAGCCCATCCCGGCCATCACCAGGAAGTGGCTGTCCTCCATCCCGTCGCCGGAGACCTCGACCATGTCGACGGCTCGGTCCTGGCCGGTGAGGGCGACGTCGATCGCGGCGCGCAGGTAGAGCGGGATGGCCAGGTTGCGGGCCAGCAGGTTGCCGGTGCCGGCCGGGATGATCCCGACCGGGATGCCGGTGCCCGCGAGCTCGGCGCAGACCTCGCGCACGGTGCCGTCGCCGCCGCAGACCATCACCAGGTCCGCGCCGGCGACCGAGGCGGCGGTGGCCATGCCCGTACCGCTGTCGTCGGGCTCGGTCAGGTGCCACACCGGCTCGTTCCAGCCGGCCTCGGCCGCCATCGACGACACGATCGCCTGGAACTGACCGACCGACTCGACCTTGATCGGGTTCAGCACGACATGCAGCTTGCGGCCGGTCGGGACGGTCTGCACGAGAGGCCGGGAGTTGATGGCGTGCGAGACGGGGAGCGGGGAGTAGAGGGCGAAGCCGACCAGCACGAGGCCGGCTCCGATCAGCAGGCCGCCCACGACGTCGGTCACGTGGTGACGCCCCAGCACGAGCCGGTCCATCGCGATGACCGCGGCGAGCGTCAGCGAGACGGTCACCAGCAACCGGCGCAGGGAGGCCTTGCGGATGAAGATCAGGGAGAGCGCCGTGGTGATGCCGAAGAAGACGGCGGCGTGCAGGCAGTGCCCGCTGGGGAAGGCGAGGCCCGAGTACGTCGGCCCGGGATCGACCTGCCACGGCGGGCGGGGACGATCGATCAGGTGCTTCAGGCCCTGGTTGACCGCCAGCGAGACCACGCTGAGGCCGAGCGTCCAGATGGCGGCGCGACGGTAGCCCTTGAAGCCGAGACTGATCGTCAGGACCAGCGTGTAGAGCACGAACGGCAGGAACTCGAAACCGGTCTCGATCCAGCGCGCGAGGTGATAGAGCGGGCCGCTGCTGACGACCAGCGGCTCGCCGACCGTACGGTCGAAGCCGTCCGGGACTCCGGTGGCGACCAGGATCGCCAGCACGCCGCCCAGGCCGAGGCAGATGAGCCCGGCGGGCAGGGCGTGGGAGTCTTTGAGGCGGCGGTCCAGCACGGGCGACAGAATACGGTGCGGTCCGGCCCGTCCCCGCCCGATACTCTTCTGGGGTGATCGACCCGCGCATCCTCCGTGACGAGCCCGACCGAGTCCGCGCCTCCCAGCGCAAGCGTGGGGCGAGCGAGTCCCTGGTCGATGAGGCGCTGGCCGCCGACCAGGCCCGCCGCGCCGCCATCGCCACGTTCGAGGAGTTGCGCGCGGAGCAGAAGTCGCTCGGCAAGCAGGTCGCGCAGGCCAAGGGTGAGGAGAAGGCCGCCGTGCTGGCGCGTACGAAGGCCGTCGCCGTCCAGGTCAAGGAGGCCGAGGCAGCGCAGCGCGAGGCCGAGGAGGCCTGGAGCACCGCGCTCAAGCAGATCCGCAACATCGCCGCCGAGGAGACCCCGGCCGGTGGCGAGGACGACTTCGTCGTCCTGGAGACCGTCGGCACCCCCCGCGACTTCGCGGCCGAGGGTTTCGAGCCGCGCGACCACGTCGAGCTCGGCAGGATGCTGGGTGCGATCGACCTCGAGCGCGGCGCCAAGGTCGCCGGCTCCCGCTTCTACTTCCTCACCGGCGTCGGCGCCGAGCTCGAGTTCGCGCTGATCAACCTCGCGATGGAGCAGGCCCGCGAGGCCGGCTTCATCCCGGTGATCGCGCCCGCGCTCGCCCGCCCCGAGGCGATGGCCGGTACGGGCTTCCTCGACCAGGTCGACGACGGCGTCTACAAGATCGAGGGCGACGACCTCTACCTGGTCGGTACCTCCGAGGTGCCGCTGGCCGCCTACCACTCCGACGAGATCCTCGACGGCGCCAGCCTGCCGCGCCGCTACGCCGGCTACTCGTCCTGCTTCCGCAAGGAGGCCGGCTCGGCCGGCAAGGACACCCAGGGCATCATCCGCGTCCACCAGTTCGAGAAGGTGGAGATGTTCGTCTACACCTCGCTGGAGGACGCCGCCGCCGAGCACGAGCGGCTGCTGCAGTGGGAGAAGGACTTCCTCGACAAGCTCGAGCTCGCCTACCAGGTGATCGACGTCGCCGCCGGCGACCTCGGCCCGTCGGCCGTGCGCAAGTTCGACTGCGAGGCGTGGATCCCGACCCAGGGCAAGTACCGCGAGCTCACCTCGGCCTCGAACTGCACCGACTTCCAGGCCCGCCGGCTCAACATCCGCCAGCGCGGCGCCGAGGGCGAGGCGAACCGTCCGGTCGCGACCCTCAACGGCACCCTGACCGCGATCACCCGCGCGATCGTGGCCGTGCTGGAGACCCACCAGCAGGCCGACGGCTCCGTCCGAGTCCCGAAGGCGCTGCAGAAGTGGCTCGGTCGCGAGGTCCTGACCCCCATCGCCTGATAGACACAGGCCATGGCCCGCAACCGTGCACGCGTCCCCGACACCGGGTGGATCCCGAAGGTCATCGCGCTCGACATCGACGGCACCCTGCTCGAGTGGGAGGAGGGCACCGGCGCCTCCTCGGAGGTGATGTCGCCGGCGGTGATCGAGGCGGTCGGACGCGCGTACGACGCCGGGGCGCACATCGTGCTCGCCTCCGGGCGTAGCCCGCACGGCATGACCAAGATCGCCGACCTCCTCGGCCTGCCGCGCGAAGGGGGAGACCGGCTGTGGATCGTCGCCTCCAACGGTGCGGTGGTGCTGCGCTACCCGCCGCTGGACGTGGTGCACGAGGAGCTCTTCGACGCGGGCCCTGCGGTGCGCGCCATCCTGGCCGAGCAGCCCTCGGCCCTGGTCGCGGTCGAGGAGCGCGGCGTCGGCTACAAGCTCAACGACCACTTCCCGCCCGGTGAGCTGACCGGCACGATGACGCTCGCCGCGGTGGAGGACCTGATCAGCGAGCCGGTCTCGCGTGTCATCATCCGCAACCCGGAGGCCAGCGCCGAGGATTTCCTCGAGATGGGCCGCCGCCTCGGCCTGCAGGGCATCTCGTACGTCGTCGGTTGGACGGCGTGGCTCGACCTCATGCCGATCGGCGTCTCGAAGGCTTCGGGTCTCGCGCACGTGGTGACCCAGCTGGGTCTGGAGCCCGAGGACTGCCTGGCGATCGGTGACGGTCGCAACGACCTGGAGATGTTCGACTGGGTCGGCCGCGCGGTCGCGATGGGCCAGGCCGTCGCCGACGTCTGCGAGGCCGCCGACGCCGTCACCCTCCCGGTCGACCAGGACGGCGCCGCCGTCGAGATCAGCCGCTGGTACTGAGCCGCCGGCAGCGACTCAGTGACTCAGCGGCGGAGCTGGCCGAGCGCCTGCTCCTCCTCGGGGGAGAGCTGCACCTCGCAGCGCCAGCCGCTGATGGTCTTGGCGTACGAGCGGGCGTCGTTGCGCCCGTGGATGCTGGTCAGCAGCACGCCGTCGCCGGCGTCATCGGCGAGCGCGAGGCTCCACGAGAGGTGTCCACCCATGTCGCCGAAGGCGTCGTAGCGCACGATCGCGAGGTGCTTGAGCGCCTGGCGCGCCTCCGCGCGCAGGGCGGCGACCTCCTGGCGCAGGCCGAGGACGTCCTCGGGCAGCGGCGCAGCGCCCGAGCTCGATCGGGCGCGGGCGTCGGCCCGCTCCTTCCACAGCAGGCCGGCCAGAGCGAGGGCGGCGAGGGCGACGACGAGACTCAACACGGCCAGCACGGTGCCCCACCCTAGGCGAACGGGCCGCGTTCGTAGACTCACCCCGTGACGCAGCCTCGACGCATCGCCTATCAGGGCGAGCCCGGTTCCAACTCCCACATGGTCTGCCAGCGGGAGTACCCCGAGCTGGAGTCGGTGCCGTGCGCCTCCTTCGAGGACGTCTTCGCCGCGGTCGAGGGGATCGACGGCGGGGAGCCGGTCGCCGATCTCGCGATGATCCCGATCGACAACTCGCTCGCCGGCCGGGTCGCCGACATCCACCACTTCCTGCCGGCGTCGCGTCTGCACATCATCGCGGAGCACTTCCTGCGGATCCGGTTCCACCTGATGGCGCTGCCGGGCGTCGCCCTGGAGGAAGTACGGACGGTGCACAGCCACGTCCACGCGCTCGGGCAGTGTCGCCGGATCATCCGCGAGCACGGTCTCACCCCGGTGATCTCCGGCGACACCGCCGGCGCCGCCCGTGAGATCGCGGAGGCCGGCGATCCCTCGATGGCGGCGATCTCGCCGCCGATGGCCGCCTCGATCTACGGGCTCGACGTGCTCGCCGAGGACGTCGAGGACGAGGACCACAACACCACCCGCTTCGTGGTCCTCTCCCGCGACTTCGTGCAGGCGCCGGCGGGCGAGGGCCCGGTCGTCACGTCCTTCATCTTCAACGTGCGCAACATCCCGGCCGCGCTCTACAAGGCCCTCGGCGGGTTCGCCACCAACGGGGTGAACATGACCAAGCTCGAGTCGTACATGGTCGGCGGCCATTTCACCGCCACCCAGTTCCTCGCCGAGGTCGACGGCCACCCGGACGAGATCGGGTTGAAGCACGCGCTCGAGGAGCTGGCGTTCTTCACCACGGACGTGAAGATCCTCGGGGTCTACCCGGCCAGCCCCGAGCGCGCCTGACGCTCGTCTGCGCGGTGTCGGGCGGGATCGGCGATAGCACGGCGGTCACCCTCCGACCGTAAAGTCGCCCCGTGGATATCGGCCTTCTCGCGCTCGCCTTCGTCTCGATCTTCGTCGTCGAGCTGCCCGACAAGACCTTCCTGGCGACGCTGGTGCTGGCCACCAAGTACCGCCCGCTGTACGTCTGGATCGGCGTCGGCCTGGCCTTCGCCGTGCAGACGCTGATCGCGGTCGCGGTCGGCCGGGTCGCGACCCTGCTGCCCGCGAACCTGGTGCACACCGTCGCGGCGCTGATGTTCCTGGCCGGGGCGGTGCTGCTCTTCCGCGAGGGCCGGGCGGCGGCGAAGGAGGCGGTCGAGGGTGCCGAGACCGAGGACGAGTTCGCCCAGAAGGCCAGGCCGGCGACCGGGCTGCGCCAGATCTTCGCCTCCTTCATGGTGCTCTTCGCCGCCGAGTGGGGGGACCTGTCCCAGCTGCTCACCATCTCGCTGGTGGCCAAGAACCAGCACCCGGTCTCGATCTTCATCGGCGCCCTCGGGGCCCTGCTGGTGGTCAGCGGGCTGGCGGTGCTGGTCGGTCAGCAGCTGCTGAAGTGGATCTCTTTGCACGTGCTGCACTTCGCCGGTGCAGCGATCTGCCTGGCGCTGGGCATCTTCACCCTGGTCGAGGTCCTCACCTAGTCCTGATGGGCCTGGTCGTAGCCCCGCGAGGGGTGCATCGTTGGAGGGACTGACCCGGTTACTCCCACCACGAATGGGGCCCTCGTGAGCGACACCTTCTTCTCCATGTTCACCCCGGCGCAGATTGCCAAGATCAGCGGTTCCGGCACGGTGGTGAACCTGCCCGCCGGCTGGGCGCCGATCTCGAAGGACACCCCGCCGGACAAGGCGTACATCATCCTGAACGGCACCGTGAGCGTGCGTCGCGACGGTGAGGAGATCGCGCAGGCCGGCCCAGGCGACATCATCGGTGAGGCGGCGATCCTCAACCAGAAGCTGCGCAACGCCTCGATCGTCGCGCTCACGCCGCTGGAGCTGATCCACCTGACGCCCGAGGCGCTGCGGCGCCTCGAGGTCGAGATGCCCGCCTTCCATGATGCGCTGGAGAAGGTCGCGGCCGATCGCTTCAGTGGGCAGTCCTGAGCGAGGACTCTGCCGGCGGCGGGCCCGTGCCCGGCTCCGGGGCGGATCCTCGCCTCGACGCCGAGCTGCTCGAGCTCGTCGAGGGGCATCTCCTGGGCGAGCAGCCGACCCTGACCCAGGCTCAGGTCGCGGAGGCCGCCCAGGTGCCGATCGAGGTCGCCAACGAGCTCTGGCGGCTCCTCGGCTTCCCGCTGCCCACCGCCGACGAGGTCGCCTTCACCAGCGCCGACGTCGAAGCGCTGCGGCTCACCCAGCAGCTGATGACCCTCGGCGTGCTCAACGAGGATCGTCGCGCCGCGCTCGTGCGCACCCTCGGGCGCTCGTTCGCCCGGCTCGCCGAGTGGCAGACGTCGCTGCTCGCCGACGTCGCCGCCGGGCGCGGGGCCGACCCCGTCGACCTGGTCGCGCTGGCCGGTGAGGTGCTGCCGTCCGTGGAGTACCTCCAGACGTACGTGTGGCGCCGCCACCTCGCCTCGGTGGTCACCCGCGGACTGGTCACGACCTCCGGCAGCACGTCGACCTCGCTCGCGGTCGGCTTCGTCGACATCGTCGGCTACACCTCGCGCAGCAAGACGCTCAGCGACGACGAGCTGGTGGAGTGGCTCGAGGAGTTCGAGGACGTGTGCACCGGGCTCGTCGTCGAGCGCGGCGGCCGGGTGATCAAGACCCTCGGCGACGCGGTGCTGTACGTCGCCGACGCGGCAGCCGACGCGGTGCTGATCGCGTTGGCCATCACCAGCCTCGGCGCCGAGACAGACACGCCGTTCCCGCAGGTCAGAGCCGGTGTCGCGTACGGCGAGGTGGTCTCGCGCCTCGGCGACGTCTTCGGCCCGACCGTCAACATCGCCGCGCGGCTCACCTCGGTGGCGCGCCCCGATGCGGTGCTCGTCGACGCGCAGGCCGCCGAGCAAGTCGAGGACGACGAGGGGTTCGAGGTGACGCGCCTGCGGCGGACGTCGGTCAAGGGCTACTCCCGCCTGCAGCCCTATCTCGTGCGCCCCGGGACGCTGTAGCGCAGCGCGTCCCGAGGTTGACAGGTTTAGGCAAGCCTTCGGCGGTGCTGACGGTGGCGCCGTTCCTGCACGGCTCGGCGCGCGGCACGGTCTTCGCCGTGGAGCACCCCGCGGCGGCGCGCCGCCGTCTGACGTGGGCCGAACCGATCAGCGGATGGCGACCTGGCGGCTGGCCAGGCCCGCCCGGGCCGAGCGGACCTCATCGGTGAGCTCAGAGGTGTCGGCGAGCGCGGCGTCGAGCGCCTTCTTGAACGCGACGGCCGGCTCCTCGAGCGCTTCGGCGCCGGTGCCGAGCGGCAGGTCCCACACGGGGGCGAGCAGACCGTGGGCGCGGAACATGCCGATGAAACGCGAGCCGGGGACGAGCACGTCGGCGCCCGCGGCGTGCAGCCGGGCGAGCGCTGTCAGCAGGGCGTCCTCGTTCTCCGGCATCACCCAGCGCAGGTGCTCCTTGGCGCCCGTGGAGGTCCAGTACGCCGCCTCGACAGAGGTCAGCCGCGCGGTGGGCAGGGCCGCCGAGTTGGCCTGGTGCAGCGCACCCTCCAGACCCTCCTGGTCCTCGACGTCGGCGATCCACCACTCGAAGCCGTCGTGGACGGCGACGGTGAGGGCGTCGTCGGTGATCAGATCCTGCAGGCGCGGACCCTCGCCCGGGTTCTCGGTGAGTCCGTGGATGCCGGACTCATCGGCCTCCAGCGCCTTGAGCAGGACGGCCGCGACCTCGCGCGAGACGTCGCCGAAGTTGTGCTGGACCTGCAGACCGGCCCAGACCTGGCCGCTGTCGCGGCGCATCGCCGGTGCGGCGAGAGGCAGGAGGGTGCCGAGCTGGACGGGAGTGTCCTCGTACCCCTTGATCGTCACCGACACGGTGGCCGAGGGCACCAGCTCGCGCATCGCCACCAGGTCGCACTCGTTGGGCAGTCCCTCGAAGGGTCGTGCGACGAAGACGCCCGCGCCGCCGGCCGCGCCGTGGCACGCCTTGTAGCGCTTGCCGGAGCCACACGGGCAGGGCGCGTTCTTGCTGACGCCGCCCTCGGTCGGAGCGGAGGGAGCATTGCGGGAGCGGTTCTTCTTGGCCACGAGGCGGAAGCCTATGCGAGCCGTCCGTGACGGTTGTGGCCAACGGCCCCCACACCTATTGTTCGTATCCAAACGATTGGAGCGATCGGTGCCTGCCATTCCTCGGATGCTGCTCATCCTCAGCGAGAACTGGACGCTCGCCGATGGCCGCGACCTGCCCACCCTGGTGCGCTGGGCGCGCCAGGCCGAGGACGCCGGCTTCGACGCGGTGATGCTCAGCGAGCACGTCGTGCTCGGACCCGACGCCGGCGCGCACGGCGTGATGAGCAACCCCCGGGCGTACGCCGCGCCGGGCAACCAGGACCCGGCCACGCCGTGGCCCGCCTCGCT
>Ga0308169_10005887_pt1 | contig 10959 bp, 9 predicted proteins | sample PhyBR1_2_FD_202139 | JGI IMG/M metagenome (GOLD analysis project Ga0308169, IMG submission 202139) | Phyllosphere microbial communities from UC Gill Tract Community Farm, Albany, California, United States - DLSLSB.R1 | ecosystem: Host-associated > Plants > Phyllosphere > Unclassified | place... | reverse complement strand
ACGGGGAGAGGGAGCGGTGGCCTAAGCGGCCATCGTGAATGGTTCGAGGCCGGCGAGCTTGGTCCGCACTTCCGGCCGCGCAACCGCGCGGGGCTCGAGCCCGCGCACACCATCCGCCATCGCCTTGATATGCGCCGGGGTCGACCCGCAGCAGCCGCCGAGCACGTTCACCTGCTTGGCCACTGCCCACTCGCCGACCAGCCCGGCCGTCGTCGCCGGCTGCTCGTCATACTCGCCGAGTTCGTTGGGAAGCCCCGCGTTCGGATAGACCATGATCAACGTATCGGCGATCACAGACAGCGTCTTCACGTGCGGCCGCAACTGCTCCGCGCCGAACGAGCAGTTCAGCCCGATTGTGATCGGCTTGGCGTGGCGGACCGCGTGCCAGAACGCCTCGACCGTATGCCCCGAGAGGTTGCGCCCGCTAAGATCGGTCAGCGTCATCGACATCATGATCGGCACGTCGCGCCCGAGAGCGTCGCCCGCCTCGATCGCCGCCATGATGCCGGCCTTGGCGTTGAGCGTGTCGAACACCGTCTCGATCAGGATGAAGTCGACGCCGACCCCCTCGCCGCCTTCGAGCAGCGCGTCGATCTGCTCGCGGTACACGCCCTTGAGATAATCGAAATCGATCTCGCGGTAGCCGGGATCGTTGACGTCGGGCGACAGCGACAGCGTCTTGTTGGTCGGCCCGATCGCGCCCGCGACGAAGCGCGGACGGCCGTCCTTAGCCTCGTACTCGGTGGCGAGCGCACGCGCGATCCGCGCGGACTCGACGTTGATCTCGCGCACCAGATGCTCGGCGCCATAGTCCGCCTGCGAGATGACGTTCGCGCTGAACGTGTTGGTCGAGACGATGTCCGACCCCGCCTCGAGATATTCGCGCGTGATCGTCTCGGGAACGTCCGGTTTGGTGATCGCCAGGATGTCGTTGTTGCCCTTCTGGTCGTGCGACAAGCCGAGCGACCCCGCGTAAGCCGCCTCGTCGAGCTTCCAGTTCTGGATCTCGGTGCCGAACGCGCCGTCGGTGATCAGGATGCGCTTGGCGGCTTCCGCGTTGAAACGTTCACGTGGTGTCATCGACTGAACTCCTCCCCTCCCGCAAGCGGGAGGGGTCGGGGGTGGGCGCCCGCTATCCTCGGGCGATATCGTTGGAGGCGAGCGCGAGCCCACCCCCGGCCCCTCCCGCCAGCGGGAGGGGAGCAGAAGTTACGCAGCAGCGACCTTGTCGACCGGCTTCGCGCGCACGCCGAGCATGTGGCAGATCGCGTAGGCCAGTTCCGCACGGTTGAGCGTGTAGAAGTGGAAATCCTTCACGCCGCCCGCGTAGAGCCGCCGGCACATCTCGGCCGCGATCGTCGCCGCGACGAGCTGCCGAGCAGACGGATGATCGTCGAGCCCCTCGAACAACCGGTCCATCCACGCCGGGATTTTGGCCCCACACAGCCCCGCGAACTTCCGGGTCTGCGCGACGTTCGAGACCGGCAGAATCCCCGGAAGGATCTGCGCGGTGATCCCCGCCGCCGCAACCCGGTCGCGGAACCGGAAATACGCTTCGGGCGAGAAGAAGAACTGCGTGATCGCGCGGGTCGCACCGGCATCGATCTTGCGCTTCAGATTGTCGATATCCGCGTCATGCCCGCCGGATTCCGGATGGCATTCCGGATACGCCGCGACCGAGATCTCGAACGGATGCAACTTCCGCAACCCAGCGACCAAAGCCGCCGCGTTCTCATATCCGCCCGGATGCGCCTGATAAGGCTGGCCCAGCGTCGGCATGTCGCCACGCAACGCGACGATATGGCGCACGCCTGCCGCCCAATATTCCTCGGCCACCTGGTCGATCTCGGCCTTGGTCGCCTCGACGCAGGTCAGGTGCGCAGCGGCGTTCATCGACGTCTCGCGCTGGATCCGCGCCACCGTCGCATGCGTCCGCTCGCGTGTGGAGCCGCCGGCGCCGTACGTCACCGACACGAAATCGGGCGCAAGCGGCTCCAGCGTGCGGATCGCCTCCCAGAGCTGCGTTTCCATTTTCTCGCTCTTCGGCGGGAAGAACTCGAAGCTCAGACCGACATCACCCGCAAGATCCGCGAACAGCGGTTCTTCGAGCGCGCGGCGCGCTTCTGCCGAATTGGGGGCCAGTTGGGGGATCGAAATGGTTGTCATGCCGCCTTCACCTCACGCAAGCTCGCGCCGATCTTTCGACCGAGCCATAATTTCACCGTCAACTCGCCGCCCTCGAGCGTTTCCACGCGCGCCGTCTGCAAGCCCGCCGCCTCGAACCACGCCGCCATCTGCTCGTCCGCGAACCCAAGACGCGTATGCGCATCGCGCAACCGCAGTTCTTCGCGGTCGTGGCTCGCAAAGTCGGCAATCAGCAGCCGACCGCCCGGAGCCAACACCCGCGCCGCCTCGCCCACCGCAGCGCCAGGCTGCTGCGCGAAGTGCAACACGTGATGCAGGATCGCGACGTCCGCCGCGGCATCCGCCATCGGCAACGCATACAGATCGGCCTGCCGCAGTTCGGCATGCGTCATATCGTGCAGCTTGGCGCGTGCGAGCCGCAGCATCTCCGAGCTGCGATCGATCCCCAGCGCGACCGTCGCGCGTCCGCCGAACAGTTCGAGCATCCGACCGGTGCCCGTCCCGATATCGATCAGCGTGCCGACCGGCGCATCGCCGAGCACGGCGGCCATCGCCGCCTCGACCTCGCTGTCGGCGACATGCAGCGACCGGATCGCGTCCCACTCGTCGGCATGCCCTTCGAACCACGCCGCAGCACTCGCTGCCCGGTCCGCACGCACCGCCGCGAGCCGCGCCGCATCTGCGACCGCCCAGTGGTCCGGCTCGGCCTTCGCCCAGACGTCAAGCGCGCCCGCAACCGGCTCGACCACATCCGCAGACCCGAGCGCGACGAACACCCAGCTGCCTTCCTTGCGACGTTCGGCAAGCCCGGCATCGCACAGGATCTTCACATGGCGCGAAACGCGTGGCTGGCTCTGGCCGAGCACTTGCGCGAGCTCGCCGACCGACAGCTCCATCCGCCGCAACAGCGCGAGGATCCGCAACCGGGTCGCGTCCGCCAAAGCACGGAAGATTTCGAGCGCCATCGTCATGCCGCGACATATAAAGAATTCTTTATATGAGGTCAACGCAGGCGTGCGCGTCTTCGACATTGGCCATATCCGCCCGCGACTTATCGCATCGCGGCCGATCGTGACGGATCGGAAACGCTTTATCCGCGTTCGATTGCGCTATGGGCTGGGCATTACCCGGTCCACAAGACGACATCCACGGGAGTAGATACCTATGAAGAAGTTCCTGATCCCCGCCCTCGCCCTGACCGCCGGCCTCGCAGCCTGCAGCAACAACGCGCAGGACCAGACCGCACAGGCGGCCAACGCGATCGCCGCCGATGCGAGCGCGACCACCGCCAACGCCGTCGACGACGTCAGCGCTGCCAGCGATCGCGCGCTGGGTTCGGCCGAGCGTTCGCTCGATAACGCCGGTGCGCGCATCGACAACTCGACCGACCATCTCGACGCCAAGGCCGACCGCGCCGGTGACCGGATCGAAGCCGGTGCAGACCGTGCGGGTGCTGCAATCAGCAACGGTGCGGACCGCGCCGCCGACGCCACCGGCAACGCGCTGACCCGCGCCGGCAACGCGATCAAGGACTAATCTCTGCATGGACCGCCGCCCACCCACTCTCGTCATCCCAGCGAAAGCTGGGATCTCACGGTTCGGGTCTCAGCGACCCACACGGAAAGATTCCAGCGTCCGCTGGAATGACGGGCTGAGTTTGGCGGCGGTCCTGTTCCCCGCTTTGCTCGCGGCGTGCTCGCCTGCCAGCGAGCCCGGCGCCGTCACCGCCGACGAAGCGCACCAGTTGAACGAAGCCGCCGCGATGCTCGATGCGAACAGCGTCGACCTGAATGCGGTCGCCGCCGCTCCTGAAGATACCGAACTCCCCTCGAATCAAAGCGATCAGACCCGATGACCCTCCGCCGCCTCGGCTCGACCGATCTGAAGATCGCCCCGCTCGTCCTCGGCGGCAACGTGTTCGGCTGGACTGCCGACCGCGCCGCCAGCTTTGCCGTGCTCGACGCGTTCGTCGCGGGCGGCGGCACGATGATCGACACCGCCGACGTTTATTCTGCCTGGGTCGATGGCCATCAGGGCGGCGAATCCGAGAGCATGATCGGCGAATGGCTGAAGGCGAGCGGCAAGCGCGACGACGTCCTGATCGCGACCAAGGTCGGCATGCTTCCCGGCGAAGGCGGCGAGAAACTCGCCCCCGCACGCCTCGCCGCCGCTGCCGAAGCCTCGCTCAAGCGCCTCGGCACCGATCGCATCGACCTCTATTACGCGCACCAGGACGACGATTCACAGACGCAGGAGGCTGTCCTCGAAGCGTTCGGCAAGCTGGTCGACGCGGGGAAAGTCCGCGTGATCGGCGCGTCGAACTTCCACGCCGCTCGCCTGAAGTCGGCGGTCGAGGCTGCCAAGACCTCGGACCTGCCGCGCTATCATGTGCTCCAGCCCGAATATAATCTCGTCAGCCGCACCAAGTTCGAGGGCGAATTGCAGGATTACTGCGTCACCGAGAACATCGGCGTGCTGCCCTATTACGGGCTCGCCTCGGGCTTCCTCACCGGCAAGTACCGGACGAAGGACGACCTGAGCCAGAGCGTTCGCGGCGGTCGGATGGGCGAATTGCTCGAAGGTACCGGCAAGGCGGTTCTCGACGCGATGGACTCGGTCGTCGAAGCCACCGGTGCCACCCACGCGCAGGTCGCGCTGGCGTGGCTGATCGCGCAGCCAGGCGTGACGGCCCCGATCGCCAGCGCCACGAGCGTGAAGCAGATCGAAGACCTGCTGCCGTCGATGACGCTGGAGTTGACCAAGGACCAGCAGGACGCCCTCACCGACGCTGGCGCCTGACCTGATGATCTTCTCCCGCTAGGGGGAGGTGTCTAGCGCTTGCCAAACGGAGGGGGAGGTAAGGGCAATTTCTGTTCCGTATCCTCCCCCTCCGTCACCTTCGGTGCCACCTCCCCCTTGCGGGGGAGGATTATGACCAGGCGGCGGATCCTATTACGATCTCCAAGGGCTAACCGTCTTCGGCACCGACGCACTGGTAGCTTTTCCATCCAGCCCAGCAAGCGGTAGCGCGTCCGCCGAATTTCCGCTCGCGACCGGCACCGACACCAGAACCGCGATATCCGCCGCAGTCTCAGGATCGGTCAGCCGGTGGACGATATCGCGCACCGTCGCGACCTCCCAGCCATCGTCGTACGCGATCGCCAGCTTGTGCCCGACCGACGGCAGCGCATCGAACTCGTAATCCTCTTGCCGGTCTGCCGTAGCCCAGCTCGCGCCCATGAAAATCCGAACCAGCATCCGCGCACCTTCTCCGTTCAATCCAGTAGCACCCCGCGGCACCCGAGCGTCATTTAGCCAGCCCAAGTTGTTGCAGCATGAACGCCTGCCATTCGGAATTCTGGCGATAGCGCTCGAACCGACCGGACTTGCCGCCATGCCCTGCCTCCATGTTGACGCGGAACAGCAGCGGGTTCGTGTCGGTCTTGAGTTCACGGAGCTTCGCGACCCATTTGGTCGGCTCGTAATATTGCACCTGACTGTCCCACAGCCCGGTGCCGACATAGAGCGCTGGATACGCCTTCGCCTTGACGTTGTCGTACGGCGAGTAGCTCAGCATGTAGTCGTACGACGCCTTCTGCGCGGGGTTGCCCCACTCGTCATATTCGAACGTCGTCAGCGGGATCGACGCGTCGAGCATCGTCGTCACCACGTCGACGAATGGCACCTGCGCGATGATCAGCTTGTAGTCGGCCGGCGCCATGTTCGCGACGCCGCCCATCAGCAGCCCGCCGGCACTGCCGCCCATCGCCGCGACGCGGTCCTTCGCCGCATATTTCTGCGCGACGAGATAGCGGGTGACGTCGATGAAGTCGGTGAAGCTGTTCTTCTTGTTCAGCAGATGCCCGTCGTCATACCAGCCGCGGCCCATCTCCTGCCCGCCGCGGATATGCGCGATCGCATAGACCACGCCGCGATCGAGCAGGCCGATGCGGCCGGGATCGACCGCCGGGTCGCTCGAAATGCCGTAGCTGCCGTAAGCATATTGGAAGAGCGGTGCGGTGCCGTCGCGCTTGGTGCCCTTGGCATAGACGAGCGACACGGGGATCCGCGTGCCGTCACGCGCAGGCGCCCAGACGCGTTCGGTGACGTATTTCGCGGGATCATAGCCCGGCACCGGCGCGACCTTCAGCACGCGACGCTCGCCGGTTTTCGCGTTGACCTCGTAGGTCGTGGTCGGCGTCACGAGCGAGCCATAGGTGTAGCGGACCCATGGCGTCGCGGTCTCTTCGTTGACGTCGAGCGACATGCGATAGGCGGGCTCGTCGGCGGTCACCGCGGTCGACTTGCCCGCATCGTTCAGGACGCGGATCATGCGGTTGCCGCCCTCGCGCTGGTCGATCGCGACGAAGCCGTCGAACGGTCTGAAGCCTTCGATGAAGACGGTGTCGCTGGCTGGCGTCAGGTCACGCCATGCTGCCGTGCCCTTGGCCAGATCGGCGTCGGCGACGGTGACGAGCTTGTAGTTCTTCGCGGCCTTGTTGGTGCGGATGATCCAGCGATTGCCGATGTGATCCGCGCTGTAGCGGAACTCGCGCGCACGCGGTGCGACGATCGTAAAATTTGTCGGCGCTGCGGCCGGTGCGCAGCGTTGCTCGTCGCTGACCGTGCTGCTCACGCCGATGCAGACGAACTTGTCGTCGGCCGTGCGCGAGACGCCCATCGAATAGGTGTCGTCCTTCTCTTCGTACAGCAGCCGATCGCTCGCGACGGGCGTGCCGAGGACATGCGCCTTCACACGGTAGCCGCGGAGCGTGACCGGGTCCTTCTCGACGTACAGCACGGTCTTGTTGTCGTCTGCCCAGACGACGTTCGGCTCTATGTTCGAGAGCGTGTCGGCGATCGTCGCGCCGGTCGCGAGGTCCTTGACCTTGAGGACATATTGGCGGCGGCCGACGGTGTCTTCGGCCCAGGCGACGCGGCGGTTGTCGGGGCTCACTGCCCAATCGCTCAGCGCAAAGAAGCTGTGGCCCTTCGCCATCGCGGGCTCGTCGAACAGCGTTTCGGCAGGCGCGGTACGGCTGGCCTTGCGGCGTTCAAGGATCGGATAATCCGCCCCGGTCTGGAACCGCGATCCGTAATAATAGCCGTTCTTCGCATACGGCACCGAGCTGTCGTCCTGCTTGATGTGCGAGACGGTCTCTTCGTACAGCTTGGCCTGGAGCGGCTTCAGCGAGGCGAGTTGCGCATCGGCATAGGCGTTCTCCGCGGCGAGATAGGCGAGCATCGCCGGGTTCTTGCGGGTATCGTCGCGCAGCCAGTAATAATCGTCCTCGCGCGCGCCGTTAGGCGACGTCACCTGGAACGGCTTCTTCGCGACGCGCGGCGGCTGGACCTGCGCAACCGCCGCGGTCGAGACCAACGCTACGCCGGCCAGCATGATGTACCGCGCCGTCACTGTGCGGCTCCGGTCGCGACTGCCGGCTTCCGATAGCGATCGAACCAGGCGATGATCGCCGACGCTTTCGCCGCGGATTGTGATGGGCGGGCGGCAAGGCCACCGTGGCTCGCGCCCGGCACCTTGACCAGCGCGGTCGGGACCCCGCGAATCTGAAGCGCCGCGTAATATTGCTCGGACTCGCTTACCGGCGTGCGGTAATCGTCGCCCCCTACCACCACCAGGGTCGGCGTCTTCACGTTGCCGACCAAGCTCAGCGGCGAGCGGTTCCAATAGCTCATCGGATCCTCCCACGGCAGCTTGGTGAACCAGTAGCGCGAGGTGAACAGCGTGTTGTCCATCGTCAGCGCCTCGCTGATCCAGTTGATCACCGGCTTCTGCGTCGCCGCGGCCTTGAACCGGTCGGTCTTGCCGACGATCCACGCGGTCAGCAGCCCGCCGCCCGAACCGCCGGTCACGAACAAATTGTCCGGGTCGGCGGTCCCGTCCTTGATCGCCGCGTCGACCGAGGCGATCAGGTCGTCGTAATCGGCGGCCGGGTAGGTCTTGTCGATGAGGTTGGCGAACTCGGCACCATAGGAGGTCGACCCACGCGGGTTGGTCCAGAGCACCGCATAGCCGGCGGCGGCGTAGAGCTGCATGTCGGTTGCGAAGCCGGGGCCGTAGGCGGCGTTCGGGCCGCCGTGGATTTCGAGGATCAGCGGTACGCGCTGGCCTGCGACACGACCCGGTGGGGTGGCGAGCCATGCGTCGATCGGGCGACCATCGGGCGCGGTCACTGCGATCTTTCGGACTTGCGCGAGCGCCTTCGATCCGGTCAGCACCGCGTTGAGCGTCGTCAGGCGGCGCGGTTTGCCGCCCGCCAGCACCCAGACGTCGGCGGGGGCGCTCGCATCGCCACCGGTATAGGCGATCGTGCCGCCCTTCGAGACCGACAACTCGCCGCCGGTATAGGGCCGGTCGAGCCCGCCGCCCGCGACGTTATCGATCAGCGGCGTGACGCGGCCATCGACCCCGACGCGGGCGACGCGACGCTGGCCGTGATCGTCGTAGCTCGCATACAGGCTGCGGCCGTCGGCGGACCACACTGCGTCCTCGATCGCGCGGTCGAGCGTCGCGGTGAGCGAGCGCGGCGAGGCGGCGTCGCGGTCGCCGACATAGAGCTGCGTGTTCTCGTAGCTGCGGCGCTTGTCGTCGAAGCCGAGCCAGGCGATCTTCGCGCCGTCGGGCGAAACGCGCGGCTGCGCGTCGGGGCCGTCGCGCGTCGTCAGCGTCCGCATCGTGCCGCTGCTCGTATCGACCGCGATCACGTCGGAGTTCATCACCTGGCGGTCGGCGGCAGGCCCACGGATCGCGGCGAAGACGATGCTGCGGCCGTCGGGCGTCCATGACAGCGGGCCGCCATCGTCGAACTTGCCGTATGTGAGCTGCCGAGCCGCGCCGCCGTCGGCACCGACCACGAAGAGATGGTCGTAGCCCGGCTTCACATAGCCCGGCCCGTCGTTGCGGTAGTTGACCCGGTCGATGATCGTCAGCGGCTCGGCCCATTTCGCGCCCTCGGGCTTGGGCGGCTGCGTGCCGAGCTTGGTCCCCTCGCCTGCTACCGTCGCGATGTAGGCGAGCCTGGTGCCGTCCGGCGACCAGGCGAGCGCCTGCGGATCGCCGGGGAAACTCGTCACGCGTGCACTCGTCGAACCGGTCAGCCAGCGGACGAACAGCTGCGATCCCTCGCCGTCGCGCGCGGCATAGGCGATCCGCGCACCGTCAGGCGACCAGCGCGGGCTGCTGCCGTCGGTGGCGAACGGCGTCTGGCGACCGGTCGCGACGTCGATCAGCCACAGCGAGGACTTCATCGTGTCGGTCATCACGTCGCCGGTGCGGCGGACATAGACGATCGTCTTGCCGTCCGGGCTGATCTGCGGATCCGCCGCGATCGTCAGGCCGAACAGGTCGCTACCGGTGAAGCTGCGCGTCGGGCCATCGGGCACGGGGGCAGGCGCCGGTGCGGGGGGCTGTTGCTGGGCAAAGGCCGGCGTCGCCGCGAGCAGGAGGAGGGCAAGGGTCAAGCGCAACGAACGGCTCCTTCGAATGAACCGCGTTACGATGACACAGTATTACGTGGAGGCAAGCGGTACGAACGTGACCGGCAAACCATCCTTCGGCCGCGGGATCGGGAACACCTGCCACGCATCGCCGCTGCCTGCCGCCGCCTCGATCCGGTAGCGCGTGAGCAGATGCGCGATCAGCAGCCGCATCTGCATCGTCGCGAAGTGCAGCCCGATGCACATATGCGCGCCGCCGCCGAACGGCACCCAGGCGAACCGGTGGCGACCCTTCGACGCCTCGGGCGTGAAGCGGAGCGGATCGAACCGCTCGGGATCGGGCCAGTATTCCGCCATCCGGTGCGTGTAGGTGATCGCCGTCCCGACGCTCGTCCCCGCAGGAATGTCGAACCCGCCGAAGCTGAAATCCTTCAGCGCGCGGCGCGGGATCGACGGGACTGGCGGCATCATCCGCAGCGATTCCTTGAACGCATATTCGGTGAGGATCAGGCGATCGAGTTGCTCGGTCAGCGGCACATGCGGGTCGAGCGCGGCGACCTCCTCGCGCAACCGCTCCTGCCACTCCGGGTTGCGCGCCAGCAGCATCACCAGGCTGGTCGCGGACGACGTGATGGTGTCGTGCGCGGCCATCATCAGGAAGTTCATGTGGTCGGCGATCGCCAGCGCGGTCAGCGGCGCGCCGTCGTCATCGGTCGCGCGGCAGAATTGCGAGAAGAAATCCTGGCCGTCGCCTTGGCGGCGTGCGGGAATTTCGCGCTCGAAAAATTCGACCAGATACGCGCGGGCACGTACGCCTTTGCGCATCTGCGTGCCGGGCCAGGGTTTGCGGATCGGCGAGACGCTCGCCTGCACCTCGTCGACGAACGCCTGGTTGATCCGGTCCGCCTCCGCGCCGAGCGGCACGCCGAGGAAGCTGGTCGCGGCGAGATCGAGCGTGAGCTTTTTCACCACATCGTAGAAGCGCAAGGTCTGCCCGGCCCAGCCACCGATTGCGGCCTCGATTCCCGCATCGAGCTCGGTCGCATAATGCCGCATCGGCTCGGGTTTGAAGGCGACCGACAGCGCCTTGCGGTCGGCGCGATGCTTGTCGAAATCCATCAGCATCAAGCCGCGCGGGAACAGCAGGTTGAGCAGCGGTCCCCAGCCTTGCTCAGACGAAAAGATCTTGTCGCGATCGAACAGTACCAGTTCGTTCGCATCGGGACCAAGCAGGTTGACGCCGGTCCCGCCGAGCGCACGGTTGCGATAGATCGGGCCGTACCGCGCCGCCATGCCCTCCGAAAACGCGATCGGATCGGCGAGCAATTTGAAGGTGTTGCCGACGAACGGCAGGCC
>Ga0308169_10005885_pt1 | contig 10962 bp, 13 predicted proteins | sample PhyBR1_2_FD_202139 | JGI IMG/M metagenome (GOLD analysis project Ga0308169, IMG submission 202139) | Phyllosphere microbial communities from UC Gill Tract Community Farm, Albany, California, United States - DLSLSB.R1 | ecosystem: Host-associated > Plants > Phyllosphere > Unclassified | place... | reverse complement strand
GACCAAGATCGCGCTCCCCGCTGAAGACATCGACATTGAGGTAGAGAAGCTGACTTCCGAACAAGCACAGCGTGAGTGCGTTCCACCTCATTGTCGAAAACGTGCAGATATCAGATTCTGATTGTTTCGCGAGCCTGCAGATTACGGAGGAAGTCACGCCTACATCGCATCGGGAATCGCTGTCCGTGGCTTCTACCCTGGAACAGATGCGAGGTTCAAGAGCCTCGTCAACGGACAGTGGATTGTCGAAAGCTACACAATTCCGAAGGCAGTCGCTCGGTGTGCACGGGTTAAAACAACTCGTACTTCGAAGAGTGAACGGGAAGCTGGCGAACAAGTCTGGATTGATGCGCAACAGAGGCAAACGAATCCTGTCTGGAGACGATTGATCGAAGGACAAGAACCCCAGGGGTTGTCCCGCGATATCGAGCTCGCGAAATGGTACGCTTTACCAAGGGCAATGGCAGTCCAACCTTCCTTCCCTGGCTACAAGAAGAACAATCCTAGTGAAATCGAGATGAACAAGTGGCTCGAAATCTGCGAATCAATCACTCCTTTCTCATTGCCTGGTACGGACAATTTCCTTCGCGATCTAAGCACATCTGTTCACAGCTTGGCCTCGAACAGCACTCGACGGCTACACAGACCATTGGTACCAACTGCCGGCGAGACCTGAGTTGACGGGCTCGCTTGAAGAGCGAAAGAAGGGTTCTCCAAACACGCCCGATTTCACTCCATTTCGGCTCACCATCTCTCGTCAAGGTCATCCCGACGAAACAGTCAATGTCATCTTTCGTATAGTACCTGACGAGGATGGTCGTTTCAAGCCATGGACGAAAGAGTTTAGCAGCGACTTTTCTCTATATCCGGCGATCGGGAAAGTTACTGAACCACATCGCTTTGACAGGCCAACGTCGACCGTCAGCCTTTCCCGGTAGCTTCGTCTTCACGACTTCTTACTACAGCTCCTCTTCCTCCCATTTCCACCCACGGCACCCACGAAAGAGCTCATCTTCGATTCAACGATCAATCTACTTTTTCTAGTGTGAGTTGTTCTGTCTTTACCGCTTTCGCCGAGGCTCCTCATTGATCGGCAATCGCTTCGTAGGATCCACGTGCGTACAAAGGATCTCTTGAGCCGTCCGAAGGCTACCATTGGGGAAGTCTCTGGGTGAGCTCTCCCTTTCTTCGAACTTTACGCTCCCAAATTAACTTTGCTTGACACCCTTACTCAGCGACCCGACAAAGCAAACTCTCTCAGTCACCGCAAGCAGAGAATCTATCAACAGGACTCAGAATTCGGAGGCAATCGTCTCGTCTAGTTTCCGTCTCAGTCTTTCGTTTATTTTGAAATGTTCCTTTTCTCTTAGCCCGATTCTCTCCGCTCCTCGAAAACGGGTTCGAAAGTGAGTGAAACGAGAAAAGTATAAATGAATATTATCAAGGTAAGAGGATAAGTAAAAGCACAGAGAACTAGAAAGAAATGCGAAAAGATAGACACAGATAAGTTTTGCTCTACTCCCGCTCACAACAGCTCCTTCTTTGCCTCATCTAGGGTGTAAACGTTCATCTTCTTCATCTTGCCGTGATTGAGCGATTCAAAGTCAAGCGAGCGAGACAAGAAAGGTAGATCCCTCGGAACTCTCGAAGGGAAAACAATGACCTGTGCGGAGCCAGCTCCCTTGACTCAGCCTCGGCGCATCAGAGAGTAAGAGTTGAAGTTGGAACGTACATGAGCGGGAGTTTTCGATTCGAATCCTCTTTCTTCCCATTTGTCGCTCAGAACCTTCACTGCTTCGAGCGCAGTTTTGATCTCGATTGTATTCAAGCTCGCTTGTTCAGGAACGATGACGAAGTACTCGAGAGATCCACCATCAACAATGAAGATTGAGGTTGGATCGAGGGACGAAGCGAGAGAGGCGGAAGAAGAGGAGATTTTGACGAGAGTGGCGGGAGGAGATGATTCGGGTCGACGATGCCAGTACTGTCGAAAGGGTAGGGCATTAGCGAATGAAGCAACACGGGTAAGGAGGAGGGGCACTCACGTTGGCAGAAGCGTATTCGACGTTGTCCTCATCGTCCAAAGAATGCCAGAACCATTGAGTTTCTTCTCCCTCGGCGAGAACGTTGACAGATCGACCATCCTGCAAGCATGGGAGAATGCTATCAGTGAGAGATGAGCGAGATAGCGAGACTTCCATGCTTACAGCGATCGATTCTGCGAATTGACAGCAAGATTCTCGTTCAATCGATGTCGAGCCTTCTCCCAACCAAGCATATACTTCTCCGGGAAGACTCAAGACGGCACAGTAGCCGGAACAAAGACTCCTTGCGGACTGTAGGGACAGGTTGTCAGTGGATGAGTTGAGAGAGAACAAAGAGGATGACTGACGAGATCTGTTTCCTCGACGAAGACAACCGATTCTTCGGATTGAACGATAAAAAGGCGTTTCTCAAGGTGATCAAAGTCTTCTCGAAGTCCCTGTGAACGAAATCGACCAGGCCATCAACGAAGCTCGACGGAGATGGTACTAGCGAAGATCTGCTCACCTTGCAAATAGTCAACTGACCTTCGAACGCCTCAACAAGCGCTTTCGGTTCCTGTCTATATCCAACCTCAACCGGGTTTACACCAGTCTTTCTCCCTAGCTTCTCAATCCTCTCTTGAGTCCTCGCAGTCTCCTCCGCATCCCTTCCTCTCCAAACCCAAACATTCGTTTCGACATCTTCCTCTGACTCTGAAGTAGCGGTACGGACAACAATACCGAGAATCTCGGTCGAATGGAGAATGTGATTGTGTTCGATTGGGTGAGGATTGTCGGTCGGTGAGTTGAGGTGGAAAACGTCGAGCGAGAGAAGTTCGCCGGATAGAGATGGGGAGGATCGGGGTGTGAGAGCTAGAGAGACGATCTCATTGACGAGAGGGTTCGAGGAGGAGGACGAAGTGGGAGAGAATTTGCGAGGTTGCGTGGGAGTGGGAGTCGAAGCGGGTTTCGATTCAGCTGGTTTCGGCTTCGATTGTTCCTTTTGTTGCACAGGTTTCGGCTGAGCTTGAGGCTGCGATCGAGCGGGAGTGTCTTTGACTGATCGAGGAGTATCGGATTGACTGACTTTGACTCCGTAACTCTCTTTGAGCCTTTTCAATTCCTCCAGTTTCTCTCTCTGAGCATCCGAATCTGTTCTTCCCCATTTCATCGCTGCTGCACGAACCCCTCCTGATGAAGACGTCGGGAGAGGGTCGGTCTTCTGTTTCTCGGGTGAAGGAGGAGGTACAGTAGAAGAGGATGAGGGAGGAAGAGAGGGTGTCGAAGAGGGAACTCCCATTCCGGGTAGAGCGACTCCTCGAGTTGACTTGCGTTCATAAAGAGTTTCTTCGTCGGGGTGAGCGGAGAATGATGATTTCGAGACTGGCTTGACACCGATAGGAGCATGCTCCCATGAAGGTTTCGAGTAGCTAGCTGGTCGAGCAGTAAAAGTCGGTTGCTGTGAAACATCAATGCACTCGTAAGCACACTGGACGTATCCCTACAGAGCTTGACAGTACTCACAGAAGTATAAGCAGGTTCCGAATCATTCTTCTCCTCTCCTTCGTCCTCGACTAACTGATTCTCCTCTTCCTTCGGACTCGTCGCATTCGACTTCGCACTCATTGACCAAGGAGAACTATTTCCCGTGATTCCCGGACTCTTCGGAGGAGGTAGAGTCGATGATTTCGTTGGAGAAGCAGGAGTAGTATTTCCAAAAGAGTTGGGTTGGTCTCTGTTCCACCTATCCATGACACTCCTTCTTTTCTCTGGACTCGTCGTAGTTGATCCTCGTTCCTTCGTTGGAGATGAGAGAGGTGAAGAAGATTGCTGTTGGAGTTGTTCGGCGAATTTGAGACGCTCAGCTACGAGACTCGAACCTCGTAAACGACCGAGGGTAGAGTTCTGAGTAGTCGAGGCAGTCTTCGAGGGAGAATCGTTGGGAGAGATGGAAGGGAAAGTGACTTTGGTAGGCGAAGAAGCGGCGGGAGCTTGAGCGGGTTCAGCGGGCGGAGGAGCTGGACGAGAGAACACCTTTGGTTCGACGAGAGGGGTACTGTCTTCCTTCTTCGTCTCTTGCGCCTGGCTCTCTTCAGTCTTATCTTTCGCCAGTCCAGGCATCGCGAATCCTCCCCCTGATCGAGCGTGTACAGGGCCGTCTTGCTCGTCTGCAGGAGCTTGAGAGGCAGAGTTGAGGCGGGGACCATTCGCAGTCGATCCGAAAGCTGACGCGAGGGAACGAGGAGTTGTGGAAGAGGTAGGTTGAGACGAGGGTACTTTTGAGGAAGCGGGAGCGGTTTGCGAGCGAACTGGATCGGAGGAAGCGAGAGGAGGGGAAGCGGCTGAAGGTTGCCATCGTTTCGGTTCGTCGCCTTGAGTCGAGCTTGATGAAGTTGCTCCAACTTGCTTGTTCATCAAACTAGCCAAACTGAACCCACCACTTCTCGGAGCGGGAGATTCTTCCACCTTGTTTCCCCATTTCGCTCGAGTCGCTTCCATTTCCTTCTCTAACTTCTCAGTGACCTCTCGTTCCTGCTCCGTCATCTCTTGATTCACCTTGTGGATCCTTCGGTTCGTTCCTCCTCCTATGAACATCGCGAGAGAAGGGGTCGAAGAGTTTCCAGATTGTTTCTGACCGGCAAAGACGAGGTTCAGGATATTGTCTCGAGCGGAAGCAGAGTCTCTCGCATCGGAAGAGGAAGCGGTAGGGTTGGGAGAGGTGGGAGCGGATTCTGAATCGAAGGAAGAGGTCATGTTGCGACGAGCTGTTCTCTCTGCTCGAGCGCGAGCTACGTCCTATGTAGAGTAGATCTTGTCAGTGTTGAAATCCTATAGAGCTGTTCTTCTTGCCTCGCTTCCCCTTCGCGATTCCAGTTCCCTCGAGTGACGCTCTTTCCTCGCTAATCTCCTCAGTTCCAGACAAGTCATTCTAGCTGTGATAGCATCCATCTTGCTCCATATCTGAATCCAGTATGAATGGGGCCTCGACTTACATCTTCGAGCGAGTTCACCCCACCAGCTCCTCCTCCATTCGAGTTCCCATTCGAATAGTTCCCTTGCATACTAGCAGATAGATCTAATCCAGCACTTGTTCTACCACTCTTCTGTTGTTGCGTGAAGGATACTCTCGTAGAAGCGGGAGAGACTGAAGGTCGAGGGAGAGTCGGAAGTGTGATGCGTGTTAACGGCGAAGAAGGGGTTTCTGGCGTAGCTTGAGTAGGTTCGGGTGAGGAAGAGCGATAGTAGATCGAGGGATCTAAATCCATGCGACGAAAATGAGGAGAGAAGTGAGAAGAAAAAGGTGAAGAGCCCCTCTCGAGATGAATTTCGCAACTTTCGTCAAGAAGAAAGCGATTCCAAAACATATTAGATGCAACACGTTACTACTACTACTGATGAAGACTACAATGCTAGAGTGCTATTCCTTGATTCTACGCTTCGAAGATCGAGACTGTCGGTTTGAAAGGAGTGTTTCTGCGAAATCACGAACACTCCTCATCAGGACAGATTTCAAGAGGAGACAGCGAGATAGAGCTACTCACCCAGGAAAGACCTTGATTGGAATGGAGCATTCAACAGTCTCCACCTTTGCCGGAACAAGAACAGTTCTCCCTCCTCCCAAAGGATCCCCTCTCTGACTCGCGCTCAAACTCATGCTCGGTGCATTAGGACGATGCATAGCTCCCGCAGCCGTCTTCTGTAGAGGACCAGGAGAAGGTGGTGGATCGGGAAGTGAAGAAGAGAACAGGACGGGAACGAAACCGAGATCTGGAACTGCTCGATAGGAAGTGTATTGAGCGGGTTTGGACGGCTCAAACGAGGATGTGACAGGCGATAGGGATGGTGTCGAGACGGGCATGAGGTGAGCTGCGCCGGAAGGAGCGATCGAAGGTGGAGCTGGGAGAGTGAGGGGAACGGCAGGTTCGAATCCATAGGCAAACGATTTGCTTCGACCGTGATTACCAGGTCGACCATTTGGAGGCGCTGAAGGTGGTGGAGGTGGAGGAGGTGCAGATCGACCGAGAGGTGCTCTCCGCGGTGTAATGTTTGGGTTCGATCCATCCAAAGGAGCGTCAGGAGAAGGAGGAATTACCAAGAATGATAACCTGACACTCCATTGAAGCTTGACACCACTTGTGCCAAAGTCGGGAGTAGCTCCTGATGGAATGGCGAGAGCGAATCCTAGACGAGCGCAATCGAGAGTCGCCTCGTGGTGTTCCGAGTGGAGCCGTCGGGTGATCTGTCGAATTTGAGGTGCAGGTTTCGTAGAGATCGAGGTTTCGACGAGTTCGTGCGTTTCAAGTCGAGCGGAAACCTGCAGCGAGGGGATAAGCTACACATTCGACAGGGAGGAGGGAAGAGAAACTCACCCTCAAAACTCGTCCTTCTCCCGAGTTGATCATGACTGAGCCATTCACTGTTTCTCCCAATCGATAAGCAGATTTGACGAGAGTGAGTTGCGCAACCATATATCCATCTTTATTGATATCGTATGAGACTGTGCGCAGACTTCATCCTTCATCAGTCGACGACTCGGTTTGATCGATCTCGAAAGCAGCGCACCTTTCTGAGCGTTCCTTGAGACAATCTCCACTGCACTCTTACATCCATTCCCCTCATCCAAATCGATTCCGAAAGCTTCAGGACCTCCACCTCGATGTCCGTTCATTTCAGGTCTCATCTCTGGTCTCACATCCATGATGGATCTTGGACTGTTCCTACCTCCTATACTTGCTGAGAGATGAGGAAAAGGTCGCTGGGAGAGTTCGGGAGAGATTGCGATGGAAGATAAGAGGGAAGACGCGAAAGATTCGAATTCTGGTCGACCGACGTCTGTGTAGAGAAACAGAAAAGGCATCAGCTCGTCTGCGCTCGGATGCCCTTTCTGATCTGGCTCACCTGATATCCGAGGTTTCCGTCGAGTAGGTGAAGCTTTCGCATCTTCCTCAATCGGAGCAATCGTCGCTTCATCCCTTTGATAGATCACTGGATTCGTCAAATCATAGAAAGGTCTCGCACCCGTCACTGTATATGCTCGCTGCCGATCAGTCGAGTACAACACGTCTGATTGAGAGAAAGAGCGTACCTCCGACATGATTGTAAATCCTCAACGGAACTCTCATCAATCGACTAACGCTTCCCTTTCCACTCGCCATTCCTCGATTGCCCATCGATCCAACCGAGACCCGATTGGATCCTACGACTAATTGATAATTGAACTTAATCGCTTTCCCTCTGAAAGAAGGAGGTAAATCCGCGGGTAATCGAATCGAGAATGAAACTGTAGATTGAATCCGAGTGATCAACAACAGTCTCGCATCAGTTGGCAAGCGGATCGAGCTTACAAGTTTTGCTCTCCCCTGGTTCAAGAACGAGATCCACCGCTAGTATACTAGGAGGACACGAGAAGATGGGTACGCTTTTATCCTTAACTGCCTTCTCCTTCCTCTCTTCCAAACTCGCCGCTCCAACCGCATCAGCACCATTCGAAACACTCTCATTCTCTTTCCCTCCCCCTCTGTCCTTTCCCTCACTAGCAGAAGTACCCCATAACCAATTCTTCCACCCACCTCGTCCTCCTCCTTTCCCCTCATTCTTCCCTCTCTCCAACGTTCCACCTCCCATCCCAACTCCCCCAACCCCACCCGCCAACAATTGCTTAACCTCCAAGAACTCATTAGGTTTGATCAATGTCTCGTCTACTTCGAACGAACCCTCCAAGTGCGCGAATGCCCATAATAACGCGATAGTAGATGGGGGATGAAGGAATTGATTCTTGATCACCTTTTCCTCTTCGACGGGATTTCCATGTGAGATAGATCTTTGTCTACCATGACCTGGTCTCACTCCATTCGAATTCCCTAATCCTTCGAATAACGGACCAGTCTTCCCCCCACTACTCCTTCCATAACTCGCATTCAATGATCCTTCAATAACTGAATCCATCGTATCGTTCCTCCCTAATCCATAGAATCCGTTCCCACTCGTGTTCCCTTCGTTCTCGTCACCTGAATCAGAGTCGGCTAGCGAAAGAGTCGAGAGTCCAGCTCGCGAGTTCTGATAGAAAGAGGAAGAGGGGACTCGTTGATGACCGAATGTTGGACGGCGAGGGAACGAGGGAGGTGCGGGAGAAGAAGTGGAACTCGAGATGGGGAATGCGGCATCTTCGTGGAAATTTGTCGTTGATTCGTAAGGTGAAGTGGGAGATGAAGAGTCTTCTTCAGGCAGTGGAGGTGGAGCTGCGAGTCAAGGATCGAAAGTCTTACTTAGTTTACACTCTTGCGAGATTAAGTAGTCAGAGCAAGAAATTCAACTCACCTCTATTCGAACCACTAATCTTCCTCTCCTCCGCAAATCCATTCACTCCATTCCCCCCTCCTCCTCCTCCAACCACACTCCCTCCGAACCTCCCTTTCTGATGCCCATAACCTGAACTCATGCTCCTACCCTCAAAACTCTCGTTCGAACTCTTCCTGAGTAAATCCGGACTACTACTAATCGCCATACTTTGAGCTCTCCCATGTCCTCCACTTCCACTGCCACTCCTTAATAATCCACCTGGTCTACGAGGTCCTCCAGAATAAAGTCCACCTCCTGGACCACGAGGCGGCAGAGAGCTCGACGGTGGAACGAGTGATGGAGGTTTCCCGATCAGGCCTTTTCGGGTTGGGAGTTGTTGAGTAGTTTTCGAGGTTGAAGGTGAAGCAGAAGGTGAAGTTGAGGAGGAGATTGAGCGATTCAAAGGATTCGAAGTGAAATTTGGACGTTTCGGAGAATTGTTCTGAGAAAAGTTTCGAGAGTGATTAAGAGGAGAGGAAGAGGAAGAGGAAGGTTCAATTTGAGGTTGTGGGTGGGGTTGGAATTGACCTGAAGTCGAACCAAAGAATGGGGAAGGAGGGATTTCATCTGAATTCAAACCATTCGTCGAATACTCTGCTAATCCTAGATGACTCGCGTTTGGGGGTCGATTCCTCCCTTTCCCTAGTGAGGTCGAGGTAGTTCGGGAATGAGAAGAGTAGGAAGGAGGAGCAGGAGGAAAGGAGGAGGGAGATGGGGAAGGTGGTGCTGGATGAGTGTTGGTGAAGGTAATGTGAGCGGTGAATTGTTCCCCTGCGAAATAGGCGGACGCGGATGGGGATACTTTGACTACTAGTCCTCCTCCAGTAGTCTTCTGAGGCATCTCGAAGGGACGAAAACTATGGATCTTTCGACCGGTTAACATAGCAGTCAATCAGCTTTTAGAGATTCGACGAATGATCCAGAACGCTTACAGTACCTCCTATTACTCTATCTAATCTAACTACTATCCGCTGCTGAGGTTGCCGAGTGAATGAAGCGAGTTTGTAGATTTGGTCGTGTCCAAGTTGACTGATAAGCTAGATATAACCTGTTCGTGTCGTGATGGTCGGTTCTGTAGTCCCTAGCTCCTTCTTAGTGATCCCAGATTGTTTCAGGTGGTCGTCTGTCTGAAGTGAGTGAATAGTTTAAACCCAAGCGACTGTCAACTTGTCTCCTTCCTTCATCTCACTACTGCTCCTATAACGACCTCTTTACGTCTATGTACTACGTCCTATTGCTCTTACTATCTATCGCGCTCACAGTCACTGCTTCCCCTTTACTCGATCCCAAGCAATTCCCACTTCTCGACTCATCAATCAACTCCCCCTCTCTCTCCCCTTCCACTCCTCTAGATCCCTCAAATCCACCTAGACCTGATCGAACACCTTTCTACGATCCACGAGAGCATGGAGGTTCAATGTTAAATGTAAGGAATCTCGAAGCTCCACTTTGTTCGGAACTGCGAAAGGGGAAACTGATAAGCGATCCTTTGAATGAGGTGATAGAGGAATCCATGGGGAGGAGGTGAACCATTGAACGTCATCATCAGCGCTCAATCGAGTCCAGACGTATTGAGGAAGAATGGTTTGATCGCATTCTCGAGAAGTTTAGGTCAGTCTCACTCACATCCTCACACTGATCTCGCACTCATTCGCTAGCTGACGATTAAGAATTCGATCGAGTAACTTAGGGCTGTGGAACGAGTGTGCGAATTTGCATATTGGCGATCCACAAGAAGCGAATTTAGGGGATGGGAAAGGTAAATGTTACCTTATTCCTTCTTCCATATCTCTCTCGAGCTCATTCTGATCGAGATCTCATACGTATAGGATGGGAAGCCGAGCTATTAGTAATGAGAGAATCATGGTGGCCTTTCGTAGGCAGTTGTTTAGAATCCGCTATCGGTACGTTTCGTATCTTTTCCTCACCACCTTGACTCACCTGAAACAAGCTCACCCTTGTCGACTTCTTATAGGCGGTAATCATTTCCGAGCGTACAAGCAGAATGGAACAGAAGCGAATTCAGGAGCTTGGTTCTTAGCAGTCTCGAAAGAAGTCGTGCGTCTTCATCCCCTCTCATCTCCGATACCTCGAGTGCTGAGCAGTTCCAAGGTACTCACAGGATCTTCGAGGGAAACACAAGATTGCACCGAATGGTTATAATGTAGGAAGAGATCTGGTGGTCGAGAAAGCGAGAGGTGGGAGTCGATATCTGGGGAGGAGTTGGGAGACGAATGTAGAGTATGTCGAGGGGCTACTGAAACCTGGGAAGGATGGTACGTGCTCTCGAGCTCAATTGTTGACCTGGACGAAGCGTTGAGATCGAATGGACGAAGCGCAGGTATCAATCATGGGATTGCGCAGGACGGGAGAGTCGCTGTATTGACTGTCAAGGAGTATTGAGTATTCCTGGGTATCTTGTATCTTGTATGTGGCCTCTCTGACTCTCGTCGTGACAGATCTGCTCAGATACAGACTGACTCTTGATCGCTTCGACGCAGGTTTTCCTTTTCACCTATATCATATTTCCTTCCTTCGCAATGTATCGCCTTTCTTACGACTTCTCACGCTACCCAAACCCTACGCAACCCTTTATCTA
>Ga0308169_10005882_pt1 | contig 10968 bp, 7 predicted proteins | sample PhyBR1_2_FD_202139 | JGI IMG/M metagenome (GOLD analysis project Ga0308169, IMG submission 202139) | Phyllosphere microbial communities from UC Gill Tract Community Farm, Albany, California, United States - DLSLSB.R1 | ecosystem: Host-associated > Plants > Phyllosphere > Unclassified | place... | reverse complement strand
GTGGCCGACGACGAGAACACGAGGGTCTTGCAGCCGAACTTGGCCATCGTCTCGAACAGCGCGACGCTGCCGTAGACGTTGTTGTCGTAGTAGCGCAGCGGTTGCGCCACCGATTCGCCGACCGCCTTCAGGCCGGCGAAGTGGATCACGGCATCGATCTTGTGCGCGCCGAACACGGCTTCCATGCCCGCGCGGTCGCGGATGTCGCCTTCGACGAACTCGAACGGCTTGCCGGTGATCTTCTGCACGCGATCCTGGACCGAACGCACCGCGTTGTACAGATTGTCGTACACGACCACGTCATGGCCGGCGTTCTGCAGTTCCACGACGGTGTGCGAGCCGATGTAACCCATGCCGCCAGTAACCAGAATTTTCATGAATGTTCTTCTTTCTCAAAAGTGTTGCTGCCGCCGTGACCCGGGTCCGGCGCGCATCGTTATCGTCGGCGTCGGCGTCATGCCTTCGCCATCCCTGTTCGGTGTTTTGGTGTACTGCAACCTCGGAGCGCTATCGTGCGCCCTTCCATCTCAACTCTTTGACGAACAGCCAGATGAAGGCCATGTCGTCGATAAAATAACGGCGGAACATGCGGCGCGGCTCCTGCAGGAACCGGTAGAACCACTCCAGTCCCCATTGCTGCATCCAGCGCGGCGCGCGCCGCACGCGTCCCACCGCAACGTCGAAGGTCCCGCCCACGCCCATCGCGAACGGCACCTTCATCCCGGCCTGCCAACGGCCGAGAAATTGTTCCTTCTTGGGCGAGCTGATCGCCACGAACAGCAGGTCGGGACGGGCCGCGCGGATCTGCTCGGCGACCTGCGCCTCGTCCGCGTCGCCCTGCCAGTACCCGTTGCGCCAGCCGGCCAGCACCAGGCCCGGATAGCGGGCGCGGTACGTGGACGCCACCCGGCTCACGACGTCTTCCGTTGCCCCGAGCAGGAACACGCGCCAGCCGCGCTCGCCCGCGCGCCGCATCAGCGCCTCGAACAGGTCGCAGCCCGCGACCCGCTCCTTCAGCGGCCGGCCCAGCAGGCGCGACGCCCACACGACCGGCATGCCGTCCACGTTCACGAGCGCGCAGTCGTTGATGATGCGGCGCAGTGCCGGATCGCGGCTGGCCTTGACCAGCTTGTCGACGTTGACCACCACATGCTGATGGGGCTGTCCGCTGCGCACGAATCCTTCGACCGTCTGCAGCGTCTCTTCCATCGTCAGGTTGTCGATGGAGCATCCCATCAGCGTGATGCGCTCGTTCATGGTGCCGTCTCCGGTCCGGACCGTCTTACTTTGCCAGGGCGCGCGTCAGCACGTCCACGATGCGCTCGGCCGCGCGGCCGTCCCACAGGTGCGGACGGCGGCCCTGCTTGCCTTCGCCGTTCAGGATCTTGCGCGCCTCGCGCACGATGGCGTCCGGGTCGGTGCCGGCCAGTACGTTCGAGCCTTCGTCCACGGTGACGGGGCGTTCCGTGTTCTCACGGATCGTGACGCACGGCACGCCCAGCGCCGTCGTTTCTTCCTGCAGGCCGCCGCTGTCCGTCAGCGCGACGGCCGCGTCCTTCCACAGGTTCAGGAACGCCATGTAGGCCTGCGGACCCGCCAGCGTGATGTTCGGGCCCAGGTCGATGCCGAATTTCTCGATGTTCGCGCGGGTGCGCGGGTGCACGGGGAAGATCAGCGGCAGTTCGGCCGAGATCTCCTTCAGCGCGCCGGCGATGCGCGTGAACGTGGCCGCGTCGTCGACGTTGCTCGGGCGGTGCAGCGTGACGACGCCGTAGCGCTGGCCCGCGTTCTTGCGCTCGGCCTTCCAGGCGCTCGTCTCGAAGGCGGACGTGTCGGCGCTGCCCAGCTTGTCGGCCTGGTACAGCACGTTGTCGACCATCACGTGGCCGACGTAGTGGATCGCGTCTTCCTTCTTGCCTTCGCGGCGCAGGTGTTCGACGGCCGACGGTTCCGTGACGAAGAACCAGTCGGAGATGCTGTCCGTGACGAGGCGGTTGATTTCCTCGGGCATGGCCATGTCGAAGCTGCGCAGGCCGGCTTCCACGTGCGCGACCGGGATGTTGAGCTTCTTGGCGACGATCGAGCACGCCAGCGTGGAGTTGACGTCGCCGACGACGAGCACGGCGTCCGGACGCTCGTTCATGCACAGCTCCTCGAAGCCGACCATGATCTTGCCCGTCTGCTGGGCGTGGCTGCCGCCGCCGGCGGCCATGAACACGTCCGGCTGGGGGATGCCGAGCTCTTCGAAGAACACGTCGTTCATCTCGCGGTCGTAGTGCTGGCCGGTGTGGATGATCTTGAACGCCGGCGCATCCGCACGTGCCTGCAGCGCACGCACGATCGGTGCGATCTTCATGAAATTCGGGCGGGCGCCTGCGACCAGATAGATAAGCATGTGAAACGATCCCTAGTATGGTTATGGTGGAACGGTGTTAAAAAAACGCTATTGTAAACTTGCACTCGACCGGGACGGCGGACGATACGGTACTGATCTTCAAAACGTCGCACGGCTGGCGGCTTTCGTAGCGGCGCGAGTACCAGCCGAGCGGCGGATTTTCGTTGCCGCGCACCAGTTCCAGCTTGAGGTCGGCGCCCTGCGCGTGCATCTGCAGCGCAAATCGTTTGCCCCGCACGTGCAGGCCGGAACTGTTCAGGCGCGTATCCAGGCCGGGGGCGAAATGCCAGAACAGCTCGACCCCGTGCGCCTTGCGCGCGGCGATCTCGTCGCGCACGCTCAAGGTGGCGCTGGCCGCGTCGTAGCGCACGCTGCGCATGTGCCGCACGGGGTCGCCGAGGCGCTCGTAGCCGTCGTGCGATCCGCGGAAATCGAATTCGTGCGGCGACTGCGGCATCCGCTCGATGGCGGCGCGCGCTTTTTTCAGCCACAGGAAGCGCCCGCCCGACACGGACTGGTCGAGCCCATCGATACGGACCGTGTTGTGCGCCGACGTGCCGCGGAAATAGTCGCGCCACTTCGCCTCCTGCCAGTACGAATACGTACCCGGATCGACGAGGCACTCCTCGCCGCCGATGGACAGGGTCAGCGCCAGCGCGTCCGCGTGGCCGTGCGCGGCGATGCCGAGGTAGCCGAGCGGCCCGCAGTCGACCATGCCCTTGATCTCGTCGGGTTCGCCGAAATGCGATCCGAACAGCAGATAGCCGCCGTCCGGGAACGCCCAGCCCGTGTCCGACTCGTGCGGATCCGCTTCCGGCCGCTTGCCGGGCAAGGTGTGCAGCAGCCAGCGCACGCCCGGATGCGTGGGTGCCGTGCGGCGCAGCACGGCGTCGCCCAGCGCCAGCAATTGCTCGGCGCGATCGCTGCCGGGCGCATCGAGGCGGAACACGATGCCGTCGTCGGCGTCGCCCACCATCGGCACGTTGCCGCCGACGTCGCGCACGGAGCGCAGGAAGCGCAGCGCGCGCTGCAGGCTCGTCCAGTAGGCGCGCGAGAATGGCACGTCGCATGCCTGGCCGACGAGCCCGGCCACGAACAAAAATTCCGACGAGAACACGTGGTACCCGACCGCCTGCTCGCGGTTGACGCCGTCACGCGAGAACTGCGCCTGCGCCTCGTGCTCCAGCTCGCGCCGCGCCTGTTCCTGCCACGCGGCCGACGATTTCCAGCACGGCCAGATCGACGCGCCCACGTACAGGCCGGCCAGCTCGCCGATCAGGTGATTGTTGGCGGACGAATGGCGCGACAGGTTGCGCGCGATGGCGCTGCAATGGGCGTGGATCGCATCGAGCCAGTCGGCGCGCAGGCGCTGCCCTTCCTCGCCCGCGAACAGGCCGCTGGTCTCGCCGCCGATCAATTGCCACACGAGACCCCAGTTGATGAGGCGGATGCCCAGTTCCAGCGGACTCGCCCAGTTCGGGCCGACGAGCGGCGGACACTGGTCGAGCCAGCTGCGCAGCTGCGCCTGCAGCGCATGCAGCCAGGCGACGTCGTTCGTCACGGCCCAGGCCTGCGCCAGGCGCACGAGGTGCAGATGGCGGTTCAGCTCCCACAGGTGCTTGATGTCGCCGACCTGCTCGCGGTTCGTGATCGCGATGTCGCCCGCGTAGATGGCGGGCGCGACGACACCCGTGTCCGGATCGCGGTTCCACACCGGCGGCACGCCCACGTCGAAGCGCCGGTTGGCGAACAGCACGACGTGGCCGGCGCAGATGCTGTCGGCGTCGGCCAGCAGCGCCTCGCGCTCGCCGGGCGCCAGCGCGGGAATCCCGTGCAGGGCGAACGTGCGGGCCCGCGGCAGCGGCGGCGCGGCGCTGCGGCGCAGCCGCTTCGCCACGCGCGTGACGGCCGCCTGCCGCAATCGATAACCCACCTCGGCCACGGACATGCAGCGCAACCGGTTGACCAGCCAGACCATGCCTGTCGCTTCGCTCATCCTTGAGTCCCCGCCAATTCACGATAAATCGCAGACAATTGCCCGCACACCACCTCAGTTGAATAATGCTGCTCGATCGTGACGCGCGCGTGTCCTGCCAGCGTCTCGCGCAGCGCGGCATCCTGCAGCAGCCGCGCCAGCGCCGCGGCCAGCGCCTTCTCGTCGCGCGGCGGCACCAGCAACCCGTCGACGCCGTCGCGCACGGCTTCCGGAATGCCGCCGACGCGGGTCGCCACGACGGCCTTGCGGGCCGCCATCGCCTCGAGCATGGACATCGGCAACCCTTCCGCGTGGGACGGCAGGCAGAACACGCTTGCCTTCGCGAGCTCGGCGTCGCGCCGGTCCGGCCCGACCCAGCCCAGCAATTCGATGCGCTCGGCGATGCCCAGCTCGGCCGCACGCCGGCGCAGGGCCTGCACGTCGCCCTCGCCGCCGAACACGAGGCGCAGCGGACTCGGCCCGGAGGCGGTCCGCACGATGCGCGCGCCCGCTTCCAGCAGGTCGAACACGCCCTTGGCGCGTTCCAGCCGGCCGAGGAACAGGATGCGCCCCGGCACGGCGGCCTCCGCCGGCGCCAGCGCGGGCAGCGGGACGGCGTTCGGCACGACTGCCACGCGGGCGCGCGGCGCAAACGTCCGCACGAACTGCGCCCAGCCGTCGGACAGCGTGATCACGAGCGAACTCGCTTCCAGTGTATGGCGGATCCAGCGCCGCAGCGGCGTGCCCGCTTCCTCGGTCGCGAACGTGCGAAAGCCCCCACCGTGCAGGTGAAAAATGGTCTTGCGGCCGGCCAGCCGGGCGACCAGCAGGATCAGCGACTTGCGCAGGAAGCTCGCGTGCGACGCCGCGTGCACGTGGACGATGGCCGGATGCCGCGCCGCGCAGGCCGCGACGGTGTGCCACAGCCCGGCCAGCGCGCCCCCGGCCTTGGCGAGCGCCGTGCCGTCGCGGTGCGTCGCCACGTAACGCACCGATTCCCGCTCGAACAGGCCGTGATGGCGCAACACGGAGATCACCGCGGCCACCCCGCCCCGCCCTTCGAGCGCGGTGCCCACCATCAGGACCCGTGGCGCCGGCGCCTTCACGCGCGCGCCCCCGGTGCGCTCGTCCCGGTCTTCGCTGGTTGTGACAACGTACGCGGCACAGTCTGCGCCCTTACAAATTGGACAATATTTCGATAATACATCATGATTTTGCCCCCGTGCGCACGCTTGCATGTTCGATGGCGAAGAACTGGAACTTGCCGTTCGGTCCGCGCGGAATGGCGTCGACCCGTTCCACCCGCACGTCGACGCCGGGCACGCGCAGCAGGAATTTGTCGACCAGCGCGCGCTCGTCGGCCGCCGAGAATCCGGGTGCCGTCACGACGCGCAGCACGAACGCGCCGCCGCCGAGGTAGCGCACCTGCCCTTCGACGAGCTGCCGGTCGTGGCCCTGGAAGATGCGGTCCAGGCGCGCCACCAGGCGGCCGTCCGGCAGCGTCACGACCGGTTCCTGGCGGCCGGTCACGGCCTTGATCGTCGGGAATACCCGGCCGCATGGGCACGGCGTATCGTCCGGCATCACCGTGTCGCCCGTGCGATAGCGCACCAGCGGCATCGCCGCGTTGTTCAGCGACGTGCCGACCAGTTCGCAGGCGCCGTCGTCCCTGCCGTCGAGTTCGAGCAGCGCGACGTCACCGTAATCCGTCAGCACGTGGTAGCGCCCCGCCTCGCAGGTGCCGATGGCGGCCACGCGCTCGGCCTGGCCGTACCAGTCGAACACGCGCACCCCGAACGCCCGCTCCACGGCCGCGCGCACGGACGGCTCGAGCGTCTCGGACGACGTCATCACGCCGCGCAGCGCGCCGCCGCCGTAGCTGCGCCCGGCCGCGTTCAGCCACGCCGCCAGCGCCGCGGCCGACGACGGATACGCGTGGATGACGACGGGATCGAATTGTTCCAGCGCGGCGATGTAGGCGCCGATCGTCGCATTCGACAGGTGGTACGACGACATCATGAGCATGTTGCCCACCCAGTCGCGGCACCAGTAGCGGCCATCGCGCGGACGGTCGGCACAGACGATGTCGCCGCGGATCCAGGCGCGTCTCTGGCCGGGGCGCCAGCCGATCCAGTGCAGCTGGCGCTGGACGAACCCTTCCTCGCGCACGAGGTTGCCGAGCGATTGCACGACCGTCAGCGGCGAACCGGACGTGCCGCTCGTGCTGATCGTCGTGCGGATCCAGGAGCCGGGCCCGCGCGGCCGCACCAGCCGCCCGGGATCGCGGCGCAGCTCGGCCTTCGTCAGCAGCCGCGTGCCGGGCGCGAGGCGCGGCAGCGTCGTGCCGTCGCCGCCCAGCGGCACGCCGATCCGGGCGGCACGGCGCGCGACGTAGCGCGCCAGCGCCGCCGCCGAGCGCTCGTTCGCGACGAGCTCCGGATAGACGAAGCGCCGGCCCCAGACGTTGCGCACGGCTTCCCGCACCAGCGAGCGCGACGAGCACTTCAGCGAGTAGATGAGCGAACCGAGGGAAGAGGTCAGCGGCGGCATGTTACTGCGACTCCATCAGGATCTTTTTGTAAATTTTTGCAACATTGTTACCGAGAATATCATACGTACGGCAGCTCCTTACGTACGGTGGACCACGTAGCGCCAGCTCGGCCGCATGGAGCTCATCATTTAACAATTGCAGTACGGCAGCGGCGAACGGGGCGGGTTCCATCGGCACGCACAACCCGGCACCACTCTCGTCGATCACGCGCTTCTGGTCGGGGATGTCGTTGGCGACGCCGGGAATGCCGAGCGCCAGGTATTCGACCAGCTTGGTCGGCGACGAGACGTCGAACAGCGTGCCGCGCGGAATCGGCGACAGGCCGACCTCGGCCCGCACGGCATAGCCGAGCGCGGTACGCTGCGGCAGCCAGCCGGTCAGCAGCACGTGATCCTGCAGGCCGCGCGCCGCGATTTCCCGGCGCATCCACGCCATCTCGTCGTCCGACGGCGCGTCGCCCGCGATCACGAGCAGCACGCGCGGTTCGTGCGCGCGCAGCAGCGCCGCCACGTCGAGCAGGAAATCCGAGCGGCGCGAGCGCGCGACCCGTCCCAGATACAGGACGACGCGGCGTCCGGCCAGGCGCGGATCGACGACCGGCGCGATACGGGCGCGGTCGAACAGGCGGACGTCGACGCCCATCGGCACGGCCGTCATGCGGGCGCGCGGCACGCCCTGCGCCGCCAGCCAGTCGGCCATGGCGTCGCTCTGCACGAACACGTGACGCGCGCCGGGCAGCACGAGACGCCGCAGCGCCGCGCGCGCCGCGCGGGCGCGCAACGCGTGGCCCAGCCAGGCAAGCGTGCGGCCCTGGCGCCGGACGTCGTCGCGGCGCGCTTCGTAGCCTTCGACGATGGGGAACGACATCCAGTACAGGAACGGCACACCGAGCAGCGCGGCGACCATGCGGCCCAGCACGCCGCTGGCGATCTTGTCGCGCACCTGGATGCAGTCCGGCCGTCCCCGGCGCAGCGCGCGCGCCAGGCCCAGCAGGTCCCACAGCGGCGCGCACACGCTCCACAGGCGGCTGTCGAGCGAACCCACGACATCCATGCCGCCGGCCGGCCACGGCGCGGCGTCGCCGCTGCCGCCCTGCCCCACGAGGTCCGTGGCGACGCCGTGGCGCGGCAGCGCGGTGCCGAACAGGGTCAGCACGTCGGCGCGGATGGGCGGCAGCGCGTCCCGCACGACGAACAGGATGGAACGGGTGCGTGCCGCGCGGGCCGGCTGTGGTTTCTGGCTGTCCATGACTTCCTTGTCCGATGAACAACGACAGGACCAGTGTAGCCATTCCGGGTACACACAAATTGCGCCAGACTCAGGGTGGACCGGAATTTTTCGAAGTTTTTCGAAATGATTCCAGCAGATTATTTCTCACTCGAATTCTTGCGGAAAATAATCTGTCTTGCGTTCACAAGGTCCGCAACGCCAGCAGACGCGGCAGCAGCGCGGCGCTGAGCCGGCTGTCGAGCTTGCGGCAGAAATGGGCATGCGACGCGGCGATGCGTGCGAAATCCGCTTCGACGAGGATCGCAGGGTGGCGCGCCCCATCCTCGGGCCATTGAACGTAGCGGAAATTATGGCCCAGCACGCGGCGCGCGAACGGCGAATTCATGATGAGGGTCTGGAAGAACAGTTCGTCCGGACACGCGCAGTAGCGGAAGAAGCGCACAAGCCCCGGTTCGCGGTCGACCCGCCCGAGGACGTGGCGCACGCACGCCTGCGACAGCGCCCACCACGACGAGCCGCCGTACGGCTGCATGCCGCCCGGCAGACGGCGCGTCCGGCCCGCCGCGCGCAGCATCCGGTTGACCAGCCGGCAGGCCAGTTCACGCGCATACGGCCCCTGGTCGCTACAGAAATACTGATACCTGCCTTCTGCCGCCCACTGCCCGGGCGCCGTGCCGATGGGTATGACGTCGAGCAATTCATAGCCCGACAATTGCTCCATCGCCCGTTTCAGGCGGACATTGGACAGCAGCGGAAAATCCTGGGCGCTGAGGAAGGTCACCTTGTCGTACGCGGGCACTTCGGCGTCGATCTGCGCCAGCGCATTCAGGGCGGCCTGCACCTGGCTGAACGCGCCCCAGTGGACGTCCACGCGCCGGGCCACCTGGCGCGCGTACGGGTGGACGCCCGCGGGATCGAGCGCGCACTTGCGGTCGAGGTTGACGTACACGACGAACGCGTCGTCGCGCAACTGTTCCACCAGGGCGTTGAGCTGGTCCAGGTCCTTGTGGGCCTGGATCAGGAATACCTGAGTCGTCATCGTCGGCGCCGGAAAGAGGCATATCACGGATCAGTTGCACGGACGCAGGGATCACTCCCTGCGTCCGGCGTACACGCGGGCAAAAAAAATCCTCCGGCGCCGCGGGCTCCGGAGGATGGACGCCTGCGCGCCGAGTCTAGCAGTCCGGCGCGCGGGCGCCTTAATTCAGGTTGATGGTTTGCGGTCCGACCGTCACCGTGCGGCTCGTGCCGGTTCCGCTCACCTTGACGGCCGGACGCTTGCAGCCCACGTCCAGCAGCACGAGGTACTCGGCCGTCGCGCCGGCGGCGGTCTTCAGGTAGAACGCGCCATGGTCTTCGACGACGCCGGACTTGGGTGCCGGCCCCGTCCACCTGGCGAACGGCGCGTTGCCGTTGAGGTCGCGCAGGCACACGGATTGTCCGCCCGCCGCGATCTTGACGCTGCCCGCACTCTCGACCGTCATGGCGACCGGCGCGTGCACGTTCCACTCGAACGTGTGGGCGGCCGGGGCCTTCAGCGTGTCGCGCACGACCATCGCGTTCTGGCCGCGCAGGTACCAGACCTCGCGCTGCGCCTGCGTCAGCACGCCGGCATAGGCCGGGGTCGCGTCGCCCTTGGCATAGTCGTAGGCCGCCTGCGTCGAGAACGCCGTGATGTTGCCGTTGTGCTGCAGCTGCTCGCGGTAGCCGTCGACGTTCTGGCCCTTGCCGCCGTCGAACGTGATCGCGTTCTGCGAGCGGGTCTGGTGGTACCAGCTCGACCACAGCGACGAGCCGTACCAGTCGTACCAGCCGGCCTTGACGAGCAGCGGCTGACCGGCGACAGACAGCAGCAGGCCGTTCTGGTCGCCATGGCTGTGGTTGAACGAACCGTACGGGCTCGACTTGAAGAAGAACGACGTGCGGTCGGCCGCCGAGATGTCGCTGTGCATCGCGACCCAGCCCGTGCTCGGCAGGTACGCGGCATTGGGCGGCGGCGTCTTGACGGTCGTGGCCGTGATCGGCATCGGATACGGCGCCTGCACCACGGACAACGAATCTTCCGTGCCCCCCAGCCTCGACACGAACCAGGCGGCGTGCGGCGACGTCATGCGGTTGGCGAACGCGCGGTACACGCGCGGATCCGGCTTCGTCTCGGAACCGTCGCCGAACGCATGCACTCTGGCGCCCGGCGGCGTGAACTCCGCGGCGAAGTCGAGGAAGCCCAGGGCCCAGGGCTTGGCGTACATGTTGACGCCGGTCGCCTGGGCGATCGGATCCCACAATGCCGTCATGTAGCCGGCCGCGTATTCACCGTAGGCGGTGCCGTTGGCATAGCCGCCTTCCTGCCCCGACCACGGCGACGGCGTGTTCACGTAGGCACGGAACGCGAAGTCGAACCACGTCTGCGCCTCCGGGATGTCGCCCAGCGCCAGCGTCGAGATCAGCGACATATAGATCATCAGCGTGCTGCCGTGCGAATCGAACGGGTACTGGTCGAGACGGCCGTTGTCGCCCGCGAGATTGTTGTACATCTCGGTGACGCGCGTCCTGGTGACGGCGAGCCAGCGCGCCTTGCGGGTCGCGTCCACGTCGCCCGCCAGCAGGTCGGCCGCCTTGAGCAGCGTCACCGCGATCTGGCGCGTGGCCTGGTCCTGGTTGGCGTAGCTGGTCGGGCCGGTCGCGCTCAGCGCCGCCAGCTGGTCGCCGCGCTTGAACGCTTCGTTCAGGAACGTCGTGTCTTTCTTCAGGCGCCACAGCAGCGCGGCCGCTTCCAGCTGGCGCGTGGCTTCATTGATGCGGTTGCGCACGTCGGTC
>Ga0308169_10005880_pt1 | contig 10969 bp, 23 predicted proteins | sample PhyBR1_2_FD_202139 | JGI IMG/M metagenome (GOLD analysis project Ga0308169, IMG submission 202139) | Phyllosphere microbial communities from UC Gill Tract Community Farm, Albany, California, United States - DLSLSB.R1 | ecosystem: Host-associated > Plants > Phyllosphere > Unclassified | place... | reverse complement strand
GGTAGCGCTGCTTCGCGGACGACCCTGCTCAGACAGCCCCGCTGGTAGCGTTACGGCCACCATGGCTGTCTCGCTGTCCATGTCCAGAGCCTTGAGACGCAGATGTCTAGGTCTCGTACGATGAGTCAACACACCACAGCTAGCCCCGTGCAGACCTTTAAGCCCCCTCGATGGGGCTGATGAGGGTGATGGCAGGCAACTACTGAACGAGCACTCGACACCAGCATGTAGAAGCACTGATGAGGCAGAGCCTACAGGCGAAACGGCATCTGACCATGCGCGGCGCTTGTGTCGGGCCCGTGACGTACTGTATGACTTCGCTCGAGCTTGTGCACACAAGACGTGCATCTTTCCGTCGCATCCCGCACGAAATGATGACGAGCTTCCACCCACGCAATGCGACTCAAAAGCACGCACGCAGTGCGCTCATACACGACAAGCCATGTCAATCCCTCACTTTCGGCAGCCTAGCTCCCGCCGGCGGCTTGTTCTTCGCCTTGAAGTCCTCGGCAATCTCTCTCATCGTCACCCACTCGACGTCCTCGTGCGTATTCACCCACTCGATGAACCGCTCCAGCATGAGCAGGACGTCTGCGGGTCAGCGTGAGTGTGAGATGCGAGCGCTGCAACTCGCAGCCAACTTCGAACTTCCCCGAGACCTGGCAGGCGAGGATCCGTGCGGGAGAAGACAAAGAGTGGGGTTCAGCGACACTCACGTGGCCGACCAGAAACGTCAGGATGGATCGTCAACGGCAAGATGAACCCGTCCTTCTCCTCGCGGTAGAGATACGTGAAGTGGTCCTTCCACTTCTGCTCAATCACCTGCGGTGCAACGAAGCCATGCGAGTTTGGCGCGTCCTTGATGAACATCATGGGCGGCAGGTCGTCCAGCTGCCGGTCAGCGCCCGTTAGGCACCACATGTTTCGACGACACTCACGTCCCAGTTGGCCGGAATCTCCACCATCCCCGTCGTCTCGCCCCGCTTCAGCGGCTCCATCCACGTCTTGGCCTCCTGCGTGTAGTCGATCTTCTTCCAGCTGTCGCCTGTACGCAGCCAGTAAGGTTGCGAGTCGTGGTGGTGGAACGAGTGGTCTGCGCGTGAGTCCCGACCTCGACCTGCCTCCCCCTTCTGGCCCGCGATGCACAGGCCACCCGCGCCGACTCACCGTAGATGATCCCCTTCTCCATCAACATCTCCGTCGTCTCCTTGCTCACTTCCCACCACGGCGCCACGCTCCCCACGGGCGGCTTCCCCCCACAAAAGTCCGTCAACTGCTGGAACGTGTGCTCGAGGATATCGCGCTGCTGTTCGGGGCTGAGCGCCGTCGGGTTCTCGTGCGAGTATCCGTGCAGACCACTGCCGGGTGAGTCCAAGTCCTGTAGCTCGCGCCTTCCACACACAACTCACATCTCGTGGCCCGCATCCCGCACCGCCGCCATCTCCTCCGGGAACGTATCCAGACTGTGGCCCGGGATGAACCACGTCGTCTTCATGTTGAACTTCTGGAACATCTTGAGCAGCCGGGGGCAGCCGACTTCACCCGCGTACATGCCCTGGCGTCAGCGCAGGGCACGACTCGGTCGCAGTGCACAGAGCGAGGACCGCTACTCACTCTCGAGATATCTCCCGGGCTGTCCGCGCCCTGGTACGATCCCAGCCTACACAATAAGCTTGACCCTCGACGCCTGAGCGGGTGTAGCTCACCAGCCAGAGACGGCATCGACGTCGACTCCGAAGCTGTCGTCAGTCCCGCACGAAACGCACCGTGAGTCACTCACGAGCACAGAACACGGCGCTTGGAGCTTGAAGCAGGTGCAGACATGTCAATTGTGATTATGAAGGGTGTGCAGTTGACGGCTGTTGAGGATAGCGGTCCACATTATTATGTACGCAGGGTTGTGCGACCCGGTTATCGCGTACGGGCCCGTCCGCCGCCTCCGCCCATCTTCCGGGGTCACGGGAACTCAATCTGCGCTTCTACAATTGGGCGCGGAGGTACATGTCGCGCGATAAGGATGCAGATGGTGGGGCCCTGCATGGCTGGCATGGCTTATGGCAAGCGAGAAATGGGTTGAGATGATGGTTCGAAGCGAAAAGGAGTGAACCGCGCCAGCGCCGACGGGCAATTATGAATCTGCCCGAGGCCAAATGTGATTCCTGCTTGGGGTCACGCTACTCTGCTAGCCCACCGATGCAGGCCGTCGCATTGACGGGCTCACCCAACGCGGCCAAGATCGCGTACGATACGGGGCATATAGGCATATACTCACAGCTGCGCTACGCTCCGTCTATGGAGCAGGGCCGCCGTGACCGCTGACAGCTGAGAGCGCCCGTCTGTTCGGAAACTGGACTCAAGCCGATGCGGTACCGAAGAGCCCTGATTCACGGTCTGCAGCTCAAGACAAGCACGGTCGGGAAGCCCATTAGCTCCACCCGTCCAGCGTCACGTCGACCCTCGTCCAGAGTCATCGTCGACCAGAACGGCACGCCTGCCACGTACGATCTCGCCGTCATCGGCACGACCACCTCGGCAAGTCCCTCGAGCTGGGCCATTCACGCCGTCGACTGCATCAGTCCATCCGACATCGACTTTGCAAGGCCGCCATCTCCGATACGAGCGAGCCGCAGCTGTACACCTTCGACAACGACCATCCAGCGTACGGCATGGGTTTCGTCACGTACACGCAGGAGGAGCAATAGAACGGGCTGCATGGCTGCACGACCATTACACCGTCAAGCCGAAGCCTGGACATGGCGGCACCGGCCAATGGTGAGGTCAGGCGCGTTTCGTGGGAGCATGACAAGATCGCCGATGCGAAAGAAACATGCATGTTGGTTGGACGTCTACAGTCGGACATCTGCGGTCGGACGTCTACAGGATCGGCTCGCCGTCTGGGCCGAAGTCGATGGGCCGGCCTTGCTTAAACGATTCTGTGAGCGCCTGAGCAATATAGGCCGCCTGAAGAGCATCTCGTGCGGTGGATGGCACGGCTGAGGGTCAGCAGCGTCGTCAACGCCCCATGACATCGCCTCCACTTACGCGTATCGTCCAAGCAGCAGGCGACGAAAGCGTTCATCTCGTGAACGAAAGCCTCGCCGAATCGTTCGATGTAAGTGGGCCTGTTGTCAGCGTGCCCCTCCGCTCAGGCAGAGACGTCAACTTACGCCGACTCGGTTCTTCGGCCCCTGCCATCGATCACGTTCACGAAGCTGGAGGCTGGGGTCTGGCGTGAGCGCGAGATCAGGCCGCATCCACGTACCCCGACTTCGAGCTTTTGCTCGGTGCCGAAAACCTCCACGACACTAGAATAGCCTCCCATGCCGGTCCGACTCAGGTGCAGAGTCGCCTTGCTCCCGTTGGCGTACTCGATGATGCCCAGTGCGTTGTCGCAATCTTCTTGCTCGGTGAGTTCGGGGTGTCGGACGATAGACCCCGTTCCGTAACATCGAGTTACCTCTGGTCCCGAGCCTGTGCCATTCACGTCTTGCGAAACGGCCTTCATGGACTTGCCGATGGACAAAAGCCATCGAGACATGTCGATGTCGTGGATACCACAATCACTGTACGTTAGAAGAAGTGCGCGTGAGGCATGACCCCGGACTGACGCATAGATGCCGCCCGATGCCTTGGCGTACGCGACGAAGAAGCCAGACGGATCGTAGGCATCCTGTGTGGTGGACTTGAGCAGGAAGGGCTTCCCCGCCTGCGAAGTAGCGATGTGCTCGTGCAGCTGTTTGAACGCTTTGTCGACTACAAGTCAGCTGCGCCCGGGACGCGGAGCGCAACAACCCACATCGCCGGACAAAGCCAAGCATGACCTTGAGCTCGGGATGAGCCTCAGCAGCCTCCACGACAGGCTTGGAGTCGGCGACCTCGATGGCTATAGGCTTCTCGAGCAGCACATGCTGAGGTTCAGTGGGAAGCCTGCGCCGGAGAAAGGTTCGTGGATTCCGGGCCGATGCTCACCAAGCCCTTTTCTATAGCCTTCAACGCCAGCGGAGCGTGTGTAGAGGTGATGGTCGCAATGACCACAGCATCGATGTCAGTCCGTTCAAAGATCTCCGTGGGGTCGGTGTGTACGCTGAGGTTCAGGCCAACAGTCAACAACCTCAAAGGAGAGTGACTTACTCGACACCTTCCAAGTTCTCCTTCACCCACTTGGCGGCCGCGGGCGCTGGATCCCCAATGGCCACAAGGGTAGCACGGGGCGTCAAGCGGTAGATCTATCGCTGAGCGATGCGGTGCAGCTGATAGCTGGCCGTCTGACCTACGTTCTCAGCATGGCGTTGGCCCATACGACCGCAGCCCAGAACCGCGATTCTCAGCTTGCGAGGCGCGCCGTGACCGTTTTGACCGTTCAAAGCGTGAGTCATTTGGGTGGGTACGGTCGTTCGAAATGAAGTATAGGCAGGGATGGTCAAGTATCACCGGTTGCAGGCCGTTCATTGTGTTCGCCGAACGTATACATATGCACCGGAGTGAACGAATAGGGGCATCAGTCAGCTCCGATACAAGAGACAAGTCGGTCAATTCCTGGACCTAGGCTGGGCGGTTACCCACTGCACGCTTGGTCCGATTTCAGCTCCGATCGGCTTGCTTCGGCCCGTTGGCTCGACGGTAGAAGCCATCGGACGGTTTCCCATCTCTCACCCGTCGCGGACTTCTCGGGCGCATGTGAACGCTACGGCCATGGATATAGAGCACCATGTCGTGACACAGAGTTCCCAAACATCTTTCGCCGGCTGCTTCGCGACAACCTCAACCGCTACACAAAACAAAGGACCATGTCGCCCACCAAGTTGCGCTGGGCGTTGATGGGAACCGGGGGAATATGCACCGAGTTCGCATATGTGAGTCTTGCTCGACTTGGCGAGCTCGGCGCATTAACTCCGTAGGACCTGCTCGTTGATCCGTCGACTCGAGGCGTATTGGATATCGAGCACACCATCACTGCTGTTGGCTCGCGATCCATCGCTTCGGCGCAAAAGTTCATCGACAAGCTGCAAGCAGGTGACGACAGCGAGGGTTGGAGGTGGTCCTGGGGTATAAAGCATGGCCGGCTCGCAGCAAAGCCATACGATACCGAGGCGGACGTTTTTGCTGCCTCTGTGAGTCCCCCTGAGCGAATCCTCCGCAGCGCACTCAACAGTAGGACGTCGACATTGTCTACATCGGCACTCCTCCGCCTTCGCACTATGCCACCGCCAAGAGCGCCCTCAAAGCCGGCAAGCATGTGCTTGTGGAGAAGCCCGTGACATTCACCGTTGAGGAGCTGGACGAACTCACGGCTTTGGCCAAGGAGAAGGGGCTCTTCCTCATGGAGGCCGTTTGGACACGCTTCCAGCCCGTTGCCCAGAAAGTCCGGGACATCATCGCCAGCGGACAGCTCGGGAAGCCCAAGCGCTTCACGGCCGACTTTTCGATGGACCAGGATTTGAGTGGTGAGTCATAATTCTCAGATGTTCCGCACGCTGGGCGGACGCTGACCTTCAGAACGTTCTGCCGATCACTGGTCCCTCGATCCCAAGCAAGGAGGAGGCAGCCTGCTGGACATGTGAGTCTCATGTCAAGCGCACACCACCGCCTACTCACACTTTAGGGGCCCTTACCCGTCCGTCTGGGCTATGCTCCTGGTCCAGCAGAACCCGTACAACAAAGACGCCAACCCGCGTGTGCTCGCTTCGTATCAGACCGAGTACAAGGACACTGGGGTCGATGTCAACTCGCGATGGCTTGTCCAGTGGGACGGCCTGTGCCAAGGGCATCTGACGACGGACCTGAACAATGCTGGACTCAAGGAGGCTACTGCATGGATCCAGTGCGAGGAGGGAGACTTGGTCATCGAATGTGAGTCGCCTGTGATGTTGTGTTCGTCCAGGACCGGCAGACAGAATCTGACAGCAGACCCTCCCTACAAACCGGACACCTTCCACATCATTCCCCGCCCCGACCGCTTCCCGGGCGCGATCAAGGAGAAGACGACCCATTACCACCCTGTCGATGCTGGAAATCACGGCCTGTCCTACGAGGCCGACGAGGCCGCTCGATGCATCGCTGCGGGGAAGACGGAGAGTGACAAGATGAGCTGGGCGGAGAGCAGGATCGTGCAAGGGTGGTTCGACCATGTCAGGAAGAACGGCATCGAGAAGACGAAGGCCGGCGTTGCGTAAGCCTGTCACCGAATGTCACCGAGATGCATGCCATACAAAATCGCTACCCTCTTCTTAGACTGAGGGCATTGAACGAGAGACACCCATCTTTATCCATCTCCACCCCATCTTGTCCCTTCAGAGCCCGCCAGCACGGTCACCCGCGCTGCGACGGTCGAGTTCGCTCACAAGAAGTACCGGAATCTGGGATCGTCCTTGCCGTTCTTCAGCGCCGCGGTGGGCACGTCCAAGCTGGTCCAGTTGACGCCCTGCGCCTTGTTTCGTCGCCTGTTCTCCATCACCATGTAGGTGCGCAAGGATCCGAGGAAGACAATGGCCAGAGCGGAGATACATGCCGAGATGATCAAGGGCGTGGTGTACCGCGGGGCGAAGCGCTGCAAGAAGATGTTGGCCGAGACGATACCGGCAGAGTTGGCGCCGAAGTTGGTGACACTAGACCGGAATGCCTTGGAGTTCTCCTTGGTCGTGTTGTTCTGCACGAAGCTGGGCTTTAGCCGGGAACATCGACTGTCCGCTGAGAAGGTGCGTACGAGAGGAACAAGCAACTCGGGATGAAACTGCCGCTTGTGATCAGGAACGTGCAGAAGTATCCGGCCTTTCGGTTCGATAGGGGTAACGTGGCAAGGGTTATCGCGCCGATCAACACCAAGGCTGCTCGTTCAGCCCTGACGCAAGCTCCTGCGAGGCGGGACATACCGTTGGCACACATGACATGGAAGGTTCGCTCTCGCTGCCTGTCCGAGGAGATGACAAACAGTACTGATCTCAGCTTGGTGCAAGGTCGACTCAGGCTAGAAGTCACTCAAGACCACTGTCGCCGTCGCATATGGGCCGACAGTCATCAAGTTTGTCTTGACGACTGAATATCCGAAACGTCCCACGATTTGGGTGAGGAATGTCGAAGCGGTCTGGTTGGCAACGCCGTACAGCTGTCATCAGACATGTCGACGTGCGGCAGGCGATACACGCACTAAGCAGTAGAAAGCCCATGCCCAAGTCTCCCACTCCTTCGCCGGCTCAAGCCACTCCTTGAAGTTGAAATCGGCGTTCACCTCGTTGGACGAGTCCTTCAACAGCCTCATGACTCCGACGGTCTTCTCGTGCGGGTTCAAGAAGGGCGCTTTGCTGGCGTAGGTAGGAAGGATCCAGCTGACCGGTCAGCGATCATCTCCACGTTCCGTGGAAAGCCTGAACTCACTAGGCCATGACGGCGCATACGACAGTCAAGCCCCCCTCAATCAGGAAGAGCAGCTGCCAGCCGTGTAGGCTATTCTCGACCTGGAACAGACCGTAGGACAGCAAGCCGGAAAAGGCGCCTGGTATCAGTTCGACACCATAGGTCCGCTTCAGGAGACACACCCGACACCGCTACCATGCTGTACCAAGCAGCCATGCGCTTGCCCAGCTCCGCTCGGGTATAGAAACACGCGCTGCATGTGAGCTCAGACATCGCGGTCTTCCAGACGAGGGACGCACAGATACATGATCAAGGAAGCTCCGAAGCACCCCTCGAACGTTCCAAGAAGCAGACGAACGACCAGGCACTGAGCAAAGCTGGCGCGATTAGCTTCGGCCTACGGCGATGGACTCACTTCTTCACGCTGGCATTGATCATGGCCATGGAGCCCCATCCGATCATGTAGATCGGCAACATCGTGTTTGGCCCGAATCGCTTGGTAAGGTAGGTACCGGGATAGGCCATGAGACAGAAGGGGATGTAAAACACGGTCAACATGCTGCAGTGTCAGCTGGATGGAAGCTCATGGCGATATCATGCGGTCTTGCTCACATGTTGTACTGGTTCCCGTGGAAGTGGAGATCTTTGCTGAGAGGTCAGTAGGGAGCGGTAGACAATGGGCAACTCACTCCATCCCGTCAGACTTTGCGTTGGACACGTTTCCTCGGTCAAGTGCCGAGAACAGGTACATGATCATCGCCATCTGCGAGTTTCAGTTTTGACCACGGTGTGTCCAGACTCACGGGCAGTATGCGGTAGTCGTATGCTCGCAGGACGCGGCGCGCGACCGTCATGTCCATTTCGTAAGCCTCGACTACCGTTAGAGCTTGTCAGACGATGGGCTCGTCTTGCTCACCCTCCTCGGCCGTGTACTGGTAGTCGCCGTTGACGCCCGCATAGTCGATGGCCATCGAGGGTCGGACAGCCGCCTCGAAGTCGCCCTTGTCGGGCATCGTTTCGTTCTCGGACTGCATGGCGCCGTTTGTTGGATCTTGGGGTCCGGATGCTGCGGCGATCTAGCTGGCCTTTTGTAGCGCATCCTTATCGAGATTGGAGTACCGAATGGGTGGACTGCTGTATGTCAATCGGTGTTTCCCGAAGTAATGATTGATGACCGAACGGGGATCTGCCGAGGACGATGTCGTGCTTGGAACAGCAGAGCAGATGACTCGAGCATCGCACGGCATACCGTCCGGCGGGAGATAAGAGGGCGCAAATAGTACGGGTAATACCGAGCCACGGATACAGTCCGAACTCGGTCTATGCCGTACAATCGGGCACACCCGATGCGATGCTCCGTCGAGCTCCAAGTCAACCCATCGCTTGTTCGGTATCTACCGTTGCTATCATCACCATGAGCCGGGACAGACCGAGTCGGTCATTGCTATGCTCCACGGGTGATTGCGATGTAGCTTGGGCGGCGACACGTATTTAGCACTCGAAACATTCTTGCTCGCTGGATATCCTTGCTTCACCATCGCTTTGTCCAGTTGCCTGTATCACAATGCCCGTGGCCGTGCCCATCAAGCCGCCTATGCGGCCGTACGTCGCCCCGCCAGAGACCAAAGCCGACGTCGAGTACGCCAACCTGCGCACGATCGACCTGTCCAAGTTTGACTCGCTCGATGGGGCCGTGCGCGACTCGCTGTTCGAGGAGTTCAAGAAGGCGATTGCGGAGGATGGCTTCTTGTACTTGGTCAACTTTGGCTTGACCCAAGAGCAGGTGGGTTGAGTTACAGGATGGTCTTCATTTTGCTTACCAGCAGATCGACAGGCAGTTCGCCATTGCGCAACATGCTTTGATAGACGGCAACATCACGCCGGACGAGCGAGAGAGGCTCAAGTGGAAATACCTCGACACGGTGAGTCACCACGTACCGTCGGTCCGCCTTTTTGACATGGCAGGGCAAGTACACCGGGTACAAGCCGAGAGGGTATTGGGACATCGCGAAGGGTGTCAAAGACAACGTCGAATCATTCAACTACTATAGCGAGACAATGTGCGATGGGGACCATCTGCCCGAGTGCTTGAGAGAGTGTATCGGGGACATCCAGGAGTTTAACAGGGTGAGCTGGAGCCTCAAACCATGAGCACGACTGACGACAGCACTGTCACGATGTGGTCAATTACAAGCTCCTCAACCTGCTGTCCCGCATGCTAGAGATGCCCGAGGACTACTTGTGGAACACGGTGCAGTCCCATAACGGCATCATCGGCGAGGGGTACTTTCGACAGATGATGTTCCACCCGATAGATAGCGAGCGGGCAAAGGCTGCTGGAGGGGTGCAGATGCATGGTCATCAAGGTGCGTCGAGACTCGCTCCATGTCGCTGACGAGCAGATTACGGTGTCACCACTATTCTTCTTTCCCAACCCATTGCCGCCCTTCAGGTCTTGGGCAGGGACGATGTCTGGCGATATGTGAAGTACAAGCACGGAGGAATGGTGGTCAACCTCGGCGAAGTGCTGGAATTCATCTCGGGCGGTCTGTTGCCTGCAACTCGCCATCGAGGTGGGTCCAACGGGGGAGAGGCTTAGCGAAAGCTCATATTCAGTAACAACACCACCCGCGGACCAACTGCACGAACATCGCTTGACAATCGGGCTCTTCTGCGCTGCTCGAAACGATCTTTCGCTGGCGCCCCTGACCGAGTCACCGCTCCTGCAGCGCGAGGGATATGTGCAACGATTCGAGCCCGGAGCAGAAGGCGCTGTCGATGTGTCAAAGGTGAGCTCGGCCAGATCGACCACGCTTACATCAGATACCTACAGCAGAGCAATGGCGCATAGCCCGGGTTCTCCGATCTCAGACGCCCCCAACGGACATCGTGTACAAGAACGGAGTCAAGTACAACAAGCAGTACTTCCAGGGTATCTACGTTCTGGAACCGGTGTAGCACATGCATTTTTGTCTCGATCTCCCTACGCCTCCAGTCCGGGATCGAGCCCGAGGAGCTGGTTGATGAGCTCTACGGCTGCGGGGTCGAGCATCAAGTCGTCGAAGTTGACCAGTCCGTTGTCTTCCGCTGCTAGCCCCACGGCGTCCCGAGCAAGGGCGAGGTCCACGTCGATCCCCAACATGCGCTGCATCAGTCGCACAAATGTTGCGCACAGCCTCCTGAAGAGGTTGCCATACCGGTGGGTCTGGTTGTACCTGGTCGCGAGCGTGTCGAGGATGTTCTGCACGGCGAGCAAATCCGGGTCTACGGCGCAATTAACCAACGGCCCGACTGCATTCTCACAGGCAGGGCAAGCCCTACAGTCAGCTTCAAACGGCAACGTAACTTACCATGAGCAGTACAGCAGCGTCAAGCCGGCCATGAAGACCGAGTGAAACCCCGCCCAGCCAGGCATGATATCTTCCTCCGTCCGAGCTGCGACGACCCTGTCGCCGATGCGTATCACGCCCCTAGCGGCGCCCAGGCAGATGTCGAGGACCGGCGCAGTCGGAATCGGAAAGCTGGGGCTGGGTCTGTGAAGGACCATCGTGGCGTGGTGAAAGGCCAGCTGGAGGACGTCTCGTTCGACGGTGTCCAGTCGCGTGACCACGAGGTTTTG
>Ga0308169_10005879_pt1 | contig 10970 bp, 8 predicted proteins | sample PhyBR1_2_FD_202139 | JGI IMG/M metagenome (GOLD analysis project Ga0308169, IMG submission 202139) | Phyllosphere microbial communities from UC Gill Tract Community Farm, Albany, California, United States - DLSLSB.R1 | ecosystem: Host-associated > Plants > Phyllosphere > Unclassified | place... | reverse complement strand
GCACCCCACGCGTCAGCCTGGTGCTCGAGCACGACGGCGGCGCGCAGCAGGACGGCGCCACGTTCGGCGACGGGGGTGCGCGCCCAGCCGGCGGCCGCCGCGCGGGCGGCGGCGACGGCGTCGTGCACCTGCGCCTCGGTGGCCTGACGCCCCGAGGCGACCAGGTCGTCCGGGTGGCTCGGATTCCAGCTGTCCAGACGGACCCCGTGGCCTTCGATCCAGGCGCCGTCGATGTACTGTCGCAGGTCGATGCTCATCTCAGTCCTCCAGGAGTCGTCACTGCTCAGCGGAAGGCCGGGACGCCGGTGAGGTGGTTGCCCAGGACCAGGGTGTGGACCTCGTCCGTGCCTTCATAGGTGCGGACGGATTCCAGGTTGTTGGCGTGCCGCAGCGGCGAGTAGTCGAGGGTGATGCCGTTGCCGCCGAGGATCGTGCGGGCCTCGCGGCAGATCTCGATGGCCTCCCGGCAGTTGTTCAGCTTGCCCACGGAGATCTGGTGCGGCGCCAACTTGCCGGCGTCCTTCAGACGGCCCAGCTGGGTCGCCAGGAGAAGACCCTTGTTGATCTCCAGCGCCATGTTGACCAGTTTCTCCTGTGTGAGCTGGTAACCGGCCAAAGGGCGGTCGAACTGGAGGCGCTGCTGGGAGTACTCCAGCGCCGTGAGGTAACTGTCCCGGGCGGCGCCCATCGCACCCCAGGCGATGCCGTACCGGGCCTCGTTGAGGCACTCGAACGGGCCCCGCAGGCCTTTGGCGCCGGGCAGCAGCGCCGTGGCGGGCAGCCGGACCTCGCTCAGCTCCAGATCGCACTGGACCGAGGCCCGCATGGAAAGCTTCGGCTGGATGGGGGTGGCGGTGAATCCCGGGGTGTCGGTGGGGACGATGAAGCCGCGGACGCCGTCGTCGGTCATGGCCCAGATGATCGCGATCTGCGCGAGAGTCGCCAGACCGATCCAGCGCTTGGAGCCGTTGATCACCCATTCATCGCCCTCCTGGCGGGCGAAGGTCTTCATGCTGCCTGGATCGGAGCCGGCGGTCGGTTCGGTCAGGCCGAAACAGCCGATGATCTCGCCGGCCGCCATGCGGGGGAGGTATTCGTTCTTCTGTTCCTCGCTGCCGTGCTTGTGGATGGCGCTCATGGCGAGGGAGCCCTGGACGCTCACGAACGTGCGCAGACCCGAATCTCCGGCTTCCAGTTCCAGCGCGGCGAGGCCGTACTCGACCGCGGTCCGGCCCGGGCAGCCATAGCCCTTGAGGTGCATGCCGAGCAGGCCCAGCTCCGCCATCTCCGGGATGATCTCCACCGGGAACACGGCATCCTCGTACCAGCGCGCTATGCCGGGCCGGATCCGCCGGTCCACGAACTCCCGGACGGTGTCCCGGAAGGCCAGTTCGGCGGGGGTGTAGAGGGAGTCGATGTCGACGAGGTCGTAGATGCTCATGGTCTCTCCGTGGGGTGTGACGGCGGTCATGGCCTCCACGGTACTGAGCGGCCTGCCGTGCTTCATTGGTCAGTTTGTCTCGACTACAGTGAGTTTTGGTTGAAACGACCACACTCCGCGAAGGAGCCGTCACCCGGAGCGCAAGGAAGCGACACGATGATCAGCCTGGCCCATCTGCAGACCTCCCTGGGCGCGCGGCTCACGACTCTCGACGGCAAGCCTCCGGCGGCACGGACCGTCTCGGGTGTGCACATCTCGGAACTCGACGACCCCACGCCCTACCTCGAGGGCGGGGAACTGCTGCTGACCACCGGCATCCCGTTCCGGGGTCCGGCTCCGAGGACGCACGAGTACGTGGCGCGGCTCGGCGGTCACGGGGTGTCCGCTCTTGGGCTGGGCCTCGGCGCGGGTCTCGATGAGGTTCCGGTGGCACTCGTCGAAGCGTGCCGGGGACAGGGCGTGGAACTCCTGATCGTGCCCGATGGTGTGCCTTTCATGGATGTCTCCCGGGCCTACTGGGACCTCGTGGCCCGGCTCGGTCAGTCGGATCTGGTCGCGAGTCTGGGCACGCAGACCGCTCTCGCCCGCGCCGCCGCCCGGCCGGACGCTCTGGCCTCCGTCGTCCGCGCGCTGGCGCAGGCTCTCGGTGGCTGGGCGGCCTACCTGCCCGTGGAAGACGCTTCTCCCACCGTCTGGCCCGACAGCACGCGCCCTCTCCTGCCGCAGCTCCGGCAGGAGACCGCCCGGCTGAATCTCCGGGGACTCAGATCGGCCGCGACGTTCCAGGTGCACGGCGCCGACGTCGTGGCTCACCCTGTTCTGGTCGGTCAGAGGATCGCGGGTGTCCTGGCCATCGGGGCGGGTCGCACGCTGACCCGGGCCGACCGCCAGGTCATCCAGACGGTCTGCGTGCTGCTCTCCCTGAAGGCGCAGCAGGACGAGGAGGCGGACCGTCGCACGGGCCTGCTGCACGCCGCGGTGGCCCGGCTGATCATCGGCGGCCACCTCGAAGCCGCACGGCTCCTGGCGGGGGACATCGGGGTCGGCCTGCCCACAGGCCGGATCCGGCTGCTGCTCGTGTCGGGCCTGCCGGAAGGGGCATCGGACCGGGAACTGTCCGCCGTCCTCGGAACGCTCGATGGCGGACCCGCGATCGAGGCGGGAGCCCTCCGGCTGCGGTGCACTGAAGGCGAGGTCGAGATCTGTCTGGTCGACGACGACGACGCCGCCCGCCTCCCGGCCGGCCGCGCGCCGGGGGAGGGGCCCGGCGTCGTCGTGCGGGCGGTGCTGAGCGCGCCGCTCACGCCGGCTCAGGTCCCCGCGAGGTTCTGGCGCAGGCGGCACCCGGTGCCCTGACGCGGCCGCCGGTGAGCCCACTCGACCCACGCGCCTCAGGGTGGGTGGAGACGCTGCGCGCCCAGGAACGAGGGGATCTGCTTGCAACCGTCCAGTGTTACCTCCGGAACCGCGGCCAGTGGGAGCCGGCGGCGCGGGAGCTGGGCATCCACCGGAATTCGTTGCGGCACCGGATCGGGATCGCGCAGCGGCTCCTCGGCGCCGAACTCGATGATCCGGATGTGGCGGCGAACCTCTGGCTCGCGCTCAGGGCTTCTTGACCCCGGGCGTCCTGACGGCAGGCCTCCTGAACCTGCTCAGGAGTCCAGCCACTCCCGCAGCCGGTCTGAATGCTCGCCCAGCGCCGGCGGAGCCTGGGTGGGGGCGGAGAACGCCGGGGTCCACGAGATCGGATGCCGGACCTGGCGTCCCACCGTGGAGCCCGATGCGTCTTGGACCTCGATGGTGGGGTTGAGACCCAGTTCTTCGGCGTAGGAGATCCCCTCGTCGATGCCGGACACGCGGCCCGCGGGGATGCCCGCCGAGGTGAAGGCCTGTTGCCACGCTGACGCGGTGTCGGTGGCCAGCGCGGTCTCCAGGTGGCGGGTGAGTTCCTCCCGGTGGGCCACCCGGGCCGAGTTGGTGTTGAACCGTTCGTCCTCGGCCAGGGCGTCCAGTCCGAGCAGGGAGGCCAGCCGGCCGAACTGCGCGTCATTGCCACACGCGACTGCGAGGGGGCCGTCGGCGCAGTTCAGGAGCTGGTACGGCGCGATGGACGGGTGATCGTTCCCCATCCGCCGCGGGACCACCCCGGCGCCGAGATACGCCTGCGCTTGATTGGCGAGCGCGCCCTGCAGGCTGGAGAGCAGGTTGACCTCCAGATGCGCACCGCGGCCGTCGCGGTGCCGTGCGGTGAGAGCCGCCAGGATGCCCAGGGTCGCGTCCTTCGCGGTCAGCACGTCCACGAGCGCGACGCTCGCCCGTGATGCTCATGAGCCCGCCGAGGGCCTGGACGACGAAGTCGTAGCCCATGAGTCCCGCGCCGCCCGCGCTGCCGAAGCCCGAGATGGAGGCGTAGATGAGTCCGGGATTCTCCGCAGAGAGTTCCTCATACCCGAGACCGAGACGGGCCATGCCACCCGGCTTGAAGTTCTCCACCAGCACGTCGGCGCGGCGGGCCAGCTCGCGGGCGAGCCGAAGGTCGCCGTCGTCGCCCAGGTCCAGGCAGAGCGACTGCTTGTTCCGGTTGACGCTTTCGAAATAGGTGGAACCGGTGGCGGAGAAGGGCGGCCCCCAGCTGCGGGTGTCGTCCCCGGTGCCGGGACGTTCAACCTTGATGACTGTGGCACCCAGATCGGCGAGGGTCATGGTGGCGAGGGGGCCCGCCAGGACTCGGGAGAAGTCGGCCACGAGGAGGCCCTCGAGGGGCAAAGATCCGCTCTGTTCGGTCATGAAAGCCGTCCTCTCGAGGCATCAAGCGGGGGTGGAGTGAGGTCTGGAACACACCCTAAGGAAGGCTGCGACGGGCCGCAGTGGGCGAAAGCGACGGGCGCTGGACGGATCATCCAGTGTTTCGTCCGTGTGACAGTTTCAGAAAATTTTTGAACGTCATTCATAAATCCTCTTCCCTTCGAGGTGATGGGCGACTATCGTCTCGATGTGGCGTAGAACACATTTCGCCCCGTGGCCGGAACACCACCCGGCAGAATTCCCGGACCGGTCCGCCGGTCCGGCCGAACCTTCCGGTCACTCCGGGCGGCCTCCGCAAGGAGCCGTCCGCCTCCCCACAAGAAAGTCTCCCCAAGATGTCCCAGAACACTCCTCGCCTCCGGCGAACGCTCGGCCTCTGGTCAATCGTCGGCCTCGGCGTCGGCTACATGACCCTCACCACGGTCTTCGACACCTTCGGGATCGTGTCCGAAGAGACCAACGGCGTCGTGCCGACCGCCTATCTGGTCGCTCTCATCGCTCTGCTCTTCACGGCCATCAGTTACGGCCGCATGACGCGGGTCTTCCCCTCCTCCGGCTCGGCGTTCACCTACACCTCGGAGACCATCCACCCGAATGTCGGCTTCCTGGTCGGCTGGACGTCCCTCATGGATTACTTGCTCCTGCCCCTGGTGAACGCGCTGATCGTCCGCACGTATCTGACCTCGATCTTCCCGGATGTGCCGGAGTGGATCTGGGTGGTCCTGTACGTCGCGATGATCACCCTGCTGAACCTCTGGAGCATGACGAGCACATCCCGTATCAACGGACTTCTGGTGGTGTTCTCCACCGTCCTGATCGTCGTGTTCCTGGTGCTGGCGTGGAATGCCCTGCAGAACGGCGCGGGCACCGGCACCCCGTTCACGACGCAGCCGTTCTTCCATGACGGCGTGGACACGAGTTCCGTGATCGCGGGGGCCACCGTGGTGTGCTTCTCCTTCATCGGCTTCGACGCCATCACCATGTACTCCGAGGAAGCCAAGGATGCCAACACGGTGCCCCGGGCGATCGTGATCGCGCTGCTCATCGGTGGCCTGGTCTTCTTCGTGGCCGCCTGGTTCAGTCAGGCGACGTTCCCCACGGTGGAAGGGTTCGAGAACACCGACGAGTCCCTCCTCCCGCAGATGGCACTGAAGGTGGGCGGGCAGTTCTTCCAGATCCTCTTCACCGCGGCATCCTTCGCGGCCGCCGTTGCCTCCAGCCTGTCCTCCCACGCCTCCGTGTCCCGCATGATCTACGTGATGGGACGCAACGGCAAGGGCGTGGTCTCCCGCTTCTTCTCCTTCATCCACCCGAAGACGCACACGCCGTTCAACGCCATCCTGTTCGTCGGCGCCGTGTCACTGCTGGCCATTCCGCTGTCCCTGGACTTCGTGGCCTCCATGATCAACTTCGGCGCACTGATCGCGTTCACGTTCGTGAACGTCACGGTGGTGGTGTACTTCGTATTCATCAAGAAGGACCGGACGGGGCCGGCAGCGATTCTCCGCAACATGGTCCTCCCGGTGATCGGCATGATCCTGACGGGCGTGCTCTGGTACTTCCTGTCCGACGAGGCGCGGCTGTACGGCGCGATCTGGCTCGGCGCGGGCTTCGTGGTCCTGCTGGTCATCACGCGGGTGTTCCGTCGTCCGCTCAGTGTCCGCATGGAGGACGAGGAGATCGCCGAAGTCACGGGCGAGGAGCTCGGTCAGGCGGCTCGCTGACGTCGTCACGCGACACCGGCCGGTTCCCTCCGAGGGCGCCGGACAGACTGCCGGGGCATGCTGCGGAGCGTGCCCCGGCAGTAGTGTGTCCGGCGTCGCGCGTCCGCGGAGTGGCGCGGCTCACGGCCCTCCCGTCGCCTAGAATGGAAGGGATTGTGCCGGGCGGAGTCCCGGGGAAAAACCAAAGAGGCGAAGAGATCGACTGCGTGCGGCGCTGGTCGGCTCGCACAAGGAGGAATCCACCATGGCAGAGCACGACGGCGGCCGGCGAAGCGGCCGGAATTTCGGCCCCCAGGGCAACCGCAAGCCTTTCGGCGACCGCAATTCGCGGGATGGCGAGCGTCGCGGTGGCTTCGGCGATCGCAAGCCCTACGGTGATCGTCCTCAGCGTGACGGCGAGCGCCGTCCGTATGGTGACCGTCCGCAGCGCGATGGTGAGCGCCGCTGGGAGGACCGCGGCGAGCGGCGCCCGTATGGTGACCGTCCTCAGCGTGACGGTGAGCGCCGTCCGTATGGCGACCGCAAGCCGTTCGGTGACCGACCTCAGCGTGACGGTGAGCGCCGTCCGTACGGTGACCGTCCGCAGCGCGACGGCTATGGCCCGCGTCGCGATGACCGTCGCGATGACCGTGGTTCGTTCGGCGAGCGCCGCTCCTTCGGTGACCGTCCGCAGCGGGATGGCGAGCGCCGCTCCTTCGGTGACCGTCCGCAGCGGGATGGCGAGCGGCGCCCGTACGGTGACCGTAAGCCCTTCGGCGATCGCCCCCAGCGTGATGGTGAGCGCCGCTGGGAGGACCGCGGCGACCGCCGCCCGTATGGCGGCCGTCCGCAGCGTGATGGCGAGCGTCGCTCCTTCGGCGACCGCAAGTCCTTCAGTGACCGTCCCCAGCGTGAGGGCTACGGGCGTGACCGTGACGACCGTCGTGACGACCGCCGTCGTGACGACCGTGGGGGAGAGCGCCGCTGGGAGGACCGGGGCGGGAACCGCCGCGACGATGACCGGCGCTCCTTCTCGCGCCGCGACGACGCCGGCAACGGTCCTCGCGACTCGTACGGCCGCTCGATCAACCCGGCCGATCTGCGCTCGTCCAACCGCCCGGACCGCGAGCGTTCCCCGGAGATCGACGAGGACGTCACCGGGCGCGAGCTGGACCGCGGCACCCTCGGTGAGCTCCGCTCCCTCGAAAGCCGCAACGGCACGTTCGTCGCCCAACACCTGGTGATGGCCGGACGCTACTTGGAGGAGGACGCCGAGCTGGCCTACCAGCACGCGCTCGCCGCGAGCCGCCGCGCCGGCCGTCTGGCGTCCGTCCGCGAAGCCGTCGCCATCACCGCGTACACCGCCGGTCACTACGCCGAGGCCCTCAGCGAATTCCGCACCTTCCGCCGCATCTCCGGTTCCAATGTGCACCTCCCGCTCATGGCGGACTCCGAGCGTGGCCTCGGCCGTCCGGACAAGGCGCTGGAACTGGCTCGCAGCGAAGACGCCCAGGACCTGGATGCTCCGGGCAAGGTGGAGCTCGCCATCGTCGCTTCGGGCGCCCAGGCCGACAAGGGTGACTTTGCCGCTGCCCTGGCCGAGCTCGAGATCCCGCAGCTCGACATCAACCGGGCGTTCTCCTACAGCCCGCGCCTGTTCCGTGCCTACGCTGACGCTCTCGTCGCCGCGGGCCGCGAGGACGAGGCCGCCCGCTGGGCCCGCCAGGCGCTCGTCGCCGAGGAAGCGCTCGGCGTCGGTCAGTTCGCGGAGCCCGAGATCTTCGATCTGGTGGGCGACGACGAGGAAGAGGAGCGCCGCCACGCCTCCTCCGAGGAGGACGACGCGGACTCTGAAGACGACGCAGCCTCCGACGACGCCCCGGAGACCGGCTCCGAGGACGAAGCTGCCTCCGACGACGAGACCGAGGTCTTCGTCGACGAAGCCGACGGTCTGGTCGAGCAGCCCGCACCCGCGGACACCGAGGACGATTCCGCCGAGGAGCCGGACAACGGTTCCGAGGGCGAGTCCCAGGACCGCTGAGCATGACCCTGCCGAGCACTTCCGCACTGATCGACCGCTTCGACGCGATCCTCTCGGATCTGGACGGTGTGGTCTACGCCGGACCGTCCGCGATCCCGGGCGCCGTCGAAGCGCTGTCCGGTCTCGCGGACCGGGGGGTGGGGCTGGCGTATGTGACCAACAACGCCTCCCGCTCCCCGGAGCAGGTCGCTGAGCACCTGCGGGAGCTCGGCGCTCCGGCCACCGCGGAACAGATCATCACCTCCCCGCAGGCGGCCGCCCGGCTGCTCGCGGAACGTCTGGCGCCGGGCTCCCGGGTTCTCATCACGGGCAGCACGGCGCTCGCCGCGGAAGTCTCGGAGGCAGGCCTCGAACCGGTCTGGAAGGCCACGGACGAGCCACAGGCCGTGGTCCAGGGCTTCGACCCCGGGCTCGGCTGGAAAGACCTCGCGGAAGCGTCCTACGCCGTCGCCACGGGCATCCTCTGGGTCGCGACCAACACGGACCTGTCCATTCCACAGGCCCGCGGCATCGCTCCGGGGAACGGAACCCTGGTCGCCGCCGTGCGGGCCGCGACGGGCGTGACGCCGCTCGTGGCGGGCAAGCCGGAGGTCCCGCTGTTCCACGCGGCCGCCGCCCGGCTGTCGTCCTCGCGGCCCGCCGTCGTCGGTGATCGTCTCGACACCGACATCCTGGGCGGCAACCGCGCCGGCTTCGCCACGATCCAGGTGCTCACCGGCGTCAACACGGCGCGGGATGCGCTGAACGCGCTCACCCTCGAGCGCCCCACCCATCTGATCGCGGAGCTGGGGGCGCTGTACCGCCCGTACCCGGAGACGATGCACGACGACGGCGTGTGGCGCGTCGGCGAGGCGTCCGCCGTCGTGGAGGGAGACCGCGTGGTGGTCACCGCCGAGGAGGACTCACTGGACGGCTGGCGTGCCGCCTGTGCCGCCTGGTGGTCCGCCGTGCCCGAGACGGAGTCCGCCACCGACCCCGGGCTGGTCTGGCGCACTCGCTGAGGCGCCGGGCCGCCGGTGGCCGCATGACGTGACGCCGTGACCCCTGACCTCGTTACGATGGGGACTGATGGATGCCGAGGAGATCACCGTGGATGAGCACGCCGACGACGGGATGAGCGCCGACGGGATGGGCCCTGTGCAGGACCCTGCCGTGGCCCAGGTGCTGTCGGCCCTGGAGGAACTGGAGGACGCCCCCTTGGAGGAGCACCCCGCCGGGCTGGACCGCATCCACGACGCCCTGGGTTCCCTGCTGGACGGCCCTCTGGTGCCCGGGATCCAGCCGCGATGACCCGGCTCGATCAGGAACTCACCCGCCGCGGTCTGGCCCGTTCCCGCACGGAGGCGGCGCGCCTCATCGCCGCGGGACTCGTCAGCAGCGCCGGTCAGGTGCTGGCGAAGGCCTCGGTGAGTGTGACGGAGGCGACCGAGCTGAGAGTCGCGGAGAGCGGCATCACGGAGTTCGTCTCGCGTGCCGGCCACAAGCTGCGCGGCGCCCTCGACGCCTTTCCGGAGGTCTCGGTCACCGGGAAGAGGTGCCTGGACGCCGGCGCCTCGACCGGCGGGTTCACGGACGTCCTCCTGAGGGCGGGCGCCCGGGAGGTCGCCGCCGTCGACGTCGGCCATGACCAATTGGTCGAGGAGCTGCGGCAGGATCCTCGCGTGCAGGTCTTCGAGGGCATGAACGTGCGGTACCTCCAGGCCGCGGACATCGGGGGAGAAGCCGCCCTCACCGTCGCCGATCTGTCGTTCATCTCGCTGACTCTCGTCATGAAGCCCCTCGCCGCGTGCACCTCGCCGGGCGGCGAGCTGGTCCTCATGGTCAAGCCGCAGTTCGAGGTCGGACGGGAACGTCTGTCCCGCACGGGGGTGGTGACCAGCACGGAGCAGCGCCGCGAAGCCGTGGGCCGAGTGGCGCAAAGCGCCGTTGACGCCGGCCTGGTGCTCCGTGGTCTGGCCGAAAGCCCTCTGCCGGGTCAGGACGGGAACCACGAGTACTTCCTGTGGCTGGCACGCCCGGACGGCTCGGATGCTGTGCCTGCCGGAAGCGACATGCCTAAGATCGACCCAGGTGATGTCACCGCTCCGGTCCGGACCGGAGTGCCGGTGGCGGAACTCCTCACGACCATCTGGCCGGCGCACCAGGCCGGGCCGAACCACTAGGAGCGGGTATGAGCCGGCGGATCCTCGTCTTCGCCCACACGGGGCGCGAAGAGTCCCTCAAGGCTGCCCGCGAAGCCTGCCTGGAACTGACGTCCAGTGGCCTGATCCCCGTCATGAATCCTGCCGAGCGCCAGGACATGGAGGACTACTTCGGGGACCGGGACACGCCCACCGAGATCCTGGGACAGGACTGCGAGCTGGACGGGATCGAACTCGGCATGGTGCTGGGCGGTGACGGAACGATCCTGCGGGCCGCCGAGATGGTGCGGGAGATCAACATCCCGTTGCTCGGCGTCAACCTGGGCCACGTCGGATTCCTGGCCGAAAGCGAGCGGGCGGACTTGAAGGACACCGTCCGGTGGATCGCGCGCAAGGACTACGTGGTCGAGGAGCGGATGACCATCGACGTGCAGGTCTGGGTCAAGGGCCGGCGCATCTGGCACACCTGGGCGCTCAACGAGGTGTCGCTGGAGAAGGGCAATCGCGAGCGGATGCTCGAAGTCGTCATGGAAGTGGACGAACGCCCCCTGACGTCCTTCGGCTGCGACGGCGTGGTCATGGCGACCCCCACGGGCTCCACGGCGTACGCGTTCTCCGCGGGCGGCCCTGTGGTGTGGCCCGAGGTCGAGGCGCTCCTCATGGTCCCCATCAGCGCCCATGCGCTGTTCGCGAAGCCGCTCGTGGTCTCGCCACGCTCCCGTCTGGCGGTGGAGGTGCTGACCCGCACCGACGCCCACGGGGTCATCTGGTGTGACGGCCGGCGTTCTCTGGACCTCCCCCCGGGCGCCCGTATCGAGGTCACCCGTTCGGACACCCCG
>Ga0308169_10005877_pt1 | contig 10972 bp, 10 predicted proteins | sample PhyBR1_2_FD_202139 | JGI IMG/M metagenome (GOLD analysis project Ga0308169, IMG submission 202139) | Phyllosphere microbial communities from UC Gill Tract Community Farm, Albany, California, United States - DLSLSB.R1 | ecosystem: Host-associated > Plants > Phyllosphere > Unclassified | place... | reverse complement strand
GGCCGACGAGCTCGGCGACGCCCAGCGCCAGGGCCCCGTAGCGGTCGCCGACGACGGCGACCCGATCGGGGTGGCCGACCAGCGCCTCCTCGGCGGTGTCGAGCAGCAGACGATCGGTGGCGTCGTGGGCGACCAGGTCGGAGGCCTCGACGTCGGGCCATCGGCGGAGCCGGTCGAAGTCGATCACCCCGCCACGGTACCGGTGCGACGCACCACGATCCGACGATCGCGCACCGGCGGTCTCGGCGTCGTCCCCCGCCACGGCGGTCGCGACCTAGAGGAACCGGGGAGGCGCGGCGCGGCGGGGTCGCGGCAGGGTCGTCACGAGGTGCGCGGCGAGCGGCACCGTCCACGCGATGTTCGCGGCGATGCCGAGGTTGGGCTCGTCGTCGGGCTGGTGGAGCCGATGCAGGTCGTTGAAGGTCAGGAACGCGCTCGGCACGCCCGCACGATGGAACGACGCGTCGTCCGTCCCCGCGGTCGGGGGGAACCGCGTGACGAGCTCGAGCGCGGGCCGGGTCCCCGCGGCGTAGGCCGTCAGTGCGTCGCGGAACGTCGTCGAGAACGCCTCGGGCCCGGCGAAGGCCTCGACGAACGACCCTCGCCCCAGCCCGTCGATGTTCAGCACGTAGTCGATGGCGTCGAGCTCGGCCTCGGTCGCGGTGTCGACGTAGTGGCGCGATCCGCCGAGGTGCCACTCCTCGGCGGTGAAGAACACGAGCCGCACGGGTACGGGCGGCGGCTCGGCGGCCCAGTGCTCGGCGAGCTCCATCAGGGCGATCGTGCCGCTGCCGTTGTCGTATGCGCCGACCGTGTTGAAGAACGAGTCGTAGTGCGCGCAGAGCAGCGCCATGCCCCGGTCCGGGTCGGCGGCGACGTCCGTGCCCGGCGTCAGGTCGACGACGAGGTTGTCGGCGACCGCGGCGTCGACGGGTCCGCTGTCGACCTCGATCTCGATCTCGACCGGCCTCTCGTCGTCGAGCCATTCGGCGAGCTGGAGGCCGTCGAGCCGGCCGATCGCCAGGTGCGCGACGTCGAGATCGGAGCCCGCCGGAAGCGGCTGAGGGGCCGCCGGACCGCCGTCGCGGGCGTGCAGGTACGCCAGCGGACGCCCGTCGGCGGCACGGACGACGAACCGTCGCCAGACCATCGAGTCACCCCAGAGACCCTGCGGCCCGATCGACTCGACCGTGCCGCGCACAAGGCCCTCGGTCGCGCCGCTCCAGAGCATCGGCCAGGCCGGCAGCTCGCGCTCGAGCGGCGCGGTGACGACCGCCCGGCGGACCGAGCCGGGCTGCCAGCCCGGCAGGGACACGGACTGACGGCGGACGGCGAGCCCGACGGCCGCGAGCCGCCCCTCGAGCCAGTCGGCCGCCGCGTGGATGCCCGGGGTGCCGTGGAACCGCGGCCCGTGCGCCACCAGCCCGACGAGGTCGGCGTGCGCGCGGGCGACGTCGGGTGCGACGTCCGTCAACGCGGGGGCGGGGGTGCCGGGCACGGTGCGGCCGCCTGCCGAGGAGGCGCGGGTCGGGCTCATGGGGTTCCTCTCGATGGCGTGGGGTCGAGGAGGGAGGCGACCACCGCCTCCTCGGGGATCCCCAGCAGATGCTGGGCGATCCGGGCGACGTCGGCGACGGGCCCGCGGAACCACCAGCTCGTGAACCGGTCGGTCACGGGCTCGGGTCGTGGGCCGAGCACGGGCGTGCCGCGCGCCTCGATCTCGGCGAAGCCGCCGAGACCGCCGTCGTCGTCGTAGAGATGGAGGGCGTCGCCGCGGACGCCGGGCGAGGGGTCGGGCTCCTCCGAGTACTCCGCCGACGCGTCGACGGGGCTGCTCCGGACGAAGAGCACGACGTCTCCGTCCACGTCGCCGTCGACCCGGCTCAGGTGGCCGATGCGACCGGTCACGTGCGGGGCGGCGAAGCCGATCTTGAACCGATCGGCGCCGGTCAGCCCGACGGCGACTCCCCCGACGACCGGCCGGAGCAGTGCGCCGACGGGCTCGTAGTAGTCCGTGACCTGGAGTCCGGGCGACCCGGCCACGAGTGCGACGCCTCCGCCCCGGACCTGATTGAGCACCCACGACTCGGCCTCGTGGGCGGCGTCCGACTCGAGGGCCAGGCGCACCTCGGTCGTGTAGCCGCCGTAGTCCACGTCGGGCGAGACGGTCTCCGCGCCCCGCAGGTGGCGGAGCGGATGGGCGGCCGGCCGGATGCGCAGGCGCAGCTCGACCCGGGCCGACCCGGCGGGCGCCGTGAACGACTCGAGCTCGACCGTGCGGTGCAGCGTCGCCTCGTCGCCCCGGCGGCTCAGCGTGTGGCGACCGGGGTCGAGCGAGGCGGGCATGGCGTAGCTGCCCCAGTAGTCGGCGCGGTCGGGGATCATGTACGCGATCTCGGGGCCGACCCAGAGCCGGTCGCCGCCGACGTTCCAGTCGCCGCCGTCGAGGAGTCCGGTGAACGCCGACTGCGAGGCGAAGGCGTCGGGCAGCCAGTTCTCGGAGCGACCCCCGTCGAAGAACGGCCCGTAGACGCGGCCGCCGTACGACGACACGACGACGACGGCCGACGACCCGACGGCGATCCGCTCGAACGGGACGCCCGCTCCGGCCAACCGCGCCTCGACCGCCGCGAGGTCGACGACGACCGGCGCCGAGGTCGTCGTCGAGGCACGGGCCCTCGACGCGGTCATCGCGCCACCTCCGCGTAGGGGCTGGCGTGGAAGGCGTCCTCCGCGACGAGCATGGCCCGGAACCACCGGTCGAGCTCGGCGTCGGTGACCGGCGCGGGCAGGTCGTCGAGCAGCTCGTGGAGGAACGCGACCTGCGCCGCGAACGCCGGGTCGACGTGCAGGTCGATCCAACGCTGCACGGCGGCGGGCCGTGCGACGGACGCCGAGGCCGCCGCCGTGCACCACCGCAGGTACAGCGTCTCGGCCGCGGCCAGGCTCGCGACGACGGCCGCGTAGCCGCCCTCGGCGAGCGCGACCGTCACGGTCGTGCGGAGCACCGACGCGTCGGCGAGTACGGCGGCGGCCGCGGCGTCGTCGACCGGCCACTCGGCGCGGAGACCGGCGAAGTAGTCCTCCTGCGGCCCGACGAGGTCGGCCACGGTCGCGGCGTGCCGCGCGGCGAGGGGCCAGTCGGGCTGCTGCCAGAGGCAGTACCCCGCGAGCCGGGCGGCCGTGCGGACGAAGTCGTGCTCGGCGACGAGGTACCGGCCGAACGTCTCGGCCTCGACCGTGCCGTCGGTCAGCTCGGTGATCAGCCGCACCGAGGCCGACCGACGCAGGTCGTCGTCGCACCGCGCCACGAGGGCGGCGGAACGGCTCGCAGGAGGCGTGAGGCGCGCGCCGGCGCGCGATCCGCTCAGCGGGCGGTCAGCCACGAGACGATCCCCTGGAACACCTTCGCGTAGCCGCTCCACTCCTCGCAGAACGCCGGCGGCGCCCAGTGCGGCGAGCAGTCGCTGGTGAACACGGCGGTCCGCCCGGAACCGGCCTCGCCGACGACCACGAGCGGGTCGTCGCCGAGTCGGGCGAGCTCGACCGCGCCGTCCTTCACGACCACGCGGTTGTAGCCGAGCAGGGCTGGCCACTCGGTCCCGGCGCCGCCGAGGGCCTGGTGCTCGGCGTCGAGCACGGTCGCGACGACGCCGGCCGGGCGCTCGACGCGGTCGTCGCCGATCAGCATGTCCACCGGCAGCACGTCGGCGATCTCGGTGCGGGCGTAGCCGGCGCGGCCCTGCCAGCCCGAGAACGACAGGTAGCCGCCCACCATCAGCAGCGCGCCTCCTGCGGTCACCCACCGCGCCAGCTCCTGCACACGGTCGCGGCCGGGGATGCTGCGCTCGAAGACGTCGGGGGCGAGCTGGAGCGAGTTGACGCCGATGTCGGAGAGCACGACGACGTCGTACTCGGACAGCGCCTCCTGCGTCTCGGGGAAGTCGGTGGCGACGAGGTGGGCCGGCAGGTGCACGACCTCGTGCCCGCCCGCCTGCAGGGCCGAGCGCAGCTGCGCGACGCCCTCGGTGTACGAGTGGGCGGTGAACTCGTCGACGCCCTTGGTGTGGGTGGTCGCGGTGATCCAGCTCTCGCCGGCGATGAGGATGCGGGACATGGTGGTGCCTTTCTGTGGAGACGGGAGGCCGAGGAGGCGCGGCGCCGGTCGCGGACGCGGGCGTCGGCGGAACGGCCGGGTCGAGGGGGTCAGCCCGCCGAACGGGTCAGGGCCGCACCCTCGAACAGGTCGCGGACGTTGCGGGTGTTGACGCCCCGGACGACGTCGGCGTCGAGGCCGAGGTCGAGCAGCCGGTCGAGGAAGACCGCGGGGATGTACGAGAGGCCGTTGCCGCCGTGGCGGCGCAGCATGCTCTTGAGGAACAGGTCGTGGCTGAACAGCAGGCGCCCGCCGAAGCCGGCGCCGATCAGACGGGCGATCGCGGCGGCCGTCTCGGTGGGCGAGGGCGACTGCCCCTCGCCCGGCAGCGAGAACCGGTAGGGCATGCCGATCATGTCGAACTCGAGCCAGACCCCGCGCTCGGCGAGGCCGCGCTGGTAGTCGGGGTCGCCGCCTGACGGGTCCATGTGGCAGAGCACGACCGCGGTCGGGTCGACGCCCTCGTCGCGCAGCACGACGTCGAGCACGCGCCCTCCGTGCCGGACGAAGCCGGGCAGGTGCACGAACATCGGCAGACCCGTCTCGCGCTGCAGCCGGCAGGCCGCCCGCAGCGAGCGCTCCTCGCGCTCGGTGAACGCCGGCGAGACGCCGATCTCGCCGATCACTCCGGACCGGGGCCGACCCGAGACGGCGGGGTCCGCGGCGTACTGCTCGATCAGCCGGGCGGCGAGCGCGTCGATCGTGTCGCTGTCGGTGGCCGACGGGTGGAACCTCTCGAGGTACCAGCCGCCTCCGGTGACGACGGTGATGCCGCTGCGACGCGCGATGCCGGCCAGACGACCGGGGTCGCGGCCCTGACCGTCGCTGGTCAGCTCGATCACGGTCGAACCGCCGAGTCCACCGAACGCGGTCAGCTCGGCCACCGCGTCGTCGTCGTCGTCGAGCACGCAGTTGTCACGGCAGGCGAGCGGACGATCGCGCAGCAGCCAGGCGATGTCCGCGGTGACGGGGGCGTCGAACAGCTCGGGGAACTGCGGGTCCGGCGCGAGGCCGCCCTCCTCGATGCTGTTGATCAGGTGCTCGTGCGGGAGCGTGAAGCCGAGCTCGTCGCTGGGCACCGGCCCGAGGACCGTCTGCACGTCGACCACGGACGTGGCAGCGGCGCCGAATCCCCCGACGCGGCTCACGAGGTCACCCGCCGACGGATCAGCTCGGTGAGCGAGCCCCCGCGCAGGTTGATCCAGATGACGATGATCAGCAGGCTGCCCGTGACGATCGGGACGATGTACGGGCTCAGGCCGAGCAGCGTCAGACCGTTCGTGATGACGCCGGTCAGCACGGCGCCGATGGCGGTGCCGATCACGCTGCCCTTGCCGCCGAGCAGATTCGTGCCGCCGATCACGACCGCCGTGATGACCGTCATGGCGAAGTCGACGCCGGAGTTGGCGTCGCCGGAGCCGAGGCGGGCGGCGGTGATGACGCCGGCGGCCCCGGCGGCGGTGCCGGTGAGCACGAGGGCCATCATCTTGACGAACCGGGTGTCGACGCCGGCCCGGCGCACGGACTCCTCGTTCGAGCCGATGCCGGTGACGTACTGGCCGAACCGCATCCGCTGGAGGGCGACGATGCCGATCACGACCGCGATCAGCGCCAGCCAGGCCGGATAGCCGATTCCGAGCAGACGCCCCTGTCCGACCTGGGCGAAGATCAGACCCGAGCCGATGGCGACCGAGTAGCCCTTGGTGATGAACAGCGCGATGCCGCGCACGATCGACATCGTCGCGAGCGTGACGATGAACGACGGTATGCCCTGGTAGCTCGAGAACCAGCCGTTGACCAGGCCGCACAGCCCCCCGACCGCGAGACAGATCACGATGACGAGCACGGACTCCATCCCGGTGCGCAGCAGGCTGGCGCCGACGACCGAGACGAGGGCGAGCGTCGAGCCGACCGAGAGGTCGATCATGCCCGCCGTGATGACGAAGGTCATCGCGACGGCGACGATCAGCGCCGGCGCCACCTGCACGGCGACGTTCCGGAGGTTCGTCCCCGTGAGGAAGGTCGGCGTCGCCACCGAGAACGCGACGATCACCACGAGGGTGACGACGAGCATCAGCAGCGTCGACTTGTTGACCCGCTGCAGGGCCTGCCAGCGCTGCTGGCTCGTGCGAGCACCCGACCCGGGTCGGTGTCCGCCGGCGGGGCCGCCGGCTCCGTCGCGGGGTCCGGTCGTGTCGGTGTTCGATGCGGTCGCTGCGCTCATGCGGCGGCGCTCCCTTCTCGCGTGATCATGCCGACCAGCGACTCGATCGTCAGGTCGCCGATGCGGGCGTCGTCGACGCTCCGCCCCTCGTACATCACCGTGATGCGGTCGCAGACCCGGAAGAGGTCCTGCAGGCGGTGGGTGATGAGGATGACGCCGACGCCGCGCGCCGCCACCTCTTTGATGAGGCGCAGCACCGACTCGACCTCGGTCACGGCGAGCGCGGCGGTCGGCTCGTCGAGGATGAGGATGTCGGGGTCGACGCTGGCGGCGCGTGCGATGGCGACCGACTGCCGCTGCCCGCCCGAGAGCTGCGAGATCAGCTGGTGGGTCGAGGTGACCCGCACCCCGAACTCGCGGAGCACCTCCGTCGCCTCGTCGTGCATGCGTCCGACCCGGAGGAACGGGCCGACGCGCGGTTCGCGCCCGAGGAAGAGGTTCGCGGCCACGTTGAGGCTGTCGCAGAGCGCGAGGTCCTGGTAGACGATGCCGATGTCGCGGGCGCGGGCGTCGCTCGGGGAGTGGAACCGCACCTCCTCGCCTTTGATCCGGATCGCGCCGCCGTCGTGCTGCACCGATCCGGCGAGCACCTTCATGAGGGTCGACTTGCCGGCGCCGTTGTCGCCGACCAGGCCGAGCACCTCACCGCGGGCGAGCGTCAGGTCGACGCCGCGCAGCACGTCGACGGCTCCGTACGACTTGCGGATGCCGCGCAGGTCGACCAGCGGCGTCGTCGGGTCGTCGCGGACGTCGGCCGAGGAGGCGCGGGCCGTGTCGATCACGGAGGCGCCGGTCGTCGGGGTCGCTTCGGGGGTCGTCATCAGCCCTCCAGGTAGTACGAGAAGTCGGCCAGGTTGTCGGGCGTGACGATGGTGATCGGCACGTCGATGGTCGCCGGCACGTCGCCGGTCCCGCAGGCCAGGTCGATCGCCGCCTTGGCGGCCTCGTTGCCGAAGCCGAAGGTGTCCTGCTGGATCACGCTGTCGACGAAGCCCGCCTCGAGACCCTCGACGGCGGCGGCCGAGAGGTCCCAGCCGACGATGCTGACGCGGTCCTGCGCACCCTGGCTCTTGACCGCGGCGATGGCCCCGTTGAGGGCGGGCTCGCCGGTGGCGTAGATGTACTCGAGGTCGGGGTCGCCGGTCAGCAGGTTCTCGGCCGCCGTCTGGGCGTCCTCGTTGACGTTGCGGCCGTCGACGATCGTGCCGATCGTCATCCCGCCCGCCTCGACGGCGTCGACGAACCCGTCCTGACGCTGGATCTGGATGGCGCTGCTGAGCGCACCGACGATGCCGACCTCGCCCGTGCCTCCTGTGGCCTCGAGGAACGCCTCGCCGAGCTGCGCGCCGCCGTCGACGTTGGCCGTGCCGACGTAGGCGTCGATGGCGTCGGGGTCGTCGACGGAGCCGTCGGCGGCCACGACGGGGATGCCCGCCGCCTTCGCCGCGGTGAGAGCCGGCACGAGCGCGGTCGCGTCGACCGGGTCGACGATCAGCGCGTCGACGCCGGATGCGACGAGGTTCTCGACCGCCGTGACCTGCGTCGCGCTGTCGTTGTCGCCGCTGACGATCTGCAGCTCCGCGCCGGCCTCGTCGGCGACGTCCTGCGCGCCCTGGTTCATCTGGGTGAAGAACGCGGTCTGCTCGTTGATGTCGACCATGCCGAGCTGGAGCGGGCCACCGTCGTCGGACGCGCAGGCCTCGGGGACGCCGGTCGGAGCGGGTCGGGTCGCGGCGCCGGACGCCTCGCCCGAGGCCGATCCCCCGGCGGTGGTCGAGGTGGAGTCGCAGCCGGCGAGGGTGCCGACCGCTATGAGGCCGACGGCGAGGGCGGCGAAGGAGCGGGTCGAGAGCATGAGGGGCCTTCCTGAAGAGGACGAGGTGGGGCACGCGGAGGAACGGGGGCACGGGCACCGATCGTCGGCCGTGGGGGTGAACGACTTGGCAATCGATTTCCCGAGTGGGGTGAGACCACAGTGACGCTCAGGTGTTACAGGCGCTGACACCGTTGTGTTACCAGCGTGTAAAAGACGGGACGTCACCGGTAATCGATTGTCGTTCGAGGCGACGCTACGATGAACCGACCCACCCGCCCGCCGCCCGGCGACACCGCGAGGAGCCCATGAACGCCGTCACCATCTCGGACGTAGCCGCACGGGCCGGCGTCTCGCAGGCCACGGTGTCGCGGGTCATGTCGTCGTCGCGCCGGGTCGGACGCGAGGTCGAGGTGCGCGTCCGCCGCGCCGCCGACGAGCTCGGCTACAGCGGCAACGGCATCGCGAGGGCCTTGCGCACCCGCCGGACCGACACGGTCGGCATGGTCGTGCCGAGCATCCTCAACCCGTTCTTCACGACGCTGGTCGACAGCATGGAGAACGCGCTGCACGCCGAGGGCAAGCAGCTCTTCCTCTGCGACTCGCGTCAGGACCCGACGGTCGAGGCCGAGCAGCTGCGCTCCCTGATCGAACGGCACGTCGACGGCATCGTCGTCAGCCCGGTTCACGACACCGAGAGCGCCGCGGCCGTCGCCCGCTCGGCGCGGGCCGTCCCCCTCGTGCAGCTCGATCGTCGAGTGGACGTGCCCGGCACCGACTGGATCGGCCTCGACGACGCCGAGGCGATGAAGCTCGTGATGGAGCACCTGAAGGAGGCGGGGGCCCGGTCGGTCGCGTTCGTCACCTCCGAGCTCACCAACTCCTCCACCGCCCTGCGCCTCGAGGGGTTCCGTCGGTGGACGGCCGGACTCGGGCTGCGGATCGTCGACGACGGGGTCGTGCTCGGCGACTTCTCGGTCGACAGCGGAGACGAGGCCGCGCGACGACTCCTCGCCGCACCCGACCGGCCCGACGCGATCGTCTGCGCCGACGACCTCATCGCGATCGGCGTGCTCCGCGCGGCGCGGGACACGGGCGTCTCGGTGCCGGACGAGCTGCAGGTCACGGGCGTCGACGACATCGTCTTCTCGTCGTACGTGACTCCGTCTCTGACCACGCTCGCGCAGCCGACCGATCGGATGGCCGCCGAGGCGCTGCGGCTGCTCTCGCTGCGCGGCGCGGCCGACGAGAGCGGGCCTGGTGCGCGCGTCTCGTTCGCACCGACGCTCGTCCGGCGGCAGAGCACGCGCTGAGCCCCGCCCCACCGCACGCGGCCTGCCACGACGCCTGAGGCGGCGGGCGGGCCTGCGGGCGATTCAGCGGCGGGCGGCGGCCGGCGGCGCGGGGCGACCGAGCGCGGCCGCCTCGAAGAGCTCGACCGCGTCGAGCACGGCCCGACGCGAGACGCTCTCGTCGACGCCGTGCACGCCCGTCGGGTCACCCGGGCCCCAGACGACGACGGGCACGTCGGGGTCGAGGTGCCGCACGAGGATCGACCCGTCGGTGAAGTACGACGCCGGACGCTCCGACACGGGCGCACCCTGCCGAGCGAGCCACGGGTGGTCGCGGCGGGTCCACACCGCGGCGAGGTCCAGGTCGACGGAGACGGCGACCACCTCGGGCTGCGACCGCCACCAGTCGATCAGCGGGGCGACGTCGTCGCGGGCGACGCGGTGGTCGACCCGGATCTCGCAGCGATCGGGCACGATGTTCGGCACGCCGCCCCCCGAGATCACCCCGACGTTGACCGTCTCGGCGCCGAGCTCCGGGTGCCCGGCGAGCGGTGGCCCCGCGTGCTCCAGCCGGACCAGCAGACGGGCCATGTCGAGGACCGCGTTGCGACCCCGCTCGGGCGTGCTGCCGTGCGCCGCGAGGCCGGCCGTGGCGACGGTCAGCCAGAGGGCCCCGCGGTGGCCGAGCACGATCTCGTTGTCCGTCGACTCGGGGATGACCACGGCTCCGACGGCGAGGCCGGACAGCAGCGCCGCGGCGGCCGGGGCGCCGAGGCAGCCGACCTCCTCACCGGTCGTGACCACGAGCGCGACGGCCGCCCCCTGCCCGAGCGCGGACCGCACGGCCACGACGGCCGCCGCCAGTCCGGACTTCATGTCCGAGGAGCCGCGACCGTGGAGTCGGTCGCCGACGGGCGTCAGCGAGAACGGATCGGTGGACCACGCGGAGGCGTCGGTCACCGGGACGACGTCGGCGTGCGCGGCGAAGACGAGCAGCGGGGTCGCGGGGTCGAGGCCGACGGGGACGACGAGCAGGGCCTGCGGAGAGCCGTCGGGGCCGGGAGCGAAGGCGACCCGCGCCTCCTCGACTCCCTCGAACTCGGCCGCGACGCGGCGCAGCACCTCGGCCTCGCCGATCGACCCGCTCGTGGAGTCGATCGCGACGAGGTCGCGGAGCAGGTCGAGCACGGCGGGGGCGGCGAAGTCGCTCATGCCGCCACGCTAGCGGCCCCGGCACCCCGCCGCGGGCCGTCAGCGCAGCGGGCGCCAGACGACGAGCGAGGTCTGCCGGGCCGGCCGGGTGCCGTGACGCAGGGGGACGACGCCGCTCTCGCCGGCGGCGAACACCCGGCTGCCGGGACGGTTGACGAGCTCGTCGGCCAGGGCCCGCTCGAGCTCGCGCACCCGCGAGTTGAGCGCCGTCACCTGGTTCTCGAGTTCGAGGATGCGACGGATGCCCTCGAGCGAGACGCCCTCGCCGCCGAGCC
>Ga0308169_10005876_pt1 | contig 10972 bp, 9 predicted proteins | sample PhyBR1_2_FD_202139 | JGI IMG/M metagenome (GOLD analysis project Ga0308169, IMG submission 202139) | Phyllosphere microbial communities from UC Gill Tract Community Farm, Albany, California, United States - DLSLSB.R1 | ecosystem: Host-associated > Plants > Phyllosphere > Unclassified | place... | reverse complement strand
TTCCAACGATCGGCTAGCCGCGCCCGCCAGGCGCGGATCCAGGTCGGGGTAGACGAGCTCCAGCAATTCGGCTGGGGTGGCGTCCGCCCCGGCCTTGCCGAGTTTCTGCAGGGCGGCGCGCACTTGGCCCAGCCGGGACTCCCGGTGCTCCAGGTAGGCACGCAGCAGCTGATGCGAGGTTCCATGCTGCTGCCCATGCGCCGGATGCAGGGGCATGTCCGGCAAATCCAGCAGCCTGTTCAGCGAAGCGAGATAATCGGCCAGCGTTCCATCTGGATGCTCCAGGATGGTGGTGCCCCGGCCCAGAACGGTATCGCCGGTGAACAAGTGCGAGTCCTGCACCGTGAAGCACACCGAATCCGAGGTGTGTCCAGGGGTGGAAAGCACCTGGATGTCCACCCCGGCCAAGCTGATCGCCTCATGGTCTTCCAGCACGGGGGCGTCGCGGCAGAATTCAGCCAGCTTCGCGCGGACCGGCGCTGCGGCCAGCTGGCGCAAGCGATCGATCCCGCCGGTATGGTCCGCATGGTGATGGGTGACCAGCACCAGCTGGATATCGAATTGGGCCAGCGCCTGCAAATGCGCTTCAAGCTCGGGACCCGGGTCGATGAGCACCACCGGGGTGCCCGGCGCCAAAGCCGGGAATGCCGGGTCGAAGAGCAAATAGGAATTAGTCCCATCCAGCGTCATCTCCGAGGGATTGTCGGCCGTAAGCAAGCCGATGCCGGGAGCAATAACGGTGGGCGAGGAAAGATGTGCCATAGCAATGAGTGTAGGAACCAATGACCGCGACTGAAAGCACGACGCGCCAAGCGCAGGAGCGCACCGGGCCCCGATTGCCCCGGAAAGTCGGTGCCTTCCTGATCCTCGGGGCGCTGCTGGCAGTGGCCATAGCCGCTTCGCTGCTCTTCGGCGCCCGATCGGTGTCGCTGGGCACCGCCAGCGATGCCCTATGGCATTTTGACCCGAACAACGGGGACCAAGGCGTGGTGGCCTCGCGCTTTGCCCGCACCGTCGGGGCGATTGTGGTCGGAGCGGCGCTGGGCCTGGCCGGGGCTGGACTCCAGGGGCTGACCCGCAACCCGCTGGCCGACACCGGGATCCTCGGGCTGAACGCGGGTTCTTCCATGAGCGTGGTTGTGGCCATCGCCTTCTTGGGTGTCAGTTCATTGGCCGGCATCATGCTGGCAGCCTTTATTGGCGCGGCCGTGGTGATGACCCTGGTGTACCTGGTGGCCAGTGTCGGCCGCGAGGGAGCAACTCCGATCAAGCTCGCCTTGGGCGGCGCGGCCCTGGCAGTGGGCGTTGGGGCCATGACCAACGCGATCCTGATGGTCTCTGATTCCACCTTGGACCGCTTCCGCAAATGGCAAATCGGATCATTGTCCAGCACCCCGATCGACACCTTCCTCGGGGCGATACCGATGGTGGCCCTCGGCGCGCTGATCCTGCTGTCCACCGCGCGGGTTTCCAATGCGGTCGCCATGGGCGATGACACCGCCACCGCCCTGGGCTTCAACCTGGGCCGCGCCCGCCTGCTCGGATCGATCGGCGTGGTCATCCTGGCCGGCACCGCTACCGCGGTGGCCGGGCCGATCGCCTTCGTCGGGCTGATGATCCCGCATGCGGTCCGCCTGCTGGTGGGCTCCGATTACCGCTGGCTGATGCCCGGCAGCCTGCTGGCCGGTCCGGTGCTGCTTCTGGCCGCTGATACCGTGGGACGGGTGATCGCGCCGCCGAGCGAAATCCAGGTGGGCGTGATGTGCGCGATGATCGGCGGACCGCTGTTCATCCTGATGATGCGCAGCGGCATGAAGTCGGTGAGCCTGTGAGCACGAAGGAAATGACTAGAGCAGCTATGAGCCAGCCCGCCGCAGACGAATCCGGGCCGGCGCCGCAAGGCGCGCCGGCCAAGGCCGCGGTGAGAAGGAACCTGGCACGCCGGACCGCCGTGTGGATGGCCGTGGCCATGGTGCTCGCCATCATCGCCTACCTGTTCTGGGGCAGGGATCGATTGCCTGCGGCAGAAGTCCTGCAGGTGCTGGGCGGGCAGAAAGTCCCCGGCACCAGCTTCATCATCATGTCCGACAGGCTTCCGCGCGTTGCGGTCGGGGCCTTGGCTGGAGCCGGGCTGGGCATCTCCGGGGCCCTCTTCCAGCGCTGGCTGGGCAACCCGCTGGCCAGCCCGGACGTCATCGGCGTTGGCTATGGCGCATCGGCTGCCGCCGTCCTGGCCATGATCACCCTGGGCTATAACGACTGGAGGCTCAACGCCTTCGCGCTGGCCGGCGGCCTGGTTGTCGCCGCGCTGATCTATTGGCTTTCGGCCTCGGGCAAGCGCACCGGGCCTCGGCTGATCCTGGCCGGCCTGGCCATCGGCGCGATGCTCCAGGCCCTGATCCAATACCTGCTGACCCAAGCGCAGGTGAATACCGCCAGCGATGTGATGCACTGGCTGACCGGCTCGCTCTCCTCCAGCAACTGGCACAGCGCCCTGGTCCTCCTGATCAGCCTCGGAGCGATCGGCGTGATCCTGCTGCCCTTCGTCGTGCGCCAGCTGAAGATGCTGGAGCTGGGCGAAGACTCGGCGGCCGCCTTGGGCGTGAACGTGAGCCGGGCCCGGATACTGCTCGTGGTTGTTGCCGTGGCCATGGGCGCCTTGCCCATTGCCATGACCGGCCCGCTGGCCTTTGTGGCCTTCCTGGCCGGGCCGATCAGCGCGGCGCTGAGCCGCGGGCCGATCCACATCCCGCTGGCGGGATTGACCGGTGCTGCCCTGGTCGTCGTTGCCAACTTTTTTGCCGCGAACTTGTTCGCGGGTCTTGCACTGCCGGTAGGTGTCATCACCGGCGCATTCGGCGCACCCTTCCTGATTTGGATTCTGGTGCGCGCCAACTCAACCGGAAGCGGGGCGTAACCCATGGCCACTTTGCAGGCTAGCGATCTGACCTTGGCCTATGACAAGGTCACCATCGTCGACGAGCTGTCCTTGGATATTCCCACCGGGCAGGTGAGCATCGTGGTGGGCGCCAATGGCTGCGGCAAGTCCACGCTGCTGCGTGCCCTGTCCCGGCTGCTCAAGCCATCGGGCGGCCAGGTGCTGCTGGACGGGGCAGATATCCACTCCAAGCCGGCCAAGGATGTCGCCAAGACCCTGGGATTGCTGCCGCAGTCGCCGACCGCGCCGGATGGGATTACCGCCCGCGAGCTGATCAGCCGTGGACGCTACCCGCACCAGGGGCTTTTCAAGCGCTTCTCCGCAGAGGACGAAGCGGCGGTGAATCGCGCGATGGAGCTGACCGGCACCATCGAGCTGGCCGATCGCGCGGTGGATGAGCTCTCCGGCGGACAGCGCCAGCGCGTCTGGATCGCCATGGCCCTGGCCCAGGAAACCGATCTGCTGCTGCTCGACGAGCCCACGACCTTCCTGGACGTGGCCCACCAGCTGGAAGTGCTGGACGTGGTCAGCGAATTGAACCGCAGCCGCGGCATCACCGTGGTCATCGTGCTGCACGATTTGAACCTGGCCGCCCGCTACGCCGACTACCTGGTGGCCCTGCGCCATGGCAAGATCTACGCTGCGGGCCACCCCAATGAAGTGGTCACCGAAAAGACCGTCAAGGATGTCTTCGGCATGCCCAGCCGGGTGATCCCGGACCCGGTAGGCGGAACCCCGCTGGTCTTGCCCATTGGACGGCACCGGGTGCTGCGCACCGAACAGGTGCTGGCCTCCAAGGGCATTTTCCGCAGCGAGCCGCAAGCGCTGGAGCCCGAAGCCGCACCGGCCGCCGCGCGGAGCGGCAACGAGGATGCCGCCGAAGCCACGGCGCTGGATTATCGTCCGGCCTACGAGCATGTCCCGACCCTGGCTTTTGACACCACGGTGGTCAACCGGCAAGAGCTCTCTCCTTCCTTCCGCCGGCTGACCGTCAGCGGCAAGGACCTGGACTATTTCGGGACCAACAGCCACCCATTGGATATGCGCATCAAGCTGCTGCTGCCTCCGGCTGGCGGAACGGCCCTGACCGATGAAATCGCCTCGATGCGCCCGCAGGCCATGACCAGCCCAGCGGAGCAAGAAGGCTGGTACAAGCGCTGGCTGTCCATTGATCCCGATACCCGCGGCTACATGCGAACCTATACGGTCCGTGCCTTCCGCGAGGCCGGCCACCGCGACAACCAGGGGCTGACCGCGGAACTGGATATCGACTTCGTGATGCACGGGCACCTGGTGGATGGAAAGCTGCAAGGCGGACCGGCCACCGAATTCGGCGACCGCGCGCAGGTCGGAGACCAGCTGCTGTTGCTGGGCCCGAACAAGTTCCTGAACGACGCGAGCTACGGCGGCATCGAATTCCGCCCGGGCGAAGCGCGGCGAATCGTGCTGGCTGGCGACGAAACCGCGGCCCCGGCGATCTGCGCCATTCTCGAATCGCTGCCGTCGAATGTCACCGGGCATGCGCTCATCGAGGTTCCCGAGACCACCGACATCCTGGGTGCTTCGACCCGTTCGGGTGTTTCGGTGCAGTGGCTGACTCGTGGCAGCCACGCCCATGGCGAGCTGTTGCGCAATGCCTTGAGCCAGGTGGTGGCGATTCCTGCAGCAGGAGTGGTGCATACCAATGCCGAGCCGGAGGACATCGATGTGGACTCGCAGATCTTGTGGGAGACCGGGCAGGCCAATAATGCGCCGTTCTATGCATGGATCGCCGGCGAAGCGGGAACGGTGAAGGAAATGCGCCGCTACCTCGTCCGCGAAGCTGGCATCGACCGCAAGCAGGTGGCGTTCATGGGCTACTGGCGCCACGGCAAGACCGAGAACTAATTCTGCCTCAGTGCAGAACGAGGGCCACGGCCCGGATAACCACGCAGCGGTTGTCCGGGCCGTGGCCCTTTAAAGCGGAATTCAGTGTGCGGGCCCTGGCTCCTTGCACGCCGAGCGTGCCGGCCGCGGATTGTCCCGGTCGAGGATTTCCAGCAGCCTCGCGAGTTCTTCGCGGTCCGGCGGCGAAAGCTTTTCGAAGTACCCTTCCATGCTTTCCCTGCGAAGCCGGGACATCTCGCCCAGCTGTGCACGGCCACTGGGACTTAATGCGATCAGCGTTGCGCGGCGGTCTGCAGGATCCGGGGTGCGGATCACCAGCTGCTTGGCCTCCAGCTGGTCGACTACCTCGGTGGTGGAGCGCGCTGCGATATGCAGCCGCTCGGCAAGCTGGGAATTGCGCAAGCCCTCGGACTCGGCATGCCCCAGCAGGGTCAGCACCCGTGACTGGTGCGGGGTGATTCCCAAGGGGATCAACCCTTCCCTCCAGCGGCCCCGGATAACGCGCGAAGCGCGGAGGAAAAGATCTGCCAAGTCAGGCTTGGACTCTTCGTTCAGCATGGTTTCAAGAATAGTGTGTTCTTCAGAACAATTTCAAGATGGAACCACATAGTGAGGTTACCTCTGTTATTCTTTGGGGGAAGAGAATGATGGAGGAGGGCCGATGAGCGTGAATTCAATGCCTGGACATCCCGGTGGGCCGGCCGGCGGAGGCCGAATGAAAAATGCCGTCCAGGACAGGCAATGGCTGGCCGAGCATCCGGTGTCGCTTCAGCGCGTAGCGGCACTGTTCCGCCCGCACTTGGGATCTGTCCTTGCTGTGGTGCTGCTGATTGCAGCCTCGTCCATCATCGGCTTGGCACAGCCCTTCATTGTCCGTGAGCTGATAGATGTCGCGATTCCCCAGTCCAATATCCGTTTCTTGGTGCTTGGTGCCGGGGGACTGGTCGCGATTGCCCTGGCCACCGCGGTGCTGGAGGTTTTGCAGACCTGGCGAGCCACCCTGATGGGGCAGCGCGTGATGCACCGGTTGCGAACCGGGCTCTTCACGCACCTGCAAAAGCAATCGCTGGGATTTTTCACCAACTCGCGATCCGGCGACGTGCAATCCCGGCTGATCAATGACGTCGGGCAGATGCAGTCGGTGATCACCAACTCGGCAACGAGCATCGCCTCGAACTTGACCAGCGTGGTGGCTACGGCCGTGGCCATGGTGGCAATTTCCTGGAAGCTGAGCCTGATTTCGCTGGTTGTCTTCCCGCCGGCCATCTTGCTGGCCAAGCAAACCGCGAAATTGCGTCGAGCGGTCACCGGCAAGCGCCAGCGCGAGATGTCGAACCTGGCATCACTCATTGAAGAGCGCCTGAGCATTTCCGGCGTTCGCCTCTCCAAGATCATGGGCACCGGTCCCGCGGATGCCCAGGCATTCGCAGGTTCCAGCCACAGGCTCATTGATCTTGAAATGAAAAGCGCACTAGCTGGTCGCTGGCGCATGGCCACCATGAGCATCATCTTCGCAGCCATTCCGGCGGCGCTCTATTTGGCTGCTGGCCTGCCGGTGACCGGTGATGGCATGAGCATCGGAACGCTGGTGGCCTTCACGGGGCTGCAGGCCGGGATCTTCCGCCCGGTCATGGGGCTCATGCAGCTCTCGGTGCAGTGGGTATCCGCGATGGCGCTGTTCAGCCGCGTCTTCGAATACCTGGATGCGGATCAAGAACTCCCGGTGGCCGCAGAGCCAAAGACGGTGGAGCTCCAGCGGATGAGCGGCGAGATCCAGCTGCGTGATGTGAGTTTCCGCTACCCCCAGGCGCATAAGCCAACCCTGGACCAGTTGAATCTGACACTCAAGGCTGGCACCATGACGGCAGTGGTGGGAGCTACTGGCTCGGGAAAGTCGACGCTCGGCTCCCTCTTGCCTCGCCTGCTTGATCCAACCTCTGGGCAGGTGCTGCTTGACGGGGTGGACCTGAGGGAATACGACCCGCAGGGCATCGCCAGTGCGGTTTCCGTTGTTGCCCAGGAAAGCTACTTGTTGCACGATACGGTCCGGGCCAACCTGTTGTGGGCTGCGCCGGAGGCGACCGAGGAGCAGTTGTGGCATGCCCTGGAATCGGCGCAGATTGCCGAGCTGATTCGCAGCTTGCCCCTGGGCATTGAGACCGAAGTGGGGCAGCGGGGCCACCGGTTCTCCGGCGGCGAGCAGCAGCGCCTGGCCATTGCCCGCACCATGCTGCGCGAACCCAAGGTCCTGGTGCTCGATGAAGCCACCAGCGCGTTGGATACGGTCACCGAGGCTTTGGTCCAGCAGGCATTGGACGAGCTGGCCGCGGGTCGAACCACGTTGCTGATTGCCCACCGGTTGAGCACGGTGATGCGTGCGGATCATATTGTGGTGCTTGATGGCGGGAAAATCGCAGAGGCCGGAACCTTTGACGAGCTGGTGTCCCTTGGCGGGCGTTTCGCCCGCTTGGTCCAGAACAGCGAGCTGGCCTCGCGGGCAAGCTAGCAGCTGGAGTCCTTGAGCCCCTGCTGCTCGATTGATTCAAGAATCTTGGGCAATGCGCTCTCCAGGGCGCGGCGTTCGGCGGCGTCCAGTGAATCAAAGAGGGTTTCGCGCACAAAGGTCACGTGGCTTGGTGCCGCGTTTTCGATGGTTGTCTGGCCCAGCTCGGTCAGCGCAATCTGATGGCCGCGGCGGTCGGTCTCATCGGAGCAGCGGCTGATCAGGCCCTTGGTCTCCATGCGGCGCAAGAGGTGGGAGAGGCGCGAGCGATCCCAGCGCAGTGCCTCGGCGACGTCCGCGGGACGTAAACTGGGTTCGGCTGCTTCGGAAAGCACGGCCAGGACCGAGTACTCCCCGGACTGCATTTGGGAATCGCGCATCAGCTGGCGATCCATGGCACTGGGGAATAGCCAGAGGAATTCGCGGATGGTTCTCCAGAGGTCCTGCTCGCTCTCGGACAGCCAGCGGGTCTCATCGCTCGTCATTTTTCTTCACCCTTTTAAAATCTTGCAGATCAGCAAATTTTGTTGACGCATCAATCATCTCGTGTAAAGTTTAATTTTGCAATATATGGTGACGCGTCAATCAGATATCTGATCTCGCTGCCATGTTCAATTGCTGCCGCTTGCCATAGTGTCGATAGGGGAGCGCGCAATCTTGATTGGCACGACGGACTGTGGAGGGAAAAGATGAGCGAGGAATATTCAACCAAGGGTGCCTATGTCACCGGCGGGGAATTCACCCGGGATACCAATTACATCCAAGACCGGATCGTGGCCGATGCGAACCCGGCAAATTACGGCAGCGAGCACAACAACAGCAAGATCGGCCACCCGGACGCCGGCGTCAGCGAAGGCGCCCAGCTCTGGCCGGTGGAAGCCGGACGCTACCGGCTAGTCGCGGCTCGCGCCTGCCCATGGGCCAACCGCACGCTGATTGTTCGCCGAATACTTGGCCTGGAAGACGCGCTGTCTGTCGGACTGCCCGGCCCCACGCACGATGCCCGCAGCTGGACCTTTGACCTGGACCCCAGCGGGAAAGACCCGGTCCTTGGCACCGAGCGCATTCAAGAGAACTACTTCAAGCGCTTTGCCGACTACCCGCGGGGCATCACCGTGCCGGCTATCGTGGACATTCCCACCGGGGCGGTCGTCACCAATGACTACCCGCAAATCACCTGGGACCTGTCCACCCAATGGAAAGAATTCCATCGCGAAGGCGCGCCCAACCTGATACCGCAGGACCAGCTGGAGGAGATGCTCCCGCTGATCAAGCGCATCTTCACCGAGGTCAATAACGGCGTCTACCGCGCCGGCTTCGCGGGCAGCCAAAGCGCCTACAACGATGCCTATGACCGGCTGTTTGCCACCTTGGATTTCCTTGAAGAGCGCCTTTCCACCCGCCGCTTCCTCATGGGCGACCACATTACCGAGGCAGATGTCCGGCTCTTCACCACCCTGGTTCGATTCGATCCGGTGTACCACGGGCACTTCAAAACCAACCGGAACAAGCTCATCGAAATGCCGAACCTCTGGGGCTATGCACGGGATTTGTTCCAGACTCCCGGCTTTGGCGACACCATCGACTTCGAGCAGATCAAGGCCCACTACTATGTGGTCCACGAAGATATCAACCCCACCCAGATCATCCCCAAGGGGCCGGTCCTGGAGAACTGGCTGGAAGCGCCAGAACGCGAGCGCTTGGCCGACCAGGGCCCGTGGCTAGAAGGCACGGCCCCGGCGCCGGTGCGCCCGCAAGAGCGCGTCCAGTCCGGGCACAATCCGCTGTACCCTGCCGAACTGGCAGGCTAGTAGTCAAACCCCTGGGCTTCACAGGCCTTCTTGAATCCTTCAAGATCCGTGATTTCAGGGGTTTGCGGCTCCCGGAGATCAACCGCCTCGCGCAATTGCACGGTTGCGGATTGCGCGCCATGGGCTGCGGCCTTTTGCATATTGGTTTCTCCAACCCCCTGGGGCGCGTCAAGCCCGCCGCCAAAATGGATGCAGGCCGCATAGCCTTCTGGGTCCTGCTCCCTGAACTGATCAGTCGAAGACGCCGAGCACGCGGCCAATAGCAGGGTTGTGGCCGCCAAGAGGGGCAAGATTTTCTTCACGCCACCCATGGTAGCCAGTGCACGGCAAGATGAAGTGCGAACAACGCCATAGATCTCGCGGCGACATGGCCTAATCCAAGAGCCGGAGCCAGGCCCGTAGCGTGGCAGGATTAAACCATGACGATCATTGCTGCTGCAGATGGATCCGCCCTCGGCAACCCCGGGCCGGCCGGTTGGGCTTGGTACGTTGACGAAGCGAACTGGGCCGCTGGCGGTTGGGACCATGGAACCAACAACATGGGCGAGCTCCAAGCTGTCCTCGAGCTCTTCCGTTCCACCGCGCACCTGCCGGATGAAGAGCTGAAGATCCTCTGCGATTCGCAGTATGCCATCAACTGCATCAGCAAATGGATGCCCGGATGGAAAAAGCGCGGCTGGAAAAAAGCCGATGGCAAACAAGTCCTCAACCAGGACATCCTCAAGGAACTTGATGCCGCGATCCAAGGGCGGAAGTACACCTTTGAATGGGTCAAGGGGCACGCCGGCCATGAGCTGAACGAAGCCGCCGATGACCGCGCCCGGGCGGCAGCGACGGCGCATCAGCAGGGCACCGCTGTGGATGCTGGACCCGGCTACGCCGGTGGCGCACGCCCGGCAGCAGCCGCAGGCGGCACCGCCGCTGCGCCACCGGTTCCGGCGGCACCGGAAGTTCCGATCGCCGCCCAGGTGCACGCGGAGCCGGGCGCCGACTTCGCGGCCACGGTCTACGAACTTGAACTCGGCTTCCTCGACCCGCAGATCCGGTCCAGCTTCACCGAGCTCAAGGATTTCCTGCACCCCAGCTACCAGGAAGTGACCCGGCATGGCGGCCTGCTTGATGTCGCGACGATCGGATCGCTCTTGAGCGCCGGATCCTCCCTTCCGGGCACCGGCCAGATGCAGGTCCTGGCCACCCGCCAGATCAGCGGGGAAATGGTGCTGCTGGCCTACCGAATGAAGCCAGCCGACACCGGGACGCTCATTGTCTCTTCGTGGTGGCAGCTGGGTGCCAGCGGCTGGAAGCTTCGCTTCCGGCAGGAAACCATCGAGCAGCCAGCCTAGGTCCTGCCGCCGGGCATAGGGCAAAAAACATGGTCTATCGGGAAAATCCCGATAGACCATGTTTTTTGCCAAGACTATTTATTTGTAGTCGCCAGGGCGGGTCTCGATGATGCCCTTCTTGTAATTGACGCGGTTGATCAGCCAGGTCAGGGCCCAAAGAGCCACGCCGATGACCAGCAGCAGGCCCGCGATCTCGTACTGCACCCAGTCAGCACGCGAACGCGCCCATGGGCCGGCGAGGAACAAGCAGAAGGCCACGCCAAGAATCGGGATGATGGTCGGTGCGCGGAACGCATCGTCCGGTGCCTTTTCGCGGCGCAGCACCAGCAGGGAAATGTTCACTACCGCGAAGACGCACAGCAGCAGCAGCGCAGTGGTGCCGCCCAGGGAACCGACAATGCCGTTCTCGCTGTCCAGGTTCACATAAGCCACCAAGGCGATGGCCAGGGCGGTGCTGAACAGGATGGCTACCCAAGGGGAGCGGCGGGTG
>Ga0308169_10005875_pt1 | contig 10974 bp, 11 predicted proteins | sample PhyBR1_2_FD_202139 | JGI IMG/M metagenome (GOLD analysis project Ga0308169, IMG submission 202139) | Phyllosphere microbial communities from UC Gill Tract Community Farm, Albany, California, United States - DLSLSB.R1 | ecosystem: Host-associated > Plants > Phyllosphere > Unclassified | place... | reverse complement strand
AACCTCCACGGCCAGTCCGCGCACATCGCGATGGGCGTCGACGAGAGCGGCAACAAGGACGAGGGCGCCGGCGACCAGGGCATCATGTTCGGCTACGCGACCGACGAGACCCCCGGCCTGATGCCCGCGACGCTGTATTACAGCCACAAGATCCTCGCCAAGATGGCCGAAGACCGCCACTCGGGCGCCGCGCCGTTCCTCGAGCCCGACGCCAAGAGCCAGGTCACGCTGTCGTACGAGAACGAAGTGCCGGTCGGTGCGACCGCGCTGGTGGTCTCGACGCAGCACGCACCGGGCTATTGCGAGAAGGGCGACAACGCCGATCCCGCGAAGTATGCCGTGCTGCGCGACTACGTCATGGGCGTGTTCAACGACGTGCTGCCCGACGGTTTTATCACCGACGAGACCGCGATCTACATCAACCCGACCGGCCAGTTCGAAATCGGCGGCCCCGACGGCGACGCCGGCGTGACCGGGCGTAAGATCATCGTCGACACCTACGGCGGCGCAGCCCCGCACGGCGGCGGCGCATTCTCGGGCAAGGATCCGACCAAGGTCGATCGTTCGGCAGCATACGTTGCACGCTATCTGGCGAAGAACGTCGTTGCTGCGGGTCTCGCGCGTCGCTGCACGATCCAGCTGAGCTATGCGATCGGCATCGCCGAGCCGCTGTCGGTGTATGTCGACACGCATGGCACCGGCACCGTCGAGGAAGCCAAGCTCGAGGCGGTCCTGCCGAAGCTCGTCCGCCTGACGCCGAAGGGCATCCGCGAGCACCTCAAGCTCAACGCGCCGATCTACAAGAAGACTGCGGCCTATGGGCATTTCGGTCGCGAGCCCCAGGGTGACACGTTCACCTGGGAAAAGACCGATCTGGTCGACGCACTGAAGGCTGCCGTCGCCTGATAACGACTCCCCTCCCCGCAAGGGGAAGGATACTGGAATGAGCGAAGCCTCTCCCGAGCGATCGGGGGAGGCTTTTTGCTGTCCGGCGTATCGACCACCGAGCCGCTTTCGTGCGCGGGCACCGGCACATTCCCTTACGTTATCAGTCACTTTTATCAATTTGCGCCCGTTTCGTGACTATCTAGAATTAACCACTTTCGGCTAACGAAGACGTCTCGCTTCTTCGGATACTGCTCATGCCCCGCCGGATACGATCGTTAGTTGCCTCGCTGGGTGAGGAGGTGACCGCGCATGCGCGGCAATCGGAGGCGATCGCCGGGCGGACCAATTTGCTGGCGCTGAACGCGACGATCGAAGCGGCACGCTCGGGCGAGGCGGGACGCGGGTTCGCGGTGGTGGCGCAGGAGGTCAAGGCGCTGGCGGATCAGGCACGCACCTCGTCCGCATCGTTTCGCGAACAGATCCTCGGGCGGCTGCAGCAGGGCGCGGCGATCGCCGACGAACTGGTCCGCGACGTCGAGGGGGGACGGCTGGTCGAGCTTGCGCAATCGATCGCCGATACGCTGTGTCGATCGCTCTACGACCGTTCGATCGATATCCGGATGCTCGCGTCGGACCATGCGATCGGCGAAGCGATCCTGTTCCGCTCGGACTCGCCGAAGGCGGAAGCCAGGGCCCTGGATCGGCTGCGCATGCTGCTGCGCTGCTCGCCGTATTTTCTCAATGCGTTCGTGGTCGATGCAAGCGGAACCGTGGCGGTCTGCGCGCACGACAATGCGTCGGTCCGCGGCGTCAACTTCAAGGGCTATTCGCAGTTCGAGCGTGCGCTGGTAGCCGACGAGTCGCAGGAATGGTCGACCGACGACGTCTGGGACAATCCCTGGTCCGAGCACCGCAAGGTGCTCGTCTACGTCGCGCCCGTCCGGTTCGAAGGCGCGAAGATCGGCGTCTGCTACCTGGAATACGATTTCGAAGGGCAGACCGCGAAGATCATGGACGTGATCCGCAAATCGACCTCGAACGCAGCCGTCAGCATCGTCGATCCGCAGGGCCGCGTGCTCATCAGCACCGGCAGCTATGCCTATCACGCACCGCATCCCTACGTAAAAGCCGGTAGCGCCCCACAGATCGAAGCGCGCGACGGATTGGTCGTCGCGCAGGCCGCGGTACCCTCCGATCATGGGTTTTCAGGGCTGAACCTCCGCTGCGTGATCGAAGATCACGTCGCGACCGAGGACGAGATCGCTGCGGCGATGCGCGCGCGTATGCGCGTCGCCTGAGAGGGCGTCAGGCGGGCTTGAGGGCGGGGTCGAGTACGGCGTCGACCTCACCCTCGATGATGGGCGCGACGCGGTCGAATACCGCACTGACCAGGGCTTCCGCGATCCAGCCGACTGCTGCACCAACGACGAGGTCGGACAGGTAATGCTTGCCGTTGATCGGTTGCGCCGCGGCGACCATGCCGGTGATGACCGCGGCGGGTGCCCCTGCCCCGTCGATATCGCGCGCCGCGGCCCGCGCCACCGCGACTGCGCCGGCAGTGTGCCCCGACGGGAACGAGGTCTGCTCGTGATCGTCGCTGTCGCCGGGTTCGAACCTGGCCTTGCCATCTTCGATCGCCTTTGCGGGACGCGTGCGATCGATCGAACTCTTGATCGCGGATTTGACGAAGGTCGCCGCCGCATGGGCCGCGAGCATCCGCACGCCGCCGCGGATCATGTCGGGCCGGCGGGCGATGAGGCCGATCACCGTGGTGCCGATCGAGGTTGCGACAAGCTGTGGCTGGTCGCCGATCTCGGCGAGGAACCCGACCGCCTTGACGACCGGCCGGTCGCGATGCTCGGCCGCCTTCAGCGTGACGTCGCGATCCGCCTGTTCGACCGACTTGGCGGCCCGTTCGATCTCACTCATCAACTCTCGTCCCGCCCGTTCATCTCACCACGCACCTGCGCATGCGCCAGCAATGCGAACAACCCCGCACCGCCCAACAGGTTGCCGAGCACCGCGGGCAGGATCAGCCCACCCAGCGTCGCGAGGACCTCGGTCCTGCCGGCGAACAGCAACAGCCACGCCTCCACGGACCCGACGATCGAGTGGCTGAACCCGGCGATCGCGACGACATAGGTGATCGCCAGGATCACGAGGAAGGATTGCTCGCGCGCATTGGGCAGCGACCAGGCGAGGATCGCGATCATGAAACCGGCGGGAATCGCGTTGACGAACGTCGCGCCGACCGACAGTTCGGTGATCGCAACCGAGACCTCGATCATCGCGGTCCGCAGCTCATTGCCGCCAAGCAGACCCGCCGCGATCATCGCGCCCGCCAGCGCGGTACCGAGCAGGTTGGCGCCGAGCACGATCGTCCACAGCCGGAGCGTGCGGCGTAGTGCCCAGCCCGACGGGCGGGTCACCAGGGGGAGCATCGCGGTGATCGTGCTTTCGGTAAACAACTGCATCCGCCCGAGGATCACGACGAGAAACCCGATCGGATAACCGAGCGACACGACGATCGACCGCCACGGCGTATCGGGCAAAGCGGCGTGGAGCGCGCCCTCGGCGATCAGCGAACTCGCGATCGCCATGCCGGCAGCAAGGCCAGAAAAGAACAACGACGAAAACGGCCGGTCGAGCTCGTCCTGGCCTTCCTCGCGGACCGCGCGGTGCAGATCCTGCGCGTCCGCCGCCTTGAGGTCGTCGACATCGTCTTGCGGATTTGAGTCGGGTTTGGCCATTACGCCCATGTAACGACTCGTTTGCTGGTTTGGCTCCGGTGCGCAAAGCTATAACGACGCGTCATGGCAAAGCGGAAATTCTACCTCACGGCCGTCCTGCCCGATGGCTATGTCAAGACGATCGGTCCCACTGCGCTCGACCTCACGCATTACTGGCGGATCGTCGCGGTCCTCGCGAATGGCAAGACCGAAGTGTTCTGGGGACACAGCAAGTCGCTAGCCGATGCGAAGAAGACCAAGAATCTTGCCGTCGAGGCCGCGGGGACGCGGGGCTGGAAAAACCACCATGTCGATATCGTCGCGGTGGAACGAAGCGAGACGCCGCCCGTCGAATAGGGTGGAGGCGGATGCTCAGGGGGTGCGATCGATTATGGCGCGGTGCAGCATAAACCGGTAGGCGTTTCGATATGACGCAACCGCTTACCCATTCCGGCCTTGGCCGTCGCGAGTTCGTCGCGTTCATCGCCGCGATCATGGCAGTGAACGCGCTCGGGGTCGACCTGATGCTGCCGGCGCTCCCCGCGATCGGCGCCGAACTGCACGCCGCGACCGCCAATTCACGCCAGTGGATCGTCACCGCCTATCTGTTCGGCTTCGGGATCGGCCAACTCGTCTACGGCCCGCTCGCCGATCGCTATGGGCGGCGACCGATCCTGATCGCGACGCTGATCGGCTTCGTCGGTGCGAGCATCTTTGCGGCCAGCTCGGCGACCTTTACCGCGCTGATCTGCGCGCGCATCCTGCAAGGGCTGATGTCGGCGTCGACGCGGGTACTGGCGGTCGCGATCGTCCGCGATCGATTCTCGGGCCGGCAGATGGCCAAGACGCTGTCGCTCGCACAGATGATCTTCTTCCTGGTGCCGATCCTCGCGCCCAGCCTCGGGCAGGTGCTGCTGGCGTTCGGACCGTGGCGGTTCATCTTCTATGCGCTGGCCGGATTCGCCGCGTTCGTGATGGCATGGGCGGCGATGCGCCTGCCCGAGACGCTGGCGAGCGACCGTCGTGTGCTGCTCTCGCTGACGACGCTCCGCAGCGCGTACCGGCTGACGCTGACCGACCGCTATTCGATCGGTTACGCGACCGCCGCGTCGCTGACGTTCGGGGGGATCATCGCCTTCGTCTCGTCCGCGCAGCAGATCTTCGTCGACGAATTCGGCGCGGGTGATCGCTTCACCATCCTGTTCGCGGTCTGCGCGTTCGCGATGGGGTGCGCATCGTTCGCCAACAGCCGACTGGTCGAGCGGCTGGGAACGCGGTTGATCTCGCAGGCGGGGGTGTTTGCGCTGATCGCGCTGTCGCTGATCCATATCGCGGTGATCGCCAGCGGGACCGAGACGCTGTGGAGCTACATCGTGTTCCAGGCGCTGAGCATGACGTGCATCGGCCTGTGCGGATCGAACTTCGGCGCGATGGCGATGGAGCCGGTCGGGCACATCGCCGGGACCGCCTCGTCGGTGCAGGGCTTCATCACCAGCCTCGGCGCAGTCGTCGTCGGATCGCTGATCGGCCAGGCCTATGACGGATCCACCTATCCGCTGGCGATCGGCTATCTCGGGATTGGGCTTGGCGCGCTGGTCCTGGTGTATCTGATCGAAGGCGGCTTCTGGTTCCAGCGGAGGATGGCGGTGCGCTGAGGCGCGGTGCAAAAAGATCACACTTTTCAGAAGGATCGCCGCGTCGGGAACCGTTACGTCACCGTGACGGTTTGGCTCGACACCACACCAACAGGATATCCTATCATGAAGAAACTGACCGTAGCGCTGATGATGGCAGCCCTTACCGTTCCGCTCGCCGCCTGCGGTGGCAAGGGCGACGACAAGCTCGGCAGCCAGGTCGAGGGCGCCGCGGACAACCGCGCCGACGCGCTCGAAGCCAAGGCCGACAATCTCGAGGACCAGGCCAAGGCCGTGCGCGAGAGCGGCGACCAGCAGGCCGATGCGATCGACGATGCCGACGTGAACGCGCAGGCGATGCCAGCCGGCGAGAAGGCGGCCCTCGTCAACGGCAGCGAGAAGCTGCGCTGACGATCATCCCCCCGGCGCGACCGGGGGGATTTTTATTGAAGCGATGCGAGACGGCGGCCGGGGTGCGTCGACCGGCTGGCGAAACGGGGTGGACGACATGACGAACAGGGGCCGGATCGAAAACGGGGGATTTCTCCTTTTCCTGACGATCATCACCATCGCCCTGGGCGTGGTGGTATCGGCCTTCGCGGCAGCCCTGCTGTGGAGCGCCCTGGCGGCGATCCTGTTTCAGCCCTTGTATCAAAAGCTGCTCAAGCGCTGGCCGGAACGGCGCAACCTCGCCGCGTCGCTGGCGATGCTGATCATCTTCGTCGCGGTGGTCGTCCCGACGCTGATCATCGCGAGCCTGATGATCGATCAGGCCTCCTCGGTCTATACGAGCATGCAGAGCGGGCAGATCAATTTCGCCGCCTATTTCCAGCAGATGCACGATGCCTTGCCGCAGCGACTCCAGCAACTCGTCGACAAGTCCGGGATCGACAGCTTCGAACGGCTGCAATCGCGGATCTCTGGCGCGCTCGGCAACAGTGTCCGCACGATTGCCGGACAGGCGCTGTCGATCAGCCGCAACGCATTCGCGTTCCTGCTGGCGTTCGGCATCGCGCTGTACGTAACGTTCTTCCTGCTGCGTGACGGCGACCGCGTCGGCCCGGCCATCTGCCGCGCCCTCCCGCTGGAGCGGTCGGTGACCGAGCGGCTGGTCGGCAAGTTCGTCGCGGTGGTGCGCGCCACGATCAAGGGATCGGTCATCGTCGGGCTCGTCCAGGGTGGCCTCGGCGCGCTGACCTTCTGGCTGGTCGGCGTACCCGCCGCGTTGCTCTGGGGCCTGCTGATGGCGCTGACCTCGCTGCTGCCCGCATTGGGGCCGGCGATCGTGTGGGTGCCGGTCGCGGTCTACCTGCTCGCCACCGGTGCGATCTGGCAGGGCATCGCGGTGATCGTGTCGGGCGTCGTCGTGATCGGGCTTGCAGACAACATCCTGCGGCCGATCCTGGTCGGTCGCGACACCGGCATTCCGGATTATATCGTGCTTGTGACGACGCTGGGCGGGATCGAGCTCTGCGGACTGAGCGGGATCGTCGTCGGCCCGGTGGTCGCCGCACTGTTCATGGCGGGGTGGCAGATCCTGACGGAGCAGCGTCTGGAACAGCCCGAGCCCACCGCCTAGCCGATATCGCGCTCGGCACGATCGACCACCTCCTCCTCGAGCCCGAACCTGACGACCTCTCCCTTCGGGGGGAGGTCTTTTGCGTTTTGGAGCGTATCGCTTGGATAGCGGCTGTGGGGTGCCCCCCCGAAAAGCTTGTCCGTCGACGCCGCGAACGACGCGCACGCAGGCCAAAAAAAACCACCCCGTGCAGAGCACGGAGTGGCCTAGGTTCAGGGAGGAGGTACGCTAGAAGCGTACCGTACGGCGCCGCGAAAGGGGGGGACACGATGCCGTACAGGATCTAAATGGGTGAGCGCCGTTTTGGTTCAACCCTTGTTGCACCGCACGCGCATTTTTTTTCGAGACCACCGACGCGGCGCTCAGCGTCGACCCAGGATTGGCGTGATCCGCGTCAGCACGGGATCGCGGAGCAGCAGGTGATGGCGCAGTGCGGCGGCGATATGCAGCACCACCAGCGCCAGCATGACCCAGCCGAGCACGCCGTGCGCGTCGTGACCGAGATGCCCGGTCGCCTTCGAGACGGGCAGATAGGGGACGCCGAACAGGCCGAAGATACTCACGCCACCAGGTTTGCCGCCGCCCGACACCATCATCCAGCCGGTCATCGGCAAGGCGAGCATCAAGACGTACAGCAGCGTGTGCGAGCCATGCGCGAGCGCCCGCTCCCAGATCGGCGTACGGGCGGGGAGCGGCGGCGGGCGATGCGCCAGCCGCCACGCGATCCGCGCCGCGGTCAGCGCCAGGACCGCGAGGCCGAGCGCCTGATGCGCCCCCATCCAGCTGCGCAGCGCCGGGATCGACTCGTGGAGCAGCCCGACCGCCAGGTTGAGGATGACCAGCAGCGCGATCGTCCAGTGAAACCAGATCGCTACGCTCGAGTAGCGATCCGGCCGATCCTGCGCTGCCATGGCCTATTCCTCCGATCGGGGTCAGACGTTGAACGGCGCCGGGGCTGGCATCTGCTGCTGCGGCGTCATGCCGAGCTGCGCCTGGCGCGCGAAGATGTCACGCATCAGCGACAGCGAGAACAGGTGCGCGTAGAGCAACGGCAGCATGCCCGACTTGCTCATCTTGCGCAGCGCATCGCCGCGCAGGTCGATCAGCTTTTCCTCGTTGATCATCTGGAAGCCGCGATAGACGAACGGCTGGTCGACGCCGTCGGGCTGGATCGTGACTTCGCCGTCCATCAGCAGCTCCATCTCGCGGAGCTCGTTCATGAAGTTCTGCGTGCGCGCCCCGGCCTGCTCGAACGACTCGTTGAAGCCGAGGATGTTCTGGGTCAGCTCGGTCGGCTGGCCGTTCTCGAACAGCGCATCGCCGTCCTCGAACTCGCCGATCGCCTGCGAGGTCGGATCGAAGCAGAGCGACAGCTCCTGCGCATCGGGGTGCAGGCGCGCGAGCATGTACGGGTAGCGGCGGACATAAGCCGGCACGTAGAAGGTGTTCTCGGTCAGCTTGCCGTCGTCGCCGACGAACACGTTGACGCCCTCGTTCAGGCCCATCAGCGCGAGCGGGATCGCGTCGTCACCGACCGAGAAGACGATCGGCATGTGGCGCTGGACCAGCGGGAATTCGTCGACGGTGATCGGGATCGCATGCTGGCCGACCAGGAACGGTGCGCTGTCCTGCGGGCGGACCTTGAAATTCGCGTGCGTGTCGCTCGAAAGCGGCTCGAGGCCGTTGTAGAAAAGCGGAAGCTGGGCGGTGCTGGCCATGTTACTCTCCGGATCGATCAAAATGCCGGCGGCTGGTGCCACCGATTGGGGCGAGGCTCTATGGCGCGCCGGGCGGGCGTGCAAGTGTGACGAGCTTGCCGGGGTTGAGGATGCCGAGCGGATCGAGCGCGGATTTGATCGCCCGAAGCGCGGTCATGCGGGCGGGCGACGAGAGCCGTTCGAGTTCGTCGCGCTTCATCTGGCCGATGCCGTGCTCCGCCGAGATCGAGCCACCGGCCGCGGTCACGAGATCACCAACGAAGCGAGTGACGACCGGCGCGTCTTCGGCATACCAGTGCGCAGGGTCGGTGCCGGGCGCGGCGCGGACGTGGAAATGGACGTTGCCGTCGCCGAGATGGCCGAAACCGCTCGCGTGTGTGCCGGGGAAGCGCGCGTCGCACGCCGCCGCCGCCTCGATCATGAAACGCGGCATCGTCTCGACGGGAATCGAGATGTCGTGCTGCGTCGCAGGGCCGAGCGCGCGTTCGGCGGCGGACAGCGAGTCGCGGAGCAGCCAGAAGGCGGTCGACTGCGCTTCGCTGGTGGCGATCGTCGCGTCTTCGATCGCGCCGTCTTCGAGCGCTTTGCCGAGCAGGCGTTCGAGCAGCGCACTCGGGGATTCGCCTTCGGTGGTGGGCGATGTCGCTTCGATCAGGAGGTGCCAGGGGTGACGGCCGGCGAGTGGCGCGCGGGCGTTGGGGAGATGCGCGATGGCGGCGTCGAGCGACTCGGCGGGGAGGATCTCGAAGCTCTCGATCGCGTCGGTCTTCGCCTGCATCATACGCAGGAGTTTGAGTGCAGCCTGGGGCGAGCCGATCCCGACCCACGCCGTGCCGCGCGCGGCGATTGCGGGGGCGAGGCGAAGCGTGGCGGCGGTGACGATCGCCAGCGTGCCTTCCGCGCCGATGAAAAGCTGGTCGAGATCGTAGCCGCGATTGTCCTTCTTCAGCGCGGACAGGCCGTCGTAGATGCTGCCGTCGGCGAGCACCGCCTCGACGCCCGCGACGAGGCCGCGCATCGTCCCGAACTTGAGCACCTGCGTGCCGCCCGCGTTGGTCGAGACGAGCCCGCCGATCGTCGCCGTGCCGCGTGCGCCGAGCGTCAGCGGGAAGCGCCACCCCTGCCCTTGCGCGGCGCCGTCGAGGTCGGCGAGGATCACACCGGCTTCGGCGACCGCGAGACCGGCATCGCTATCCATACTGCGGATGCGGTTCAGCCGACGCAGCGACAGGATCAGCGCGCTGCCGTCGGCGGGGGCGGTCGCGCCGCCGACCATCGAAGTGTTGCCACCTTGCGCGACCAGCGGCACGCGGTGTTCAGCGGCGGCGGCGACGATCAGCGCGACCTCGGCGGTCGAGGCCGGCGCGAGCAACGCGGGTGCCGTGCCGTGGAACCGGCCGCGCCAGTCGTGGAGCCACGGATCGATATCGGCGGGATCGGTGACGATCGCTTTTGCGTCGAGCCGCGATGAGAGGGATTCGAGCATCGCAGCTTGCGAAGGCGTCAGGGTTGCTGTCTGAATTTCGGGCACGCGAGCATCGCTAATCAAAATTCATCGCGCGTTCAACGATAGGCCCTAACGGTTACGTCAGCATGATCCATCCCGCGATACCCGCCACTCTCCTCGCACTTGCGGGTCCCTTCGCTGCGGCCATGCGCGATGTACCGTCGTCCGGCCAGTCGTCGGGGTTCGCGCTCGACGGCGCGCAGGTCGCGCAGATGTCGATCCACGAACGCATCATCATCCGCGTGCCCCGGATGAGCCGAATCCCTGCGCGAACCTATATGCCGCCGCGCGAATGGAAGGAGCATAAGGGCCCCAAATGTATCGCGGTCGCCGAGATCGCCGGCGCCATGCTGAACAAGGAGGGCGCGGTCGATCTGGTGATGGACGACACGACGCGGTTGCGCGCGCGGCTCGACGGCGACTGCAAGCCGCTCGATTATTATTCGGGATTCTATCTGCGGCCCGGGCCCGACGGGCTGATCTGCAAGGATCGCGACGCCATCCGCATGCGCTCGGGCGCACGCTGCGAGATCGATGCGTTCAGGAGCTTGCGCGCGAAGAAGTAGCCCGGCTGGATCAAGTCGAGGTTCGGCGGGCGCAATTGGCAGCGCTTGATCCACGGTGCCGACTGTCCGCCGAAACCAACCAAAGCATGTCTCCCCGCGAAGGCGGGGACCCAGACTGGGCTCCCGCCTTCGCGGGAGAACAAGAGCGCGATCGCTGTTCCGCCGCTCACATCTTTTAGATTTCGGGATGCGTCGATGCCGGAACATGCCCCGCATTACTAAAAATCCCCGCCACACCCCCTCCCCACCCTCGTTTCACCGCGTTTCCTTGACATTTGTCGCCAAATCGGCGAGCGCCGGAACGCTTGAGGGCAGTGCATTTCACCCTCTATTTACCGGACATTTGCATGAGT
>Ga0308169_10005873_pt1 | contig 10977 bp, 9 predicted proteins | sample PhyBR1_2_FD_202139 | JGI IMG/M metagenome (GOLD analysis project Ga0308169, IMG submission 202139) | Phyllosphere microbial communities from UC Gill Tract Community Farm, Albany, California, United States - DLSLSB.R1 | ecosystem: Host-associated > Plants > Phyllosphere > Unclassified | place... | reverse complement strand
AACGCGATCGAAGCGACGCCGAAAGAAGGCAGCGTCACCATCGCCTTGCGCCAGGAAGGCGAAGCGGTGCGCATCGAGATCACCGATACCGGCGAAGGGATGAGCGAAGATTTTATTCGCGAGCGCCTGTTCAAGCCCTTCGAGTCGACCAAGTCGGCCGGCATGGGCATCGGCGTGTTCGAGAGCCGCGAATACATTCATGAGCTGGGCGGGCGCCTGGAAGTATCCAGCAGGCCCGCGCTCGGCACCACTTTCAAAGTCATCCTGCCCCTGTACCAGCAGGATGCGCTGCTCGTCGACCGTGCAGCCTGACCCGAGGATTTACCACTGTGACCCAGACCAAACAGAAACTCCTGATCATCGAAGACGACCCCGGCCTGCAAAAGCAGCTGAAGTGGAGCCTGGATGCCTATGACGTCGCCGTCGCCGGCGACCGCGAAGCGGCGCTGGCGCAGATCCGCCGCCACGAGCCGGCGGTGGTGACGATGGACCTCGGCCTGCCGCCCGACCCGGACGGCTCGACCGAAGGTCTCGCCACCCTGCAGCAAATCCTGGCGCTGGCGCCGGACACGCGCGTCATCGTCCTGACCGGCAACCAGGACCATGCGAACGCGGTAAAGGCGATCGCCCTCGGTGCCTACGACTTCCACCAGAAGCCCTGCGACCCCGAGGTCCTGAACCTGGTGATCCAGCGCGCCTTCTTCCTGCACCAGCTGCAGCAGGAAAACCGCCGCATGCAGCGGGAGCAGGCGGATTCGCCGATGGCCGGCGTGATCTCGCGCGCCCCGTCGATGCTGAAAATCTGCCGCAACGTCGAAAAGGTCGCCCCGACCTCGGCCTCGGTGATGCTGCTGGGCGAATCGGGCACCGGCAAAGAGGTGCTGGCGCGCGCCGTGCACGCCTTGAGCCCGCGTGCAAAAGAGCGCTTCATGGCGATCAACTGCGCGGCGATTCCGGAAAACCTGCTGGAAAGCGAATTGTTCGGCTACGAAAAGGGCGCGTTCACGGGCGCGGCCAAGCAGACCAAGGGCAAGGTGGAACTGGCCCACGGCGGCACCTTCTTCCTCGACGAAGTCGGCGACCTGCCGATGCCGCTGCAGGCGAAACTGCTGCGCTTCCTGCAGGAGCGCGTGATCGAGCGCATCGGCGGCCACGAAGAAATCCCGGTCGACGTGCGCATCGTCTGCGCGACCCACCAGAAACTGAAGGAACTGTGCGCGACGGGCCGCTTCCGCGAGGACTTGTATTACCGGCTGTCCGAGATCGTGGTCACCATTCCGCCGCTGCGCGAACGCGAAGGCGACGCCGCGCTGCTGGCCCACCATTTTAAAAACAAGTTCTGCGCCCAGGAATCGCGCCCGGCGCTGCACTTCGCGCCGGATGCGATCGCCGCCATCGAGGCGTATCCGTGGCCGGGTAACGTGCGCGAAATGGAAAATTATATTAAACGCGCGGTCATCATGGCCGACGGGAACACGATCGTCGCGGAAGACCTCGGGCTGCCGGGCGAAGGCCTGGAGGAGGAGCCGATCAACCTGCGCCAAGTGCGCGACGAGGCCGAGTACAAGGCCATCGTCAAAGCGCTGGCGCGGGTCGACGGGAATATCGTCAAGGCCTCCGAAATCCTCGGCATCAGCCGCCCGACCATGTATGACCTGATGGGCCGCCACAACATCAAGACCGCCGCATGAAGCTGCTGACGGTGCTGGCCGTGCCGCTGGTCCTGGCGGCCGCCGCCGGCGCCGCCGGTTTGTATTACCTGCAGTCCGAGGGCGTCACGCCGCGTGCGCTGGCGCCCTACATCCTCAAGCGCACAAGCGGCCATAACCACCTGATCGAAGGCGCGGGCCGGTTTACATCAAGCACCTTGCTGGACCTCGACCGCGGGCGGGTCGCGCCGTATGCGCCGCCGGCGCTGACCCTGGGCGCCCAGCCGGAAGGTCCGCCGGCCCCGCTTGGGCGCGAGCGCCTGGTCGCCTCGATCGAGGAAGCGCGGCGCGCGATGGCCGCTGCCGCGCCAGGCGACGTCATCACTTTCCTGCCGGGCGAGTACGCGCTGCGCGCCACCGTCTACGCGAGCCGGCCCGGTACGGCTGCGGCCCCGATCGTCGTACGCGCGGCGCGACCGGGAACGGTGTCGATTGCCGTCGCGAGCGCCGAAGGCTTTACGGTGACGGCGCCGTACTGGCGTTTCGAAAACCTGGACCTGCGCGGCGCCTGCGCCCAGGACGAATACTGCGACCATGCCTTCCACGTGGTCGGCAACGCCCACCATTTCACGGCCCGCAACAACACCATCCGCGACTTCAACGCCCACTTTAAAATCAACGGCGAACGCAGCATCTTTCCCGACCATGGCCTGATCGAAGCGAACACCCTCGGCAATGCGGCGCCCCGCAAGACATCGCGCCCGGTCACGCCGATCGACCTGGTCGCGGCCAGCGACTGGACCATACGCGCGAACCTGATCCACGACTTCGTCAAGGCCTGGGGCGACCGCATCAGCTATGGCGCCTTTGCCAAGGGCGCCGCCGAACGCACCGTCTTCGAACGCAACGTGGTCCTGTGCGAAGCGGCCCTGGCCGGCCAGCCGGGACAGCGCATCGGCCTGTCGTTCGGCGGCGGCGGCAGCGGCAAACCGTATTGCCGCGACGCGCGCTGCATCACCGAGCACGCGGCCGGCATCATGCGCGCCAACCTGGTCGCCGGCTGCTCGGACGTCGGCATTTATCTCAACAGCGCCGCGGGCACCCAGCTGGTCGACAACACGCTGCTCGATACGGCCGGGGTGCAGGTGCGCTTCGCGACCAGCAGCGCCACGTTCGAGGGTAACCTGGTCGACGGGCCGCTGCGCCCGGACGAGGGCGGCGTGCTGCGCGTGGGGGACAATCTGTCCACGCCGGTCTGGCAGCTGTATCTCGGACGCCATCCGCAGCGTTCCCTATTCGCCGATCCGGCGCGCTTTGAATTGCGCTGGCGCGGCGACGCACCGCGGCGCGAGGCGGGAGCGCCCGCGGCCGGCCTGTGCGGAGCCGCGCGCGGCGCAGGGCGGGCCTACGGCGCCTTCGACGATTTCCGCGCCTGCCTGCGCGGCGGCTAGCCCTCAGGCGCCCGGGCGGATGTTCTGGTTGGTGCGGAACAGATTGTCCGGATCGTATTTGGCCTTGATCTGCCTGAGCCGGTCGTAATTCGGACCATAGGCTTCGGCAATCCGGTCGACTTCATCCTCGTTCAGGAAATTGATGTAGACGCTACCGGCGGCATGGGGCGCGGCTGCTTTAAAAAATTCGCGCGCCCAGGCCAGGCAGGCCGCATCCTCCGCCGGCTCGTTCCAGCGCGTGTGCACGTTCATCGCGTACAGCGCGGCGCGGTGCGGATAGGCCGTCTCCTCCGGCGCACGGGTGTTCGCGGCGCCGCCGAGCAGGCCGAGGAAGATCTCGCTTTGCGCGGAGGGCAGTCGGCCGGCATAGTCGATCACGACGTCGATGGCGGCGTCCGACAGGGTATTGAAATTGTGCGACTTCCAGTAATTGCGTGCCGGCGGCACCAGCAAGGGGTCGAAGGCCTGCTGCCAGGCGCTGTAGGGCACGGCGCCCACGTGTTCGCCCACCGGGGTGCCGAAGCCGCGCACGGTGTCGATGGCGCCCTGCACCTGTTCGGGCGGCAGCGGCGAAAAGAAGGCGAGCGCGACGATCGCGCTGCCGTGCACCGATTCGGGCAGGAAGGGCAGCGGCGGCGCGCCGCGCAGGACGGCCCAGAGCGACAGGTTCGCATCCATCCCCTCCACATAGTCGCGGTAGTTGCGCAGCAGCGAGGGCGCCTGCGCGAACGGGAACACGATCAGGCCGGCGGTGACCATCGGCCCGACCTGGTGCAGCGCGAATTCGAAGCTGGTGACGACGCCGAAATTGCCGCCGCCGCCGCGGATCGCCCAGAACAGGTCGGGGTGGTTGTCGCTGTCGATATGGAGCCGGTCTCCGCTGGCGGTGACGATGTCGGCCGAGACCAGGTTGTCGATGGCGAGGCCGTACTTGCGCGTCAGCCAGCCGAAGCCGCCGCCCAGCGTCAGGCCGCCGACGCCGGTGGTCGAGTTGATGCCGAGCGGCGTCGCCAGCCCGTAAGCCTGCGCCTCATGGTCGACGTCGCGCAGCAGCGCGCCGCCCTCGACCCAGGCGCGCATCCTGTGCGGCGCCACCTGCACCGAGCGCATCGCCGAGAGGTCGATCACCAGCCCGTCGTTGACCAGCGCGCTGCCGGCGATGTTGTGGCCGCCGCCGCGCACCGCCAGCGGCAAGCCGTTGTTGCGGGCGAAGTCGACGGCCGTGCGCACGTCGGCCGGCCCGGCGCAGCGCACGATGATGGCCGGGCGCTTGTCGATCATCGCATTCCAGACCGTGCGCGCCTCGTCGTATCCCTGCTCACCTGGCAGCAGCACGGTACCCCTGAGTCCGCGCCTGAGTTCTTCGCTATCGATTCCTCCTACGGTATCCATCACGCACCTCGCATTGGTTCGTTGACGAATCTTCAGGATAGGGAAACGGGGGCGATATGCAAGCGGGGTCGGCGTGCGTGCTGCCGGGGTGGCCGCTGTGCGACTGATGCGCTTATCGACAGGTTTCTTTTGATAAGAGGCGAAGGGGCCGCCTTCGCCTTGTTATGGAAAGAATTCTTTCGATAAGCAAGCTGGCAAGGACGCTACCAGGACCGCAGCCAGTCGCGCGTCCAGTCCGACACCTGGTCCTGCCAGGGCCGGCGCGAAAACGTGTGGTCGGCCTTGTCGATCTGCTGGCGCGTAAAGCGCGGCGTGCCCAGCAGGCGCTGCCAGGCGCCGGGACGGTTCGCGAGGCCGGCGAATTCCTGGGCCGTGAGGTCGGCGCCGCTCAGCACGACCAGCACGCGTCCGCCGAAGCGGCTCAAGGCAGCTTGCATGCGTTCGGGCAGCGGCGCGCTGCTGCCGGCGGCGTCATCGACGGCGCCATTGTTGCTGCCGGGCCCGAAGGCCTTGCCGACGTTGTCCCACAGCGAGCTGACCGAGGCCTTGACGTCGAACTCGCCGCTTTTGATTTTTTTCCACAGGGCCGGGTCGAACAGGCGGTCCCGATAATAATGCTTGATGGTGGCGCGCGCGGCGCCTTCCTCGGTGCGCACCCAGGGATTCAACAGCACCAGCCCGGACACGCGCGCATCCTGCGGCGCATACATGCTTGCTGCCGAGGCGCCGTCGCACAGGCCCCAGAGCACGACATCCGACATGCCCGGCACCTCGAGGAAAAAGCGGTCGATCGCGGCGCGCAGGTCGTCGTCGACGTTGTCGAAGGTTTGCAATTCCCCCTCGCTGTCGCCCATGCCGCGGTAGTCGAAACGCATGGCCGGGATGCCGGCGGCGGCCAGGTCGCGCGCCAGCAGGGTGAACTGGCGGTGGCTGCCGGCGCGGTATTGCGGGCCGCCGACGACGATCAATACGCCACGTGGCTGCGGGGTCTTGGGCAGGCTCAGGACGCCGTACAGCCAGGCGCCGCGGCAGGAAAACGAGAGGGCGCGTTCTTCAAGCATCGGAAGTCTCCAGGCTGGCCAGCGTGGTTTCCAGCAGGGCCGGGCAATCGATCGTTTCGGGCGCCGTCCAGAATTGCGGGCCTTCTACCTGGTACACGTCGACCCGGCTGCCCTGCAATCTCCAGGTGTCGGCCACGCGCACGGCGGCCGGCGGCAGCGCCCGGCCGGCCGTGGCCGTGACTTCGAACCAGGCGATCGGGCAGCGCGGACCGAGCGCGCGCGCGTCGGCCGCGTCGAGGCCGGCGGCCAGTTGGGGGTTCAGCGTATAGCCGGCGATCTCGAGCGATTCGCCGGCGGCGAGCGCTTCGCGCAGGGCTTCGGTGCCGCCGCTGTCGCTGCCGCCCGCCAGCAATTCCCCGGCCAGGCGCAGGCGCAGGAAGCCGTTCAGGTAACCCGAACCGTTCGTGACCGGCTGCCACAGCAGCAGGCGCGCCGGCGCGACGGCCGCCTTTTGCGCGTGCATGACCGCGAGCAGGGCGCCGACGCGCAGGCCCCACAGGCCCGCCGTGCGGCCGAGGCGTGCCTCGATCCAGGCGCGGCCTTGTTCGATGTCGCGCAGCCAGCCATCCCAGGTGGCGTCGCCGAAGTCGTCCGCGCTGTCGCCGCAACCGTGCAGGTCGAGCAGCAGCACGCCGACGCCGCGCGCGGCCAGCGCGCGCGCGCCCAGCGCGGCCATGCGGCGCGAGCGGTTCATCTCTTCGGCGAAAGGGTGGACGTAGACCAGCGCGCCGCGGCACTCCCCTTGCGGGGCGTGGTACATGCAGAAGCGCGGCCCGTCGGGCGTGTCGAGGAAGAACGCGTCGGCGCGCGCGTGGCCGGGGTCGCTCATCGGCTCGGCCACTTACTCGGCGCGCTCGGCCACGAAGGCAGCCAGGCTGCCGAGCGTGGCGAAGGTGCTGGCGCTGATGTCGTCGTCGTCGACCATGATGCCGAAATGTTCTTCGAGCGCGCCGATCAGGGTGACCACCGCCATCGAGTCGAGTTCGGGCAGGCTGCCCAGCAGCGGCGAATCGGCGTCGAGTGCCTGCCCGGCCGGGCCGAGGTTGAGCACGTCGATCAGGAGCGTTTTGACTTCTTCAAGATACTTCATGGGTTTGTCGTCGTAGTGTGGGCTGGGCGGGATTCCACCCTGGTGCGCGCGTCCAGCAGCGCATGCAGGCGGCCAATTCCCGGCCAGCGGTAATAGTTAACATGGTACATAGTGCGTACCTCTTCCGTCCAGCGCGTATGCCATTCCATCACGCGGCCGTAGAACTCCAGCCGAGCGAAACGGCCCTCGTCGAACAGGCTGCGGCAGGCTTCCTCGCGCATCAGGAGCGTGGGCGACAAATTCGAGGGCACGCTTTCGTCGTAGGCCGTTTTCAGCACGACCAGGCTCTCGCCATCTTCGACGCACAGGTCCATGGCGACCAGCTGCTCGCCGAAATAATAACGGTAGACGCTGGCGGCGCCGCGCGTGGCCATCCCTTCCAGCATCGCCCGGTAGTAGCGGCCCTGGGCGTTGTCGCTGCTGACCGCCGTGCCTTCGCTGCCTTTCCAGCCCGAGGTCTCGAGGCGTCCGTAGTCGGCCACCGCCTGCGCCATTTGTGTTGGAAGGCGCTCCACCACCATGCGCGTGGCGACACCGTCGCGTTCGAGGCGCGCGCGCTGCTTCTTGAGATTGCCGCGCAGGTTTTTGCCGCGTGCGTTCCAGTAGTCGTCGAAGGTGCCGCTGAGCGTCACGCGCGCCGTGTCGATGTAGTCGAGGCTGCGCGTGCAGGGCCCCTCGAGCGGGCGCGGCGTCAGCATCGGATCCATCTGCATCAAGGCCAGCAGCAGCGGGAAGCCGGGCAGGGCGCCGAGCAGGCTGCGCGCCGCGGCGGCGGTGTCGAGATCCGGCTGCTGCAGCCACAGGCCGACCGGCGCCTGCGCCGGTTGAAAGCTGCTCCAGGCGCCGCGCCGGCTCGGCTGCACGATCGCCATCGCGCGCAGCGTGCCATTCTCGCGCAGGCAGGCGAGCAGTTCGTCGCCGCGGCCGAACTGGTCGAGCAGCGGCGCCACGAACTCCGCCGCCAGCAGGGCCGAGGCGTGAGTAGGGTCCAGCGCGGCGTGCAGTTGCGCCCAATCCTGGCGATGGCGCGCGAACTCGCGTGCGGGATAAACGATCCAGCTCATGCGCTCACCGCCTCGCGCAGGCGCGCCGCCAGCCAGGCGATTTCGCTTTCCGTCAGCTCCTGGTGGCAGGGCAGGGCCAGCACCTGCCGGGCCAGCATGGCGCTGTTGGCGCAGGTGCCGGCGTCGACACCTTCCCATTGCGGCGTGCCGAAGCGCGTCAGCGGCACACCCAGCGTTTTGAGACGCGCGAACAAGGCTTCGGGGTCGTCCGCCAGCAGTGGGAAGACCCAGGGGCAGGCGCCGTCCGGCAGGCGCGCGTGCAAGGGGCGCACGCCCGGCAGGCCCTGCACGGCCGCTTCCAGGCGTGCGTAATGGCTGCGGCGCAGCGCGGCGATGCGGCCCGGTGCGGCCAGTTTCAGCATGGCGCGCGCAAACAGGGACGAGCGTTTATTCACCCAGGCCGGATCGAAATTGAAACTGCTGTCGGAGGAGTCGGGCGCGAGCGCCTGTGTGGAAGCACTGCGCTTGCGCTTGACCAGTCCCCACAGTAGTCCCTTGGCGCGCAGCGGCAGCCAGAGGGCGGCGCGCACGGCGGCCAGGCGGCCGTAGGCAAAGCCGCGCTCCAGAGAATTGAGGGCCACCTTGGCTTCGAAGCCGGCGCCGGCCGATTGCAGCACAACCTTATCCAGTGCGTGGCGCGCCGATACCAGCGCGCCGCCTTCATAGATCGGCAAAAACTTCATGCTGCTGGCGATGGCGTAATCTCCCCAGGCGCCGACCGGGCGGCCGCCGTGTTCGCCAATAAAACAGTGGGCGCAGTCTTCGATGAGGGCAATGCCGCGCGCGTCGCACAGGGCGCGGATCGGCGCCATGGCTTGCGGGAAGCCGAAATAATGGGTGACCATCACGGCGCGCGTGCCGGCGCCGATCTTCGCCGCCAGGTCGTCGAGGTCGACCGAGGCGTCAGGACGAACACGATAAAACACGGGTTCGGCGCCGCGCCAGAGCACGGGCGGGATCATCGACGCGCTGTGGTAGGCCGGCACCAGCACCTGCTGTCCCGGCTGCACGCCGATTTCGCGCAGCGCCAGCGCGATCGCGACCCTGCCGCTCGTCACCAGGCGGTAGTTGCCGGCGTCGAGCACGGTGGGCACACGGGCGCCGGCCGCGCGCCGGAACGAGGACGCCGACAGGATCGGCGCCAGCGGAATCAGGGGCCGGATTGGTAACGGGTTCGCGAGCATCCGGCCAGTATAAACCTGGTGTTGAAAAATTTGCCACGAGACATCCCTTGTTGACACAGGACCGGCACCCGAGGGACCGGATAGACGCGGCCAAAAAGCTGCAAGCTGTTAAGATTGCAGGCTGCGCGGCACCGAGCTGCGCGCTCCCGCATTGATCCTGTATGTATCCCGACCATGGCTGATTTGATCCACGATTTCCTGTTCGATTCCGCGCGCCGCACGCCAGGTGCCGAGGCGCTCGTGCACGGCGCCCTGCGTCTCGACTACGCGGCGCTGGCCGGCGCCGTCGAGCGCGCGGCCGGCGCGCTGATCGGGGCAGGTGTTCAAACGCGCGAACGGGTCGCCGTATTCCTGGAAAAACGCATCGAGAACGTGGCCGCGATGTTCGGCGCCTCAGCGGCCGGCGCGGTCTTCGTGCCGGTGAATCCGCAACTCAAACCGGAACAGGTCGCCCACATCCTGGCCGACTGCAACGTGCGCATTCTCGTGACCTCGCCGGAGCGGCTGGCGCAGTTGCAGGCCGTGCTGGCCGGCTGCCCGGATTTGCGCACGGTGTTCGTCACCGGCATGGCTCAACCATCTGCATCGCTCGATGTGCGCGCATGGGAAGCGGCGCAGGCCGCGCCGCAAGCTGGCGTGCTGGCGGCGCGCCGCCCGATCGACGCCGACATGGCCGCGATCCTGTATACCTCGGGCAGTACCGGCAAACCCAAGGGCGTGGTGCTGTCGCACCGGAACATGGTGGCGGGTGCGCGCAGCGTGAGCAGCTACCTGCACCTGACGCCGCGCGACCGCATCCTGTCGGTGCTGCCGCTCAGTTTCGATTACGGCCTGAGCCAGCTGACCTGCGCCTTCCTGGCCGGCGCCACCGCGGTGCTGATCAACCACCTGTTCGCCAAAGACATTTTGAAAGCGGTGGCCGAAGAAGGCATCACGGGCCTGGCCGCGGTGCCGCCGCTGTGGTTCCAGCTGGCGCACCTGGCGTGGCCCGCACATTGTTCGCTGCGGTATCTGACCAATTCCGGCGGCGCGCTGCCGACGGCCACGGTGGCGTCCCTGCGCGCGGCCTTGCCGGGCGCCGAACTGTTCCTGATGTATGGCCTGACGGAGGCGTTCCGCTCGACGTATTTGCCCCCTTCCGAACTGGACAAGCGCCCCGATTCGATGGGCCGCGCGATCCCGAACGCGCAGGTGATGGTGGTGCGCCCCGACGGTACGCCGTGCGCGCCGAACGAACCGGGGGAGCTGGTGCACCGCGGCGCGCTGGTCTCGCTCGGCTACTGGAACGATCCCGCCAAAACCGCGGAGCGCTTCAAGCCGGCGCCCGGACACGATCCGGCGCTGCCGCTGGTCGAGATGGCCGTCTGGTCGGGCGATACGGTACGCATGGACGACGACGGCTACCTGTATTTCATCGGCCGCAGCGACGACATGATCAAGGTCTCGGGTTACCGGGTCAGCCCGCTGGAGGTCGAGGAAGTGGTCTACGCCAGCGGCCAGGTCGTGGAAACGGTCGCCTTCGGCGTGCCGCACCCCCAGCTGGGCCAGGCGATCGTGCTGCTGGCGCTGCCGAAGGAGGCCGGCGTGACGGGCGCGGCGCTGTTGAAGGAATGCCAGCGCCGCCTGCCGGCCTGGATGGTGCCGGCCCATATCGCGCTGCGCGACGCACCCTTCCCGCGCAACCCGAACGGCAAGATCGACCGCAAGCTGCTGCAGCAATCCTTTATGACCATGTTCGAAAGCACCCCACCATGAACGCAAAGCCGGTCCACGCCGTACAGACCCTGTTCCCGGTCGTCGACGACTGCCTGCAGGTGGGCGGCATCCCGCTCACGCGCCTGGCGCAGCGCGTCGGCAGCACGCCGTTCTATGCCTACGACCGGCGCCTGCTGGGCGAGCGGGTGGCGCAGGTGCGCGCGCACCTGCCGAAAGAGGTCGAGCTGCATTTTTCGATGAAGGCCAATCCGATGCCGGCCCTGGTGCAGCACATGGCGGGCCTGGTCGACGGCATCGACGTGGCCTCCGGCGGCGAACTGAAAGTCGCGCTCGACACCGGCCTCGCGCCGGGCCGCATCAGCTTTGCCGG
>Ga0308169_10005870_pt1 | contig 10981 bp, 10 predicted proteins | sample PhyBR1_2_FD_202139 | JGI IMG/M metagenome (GOLD analysis project Ga0308169, IMG submission 202139) | Phyllosphere microbial communities from UC Gill Tract Community Farm, Albany, California, United States - DLSLSB.R1 | ecosystem: Host-associated > Plants > Phyllosphere > Unclassified | place... | reverse complement strand
TCGAGTCTGCATCGCGACACGGCGCGTTCGGTACTCCACCTGGGTATGGCGGGGCATGGACGTTAGGGTGATCGTCCCCAAATCAAAGTATGAGAGAGAAGGGCGCTGGCGGTTGGGCGCGGAGAATTCCGCTCTGGCTTACCCAATTAAACCGCCAATGTTTTTCGTCATTTATCTCGGGATACTGATCCTGATCAAGGCAACTTGAATTTGTCATGTGCGCCCGGCCTAAATATCAAACATTGCACGATCAAGGGGTGATGGCTCATTGATATTGCGTTAGCATGAGGCCTCGATAAGCGTGCATAAGTCAGCTCAACAATAAGTTCACGCATCAATACCAATTCATATGGAATGAGGCTTGAACGAAAATGCTGAGGAATGCACCGCTGCGCCTGAAACTTCTATTGATCCTGATACTTCCTTTAATCGGCTTCCTGACACTGGCCGGTGTTTTTGTAGTAACCAACTACAAGACGCTACATGACATGGACGCAACAGTAACCGCCAGCGCCACGGCCCAGAAATTGAGCCAACTGATCACTATGCTGCAGCGTGAGCGAGGCGCCAGTGGGGTTTTCCTGGGCAGCGCTGGCAAATCCATGGGCGACCGGATGGCCTTGATGCGCAAGGATTCCAGCGCGTCGGCCGAAGTCGTGCGTGGCTTGTCAGCGTCGGGGAGTTCGCAGTTGGACAACGTCCTTGGCGCGCTGGACGAGTTGCCTGCTATTCGTGGACAAGTTGATAAATTGAGTATCAGCAGCACCGAATCGGGCACCCGTTATACCCGGATTATCCAGACCCTTGTGGGTTACACCCATTCTTTGGAAGCAACGCTCAATAACGCAGCCATTATTCATGCGCTCGGGTCCCTCAATCAGTTTATCGAGATGAAAGAGCGCGCCGGGCGCGAACGGGTAGTGCTGGGCCTGGTGTTCAGCCAGGATCGTTTCGATGAGGTGTTGTTATCGCGTTTCAGTCGTAACCTGGGGGAATTCGCGGCCTATTCCGAAGCATTCCGCCGCAAGGCTCAGCCAGCGTTGCTGCAGACATTCGATGAGCAGATGCAGAAGCCTGCCGCCGTAGAAGTCGGCAGTTTGCAGCGCCTGGCGTTCGAGGTACCTATGGGGCAGCCGCTGGGGATCAAGCCAGAGGCATGGTTTGAAACCTCCACCCAGCGTATCGACATGATGAGCCAAGTCGAGCAAGCCTTGGGCGAGAGTGTCAGTCGCTTGGCCATGGACGAGCGCGATGCCGCAAGCCGTGCCCTGTGGCTGACCGTCGGTGCGGTCATCGTCGCCCTGCTGGCGGTGGCGCTGCTGTCTTACTTGATCATTCGCATGATCGGCCTGGCAGTGCGGGACGTGAACCGAGCCCTGGATGACTTGGCACGGCGGGACCTTACCGCCAGGGCCACTTATGACAGCAAGGACGAATTTGGCCAGATCTCGCGCAACCTCAACCGCATGGCCGAAGAAATCAGCGGCGTTGTCCAGGAAATTGGCAACGCCACGGCACAGGTGGCCACTGCGGCGGAAGAGTCTTCTACCGTGACGATCCAGACCAGCCAAAGCGTCGAGCAGCAGCGCCAAGGCACCGAGCTGGTGGCCACCGCGATCAATCAGATGAGCGCTACGGTGCGGGAGGTAGCGCAGAGCACCAACGATGCCGCGCAGATGTCGCAGCAGGTCAATATCAGCACCGCACAAGGGCGGATGGAGATCGAAAGCACCATCGGGCTGATTCGTCAGCTCTCCGGACAGGCCGAGGAAACAGCCGGCATCATCGGCGACCTGAAGCTGGAAAGCGATGCGATTTCGTCCGTGCTCGATGTGATTCGTGGCATTGCCGAGCAGACCAATCTGTTGGCACTCAATGCAGCGATTGAAGCGGCACGGGCCGGTGACCATGGCCGCGGGTTTGCCGTGGTGGCCTCCGAGGTTCGTACGCTGGCGCAAAAGACCCAGGAATCGACGGGGAATATCCAGCAGATGATCAGCAATCTGCAGGCAGGTTCCGACCGCGCGGCTGTTTCCATGCAGCAGACCTTGGGCAAGGCTCAGGACGGTGCGAGCAAAGTGGAGCGGGCGGGGGCGCTGCTGGTGGAAATCGCCGAGGGCGTGGCGACGATCAGCGACCGCAACATTCAGATCGCTTCGGCCGCCGAAGAGCAGAGTGCCGTTTCAGAAGACATCAATCGAAACGTGAATGAGATCAACGACCTGGTTATTCAGGTGAGCGCCGGTGCCGAGCAAACGGCAATCACCAGCCAGGAACTGGCGCGCCTGGCCGAGTATCAGCAGCAACTGGTCAGTCGTTTCAAGGTGGCCTAGGCGCAGGTCGCGTTATTTGAGATTGATCACCACTTTGCCTTTCGCCCGCCCCTGCGCCAGGTATTCCAGGGCCTGGGGCGCCTGTCCGAGGGGAAAGACCGTGTCGACGACCGGGCGAAGAGCGCCTGATTCGAGCAGTCCGCCGATCTTGGCGAGCTGGGCCCCATCTGGCCTGACGAAGAAGAACGAATAGGTCACGTTGTGTTTTTTCGCCAGGTTGTTGATCTTGCTGCTCATGAGTCCTAAGACAAAGGTCAGGAAAAAATTCAGGCGCCGAGCACGCGCGAAGGCTTTGTCCAGGGGCCCGACGAGCGAGACGATCTTGCCCCGTGGCTTGAGAATGCCAATGGATTTCTCAACCACATCCCCTTTGAGAGTGCCGAGCACCGTATCGTAGTCGTGCAGCACTTTCTCGAAATCCTGATGCTTGTAGTCGACCACCTCGTCCGCACCCAGGCTGCGCACCCACTCGACATTTCCCGTGCTGGTGTTGGTGCCTACCTTGGCGCCGAAATGTTTGGCCAGCTGAATCGCAAAGGTACCGATGCCGCCGGATCCGGCCGGGATGAAAACCTTTTGCCCGGCTTGCAGAGCGGCGCGTTCCCTCAGGGCTTGCCAGGCAGTGAGGCCGACCATTGGAATGGATGCGGCCTGGACAAAATCCAGGTTGGCTGGTTTGGGCGCTGCCACGCTCTGCGGCACCGCGGCAAATTCGGCGATGGCGCCTTTGCCGAGATCGAACAGACTGGCAAAAATGGCATCGCCGACCTTGAAGCGCGTCACCTGACTGCCTACTTCCACCACCACACCCGCCAGGTCGCTGCCCATCATCGCCGGCAACTGGAACTTCAGGATGGGTTTGAACAGCCCCGTCGGAATGACGTTGTCGATGGGGTTAAGCCCGGCAGCATGAACCTCGACCAGCAACTCATCGGGCTTGATTGTCGGGCGCGGCAGTTCGGCGAACCCGATGCCGGGGGATTTGCCGTAGCGCTTGAAGGTCAGTGCTTTCATTCATTTTACCGGTGTGGAGCGGGGCGTGGTCGTCAGGCGAGACGCCCCTGGGCGGTTGCAGGACGGTGGTCAGGCCTGGGGCTGATAACGATCAGCCGCACGTGCTTGGCGGATGTCCGAGAGCAGCCCTTGGCGCGCGCCGTCCAGTGCGTCCCAGCGTTCGGCGACATGCAGCGGCGGGACCGTGACCAGCTCGCGACGGTCGTAACCGATCAGCGCTGCATCCACCAACTCGCCCACTTCCATTACATCGGCGATGGTAGTGAGGTCGATGCCGGCGCGCTCCCAGATTTCAGTGCGTGTCGCGGCTGGCAGCACGGCCTGTACATAGACACCCTTGGGCGACAATTCGAGGTTCAGGCCCTGGGACAGGTACAGGACGAACGCCTTGGTGGCGCCGTAGAGTGTCATGCCGAGCTCAGGAGCAAACCCGACCACCGAGCCAATGTTGACGATCGCGCCGGTGCCGGACTGGGCGAAGCGCGGAGCAACCGCCGCCGCCAGCCGCGTCAACGCGGTGACGTTGAGGGTGATCATGCGCTCGATGGCTTCAGCGGTCTGTTGTACGAAGCCCCCTGACTGCGCGATCCCGGCGTTGTTGATCAGCACGCCGATCTGCTGGTCATCGCGCAAGCGCGTTTCGACTGCCGTCAGGTCGGCGGGTTGGGTCAGGTCCGCTTGCAGCACTTCGACAGCCACACCGCTGTCTTCACGCAGGCGTGCCGCCAGGGTTTCCAGGCGAGCCTTGTCCCGGGCAACGAGCACCAGGTCATGGCCGCGACGGGCGAAGCGTTCGGCGTAGGTCGCGCCGATACCGGAGGAGGCGCCGGTGATGAGGACGGTTGGAAGCGTAGTCATGATCATTTCCTTTGGAGGAGTGGTTCAAGCGAGGGCTTGTAAAAAGGGTCGGCTTCAGTGGGAGATCGTCGGGTAGTCGGTGTAGCCTGCTGCGCCCCCGCCGTAGAGCGTGGCCGGGTTGAGTGGCGCCAGTGGTGCGCCAGTCTCCAGGCGCTCGACCAGGTCGGGGTTGCTGATGAACGGGCGCCCGAACACGAACAGGTCGGCCTGGTTTTCATTGAGGCGGGCCGTGGCCAGTTCCAGGTCGTAGCCATTGTTGGCCAGGTAGGTCTGCTTGAATCGGCGGCGCAGTGCGTCGTAATCAAACGGGGCGACATCCCGTGGGCCGCCGGTCGCGCCTTCGACCACGTGCAGGTAAACGATGCCCAGGGCATTGAGCTGCTCGGCGATGTAGTTGTACTGCGACTGCGGGTCGCTGCTGGAAATACCATTTGCCGGCGACACCGGGGAGATGCGCACGCCGGTGCGGTCAGCACCGATTTCCTGAGCCACGGCGGCAGTGATTTCCAGCAACAGGCGCGCGCGGTTTTCGATGGAACCGCCATAGGCGTCCGTGCGCAGGTTGGCGCCGTCCTTGATGAACTGTTCGATCAGATAACCATTGGCGCCATGGATTTCCACGCCGTCGAAGCCAGCGGCAAGGGCATTGGCCGCAGCGAGACGGAAGTCGTTGATGATGCCCGGCAACTCGTCGAGCGCCAGGGCGCGGGGCTCGGACACGTCGGCAAAACCATTGTTGACAAAGGTCTTGGTCGCCGCCCGGATTGCCGAAGGCGCGACCGGTGCTGCGCCGCCGGGCTGCAGATCAACATGGGAAACACGACCCACGTGCCAGAGCTGCACGAAGATCCGGCCGCCGTTGGCATGCACGGCATCGGTGACCTTGCGCCAACCGGCAATTTGCTCGGCGGTATACAGCCCCGGAGTGTCCTGGTAGCCCTGGGCCTGGGCAGATACCTGGGTGGCTTCGGTGATGATCAGGCCGGCAGAGGCGCGCTGAGCGTAGTAAGTCGCGGCCAATTCGCCTGGCACCAGGCCTGCGCCTGCGCGGTTGCGGGTCAAGGGGCCCATCACGATACGGTTGGAGAGGCTCAGGCTGCCGAGGGTGTAGGGTTCGAAAAGGGTTTGTCCGGTCATGGTCCAGCTTCCAGTGTGGAGAATGCCGGTATGATTACGCCCATAATCTAAGCTGTCAACATCTTTGATGACGGTTGACATCAATGCGGCCGCCTTGGCGATGTTCCCCCTCAGCGCGGGTTCTATCTACTCATGCACCGTCACCCGATTGCGCCCGGTCTTCTTCGAGGTGTACAGCGCCTGGTCCGCCCAGGCGATCAAGTCGGCGTGGCTGGTCGAAGGCTGGCTCAGGTCGGCCACGCCCAGGCTGATGGTGAAGCGGATGGCCTCGCCGTTGTGCAACACGTGCATCGTTTCGACCGCCTTGCGCAGGCGTTCGGCAAAAATGCCTGCGCCGGCCTTGTCGGTGTCTGAAAGCACCACGCCGAATTCCTCTCCACCGTAACGCCCGGCCAAGTCGGACTCACGGATGTGTTCGCGGACCAGCTCGGCGATTTGCTCGATCACTTTGTCGCCCGCCTGATGGCCGTAGGTATCGTTGACCCGTTTGAAATGGTCGATGTCGAACATCACCAGGCTCAAGGCGGTGCCATACCGCTGGTGCCGGGCGTGGGCCGCCCGCAGGCTTTCTTCCCAGTGGCCGCGGTTGTACAAGCCCGTCAGCCGGTCGGTGCTGGAGAGCAATTGCAGTTGTGCATTAGCTGCCTGGAGCTGGTGGCGGTTGGTGGCGACGTCGGTCACGTCATAGATCACCAGGCAGATATGGTCGATCTTGCTGTTGGGGGAATGCAGGGGCAACAACGTGGTGTTCTGGTACATGAACGCTTCCTGGCCGGTGATCGGCTGGTAGTTCTTGAACCGCACCAGGTACGGGCGCTGCTCCCAGACGGTGAACGCAGGCGTGCCCAGGGTCGCGACGCTTTCTACCTTGCGGCTGAACCATTGCTGATCGATCTCGGGGAACAGCGTGAAAAAATGCTGATTGTGAGCGTCCTTCGGTTGTATCCCCGAGCGGTTCTCCATGAAGGTGTTCCAGACTTGGACACGGTATTCGCGATCGAGCACCACCACGCCGACATCGATGCTCTGCACGATCGCCAGCAGCCAGTGGAATTCATTCAGATCGACAGGATTATTCATGGCTCAGTTCATCAAGTAGGCGAGTTTGTGGGTCAACCGCTCGATGGAGTCTTCCGTGAACAGCAATAGCAGATCGAAGCGAATGTCATGTCCTTCCAGGCTGTAGCTAATTTCCACGGCCAGGGTCTTTTTCCAGCGCTTGTGGTTGAGTCGGATCAGCTCGTCGATGGCCGCGTGTTGACCGAGAATCTGCGGGTGGCCTTGAGAAAACACCACGTCGATCTGTTCGGCGATGCTGCTCAGGCAGGCGCCGATCAGCACGCTGGAAAGGTCCAGCAGCATTTCCAGATCCGAATAATCGGCGCTCTGGCGTTGCATCAGTTGCGCGATATCGGCCACTTCCGAGTCGTGGAATATCAGCAGGGCTTCGCCGGCGATGCCACTGCCGATGAAGCCCTGACAGATAGCCGTGAGTTGCCGGGAGCTGCTCGCATCGGCCAAAGCCATGTGTAACTCGCCGACTTCGAGGAGATTGACGTTCGGTACGGGTAACTGCACGAACACCCCCAGTACCTTCGCTATCAGGGCGGCGGCCCGGCCGATGGCGACGTTGACCGTCTCGCGAAATACGTCGTGAAAGCCGATGGGCGTGCCGGTCGTTGGGCGATCTTGCAGTGCGCTGCTACCCGGTGCCGTCAGCAGCCCCAGGCGGCTCAGGGTCTGGCGCAGTTCATTTTCATCGAAAGGTTTTTTCAGGAACGCCAATGCGCCCAACTCATGCACCCGGCGCACGGCTTCGTCCTGGACGTCACCCGAGATGACGATGACCTGCGCCTTCAACCCTTCGGCACGCAACGCGCTGAGCACTTGATAACCATCCATTTCCGGCATGGTCAGGTCCAACAGCACCACCTGGCCCAGACCCTGGCGTATGGCGTCCATCGCCTGGCGACCGTTGATGGCTTCGGTGACCGACACCGGCCAGTCCGCAGGCAAGGCTCGCAGCACTTGTTTGCGAGCCATGTTGGAGTCGTCACATACCACTAGGGGGATCATCGGCACAGGTTGGGCGCTCATTGGCGTTGAGTGTCAGGTTCCGGAACTGTCTCCAGCGTTAGAGCCCAGCGTGAATGGCAGGTTCAAGATTCCGACCTCTATTGCCCGTAGGGGTCGTTGTACCGATTTTGGATGCGTTCCAGCTCGCCGGAGCGGCGCAACTGGTCCAGTGCCTTGGCCCAGGCGGCCACGACAGGGTCCTCGGAGTCGCGACTGAAGGCGATGTAGAGCGATGAGCGATAGAGTTCGACGGGGATGCGACGCAACGTGCCGGGAGCAATTTTCAACTGGCGGCTGTAGTAAGCGACACCCGCCGTGGTATCGCCGACGATGATCCCGGTACGCCCGGCCAGCAACATTCGATACAGCTGCAGGCTCCCGGTTGCGCTTTTGTCGAGGTTGGTGAACCCTCGCGACTGCAGCACTTCGGGTATCAGGCCAGCGTTTCGCGTGGTGATTCGCGGAGCGCGCATCAACTGCTCCAGGGAGCTGATGGGCTGCTGCGCATCGGCCAGCTCATAAGGGTAGATGGACTCTTCCACAATCGGACCGACCCATTTGTACAAAGGCTCGCGCTCGGCGGTGCGGAACATGGAATACAGGATAGTCCTGGGATGGGTCTTCAGGACCCGGGAGCTGCGCATGCTGGGGAGCACCGCGATGGGAAAGTCATCCCCGGTCAGTGCCATGATGGCGCGCACGATCTCGGTGGTCATGCCGGTGAGCTGATTGTTCTCCAGATAGTTGTACGGCGCCCACTCTTCAGTCACGACCTGATACTGCTCAGCCCTGGCAGGCGCGTCGAGCAACAGAACGAGCAGCGCTGCGGTAACTATCAAATATCTCAAATGATCGGCCTGGTTGGCGCTACGTTGAAAAACAGTGCGGTGCTCTAGGATTGAGACTGGGGCAGGGCAAAACCAGTATAGACCCTGGCATGCATCTCACGCCTGTTGGTTGCAATTGCCACGTGTGGGCGAGTCAGCGGGCAGGGCGCTCAAGGCTTGAGGAAAGAAGGCGCTGATCACCGCTGCTGCCAGGGCCAGTGATGCTCCCACGGCTGCAAGGCCGATCCAGCCAGCCCGGTGCACGCCGTAGTTTCCCAGGGCTGCCCCGACGGCGCCACCCATGAAATACGAAGCCATGAAGACCGTGTTGAGTCGGCTGCGAGCGTCGGGACGCAAGGCGTGGATGCGCGACTGGTTGGCAACCAGGCCGGTGCGGTTGCCCAGGTCCAGCAACACCATGCCGACGAGGAGGCAGCCAAGGATATGTCCGCCTGCGGCAATACAAGCGAAGCCCGCGATGAGAATGATCGCGCTGGCAAAGGCCATGACGCGCGCACCCAAGCGATCCGCCAAGGCACCGATACGCGGCGATGCGACGATGCCCAACAGCGTGACCAGGCCAAACACTCCGATAGTGGCGGCGTCGAAACCGTAGGGCGGTTGCGTCAGCAGCGCGGCCAGTGTGGCCCACAGCGCGCTGAATGCAGCGAAGATAAAAAAGCCGCTGGCCGCGCATAGGCGCAGCTCACGCTCCTCGCGTACCAAGCTGACCAGCGAACGCAGCAGCCGCGTGTAGCGGATCGGCGCCTGGCCGGCGATGGCAGGCAGGCGCCTGGCGACGATGATCAGCAGCAAGATATCGATAACTGAAGCGAGCACAAAAACCGTTCGCCAACCCGCATGCTCGCCGACGAAACCGCCCATCGTGCGCGCCAGCAAGAGGCCTGTCGAGAGGCCGCCAAGCAACGCACCGACGATTCGGCCGCGCTCAGCCGGCGATGCCAAGCCGGAGAGGACGGGAATGATGATCTGCGCGGTAATCGCCGTCACGCCCACCACGAAGCTGCCAGCGCACAGCAGCATGAAGTTCGGTGCCACGGCGCAGGCCATCAACGCGACGGCGTTCGCGGCAATCGCCGATAACGCCAGCCGGCGCGGCTGCCGACAATCGGCCAGAGGCACGATGAGCAGCAGGCCCGTCGCGTAACCGAGTTGCGTCAGCGTGGCGACCAGGCCGGCCTGCGTCGGCGCCAGGCCGAACGAGGCGGCCATTTGCGGTAGCAGCGGCTGATGGTAGTAAAGGGCCGAGACGGCGAGGGCGCAACACATCGCCATCACCGCAACCAGGCGGGCAGGAAGCCCGGCCGGGACCGCGCTCGATACAGGCATCGCTCCCCCCTTCAGCGTTGCAGGGCCAGCAGCAGCCCCTCGGTGTCAACGATGCTGTGGGCGAACGTGGGGCCGTTCAGTTCGTGCGCCGCGTGCATCATTTCCTTGCTGAACGCTGCCGTCGCATCGCGCACCAGGGTGACGTGATAACCGAGTTCCATGGCGAAACGCGCCGTCGACTCGATACAGGTATTCGCCAACAGCCCAACGACAATCACATGCGTGACGCCTTGCTGCTTGAGCTGGAAATCCAAATCGGTATTGGCAAACCCGCTTTGCCCCCAGTGCTCCTGGATGACGATATCGCCGTCCTGCGGCACGAAGTCCGGATGCCAGTCGCCACCCCAAGTGCCTTTGGCGAACGTATGGCGCTCCTGGATCAAGCGCTGGGTCGGGTTGGGATGGTCCCAGTTGTCGTAGTCACCGGGCTGCCAGCGCCGATGCGGTACGTAGAACACGGGGAGGCCGCTTGCCCGCGCCGAAGCCACGCACTTGCGCAGGTTGTCGAGCAGATGGACGTCCTGCGCGACGCTTTCGAGCAAGGGAAACAGCTTGCCACCGTCGGACAGGAAATCGTTGTACGGATCGACCAGTAACAGGCCGGTACGCGCCAGGCTGGGTTCAGGGTGGGTCATGTCAGTGCTCCTGTTGAAGGCAGTTGAGGACGGGATTGCGCATAAGCGTCTGCGGTACGTCCGTGTCAGAATAATCAGCTATGATATTCATAGTGTCAACAGTTACGGTGCCTGTAGCCCGATTTCAGTGGTTTTGCTCGGCATCCGCCGTGTTACTATGAAAACCAAAGTAGATGGACGAGGTGCACATCGATGCAAATGCAACACAAGACGCCCGAGACGGTTTGCCCGGTGGCCCGTTCGGTGGAAGTGGTCGGCGACAAATGGACGATCCTGGTCCTGCGCGAGCTGTACATGGGCGCGACTCGTTTCGAGGAAATGCAGATCCAGACCGGCGCCACGCCGCAAATGCTCACCTCACGCCTCAAGGCGCTGGAAGCCGACGGCATGGTCGAGCGACGGCTGTACAACGAAAAACCGGCGCGCTATGAATATCAACTGACGGACAAGGGCCGGGATTTCTACCCAGTGGTCTACGCACTGCGCGCCTGGGGCGAGAAGTGGTGCAAAAGCGCGGATGAAGGGCTGGCGATGCACTTCGTCCACCGCGCGTGCGGCCATGATGTGGGCATTGCCAGCGTTTGCCCGCACTGTGGGGTTGCGGTGGGACGTGAGGATCTGGAGAGCTCGATCAGTGAGGGTTTTCTCAACGAGCGCGTGGTTCGTCGGGATGTTTTTAAGGGGAGGTTGTGAAATCTTCAGGATTCAGAAGATGTCAGCTGATCAACGATGGCGTAAATGGCTTTTTCCA
>Ga0308169_10005869_pt1 | contig 10982 bp, 11 predicted proteins | sample PhyBR1_2_FD_202139 | JGI IMG/M metagenome (GOLD analysis project Ga0308169, IMG submission 202139) | Phyllosphere microbial communities from UC Gill Tract Community Farm, Albany, California, United States - DLSLSB.R1 | ecosystem: Host-associated > Plants > Phyllosphere > Unclassified | place... | reverse complement strand
CGATAGCGCTTGCCTGGCCTGGTACGGAACAATATGATTGAGGACTCTGGTTGCCGTACGGCAATGCCCGCATTCACCGCCCTCCGTGGCTTATTGGAATTCAGATGAACGTAACGAAACTTGTCTCGACCCTGTTGATCGCCCTGGCAGCAGCCGGAACCGTCCAGGCGCGCGAGATCGCCACGACGCTCGACCTCGGCACCACCGGCCTCGGCCTGCATGTCACCACCCCGCTGACCCAGCAGCTGAACGCGCGCATCGGCGTGAACGTCGCGAACTATTCGTACGACGGCAACACCTCGGACATGGACTACGATTTCAAGCTGAAGCTGAAAACGGTCGATGCACTGCTCGACTACCATCCGTTCGACGGCGTGTTTCGCATCACCGGCGGCGTGGTCTACAACGGCAACAAGATCGATGCGCGCGCCAAGCCGAGCGGCGGCACCTATACGATCAACAACGTGGCCTATAACGCCGCCGCAGTCGGCGATCTGAGCAGCAAGATCGACTTCCGCAAGGCCGCGCCTTACCTCGGCATTGGCTGGGGCAACGCCGTCAAGGCCGCAGGCTGGAGCGTCGGCATGGACCTGGGCGTCATGTTCCAGGGCACGCCAAAAACCCAATTGGCCTCGAACAACTGCACGGCAGTGGCGATCTTGTGCTCGCAACTCGCCAGCGACGTGGCTGCCGAGAACGTCAAGCTGGGCGAAGAAGTGAAAGACTTCAAGCTGTACCCCGTGATCCGCGTGGGCGTCAGCTACCGTTTCTGATGGAAGCACGGCTGGGGTCAGATACCGTTTCTGACGCAATCGCGTCGGCAAAAAAGAAAGCAGGCTGCGGCCTGCTTTTTTGTTGTTCGGGCGCCTGCCGCGCCTCAGGCGGGCGTCAACAGCTTCAGGCCCGCGATGCCGAGTGCGATCAGGCCAATCGATCCAATGCGCAGCGCGCCGGCCGGCTCGCCCAGGATCATCATTCCGAAGATCGCCGTGCCGATGGTGCCGATGCCGGTCCAGACGGCGTAGGCCGTGCCCAGCGGCAGGTGGCGCAGGGCCAGGCCGAGCATACCAACGCTGAGCAGCATCGCCAGCAGCGTAAAGGCGGTCGGGATCGGCTTCGTAAACCCTTCGGTGTACTTCAGTCCGGCAGCCCAGGCCACTTCCAGCAGTCCCGCCACCACCAGGTAAATCCAGCTCATTATTCACTCCCGCGGGACTTGCCCGGCTGACAAAAATTGGCCCGAAGTATAGCACCGCGCGCGGTCCAGCCTGCCTCAACGGCCAAAACAAGGCGGCCCCGGCAGGAATCCGGCGCATCCCGTAAGATGCGCCGACTGACACGCATGAGGAATGAGAATGACCACTTTATTTGACCCGATCACCATCGGCGCCCTCGCGCTGCCGAACCGCATCATCATGGCGCCGCTGACCCGCGCCCGCGCCATCGGCGCCGACCGCGTGCCGAACGCCCTGATGGCCGAATACTATGTCCAGCGCGCCAGCGCCGGCCTGATCCTGTCCGAAGCGACCTCGGTCACGCCGATGGGCGTCGGTTACGCCGACACGCCGGGCATCTGGTCCGACGAACAGGTGGCTGGCTGGAAGCAGGTCACCGAGGCCGTGCACGCGGCCGGCGGCCGCATCGTCATGCAGCTGTGGCACGTGGGCCGCATTTCGGACCCGGTCTTCCTCGACGGCGCGGCGCCGGTTTCCGCAAGCGCGGTAAAACCGGCCGGCACCGTGAGCCTGGTGCGCCCGAAGCGCGAATACGCCACGCCGCGCGCGCTGGAAACCGATGAGATCGCAGGCATCGTTGCCGCCTACCGCAAGGGCGCCGAGAACGCGAAAAAGGCCGGCTTCGACGGCGTCGAAATCCACGGCGCCAACGGCTACCTGCTCGACCAGTTCCTGCAAGACAGCACCAACCAGCGCACGGACGCTTACGGCGGCTCGATCGAGAACCGCGCGCGCCTGATGCTGGAAGTGACGGACGCCTGCATCGCCGTCTGGGGCGCGGACCGCGTCGGCATGCACCTGGCGCCGCGCCGCGATGCGCACGACATGGGCGATTCAAACCCGGTCGCGACCTTCGGCTATGTCGCACGGGAACTCGGCAAGCGCGGCATCGCCTTCATCTTCGCGCGCGAAGCCGTGGGCGAGGACAGCCTGGGCCCGCTGCTGAAAAAGGAATTCGGCGGCGCCTTCATCGCCAACGAAAAGATGACGGTCGAGACCGCCGAGCGCCTGCTGACGGCCGGGAATGCCGACGCCATCGCCTTCGGCCTCTGGTTCATCGCCAATCCGGACCTGCCGCAGCGCCTGCAGCAAGGTGCGCCTTTGAATGAGCTGCGTCCGGAAGTGATCTACGGCAGCGGCGCCGAGGGCTATACGGATTACGCGGCTTTGCAGCAAGCGTAAACACCAACGCGCAAACCGAGCGCAGGCCGGCCCCAGGGTCGGCCTTTTTTTATGCTGCGCAACGAACGGCGCCCGTATTTACGGCATATGCACGATATATGCATGCCTCGCCGCGGCAGTCGATTTCCCCTGTAATTGGCTTGGCGCTCATGCTATTCTTGCGCGATTCGCAAGCTGCGCCGGTTGGCGGCGCACACAATAACAGGGACACATTTTGACTATTTTTGCACCACGCGCGACGGCGCTCGCCGTCGCGACCGCTTTCGCCGCCTCCGCGTTTTCCTTCAGCAGCGCACACGCCGCCACGCCTGCGGCCACCCCCGCCCGCGCCGAGAATGCCTTCCTTTCCCAGCAAGATGCCGCCGCCCGTTCGGCACGCGTCTCGAACGTCGATTACGCCCTCGAATTCACGCTGACCGGCAAGGAATCCTTTAGCGGCGTCACCACCGCCAGCTTCGACCTGGCGGACAACGCGGCGCCGCTGACGATCGACCTCGACAAGGCGACCGTGAAGTCGGTGACCGTCAACGGCAAGCAGGTGCAAACGCAGTACAACAACTGGTTCGTCACGATCGCCGCCGACGACCTGGCCAAGGGCCGCAACACCGTCGTCATCGCCTACGAGCGCCTGCACAGCACGAACGGCGAAGGCCTGCACCGCATGGTCGACCCGGTCGACGGCCGGGTCTACACGTATTCGCACTTCGAACCGGCCGCCGCGCACCAGATGTTCGCCGTCTTCGACCAGCCCGACCTGAAGGCGACCTACCAGGTCACCACTACAGCGCCTGCCGACTGGCAGGTCGTCTCGACCACGCGCGAGACCCGCATCGAGGACGCCGGCACAGCCAAGCGCTGGATTTTCCCGAAGTCGAAGAAACTGAGCCCGTATAACTTCTCGCTGCACGCAGGTCCCTATAAAGTCTGGGAAGACAAGAGCGGCAAATACCCGATGCGCCTGCTGGCGCGCCAGTCGGTGGCCTCGCAAGTCGCACCGGAAGACTGGTTCCGCTACACGAAGGCTGGCCTGGCCTTCTTCGATGGCTACTTCGGCGTCGACTACCAGTTCGAGAAATACGACCAGCTGCTGGTGCCCGATTTCCTGTACGGCGCGATGGAAAACGCCGGCGCGATCACCTTCGCCGAGGGCGGCTTCCTGCACAAGGCGGCCATGACCGATGCCCAGCGCCAGTCGCTGGCCTCGGTGATCATGCACGAGATGGCGCACCAGTGGTTCGGCGACCTCGTCACCATGAAGTGGTGGAACGGCCTGTGGCTGAACGAAAGTTTCGCATCCTTCATGGGCACGCTGGCGACTGCCGAAGCGACCGAGTTCAAGGACGCCTGGCAGCACTTCTACTCGACCGGCAAGCAGGCCGCCTACGCGCAGGACCAGAAGTCGAACACCCACCCGATCGAGGTGCCGGTGCCGTCGACCGCGAACGCCTTCGACAACATCGATGCGATCACCTATTCGAAGGGCGCCTCGACCCTGATGCAACTGCGCCACCTGCTGGGCGCGGAAGTGTTCCGCAAGGGCGTGCACAACTACCTGGTCAAGTATTCCTTCCAGAACGCAAAGCTGGACGACTTCATCGGCAGCCTGGGCCAGGCGGCCGGCCGCGACCTGTCCGGCTGGACCAGGGAGTGGCTGTACGAGCCGGGCGTGAACACGATCGCCGCCAACTTCAGCTGCAACGCGGGCAAGGTCAGGAACTTCACGCTGCACCAGACGGCGCCGAGCAAGGCGCTGCCGACGCTGCGCGAACAGCGCGTGCAGGTCGCGACCTTCAAGGTCGAAGGCGGTAAGCTGGTGGCGCTGCAGAACCTGCCGGTGACCTATGCCGGCGCCAGCACCAAGGTGCCCGCCCTGAACGGCACGGCTTGCCCGGACCTGGTATATCCGAACTACGAGGACTGGGGTTTCGTGAAGGTGCAGCTCGACAAACGCTCGTTCGAGACCGCGCGCGCCAGCCTGTCGAAGGTCGACGACGCCCTGCTGCGCACGATGCTGTGGCAGAGCCTGTGGGATGGCGTGCGTGACGGCAAGCTGCCGCTGAACGAATTCATCAAGACGGCCCTGGCCAACGCACCCCAGGAAAAGGATTACACCCTGCTGGGCGACGTCCTGGGCAAGGTCGGCATGGCCGCGCACTACCTCGACGCGATGGGCCTGCAGTCGACCTGGGCGCGGCAGACCCGCGCCGCGCTGGAAGACATGGCGTGGAACGGCACCCTGGCGAACAAGGGCAACGACAACTTCCAGCGCCGCTGGTTCAACACTTACCTGGGCCTGGCCAGCACGCCGGCCGCGCTCGACCGCCTGGCGGGCATCCTGGCCGGCACCGTGAGCGTCGATGGCCTGGCGATCAACCAGGACCTGCGCTGGGCCATCATCGCCCGCCTGAACCGCTACAACCATGCGGGCGCCGCCGCCCTGGTCGAGCAGGAAGCCGCGCGCGACAAGTCGGACAGCGGCCAGGCCGCGGCGCTTGCCGCCACCGTCGTGCGTCCGGACCCGCAAGTCAAGGCCGAGTGGCTGGGCACGGTCGAAGACCTGAAGACCAAGCTGCCGTTCTCGAAGATCCGCACCGCGATGCACAGCCTGTATCCGACCGAGCAGAAGTCGCTCGCCGAACAGACGGCGGCCCGCCGCCTGGCGCAGCTGCCGGCGATCGACAAGGCGGCCGGCCCGGTCTACATGCGTTCGTATGCCGGCGCCCTGATTCCGACGGCCTGCACCCCGGCCAGCGTCCAGCGCCTGAGCCAGGCGGCGGCCACGATGAAGGACTTGTCGGCCGGCACCCGCCGCGCCCTGCTCGACGCCCAGCAGGAAGACCAGCGCTGCGTCAGCATCAAGCAGGCGATGACGGCGCCGAAGTAAGCCGTGCAGTACGGCGGCCTTGCGGCATACCAGGGCGCGCGGCCGTCGACGCCGCTCGCGCTGATGCTGACCTTGGGCCTGCACCTGCTGCTGGTGCTGGCCTGGTTCACCGGCGCGCGCGGCGACATGGCGCGCGATCCGGCGCCGCGCGCGTCGGTATTGGTGCTGGTGCAGCCCCTGTCCCGGCCGACACCGGCGCCACCGCCGCCCCCGCCTTCCTTGCGGCTGCGCTTGCCGGCAAGGATGGGCGCCCCTGCCCTTGCCGTTCCGGCCGCTGCCCCACAGGCGCCGGACACATCTGCGCCATCGTCCGACGCCGCGCCTGCCAATGCGCCGCAGCAGCCGGCGTCCGCTGCCCTGTCCAGTGACCTGCTGGCCAGCTCGAAGGCGATGGCCGGACGGATCGACCGCGAACTGCGCAAGGGCGCCAGCGTCTTCACGGCCGAGCCCGACCGCAAATGGGAAGGCTTCGCCGATGCCTTCGCAGCCGCGCGCAAGGGCGGCCCCAACACCGTCACGCTCGACAGTTATACGGAGCCGGACGGCGTCATCGTCTACCGCAAGACCGTCGGCGACCGGGTCAGCTGTTACCGGAGCGGCAGTGTCGGCGGCCTCGTCACGGCCTTCGGGGTGGCCGACGGCCATGGCGCCGGCAAAACGGCCTGTCCGACCGGCGTCAGCTGGACCCGCCATTAAGCGCAGCCGGCAATAGCAAAGCTGCGCATGGCGACCGCGCATCCCGTGCGCCGTTCTCGCGTCCTTTCATATCGCCTTGCCTTCACGCCCCCCCGGGCTTCTCCTTCATGGTTGGATGCGCCGGAGCCGCATCGGTTCGGCGCGCACGGCTGACCTGGATCAGACCGCGCAAGCGGGCGCGCCTTAGCCTTGGCGGACCGTTGAAAGGAGCGCCATGCCCACCTTCGTCACCTGGAATATCCAGTCGGCCCGCACGCGCGCCGACGGCCTCGATCCGGGCCGCATCGTGGCCGCGCTCGACCGGTTCGCCGATGCCCATGTGCTCTGCCTGCAGGAAGTCGCCGCCGGCTTCAGCGATCCCGACGGTACGGCCAGGGGCGACTGGTTCACGGCGCTGGCGGCGCAGCTGCCCGGCTACCAGTTCGCAGCGCTGGCCCCGCTCGACAGGTTCTCGCGCGGGGGCGCACACGAGCGCCTCGGCAGCGTGGTCTGCTCGCGCTATCCGATGCTGCAGGTGCTGCGCCACTCCCTGCCCTGGCCGGCCGACCCGGAGCAGCCCTCGATGCCGCGCGGCGTGCTCGAAGTGACGCTGGCAGCGCCAGGCGGCCTGCTGCGCGTGCTGTCGGTGCACCTCGAGTATTTCTCGCTGCCGCAGCGCCTGGCCCAGGTCGGGCGCCTGCGCGAGCTGCACTGCGAAGCCCTGGCGCACGCACGCAATCCTGCGCCCGGCCTGCCCGGCGGCGGCCCGTTCGCCGCCTTGCCGCGCGCGGCGCCGGCCATCCTGCTCGGCGACTTCAACATGCTGCCCGGCTCGCCCGAATACGCGCGCCTGCTCGCGCCCCCGGACGCGGGCATGCCCGGCCTGTGCGACGCCTGGCAGCTGGCGCATCCGGGCGAGCGCCATGCGCCGACGGTCGGCCTGCACGAGGATGCGCCGGGCGCCGGGACGCCGTTCACCTGCGATTACGCCTTCGTCACGGCCGACCTCGCCACACGGGTGCGGCGGCTGCGGGTGGATGGCCACGATACCGGGTCGGCGCACCAGCCGCTCGTGCTCGAGCTCGAGCTCGAGCTCGGGCTCGATGCGACGGCGAGCCCGCCCTCCGGCTAGAATGAGGCTTTGCCGGCGCCGCCATTGTCTCTGGCGCCCGCGCCACACCCTGCCCGAGAAGGACCCGAATTGACCTGGGATTACCCGCAACCCTATTTACTGTCCCTCGCCCCCGGCGCCGGGGATATCGATGGACTGAACCACACGAACAATGCCGTCTACGTGCGCTGGTGCGAGCAGATCGGCTGGGCGCATTCCGAGTCGCTCGGGCTCGGCATCGGGGATTACAGGCGCCTCGACCGCGCGATGGCGATCCGGCGCGGCGAATACGATTACATCCTGCCGACGCTGCTGGGCGAGGAACTGACCCTGGCAACCTGGCTCGTCGGCGGCGACGGCAAGCTGTCGATGGAACGCCGTTTCCAGCTGGTGCGCGCCAGCGACGGGGCGACCGTGCTGCGCGGGCGCTGGGACCTGGTCTGCATCGACATCAGCGGCGGCCGGCCGCGCCGCATGCCGCCGGAATTCCTGGCCGCCTACATGCCCCAGGTCGTGAACGGCAACTGAGGCAGGCAGGCCGGTACGGAGCGGCGCTGGCCAGGCCGGCCATGCATGCGCTTGCGCGCCACGCGTTGCGCGCGCTCAAAGGCAAACTTGAGCAAGCCGGGCCGGGCGACGTTCGCGCCGGGCGACACTGCATTGGTGTCCGCCGCCCACGAGGTCTCGCCATGTCCGGTTCCTTGCCCCTGCTTTTGCCCCTGACCCGGGCCGCCAATCCGCTGCTCGCAGTCCTGTCCTGCGCCATCGTGCTCGTGCTCAGCGGCTGCCGCCTGCGCGAAGGCTCGTCCGAACAGCTGGTCATTCCGGAAGTCGTGCGCACCAACCTGTTTGTCGCGCCGGGCGGGTCGGACGCCAATCCCGGCACCCAGGCCGAGCCTTTCCGCACCATCGCGCGCGCGGCCCAGGTCGTTACGGCGGGCACCACGGTGTACGTGGCGCCGGGCCAGTACACGGGGGGCTTCCGCACCAATGTCAGCGGCAGCGCCGAGGCCCGCATCATCTTCGTCTCGTCCGAGCGCTGGGGCGCGAGAATCGTCCCGCCGCTCGACTCGCGCACGACCAGCGGCTGGGACAACCGCGGCAGCCACGTCGACATCATCGGTTTCGAGATCGACGGTTTCCAGTACCAGAGCGGAACCAAATGGCTCAGCGGCATCTACAACAGCGGCTCGTACAACGGCATCCGCCACAACCACGTGCACCACATCTCCGTCGACCTCGCCTGCGAGCCGGCCGGCGGCTCCGGCATCCACGTGGACAGCTATTACAAGGGCAAACAGGTCGACGTGATCGGCAACGACGTGCACGACATCGGGCCGGCCGATTGTCCCTACCACCACGGCATCCATGTCGGCACCCAGGCGCGCATCCGCAGCAACGTCATCTACCGGGTGTCCGGCACCGGCATCCAGCTGTGGAACGACGCCCAGCACGTCGACATCACGGGCAATACCGTGTCATCGTCGGGATCGGGGATCGTCGTCGGCGGCGGCGACTTCTATTACACCAAGGGGCCGAACGACAATACGGTTGTCGCCAACAACATCGTCTTCGACAACGAGCACGGCGTCCTCGAGCAGGGCGCCACCGGCCGCAACAACCGTTATGTGAACAACCTGGTATTCCAGAACGGGGCGAAGGACTGGCACCTGGCGCCGGGCCGCGAACATGTCGGAACGGTCGCCGCCCAACCGGGCTTCGTCGAGTACAGCCGCACCGGCACGCCCGATTTCCGCCTCAGCAGCCGTTCGCCCGCGATCGGGCGCGGCATCGTGGTCGATGCCGCGGAACCCGACTTCGAGGGCAAACCGCGCAGCACGGACACCGGTTTCGATATCGGCGCCTTCCAGCACGAGCAGGTGCCGGACGCAGAGTTGCAGGCCATTCAAGGAGCGGACGCGACGAGATAGCGCCCGCCAGCTGGCGCCGGAACTGGCCTAGAGGATTTCCTGCACCGTTTCCGGCGGCCGGCACAGGCGCACACCCTTGGGCGTGACCACGAAAGGCCGGTTCATCAGCACCGGATGCGCCAGCATCGCATCGATCAGCGCATCTTCCCCGACGCCTTCGGCTCCCAGGCCGAGTTCGGCGTACAGGCTTTCCTTGCTGCGTATCGCATCGCACGCGCGCAAGCCGGCGGCGGCCAGCATGCGCACCAGTTCCTCGCGCGCGGGCGGCGTGGCAAGATAGTCGACAATGCGCGGCTCGAGGCCGGCCTCGCGGATCGCCGCCAGCGTATTGCGCGAGTTGCTGCAATGCGGATTGTGGTAGATCGTGATGTCCATGATGATCAAAATGACAAACGGGACGCCATGATACGGCCCGGCCTTGCAACAGACCAGTTTTTTTGCTTGTCGCTCTTGCCCTAGCGCTATAAAATCCGTCGCTTTTCCGCAAGGTATTGCTTCCTTGCGCGACGCACTACCAGCCTACCCGGAACAAGACGGACGCCCGATGGCGCACGACGGAGAAAAGATGAGCGATACCCTGATGCATCCTGCGGCCCTGCCCACCTGGGGCCAGCGCGCCTCCCTGCGCCTGCTGAACATGATCGGCTGGAACCTGCACTACCGGCCCCTGCCCGGCCCGCACGGCATTGCCGTCGTCTATCCGCATACCTCGAACTGGGATTTCCTGATCGGCCTGCTCGGCAAGTGGGCGCTCGGCCTGCCGTTCAGCTGGCTGGCCAAGGATTCGCTGTTCAAGGGTCCGCTGGGCCCGGTGATGCGCTACTGGGGCGGCGTGCCCGTCGACCGCCGCGCGCCGATGGGTGCGACGCGCCTGCTGGCCGAACGCATGCTGGGCGAACCGTGGTGCTGGGTGGCCATCACCCCGGAAGGCACGCGCAGCTACCGCCCGCACTGGAAGAGCGGCTTCTACCATCTCGCGACGGCCGCCAAAGTGCCGCTGGTGCTGGTCTACCTCGACTACAAGAAGAAGGAGCTCGGCGTGGTCGACATCGTGCGCCTCTCCGGCGACCAGGATGCCGACATGGCGGCGATCGCCGCCGTCTACAAGGACCGCCACGCGCTCAATCCGCAGGACGCGGCGCCGATCAAGCTGGCCCCGCCGCACATCGGACCGGACCGCCGCAAGGCCTGATCCCGCAGGGCGCACCTTATTCCGCCGGCACCGGCTCGCGCATGAACAGGGTCTTGTAATAAATCGCGGTGGCGCGCCAGGCGCCGCCAGGCGTGGCGCAGTACTCCGGCAGTTCGCCGATCCGCGTATAGCCGAGCCGCGCATACAGCGCCTCGGCGTCCGACCCGGCTTCCGTGTCGAGGAACAGGAGGCCGCGGCGCAGCGCCAGCGCCTGGATTTCGAGCGCTTCCATCAAGGCCGTGGCTACGCCGCCGCGCCGCGCGCCGCTGTGCACGAGCAGCTTTTGCACCTCGGCCCGGTTGCTGCCGTTGGGCTTCATGCAGAGGTCGAGCTGAACGGTGCCCACCAATACGTGCTCACGCCAGGCCACCAGCAAGATGCGCGAGCCGGCCTCGACCGCGTGCGCGACCTCGCGCCAGTAGGCATCCGCCACCTCCGCCGCGAGCGGCATGACGAATCCGACCGAAGCCCCGTGCGCGACCGCATCGAGCAGCAGTGACCGCAACGGGGCCGCGTGCGCCGCAAGGCCGGCGGCATCCATGATCCTTATCCGCATCCTGTCCTCCTCTTTTTTAACTGCAGAGTGTGCAGGATTCGTGCCCGCCTTTCCCGCCCTGTCAGCGCAGCGGCCGCACCAGATTGGTGCAGATCAAACGCATGCGTGCACCAGTTTGTTGCTAGAAGCGCACTCCAACGGCGAGCGCGGCGATGTCGCGGTCGGCCACCTGGTTGTAGTCGCCGCCCCAGTTCGGCAGCCAGGACAGCTCGAGCA